>JADMIO011204651.1_pt1 | contig 39576 bp, 34 predicted proteins | sample 8958161 | NCBI WGS metagenome assembly JADMIO01 (sample SAMN16585339, study PRJNA669376) | soil metagenome | isolation source: Crop rotation soil | place: USA: Cullars Rotation, Alabama | collected 2011 | reverse complement strand
GCCGCGACTTCAAGTCACGTGAATTCCAAGCTTCGGATCCCACTGTGCTGGAAAATTCAAACCTCATCAGTTAACCGTGAAACGCTTGGATCGATCTCGCTATACTCCAAAATTTTGTACTTTCCATTGTGTACGCAAAGGACACCTACTTTCTATTTGTAAATGGCAGCATACACATAAAAAGTTATTTGTAAACGATAGCACAAAAAGTGTTTACGGCATAATATCTTCACAGTATATAGACATAATTTCTTAACAATCATGTGCAGCGACTCAAACTACTTTTTCAACAAGACAATTGAGGAGATATGGCTTGGGAAAACTATCGGAAGCGATCCGCAAAGAAAGAAAGTAAAACTATTTACTTCTTCGGGGTATTCTTTAGGCACCACTTTAGCTGCTGTGTCGGCTTTCCGAACTATTGAAAATCCGATAAACCATGGGTCGGCAACTCGAACAAGCACATTATCAACACAATAAGCGTGGATATGCTTTATTCCCCGGAGTTTCATATCGTACAACACGCCTGCTGTCTTCAATGCGCGATAAATGCCGCCTGGAGTTGAACATAAAATGCAATTAATTTTATATTTTATCTGAATTTATATCAGTTGGTTTGCCTTTTAAAATGATTTTAGCGGCAATCACCTAATTATTAATTTGCGAGCGCAAAGCTTACCATTGCCATCGGGTGCTTCTGCTATTCTGTTTCGACTTTCCATAATGATTTTTCCATCCATTGTTAAACATGGCAGAGTATTCTACAAAAGTTCAAAATATTTTGTATTTCAAAATTGCGTTGCTTGATCGAATATATATATATATGTATAATTGAAAATAGTTGAAAAGGTAAAAATCATAGCGATCTTGTGTTTTGGATTTCAATTTTTCTGGACGATAGTCGCACACCGTTAATTTCAGAAAGAGAAGGAGAAAGAAAAAGCGAACAACAAAATCTTTGAGTCAGCTCTTTACCTGCTTAAAAAATTTAACATTCATTGGATCCAATCCAAAAAAGTTTTTCTCTACAAAATATTCGACAGTCGACTGATGTGTGGCTTCAGAAGTCATGACGTACCAAGGTATTGTTGTTGGTGTGCTTTTATAGGCGCTAGCCAATTGCTGCACTTTGGCAATGCGCTAAGATGGACAAAATCAATGTCGAAAAAAATTAATAAAACAAGCATGTAGCCACAGCATAATAATTTGAAAGGCTTTGTGAAATTTTAATACATTATTATTATTCTTTACAAGGAGGCATCATTTTGACTAAAAATATTTGCTCGTATCTCCCCGTAAACTGGTTGAACTCAATTTTGTCTTCCCTTTTTTTTAAAAAAACATAATGCTTAACCGCCACCAAAGATTTTTGCATAGCTTACTTACTTCAGCTTGAATTTGAAATAGAGACTTCTTAGAAGGTAGCCCAACATTGTACATTCCCTTTGGTTCTGAAGAGCCTAACCGCGTGCCCTGCCCCCCAGCAAGAAGTACAACTCCCACTTCTCCATGAGCGATAGCTTCTAATCCAACTTGATACCAATGGTCGGCTTCGAAGACGGAATCCTTCACGTTAGAATATGATCGAGAAGTGATTGTATCTGAAAGTGGCTGCAACCCACGGACAAACGAGAGGGCAAAATAATTGTGAGCTATGAATCTTTTCTGTAAATAACAACGCTGCATTTAGTCAACTACATTTTGGACATCCAGACTTTCGTACCGCCAGGTGATCATTCACATTATTACTGGAATTCAATTCTTGCATAACCCGATTATAGTAAACGTTAACTGCATCGAAATCAATCTTGGCTACTCCTTCAAGTAGCTCCCTGCGCTGCTCATCCGATAGCTCGGCCCAAAAACGGAATATATGTCCCTGCCAAAATGAAGCAAAAACATTAGCAAAAAAATCGTTACTCTCACTTTAAAACAACCAACATTTATACGTACAAAATGTGTCGACTATAAAAATGAGTGTCATGTGAGTTGATATTTAAAGCTGTCTTTGTGGTCATGGTTGTTTTATAAAAAATTGTCACACTATTATTTACTTATAAAAAACTTAATCAATATTTTAAGCTTACCTGTCCAGCTGCTTCTGCTCGAGAGCGCAAAAGACTATAATTATGCACGTCCGCAAGACACATTTTGTTTTGAAAAATGTCGCGTAATTATGGACAGACGTTTACTTTAAATGAAAGCTTTGTTATATAAAGAAAGATGAAAAGCTGCCCTTTCAAAAACACCCTGGTTTATTTACTATAACAGCAAAATACCATTTCTTAATCTAATCCTTTATTGCAATTATAGTCAATCAATTAAATAAAAGTTTATCAAAACTGCAATTTGTTCGTTAAACGTTTTAATTCCATTTGGTAATTGAGCAAATTAAATACTTTCAAACGAATAAACACGATAAAGGATTTTTATAAGCTACTTTTTGATGTGGCCTAGACTTTTTTAATACTTAAATACACTTATTGATATGGAAGTTTTACCATCTTGAGTTGATATAAAGCAACCATGGCAGAGTGTGAAATTACAATTAAGGCTGTATCGTCACATAAACCCAATTAATTGGTTTGCTTCTTAGGGCAAATGCAAGACCTTTGATTAAAATACATTTTTTATGTTTGACTAGACAATCAAGCTTTCGCCGTAAAGAAATAATAATTGCCGTCTTGCAAAATGAATAATAGACTTAAAGAGGGCGTTCATATATAACTATCAAGATAATCATATATTGGTTTACATTTGTATATAAAAGCATGCCTTTGTGCTATTTAAAAACAATTTGTATATCCTAATAAAACAAAGTCAAGCTCTTTCAAATTTTAAATAATATTTTTTTTTGCGTCAATCTTTTGGAACTTTATCCATCTAATGGCTAGGTTGGGTAGCGTTTGAACTCCACACAATTTAAACCCAATATTTGCTGTTTTGGGCCATGCAGTAAAGTGGCCAGATATCCAATCGGTGCTGGGGCATTTTATAATTTTACAAAATATATGTATTTTTATGTAGTATACGAATACATGCATGGACGAAACATATACACCACATATCAAATGCCAAATACAAACCCCAGTTTTTGAAAAAATCGATCAAGGAAGCAAGTGGATATGAAAGAAAAGGATTGTAGCAGGAATCCAGTTGTTAAGACATGTCCAAATTTGTATTTTTTAATAAATTCTGATCCATTCACTAATCAAAATGAGTCAATCCAAAACAGACTATGGAGTCACAGACGCGATAAAATAAGCATCTCAAGACTGATCTATAAATCGATAATTCAAGCCATAACGCAGGAAGGAAGAATGTATTTGCTCTCACCATATATTATACATCTCATAACTCAAATAACTAACTGTAGCATTAGCAAAGCATTGTTTTTTTTTGGAAAGGCATACAATAAAATCTATTCATCTCTTTTTAAATACTGATCCATTGTCGAGAAAACAAATTTTTTTTTCTTGTGTTGATTAGAGATGCGCGGTTTTTCTTGTTACTTGGATCCGTGATCTCTGGTCCAATAACGAAACAATATTAAGTGACATGCCAACCCTTGTTAACACCATTTTATTGAATGTCAATTTTGTACTTTATTTTTATTGGCTCTCAAAGAGTGGCTAAAGATTGCTCCAGAACAATGATAATTGGACGATGGCACCAAAATTCTTTGAACTGTCTGCTCCAGCAAGCGCCGAGTGTAAGCAATTAACTAACTCTTATTGGATTTTCATTTATTCCTCCCAATCTGATTCGCAAAAATTCCTATAGCAATAAATTATTGGCTGACATAACTTGGGGTTGGCTACGCCTTAAGACCGTCATAAAAAGATAAACTTTATAAACGAAACTACAGGAGCAACTTTGGGCCTCCCTAAAACCTCTGAAAACATTTGACGGTCTTTAACCAATTTTTTCATTCATATACAGAATACTTTTAATATTTAAAAGTGCGCTTGCATCGCGGTTCCAAAATACTCCGCGCCTGGCGTTTCAGCGACATGCTGGTACTGGAAATGCCCGAAATCGGTATTAAATTGAAAAGCTATCATTGATTTCGATCTGTTACTGACTTGATTGTTTGATTCAACTGCTGGTGTATACACATACATCGAGTAATAAATTGGATCGCACGTGAGTTGTAAATCAAAAAAATATTATTATAATAGAAACCATTGCTATACAGCAGAATCTGTATTGAATCTCCACAACACTTGGCGCTTTATTGGGAATAGGTCTTTCGTTAAAAGAGCAGCACATTATTTCGAAATGGAGTCATGTATTCCACCCGATTCAAAAAAAAGGGTTGTTAAAAATTAAATCTTTTTAATAGTGTACTTTAAAAATCCGCGTAACATACAAAGAACGAAAATAGAACATCATGTGGGCTCATGTTTTTCTAGAAAACGTTCGTTCACTCTGTCAAGGTGCTCATCGCAAATCTGCCTATTTTGTCTTGATGGTAAAATAAAGCTGACTCACACACACCTATCGTTAGTATCTTTCAGCATCACGCTACATAAAAACGTCAAATCAACTGAAGCCTGTTTGCGAAGAGCAAAAATTTGTACTAATATCGAATATTGTATCGGCTTAGTTGAAGCTCGAGATTCGCTGGCTCATAAACTTATCAGTACCACATGTGTTAAGCAGCAGACAAAGCTAGATATGAGGGATTTTTCGATACAATCTTTCTTTAAATATACATGATTATAAAGAAAAATCCTTGTATGGAACATCCTCTAGTAACAAACAAGATTCGGGAGCCTGAGAAATTTGACGGTTACTTTTATCGTCGCGTCCACGTAGAACTAGAGCTGGGTCAGATGAGAACCAGATCCGAGTGGAGGAGCACCAGGTTCTGTTATTGGATTCCCTAGCGTTCTGGCTACAAAAAATCCATGTGGAGGGAGAGCTCATGAATTTAGTATTAATTCTCAAAAAATCAATAACTGCATTTGTTCAGTTGATATATAAAGGTCATTTGCGGGATATTTTGGACTCAGACATGCGCAGCTTACAACACTTAAACTGCAGTTCTTGTTTTGTGGTTTCTTTTAGAGTTAGACAAGCACAACTTTGTCTGAGATTTGGGTTTATATTCGAGTATTACTATGTCTGAGTCTGAAAGGTTGCTTCAAATTCGATCACTTTTTTAAATCAATTTTCATGCCATCCGGTCATACTTAAACGTTTGCTTCTGCATTCATTATCGGTCAATTCATATCTATTTACCTATGCAGACCTTTTAGATAACATGCGCTTCGGACCAAAAATCCGCTATTTTTGTCGATGCGAAATTTTTACTTTTGTTCGCCTTTCCTTTTTGGTAAGCCAACGCCGATACATTTCCTTAAAATTATTTGACTCACATTCATCACAAAAAATACGAAAAATTATCCTAGTTTTTTTATGGGATAATTATTTTTTCTTGTACATGAAGGAAGAAAGAGATTAGCACACATTGAAATGTCGCACTCTCTTCAGTTCTAACAACATTTTGCGACCATGAATGGATTTCGCAGCATCGATATTGATAGCATGGACAAGTATAATTATTCCGAAGTAATGAAAGCACGATTACAGAGTTGAAAAACAACGAAATTTAGCTTTTTTGTATGACCTTTTAAAGCAAGTTCTGTAGTTACCAATTATAGGGCAGAGCATACGTAAGGAGGCTCGTAGTGTGCTAACGCCGCCCAGGATGTTACGAATAAGCGTGCAGCACCTGGCGGCAGGACGGGTAGAGCTGTTAAACAAAGTATATAGATGCCATAATCGTGTGGCAACGAGTGCGACTCAGATTAAGGCTGCCGTCTTAGGTGAGGCAATAGAAGAGCCACGCTTGTTTGATTGTTTTTGCTTTTTATGTTGGCCAGCTTGATTTCATTCCTCCTGTATTAATTTTATTATATTACCGTCACACGCTTTTTCATTCTCGGTCGACTAGCAAAGAACGATTGACCAAATTTTTTTTGTGGAAATTGTTCTGTTAGTCATGTAAGAAAAAATTTATCACAGAGTGCTGCGCATAATTATGAAATTCTGAAAGATCGTTTATTTGGCAAGTTCTTTTGATATATTATTAATGTTAATATATTTGAAGAGTTGATTTTGTGAAAAAATAAAATTCAAGCTGGCATTTTGAAAATTTTGAAAATCTTTTTTTCTAACCTTCCCCCTTCCTCCCCCTCCACTTTTTTTTTTTCATATGGAATGTATGTATTCATCAATAGGAGCACAGCTGCATGTTACTTCGCCAAGATGGGTGTTTATGACAGAGCAGGAACGCAAGCGTTTAGCGAAATTATTCGAGTATGTGTATACTTAATAGTTGATGGATTGATGATAATATGATAGGTTTGATTAATCAAGGTGCATTGCTTTTGGACAACATGTATTATTCAAAAATTATAAGCGTCGGTCTCGTGTTATTTGTTGCAACTTGAGATTGTTCGGATAGAGATAATTGCCTAACGATGATTATTATATCTGCTCGATCAACTTTTATTTGTTTTAAAAAAACAGGGATCTGGAATTTTCAGATGACGAGGAAAAAAACCGACCAAGGCCTAAAATTAATCCAAGTGTGGAGGTACGTCATGAGCAATATCACATCCACAAGAAGTATGCCATTATCTTTTTTAATTTTTATACAGCAATACATTTTTCGTTGTTTTGTAACTTTGATGGGTCACTATTATATAGCTTTTTCAAAAGTGCTACTTTATGCTTACAATTGTTGTCAGCAGTGAAAATAAATTCATGGTCGTATAATCATTTGTAATTGTTTGGGAGCAGGCGCTAAGAAGAAAGAAGGCACTAGACGCGTCTCAAAATGAAGTAGAGGTCTTACCTGATGAAACTGATCGTAAAGAAATAGTTAAAAGGTTCGTGCGAAAGTTTACAGCAACGGATGAAGAACCAACGAAACCAGTATATATCGTGCCTGAAACTGAAGTATGTAGCAATAGTTGATTTATGACATCGTTTCATAGTATTCGTATTGTTATTGTTATTCTGATATATATTGCTTTGGCTAAAGCGTAAATTTTGACTGGTAATTTCTATGAGTTTCTCTGTTAAAGGATACAGAGGAAACTGAAGACAGCGAATTAGATGCGGATGTTACCAAGAGATTTAAAGAACCAGTATGAATTTATGTAAACAATTTTTTATCTTGATCGAGCTTGGCTACACTTAAATTTAGGTGCACAGGATATATTGTTTGTATCATTCGTTGATCAACAAAAAGTGTTCATTGGTGACGTTTTGTATTAATTATTTTTTAAAAAAATGCCTTGCCATCTTTACGCAAAACAAACAGATTCATTACCTCGATAGTTCCTTATCCATGGAAATTTTTGACATTAAACGTGTAGTCAATATGACAAGTGGTGGAAAGGTTGAATCTTTTGTTGCCTTGATTGCGGTCGGGAATGGTAAGAAGTTTTTGTTTTGTAGTTGGTCATAGCATTAAACGCAAATGCATAATACATTCCGCACTCTTAACTTATGTCGTGAATACCAATATGCTTTGTGATATATTGACTTATTGTTTGCAGGTAGATTTTTTATTTTGTGTTATGAGTTGCTTTGTTTTAACAAATTTTTTTTTATTGACTTGTAGTACCTTCCTCGACAAGCTCCCCCACCTTTGTTTTTTTTTGGCAGATCGTCAAACTCTTTCATTTTTCGTTTGCTTTGTTTTTTACCTCTATTTTGTGCGGTTACAATAACGTAGGAAAGGGTGTCTGCGGATATGCAAGAGGGAAATCGTCTGATCCAACAAAAGCAATTGTATTTGCCATTAAAGAAGCACAACGTCGATTAATTTTCATTCCAAGGTGAGTAGTAGTGTACTTTCATTTGGCACTATATTCTGCGTGCTTTTAGTTGTCAAATTTGCCATTAAACAGAAAATTGTCATTGTTAGCATGATTTTGTTTTCTGAAAAATGGGGTATTATACTTAGATATAATGATCATACCATCACGCATGCTGTCCGTGTTAAATGGGAACAAACGCGACTGTACATGCGTCCACGCCCAGCAGGTATCAAGCAATTGCGATCAGTCAAATCTGCTTTATATTCGATTAGATAGCATCGTTTTATTTTTTTGTTTTGTTCATTATATGACTTCCATAATCACTGTATCCCTCTATCGTTGTTTTCACAGGAAGTGGCCTAACGGCACATTCAATGATACAACGCCTATGTCAGTTGTGTGGAATAACCGACATAAGCGCCAACATAATTGGAAGCACGAATAAGTTAAATATCCTCCGAGCCTGGTTCCAGGCGATGGAAAAGCAAAGGTATTTTGAAATTTGTCATTGGTAATATATATATATATATTAGGTAAAGGTTGTGCAGAATTTGAGTAAATTGGTTGCTATTGGTACTATGAATTCTTCAACCGGATCTACGATTGGATGGACTATGATTGTAAATAGAAGCGGGAAAAATTATTCTATATTGTTGTAAAACATATTTTAAAATCGCTTTTGACAAAACAAAAACTAGGACGTTAGAAGAGATTTGTCAAGCAAGAGGAAAAAACGTCGTAGCACTTAGGCGTGCCGTTAGAGTTGCTGGTTAGTCAAACAGCATTCAAATGCTTTGGTTTAAATAATAATATATTTGCGCTCTTTCACCAAGCCAATACTTATTTCGTCGCAAAATTTTCAATAAACGCTAAAATAAGGCGAATTTTTTTGTTGCAGCGCAAACCGTTTTGTGATAGATGTGATTGTTATTCCTATAATAAACGTCTTTGAGAAACTTCTTAATGTTGATTTATAGTTTCTTTATGCTGCTTTTACTTTTCTGGAGCCCACAATTGTACACATGCTAAACAAGCGAGCCAAATCGACATAAGTTCGTGCATTTTTCTTAATAAACGACGTTACATGGCGATGTAAGCTTTCCATATCTGATATATATGCATTCGTTGCTCTTCCAATTATATCTGCAAACAAATGCCAATTTCAAAATCCATAATCCAATTTTTAAGCGAAATTTTGAAGAAAAAAAAATTTGAATGTATACAAAATCTTAATTCTATTTCGCTTTTCCTACATCGCCTCACTCTTGTACGCTGTTTCTGATCATATCATTATTTGATCATTCTGTATATGTTATTTCCAACAGCCCTGAGATGGCGTTAGTTATACAAAAGTCGAGCGCTAATATATACCGAAAGTATAGAAATAAAACCAAAGTTACACATACCTTTTTGGATTTTATCTTCCGTGTGATATTCATTCATAGCGTGTTTGTAATCGAAAAGATATTGATAGTACGTAAGTTGGACATATAGTGCAGTGGCAGTATACTGCGTTGATAAAAGCGAAGTTAGTGTATACGTCAATGCACTTGTGGGGGAGACGATTGAACAATGTATATAATTGTGGCACACTGTCTGCCACCCTTTTCCCATGATAAAACGATGACATCAAACATCTCACATGCAGGAGACAAGGATCTTACCTCCGCCACTACTTTGCCTGTACAATAAGGTACTAGGCAACGATTGGGTCCAGCTACTGAGAGCTGACGTGTTCTATTACCGCAGGCAGGATCATCGCAGCGAACATAACCCTAATATTGTAGAATACATTCGGAATAAAGCAAAAATGTCGCTCACCACACAAATAGTAAAAATTAATTTTTGTGTCAAGGCAAAGATTCCCGCATGTTAACAAATAGTCAATTTTTATTATAGATGTGGGCAAGGACATGTAATTTACCTTATAATATTCTTGTATGTGGTTTCGTATGGCTATGGTCAACATGTTGCATAGCCATGCTGTAGAATATACTTTTGCGCACCCCCGATTAGGACAGATCAAACCACACTCCCATGAAGGGTAACTGTCATTGTCATTGTTCGTATTTTCAGAAGCACGGCGTACGACACCATCAAAGGGTGCTTTAACGCCACAGTGAGGACACTCGACTATCCATTTGCGTGCATCTCTATATCTACCGATGATTACAACAATCAACAACGACGATGACATTTGATATTGATCAAAGAAAGTTAAAGGTGAACAAAAAGCGCAAACGTGTTTTGAGTATGATAAGCGTTTGAAAGATTCGCGTTGAGAGTATGCACAATATCTGCTTCATGTATAAATTCTGTACTGCATCCAGCTTGTTAAAATTCGAAATTAGTAAGAAATACACACGCACGCACACAAATACATGCACTACCCATGTATAGCGTACTTTTCTTCATCAGATAATTGCGCCGAGGGGTATGAGATTTCGTCTTCATCCTCGCAACGAACTTGTTGAGCATAAGATGCTCCGTCCAACCCAAGGCATTCCGCTATTATTTGAATATCAGTACCTTGTATTGGCTCGCACAATCGTGCAACTACTGGATGCAGCTGTTGCTTAAGGTAATACTTTTTATCTGCATGAACGAAAACAAAAAGTACATTAAAAAAAGAACAATATATTCTGAAAAATATTCTGTAAAGACTTCTATGTTTATTTTTTGCCTAATGTACGCTCAAACTTAAGATTTTTCAAACAGACAAACAAGCAGCATATATCCATGGGCTCGAAAATAAAATAAAATAAATCTACGGCAACAAAAATTGCCTACCGATTGTAAGAGTTGGATCACGCGCAAGATCATCAGGGTGCCGTGCCCGATCAGCGATTGAAGGTTTGTCATCCATCGCACATATAACATAAGGAATTGTATCACGAGAATTAACAATCTGTCCCCGTCTGAATAAAATAAAAAATGGCAATAGAAAACATCAATTTTAAAGATAGGTACATAAATATAAGAAAAATCTTAATTGTAAGCTGCATGATTGGTTATTAAAACGTGATTTTCCAAGAGCCCGATGTCAAACTGATGGCACTTACTGTCTCATTCTTAATGCGACTTGAACATGAGATTGATTTTTTTTGTCGGGGTAGTCACGAGGATCTTTTGTTAACGTCTATGAGTATAACGAAGAATTTTTATACTTTCAAAGATATAATATATAACATAAAATGGTGCACGGTGGATTCTGCCCATAAAAAATTGTTTATTTTGATACTACCAAAAAAATAAGCTCAACCTTATTGATAATAAACTTTTCTGTTGGAATACTGCCGCTTTCGACCTGGCAGCCCACATCTCGCAAAAGTTGATGTATTTGGTTAACCAGCTCTTCGCCACTCGTATCAGACAGAATAAGGTTCAACACGTCGCTGTGATGGACAGAAAAGTTGATTCAATATCGCCTTGATCAACAACAGTCACGGCAAGGGCTTTTGGCAGATAATTTTAAATTTGTTCACTTTGCACTTCACTCCGTTTTTCTGTAGGGTCATTTTATGCTAGCACATACTTGCCCACATCTTGTGATAAAGTGCACCAATCTCTTCTAACAATATCTAAGCCCTTTGTTTCTTTCTGAATTAATAATTGTCCATCTACTTCGGTCACAGCCAATGCCGCATATTTCTTTTTCTTAAGTAAAAGCATCTGTAGAAAACAAGACGAAATTATACAAAACAAAAGAAACAAGATTACAATTTACTCACGCTATAATTTGCATTTTTTGTTTTTAACTCCGTCTTCGCACATCCCCTGTTATCGCAAGTGGAGTGATGTAGTAGAAAACAGAGCACAATTCAAGCGCCTACTCAGGTCAAAAACAGGCCATTCGACAATATGAAACCGCGATGAAACTAGCCTACATTTTCACACAGAGCTGTATTAGCATTTAATGCACCTACCGTTTTGTACATTCCATCAATGTCGATTTCCAATAACTTGTAAAGCTTGTTCACTTCTCGCTTTTAAAAGGTTTTTAAAAATTTGGAATTATATATTTAATACATAATCGAACTCATAAAAAGCCATAAATAAAGCAATGCATAGGAGTGAGAAATTTAAGAATGATTTTGATTGAAGGAATACATAGGCGGTTGACCCTTAAAATCTCTTGAAAGAGTCAACATTTCGAAAACCAAAACACTTGCACGCATGTATACACACACATACACAAGCAAAAATGATAACTATTAGGGGATCAGTATCTAATGATTGTGCAAACAACAAACCCAACGGAATGAGGTATATATTTATTCATACTTTTACTTGATTTCCAATTTTTTTAACTTCTGAAATATCCGAAGTACGAGTGTTTATCATGATTGAGTCAGTATCACCGTAAATCACATCCAAATTGAGTGATGTCCTGGCAAGATTTGCTGTGCAATAACATTATGTAATATTCAATATACTCAAACAATTCGGCTTGGAAACTGTTAGAATGACAACCATTTTTTTCCATATTATTTTCTATCGCTCAACATTGCCATTTGTAAAGACCTGTTTTATACTCAATTGTGAATAAGAGACATCCATAATATTGTAATATATGATTGTAATTGTTTCAGGTGGATTTGGTACCCTATTGACAAAACATTCAAAATACCGGACTCATAAGATAAAGAGGTTTCAAGCAATACACACCTGTATTTTCCAAAATATCTCTCCCTCTGCTTGTGATCAGAGCGGCCAATGGTTTGGCATAGAAGCGAGAATAAGTGAAACCCAAGCAGCCGTACATGCTAATTGGCAAGTGGATGAACAAAAGCAGACTTAGCGTGCCAGTAAAAAAAGCTTAATTTCAAAGCTAACTATCAACAAATTCACGAGTTTTAACATCACGCTAAGCGATATTTCAGAAAAAATGTATCATGAATTGAATTTTAATTACGATAATATAATCGTTGTATGTTAAAAAAGTATGGTATTTGCAGCATAACCATAATTTTCAAACCTATTAGCGGTAAGTTTTAATGCGCGTTGCCGAATATCGTATTCAGACAATTTGGCAGGCTCGCGCTCAGTTCTGATCAAATTCTTTACTTCTTTTCGTCGGTGAACTAGAGTGGCTAACAATTTTGGCAAGATGCCTTGTTCTACGGACGAATCAGGTACTTCCGGAATCCAATCAGTATGATCGCCCTCCGCGCCATCCAAATTGTTTTTCCGATCCACAGTAGTAAAGCAAATATTGTATTCCTAAAATAATTCATACAAAGACTATTAAGAAGAAAGATACTACACCTCGACACTTCGTCTGAACAAAAAAAAATTGTGAAAATTTATATAACAATTGCAATCTTCATTATTTAATGACCTGGATGATTGAAGGATACAAAGAATTGAAATCCAATAAAAGTATATAAGTATCGTAAAAGCCCTTTTTAGGTTCCAAAACAAGCCCACCGGCATAAGCGGCTTTTTTTCTCCTAACAGCCTGCATGGAATGTCAAGTCAAAACGAAAGATCGTTAGTTGTGTAACAGAAATAATAAAAAGCATTATAGAAGATCCTTGTTTTCGTTACATTTTTTCTCATATCTATTGTCATATCAACAAATCAAAATCAAAGCAGGCGAGAACTTGTTTTGGAGCGTTCTTCAGGGATTGAATATCCTCGTCTTCTTCGTTCATAGGCGCAGTGGAAATCTCTTTATTTGGCTTTTGCTTATCAGGACATATGAATTTACGAGCATGAAACTCATGCAGTAACAAATGTTCGTTACGCTCTGCGCGACCACCTGTCAATGTCCGTGACCACACGTTGCCTAGCAGAATGTATTTACAATGCGTTCAACTAAAACACCCATTTTTACCCATATCTAATATAATTCGCTTTTTCTCAACTGCTCATATTTTTCCAATTTTTTTGCCCGTAAGCTTAATGTAAGGGATAGGAACAAAAGCTCTGAAACAGCTAACGTAAGAAACAGCCCTCTGGAAGATATATACATATATTATACCTGAAATACAAGTAATTTGACGACTTAGCGGTATAACGCTGAGTTTGAATAAGAGTTGCATAACCAAATAAGCACTATTTTCAGAATGTCGAACTAAGCCAATTAAACCCTAATGTTAAAATTAAATGTAGAATTCATGTCGTTTACATATGATGGAATGAAAACCAATAACATTCAACAACACAACTCACAATTAAAATATTCTCAAAACACTGAGCGTCGCATAGTATTCTAAAGCAGATATAACAAGAAGACATACCGCAGTGGTTTGATATAGATTAGGGATTAGTTCAAAATCCAATTTTTCGAATTCAATGCCTAGCTGCGTGCGTGCCAATTCTTGCAAACTATTCTCCGCAGAAGGCAGGTCAAAAAAAGAATATAATATGCAAACGTTGCAAAATAAAATTAAATTGCAATTTTTTGTAAGTTTTGACACACAATCATATATATATATATATATACAGGAAAACGAATTGCATACACTGTTTTCTTGACTTACGAATAACTTTTCACTTTGGTCAACAGCTCTTTGGAAGTGATCCACATAGAAATACCAAGACGTCCGGCAATAACAGCCCGTTCCGCATAAGAGAGCTCACCATTTTGAGTTCCGTTTCCTGCCACAATAATTTATGAAATCATTTGGTATATTTTACTGCCTTACTCAACAAATAATTATTATAAATAGGGTTCATACTATTTTGCGAGGAAAATTTTTACAATCCATACTTTTTAATATGTAAATTTTCCTTTTTACAATTATTAATATATTTAGAAACGGAATTGCTAACCTAATTTCGGCAAATTTGAACGCTTTAATCGTCCTAGTTTACTCCATTGCTTAATGCTGAGATCTTGGATGCGGTGCAGAATGACATCCAATTCGAAGCCGAAAAAATTATGACCTACATGCATCACAAGTATGATTTGGTTTCAACATAGCATTAATCACCCCGAACATTTTTGCATGTTCATAACATGAAATAATTTTTTCATATTTATAAGAGCGGATATTTAAAGATCGGAAAAGACAGAAACGTGGAAATTGTTTGATAACATACCGACTAATACATCTGGATCAAAACGGTGTAGTTTTGCCAAAAATAAATTGAATAAAGCATTTTCATTGCTGAGAAACAAAGCAACGTCAGTTTTTCTTCACAAATACAGCACTCTCATTCTATCACAGGAAATCGAAAAGATAATAGCCACGGTACATTTGTTGTCAGTAAAATTTTACGTCACGGGAAAAAGCCCATAGAGACTTAAAGTACTCAAAATTAACACCTCACAATCTGTATAGTGATGCCTTTTTGTTTGGTGGTAGTTTCAAAATCGAACGGAAACGGTTCGTTACTCAATCGTCGAATAATTGTAAATCCTTGATACTGTGGTATAATCATGATAATTTACGTTTAATAAAACTTCCACCGTATGAACTGCTAATTAAATGCTTCGCTGGTATTTTTCGCTATTTTTTTCTTACTTTTACATATCTAACTCTACGTACACGAACTGTACTGGAAGACGTAATATTAACGTTTAAGTGTGAACGCTTACAAAATACATTATTAACCTTTTTTTGAGCATTGACTAAAATGCCACAATATTTTGCTTACCTCATTTCCGAATTGCTGTTAACGTTATGTAAACAACACTATCTAATAATCTGTTTAACATAGTAAAAGAAGTTTGAAATAAAATAGTATTCGCAATAAAACTAATTACCTTTGATTCCGGATGAGGCGTATCGCTTTCTATATTAACCGAATCATGTGTTAAAACACTGATTGAAACGACTTCATGCTTGTGCGATTTGGAATTAACGACGGTTTTGATCGACATTGAAGCGATTCTAAGTGTGGGCACTGAACAAGTACATGAGTTATATGGATATTAAATCGCGAAAACGAAATATCCTGCTCACAATTTGACAAAATGTTTTGAGGGTCTCCTAATGCGCAAGCCGGCAAACAGTTGAAAGGATTCGTAAATTGGAATTTATAATGAGCAAAATAACAAATTTTATTTAAATGCCAAAAAATATATGCGAGACCCATTCAAAGTCATCACTAACGCTTTTATAGAAAATAAATACCCGGCAACGGAACCGTGTATGGCGTCTTGACCACATTCGTGGGTGCATCTACAGTAATGTCCCACTTGCACCAAGATACGGGAGTCGTCCGGACAATAAAATTAGTGATGTCTAACCAGCACGGACCCATCAGCTTGCGTTTGAGTAGAAACAGTTCCATACAACTGAATTACAATTAGCAAGGTTATTGCGGCTTTCTTCAAAATAAATGTACAATATACATTTCACATATAAGCATAAACGTTTTATAAATTATCAATAAAGTTAATCTTATGTTTAATTCCAAAATCTCTTTAGACATAGCAAATATTGTTTCTGCTTCACATATCTTTCGTAAGGCTTTCTTCAGGTAAAGCGTAAGTGTATGGTTTATAAAACATGGCTATAACAAAGATAATATACTTCGATTATTGTGTAGATGTAATATAGAAATTACCTTGTATTTGTTCCAAAAACGTGTGAAAATGTCTCGCCAGAAAAATGCATTGGTAGTTGTGGGAATCGGAAGTCATACTTCAAAAAGAAAATAAATTTTTAGAATATGATGAGGTGTTTAAGATAGTTTCTAAGTATAATTTGACCAATGTACAGCTAAATACATTCTAATGATTTTTGGATTTATGTAATTAAGACACCAAAAAATGCAGCTCAATAGTGTACCTTGACTTTTAAATAATCTGATTTGGCTGGAATCTCATCCAATTCAAAAGTATATTTCCGTTCAACCGGTTTTGCTAACCTAAAATGTAACCAGAAAGTATTATGAGCTTGCCAAAATCATGAAGTCTAAACATTTGATAAATCAATTGATTTTTCAAATATTTTTATGCTTACACAGAAATCGATGGTAAAATATGTATCAAAGCTTACACTATCCAAAAACGGGATACTACCAATTTGGTATTCCGTATCTGCGCATCAATTCTCCAACTTCGTTGTAGACCATGGGCATGGAAACTTCTTCATCTATTTCAGTAATAAACAAAAGTAACAATGAATAAAATGTATTTATTTCTTAGAGCACAAAACGTGCCCATGCATCGATTATTGAACTCCTTCCACTGATATAGATTTCTAGTTCGTAAATAAATTGAATACAGAGATAGTTGGAAAAAAACAGGTTCAATCATACTTTCAAGTTGCTTTATACCAGACAATTGTTTTATTAATCAACTTTGAGTACTAACACTAGCCGCAACAGTCAGAAATTTAATCCACATAAAGAAATTCTTGCAATAAGACAACAATACAATGGCTACCTTACTTTTTCCGTAAAAAACAATTTACAAATTTGCATTCATTGATGTGATTTAATACAATTTACCTGTGGTATGTCCACCTCGTTCTAGTCGCCACTCCCGGGGGAGGAAAAAAAGAGAACGCTGAATATTTTGCACAGTCACGCAACAGCTCTCAAAGCTGTCTGTGCTGTTGTTTGTGATCCGCACTTTGCCAAACAGATATATTGTACCCGGGCTTTTGAATGTGTCTTCTAAGGCATCAATCCAATAAAACCTTAGAGTTTCAACACCGTCAACGTCAGTAACAGGTAACTGTAAAGTCGTCTGCAGCTGTGATGGTAATGGCTGCTGCGTTGGCTCTTGCTGTGATCCTTGATTACGAATCTATTTTTAAAGTCGTCTATTTAGAGATGATTTTTTCATTCGCATTGACTAGGTTATTAAACATGCACTTTACTGAAATCAAATGAAAGGATAGCTCAGAACCGTCACATTTTACAAACTTTAAATACATCCACTGAATCGCGCTTATTTTTCGGCTTTTATTCATCAACATTCAAAATTATTTAGCGCCAAATTCTATCAATCAATAAATGAATCGAAAATAGTGTTCTTGTTCATATAAGGTATAAATGCTCGCTAGCTGTATATAGTATTTTTGCCCCTGATATGCTCTAACTTTTATACCGTCCACCAATCGGTGGTTGTTCCAAAACCGGATAAAGTATTTGCATCGTCCACCAAATCATCAGAATCTCCTGCTGTCACGTAAACGCTCTGGGTGGGCTTTGGGTGACATTGAGAAAAAATTATTAAAACTACACTCAATGACATGCTAATATCATGAGCAAGCGGAAACAAATGGCATATAAAACGTAAGCACATTATAAAGCAATGTGCCAATTAAGCGGTAATAGATAAACATGCGTAATGATCGCACGAAAGGATGCGCCGTTGAAATTAAAACGGGGGTTTAGAGAAACATCAAAAATAGCCCCGTTAGATTTAACACACACTTTAAGCGTAGGCTCTTTCTCTCTTTCAACACTATTGTTAATAGTCCTATCTGATTCTTGATCTATGGAATTTACAATTTCAGAAGAATGCACTGGAGAATGCTCAGTCACGGTCGCAATACTATCCGTGCCTATGTCCGTGCTACAACAATCCGTGTTGGAAGTGGACACTTGTACTTTTGAAATCTGATATAAACGCAGAAGATTGTAAAACCAACACACTAAGCAAGCCCGCACAAGGCATTTGATCGCAACCTAACCTACAAGTGAAACATCAAAACTGGCAAGGATACAAATAGCACGTCCAATCCTTCATGCCACTATGACAAAATAATATTTTCAATTCCTCTCTGTCCGCCATACCGCAGCTTTGCTATCCAATTCACCGTCAAAGGACTTAGAGTGACACGTTATTGATTCATGTTTTATTTTGTCGGGCAAAGTGAACACATCGTGCTGCATTTGAATTGAGCAAGACACTTGATAATATCACAAAACAACAAAGGCGAAAATTACCGCCAAGATAATATAAATGGTTCACAGTTACACGCAATTACTTAAAAAAATATATTATTCATTTTCTGTCCACCAAAACTAAATAAACATAAATGACTCAAATATCATACTATATTAAATCTTGACGATGAGGGATACCTTTAAGGACGTATGAATAGTCTGAAAGACTTTTGATGCTTTGCTACTGTTTTCTAAGAGAGCAATATCTTCTATCACTTGGGCTTCCTCTTTCGCTCTGGCCGAAAAGTCTTTAATGTTTTCACATGGATTCTACATTAAATAAAGATTCAGCTTTCAATCCCACAGAATTAGCCATTGTCAAAACAATAACAGAACAATTAATGACTGCAACTATCTCGCAATTACTGTTATATATTTGACTTTGACAAAAATCTTGTTCCCAAAATTTATGCAAATATAAAAAGGACATTTACCTGTTTCAGCTGTTGCAGCAAATCATCCAAAAAATCATCATTTTGAGCATTCGTAGCTTTCGGCTGTGCATGTGCTAAGTTAACGGTGTGCCGTTGTTTTCCGCCGCCAGAGAACAGACTATTGATGGATTGCTGCTTTGGATCGTTTTCTTTTTTAGCTTTTTTCAATTTCTTTGCACCTACCATAATTATAAATTCATATAGTTATTCATCTCAATATATCATCAAAATAACACGATGACTTGCTTTTCTACTACTTGGCAAAATCAGCTGTTAAAGCTTTTTAAGATCAACGAAGTTTGCATTTACATGACATTATATGAATCCATTTGCAACATACCTGGGCCAGAGTGCCTTTTGAAATCTGTAAATAATTCATTAAAAAGCAGTGATACGAAAATAAGTACAAAAATACTGATAAAAATTAAAGCAAAATAGAACGCGAAAACCACTTGTGATATCTAAATGAATATATGAAAAAAAAATCAGCCGCACATAGTATAGTTGATGCTTACTCTTAGCGCCATCTTCTTCAGCTTCCGATTCTTCAGAATACTGATGCTCATCTTCCCACCAAGCTCTACCGTCATCGTTATAACCCCTTCCATCTATAAAACCAAACCCCCAAGTACATAAGCGAAAAAGGAAAAAGGAAAAAAGGAAAGAAAGAGCGGATTAGCTTACTCGATTGCAGCGATTTTATAAAGCTATCTCACAAAACAATCATTTTTACCATCATCGACCACAAAATTGCTATTTGCTTGTTCGTAAGTGCGCTTGGCATACTCCTCTTCGTCCACGTATTCATAAACATCACCATCGTCGTCATCATTCTATTTGTAAATTTAAAATTTTGCTACTTAGCAAATATATTGCAAGAAGACAGGCATTCTTTCCATTCATTTTAGTTTAACACAATATGTAAAAATTCATTGGAAAGCCCTTTTCTTCCCAAAATTACTAAATCTTATTCAAAACAAGACTTTCGCTACATATATTTTAGCCTTATCTTCATATCCAGACAAAGCTAGACTCTTTTCAGCCTTTTTATCTTACATCGCTATCTACAGTCTTCCCTTCCCGCTTAGCGCGTAGCCTTGCCAAAGCGGCGGCTTTTGAATTTTTTTTTGCATAGTGCTGCACCGGCTTGGCAACTTCTTGCCCTAAAATGACATATGCATACGAGGCATATTATACAAAATATGAAATATATTATATAATGTGTTAATATAACAAACTTACAAAATAATTGACCACTCCCTTGTCATTTCTCAAACCGCATTATCACACCTTCTTCGGGCTTTTCATGCTTTTCTCCATTCATGGGTGAGTTTTTTTGCCGCAAAAATGTTTTCTATAGCTGCATTAGGCGTATAAATATTTTTAAAAGTTTTGGAAAGCAATTATAAAAACAACACAGTAAGAGAGGAAAACATACTGATACTTATAGAAGAAAATTTGACGGTGATTGGTATAGCGTAATGCCAGATCATAACAACGCTCATATCGCTTACAGATTGGAAGTAAATTTGCTTGTTAAGGTATATATCACACAATAGTAAGAAGAGTATTACCGGAATACACTGATCAGCGCACTCTTCAAACATTTTAAAATTAAGTGTTACATATGAGATTCTTCACTCACTTAGTACAGAAAGGAGATAGGAGAGTGCATGGAATACGTGAAAGAATGAATGAGCAATATAAATCCAAAAATGTCATTGGTTTACCTTTTGCTAAATCTGCTCCTTTTGCAGTCCAGGAATGGCAATTCCTCTTTCACGCTCTCTCTCTTGCGCTTATATGTGCGCAAAAAATGATTGCGCTTGCAAATGGCTTAATAATTTATTTGGGCGTTTTTTAGTTTCCGTTTTCCCTTTTTATTGTTTCTCATGGGAAGGAACGCCAAAGATGTAGTGAGGCATTTGTGATTTGCTCTCCAGCGAGGGACTGATCAATTGTAGCATGCAACTAGGAAAGCAGGTTTGTCTATAAATTCCGATTATCCGATCAAGCACGCCTTATACAGTACACTTGTTCTTTGTCGTTCAGGACAAAAATCATTTAACAAAAAATGAGAGTGACTGAGAAAACAAGGCAGTGTGGATGAGTTTTTTGTGAGAATGAATCAGTGAGAAAACCTCCAATAATGACGCGAAATTATCATGCATTTTGATCAAAATTCTAATAAAGCTGTGATATCTTTAATGGCGCATTTTTATAAATGTTTCCGATAGCTTCATTTAGCGATGAAAAATGCATTAAAACAAATTGCGGATACCATTTTATAAATCAATATGTTCAAATTGAAAAAATAATAACGAAATCATTGTTGCCTATATACTCAAACTCGATACCTTTCGACATGTACCAGCGGGCAGCAAATAAACTACGGATTGCATAATTACCATCGAATATTAAAGTCATAATTCCTCGACGTGCAGCGTTATTAACCGCTAGCGATTAATAATGCATTATAACTTTATTTTTTCTTGTTTGTTAGAAGCTGTTTTGAAGAACTGACTATTTCTCCGAACGGCTTATGTTTTTATTAAATTTTTTAAATTTTTGCACATTTTTCAATATTTTTGAACACTTTTTTAATGCATTCACTCATTTTTTCGGCTTCGTTCGCTCAGTTCAAACCAACATACAGCGCGCCTTTGGCATGTCTGATGATGTCACGTCATCCTTTTTTCGCGCGCAATTTCCTGTATTTGATTGGTTAAATAGGCTCATATGCAAACCCCATTTTCCATTGGTTAATGACGTGTCACGGTGGCTCACACCAATCCTGTAAAAAGAAATAAACTTTGGCGATCGCACCCGAACAATGCTCAAAGACCAAGAGCGCATATTTTGGACTTGTCACACATTTTGCACTCATTACATATATGTATAGAATCACCAAACTTGAAATTAAAAATAGATACATTTTTCCTTCCTAGCGGCAAAGACTAAAAGAAAAAACATGGCGAAGGAGAGCTGCTTTTGATTTCGGGATAAACATTGGGTAGTGCACGAAATTCTTTGGCATATATGACGGTTAAAACTATGTAAAGGCCAATCTTATAATTCACTACGTCCAAGATCAGACCATACTAAATTTAAATGGGATCCAGCAATACAAGTTAGATAATTTAGGGTGGGATTCTATAACATTTTTTTTCAGTTTTCTGCCCGTATCTGGACTCCGAAGCACACGCGAATTTCACTCGGCAATGTCCGGCTTCACTTGATAATAGTCGCCGGCGACTGCTTGTTTATTCAACTCCAACGAGCTTGTAATTGATAAGATGGTTGAGTGTTTTTTTAATATGAATGTAAATGTAAAGTTTAGTACATTATAAATTTCCTGCTTTGGATTTGTTGATCGTTGAAGTTAAAAAGCAAGACATAAAGGCCTTTTTGTTTCGCATTTTGGCCCCATACCTTGGACTGCGATATGCGATAACCGACTTTATTACTGTTTCGTAAAATTTTTTGACATCATGACCTTTGTAACTCAAAGGATGTCGTCCAAGTCGCATGTTGCGTTAATCACGGGGTAAGAGTAAATTAAATAAATCTCGCTGTGTTATTGTTTGATTTACTGAATGATGAATAGTGCATATGTAGTGTTTTCAAGTTTGATAATCATGCTATATTAGAAATCTTTGTTGGAATAGTATAATTTTGTGAGCATGATATTTTTTATAAAAAAATTGTCTTTGTAAAATGAATAAAAGCATTTTCCAATTTATTCATAGCGGAGCCAGTGGCATTGGTTATGAAATGGCGAGCATTCTGTTCGGCAGAAAAGCAAATGTTATTGTTATTGTAGATTCTGCTCGATCACAACAGAGGCAGTCGGCCTTGAGCAATTTACGTTCAAAATGTCAAAAAGATCAAGAAGTCATTGATTTTCCGTGCGATGTTTCAGATCCAGTAGAGTTACACAAAGCGTTTGACATTGCGTCATCAAAGGTCTTTAACTTTTTGCTTTTTTTGATGCCTTTGGTTTGGTAATAGTGGATTCGAAAGTTTGCGAATTTTTCCAAGATAAACAAGAAATCTACTACATGAAGGTGTAATTAGCTTTTAGTATTTTCCATTTATTATGTGTATGCAGCTGACTATCAAAATCCGCCTCCGATTCGCGTATTATTCATTGCATAAAGAATTTCGTATGTATCATTCCATTTGGCATAGGGTCAAATAAAAATCGTATGCAATAATGCTGGAATATGCAACGAAATTAATTGGCGAAAGCAAATTGACGTTAATCTTGGAGCTGTCATTGAAGGGACATATTTAGGAATTCACCATATGAGAAAGCATGGAAATGGGGGTGTGATCGTCAATACTGCTAGCATGGGCGCTGTGATTGCACAGGTTTTCATTTTGAAGTATTTGTTATTTTTCAGTCAGTTCTAATAATCCGTTTGGACATTGCAATTTTTTTTTTGATATCAATGCTGTATAAAGATGGTTTTTAATAATGGTGGGAGAAGATGCAAATTTTATATCAAATTATTGATTAATTTAAACTATTGTGAAAGTATTTTGTTGCGGTTAAACTTGCTTCGCACGTATATAATTCTATATTGACGGGATTGTGGCATTTATACATATTATGTCAGCGTTATTGCCCAGTTTATTCTGCAACCAAAGCGGGAGTAGTCCATTTCACACGTTCCTTGGATCACCTTGCGAAGGAAGGTATTAAAGTGAATGCCCTATGCCCCTCTTTCACAAAAACTCCTTTTTTAACTACGGGGGGAATGCCTGATTCGGAAGCAACACCGCAAATCATTGACATCTCGAAGAAAGTAGATGAGGTATTAAATCGCGGCAATATGCGATGTTTTTTTAAGGAACGCATTAAGAATATAAGAAAAAGACAATATTCGCTAAGGTTTCAGTGATATGTAAATCAGATCGCTTTTCTTGCTTGCACATACAACTTTTAAAGTACTTGCTTGCACGCTAACCATTTGGCTTTTTTCTTTTTGCGGGATAGGTTATACAAGCTTTAGGTGGAACAATGCCTGTGTCACAAGTGAGCCAAGGATTACTCTTCTTACTGGATGACGATAATGCAGCCGGCCAAGCCCTTATGTGTTTATCACAGGGAAATAGTTACCTTGATTCTCCCTTTGGCGATCCTGTTGGACAGCCGCCCCATGAATATACTATTACAGCGGCAACTTAAATACAGAAATTATGTTTATGATTTTACCATTGCGGTGTTTGATCATGATACCAAATGTTTGATCGATACCTTTCTATATATTAGTTACTGCAAAGGCTCACGATACCTTGAGTCTCAGCACAAACGCGATGAACGTTATTATCGGGACTTATTTAAGAGCGGACGTTTGTTTCCTTTTGGTATACTAAGTGTATTTGTTTTCATATGTTTATAAATGATGATGTTCAATGCTTCTGATAGCAGAAACCGTTGACTTTTGTGAAGCCTTTTACAACAATATGTTGTTTGCATTACACCTACCGCACATACTGTCTCTTTTCGAATCGTATCTTTGTTCATTACGAGCTTATGAAGAGGCTTACAATTTTTTCAGAAGTAAAAAAAAAATATTTAAACACAATTAAAATATCCTTGACATTGAAATTGATCGAGACATTTTGACAACAGTAAATTATTACATTTCCAATTAGTTTGATAGCGTTTGTCACCGAATCAATATCGTCCAGATATTTGATTAAAATTTTTATTTATCTAGTTCATAATTGGCTATAAGAGTTTTTCAATGAATGCATGCACCATAATAAGTTTCTGTTGTGTCAAAAACATCGAAACTGAATTGCGTTTGAAAAATCCTGTGTTCCGAATAATGAAGAATTGGGGCCTATTTGTTCATTTATGCGGACTGGATGAACGCTGTTCGTCAAGGTCTTCCAATGCAGCAGCGACTGTAGACTTGTGTTCCAATATTGGCGATTCAACGTTCCAAACGTCGAGCCCAATGGACAGACTAATACAACAAACGAATAATCAGAGAGTCAAATCAGAATCAGAATAATAAGAAGAATACGAACAATAATTAAGGTTTATTATTCTGTCCAATGTTTCACCAGTGGCAAATACTCAGTGATAAAATCATTTTTTTGGGTACATTCTTGCACATGAAATTCGTCGGTTGTTAAACTACATGTACGATTATATGGAAAAGCAAAATTGCAATACTTCATTTAAAGATTATCTATTACTTTCATTCGATAGTTTCTTGACAATTAATGCATTTTGCTTGATTCGATTAATCTGCAAAAGTATTATTTTGTAAGAGAAACATTGGCCGGACAAAGCCAGTTTTCCGTGGTTAAATCTATTGCAATCTATAAGATGCTATATGGCTTGCGGCTTGTGAATGAAGCAGATCATCATCAATGGCAACTCGGAACGAGAAATTATTCAAAGATCGTAGTAACATGGTGACTGATGAATTTCATGTGCGTTTTTTTGTTTCGTTTTGTGATCTTTTCACGTTTCTGTCAAGTCGAATGTTCTTTATTTTGTTGTCAAGTAATGGGATGCAATGATTAGAGCAACTCGAAGCGTTAAGTTTTATGTCAGCAAAGTTGTTGTGTGCTGTCACAACACCATGGCGCGCTCATTTAGTTGTAATAGACCGGATTACGAATCCTTTTTGACGCGTCGAAGCAAGGCGCGAAAGCCTTCTGCCATTCGCGCCTTGCAGCCACTGTTGAGGATTCCTGGAATGATTTCTCTTGGCGGTGGTTTTCCTAATCCTTCGTCCTTCCCTTTTGAAAAGTATGATTGAATATATATATATATTATTTTCGTATACACAGAGTGTAAGATTCATTAGAAAAGTGATAACATTTTAAGCAATCTAATTTATTTTTATACTAGTTGATCCATAGTGACTGTCCGCAAGGATTCGCTTGTTTTTTACACGTCTTTTTCACATTGCTTACAGCTTGATTTAACGGTTTATAATTTACAGTTTGTCACTCACGTTGAAAGATGGTGAAGTTATCACTTTAGAGGGTCAAAGATTTGCCGAAGCTTTGCAGTATTCTGAATCTGTAAGTATCCTTAAATGAAACAATATATATTCACAAAATAAAAGCTTGGCGCGCACGAGCTTTATAATATTAGGCTAGCTATGTGAAATTGCCGAAACTCATGGTTGTACTTTTTTAGGCAGGACTGCCTGAGCTAGTAGCTTTATGGAAGCGTATGATTGTAAATGAACATCGCCCACGCTTAAATGAGGAAGAATGGGGCGTGTGCGTTACTGGTGGTAGTCAAGGTAGTAATTTAAATAGTTTATAGACAGGAAACAGAATGAGAAAATGCATATATTCAATTTGTGTGTGGTCTTTTTGTTTTAAGACATTATGTGTTTCTTGTAATTATTATAATAGATGGATTGGCCAAAGTCTTTGAAATGCTTGTCGATGAGCAACGAAGTCTTTTAGTAGAATCGCCGACGTACAGGTAAAATATTGTAGGAAGTTGCTTGGAGATGCTTGCATGAATTGTTATATTATTTTGGTTATTATCAGCTTTACTATTATGATTAAACTTTTAAGAGGATCATATCTTTATTTCAGCCTCTATCATTCAGCTTTCTACCAATTATCAGGGTAATTTTCTAATAGCTTTTAAGATGCGACCATTTCTTAAACAATGTGTTTTTGTGGTAATACATTATATTTCCTTTTTTTTCCCTCTCATTATCTTTTTCTCGTTCTTCATCGATTTTCAGCGGGGCTTTGGCTGGTTTGCAGCCAATGGGTTGCAAACTTGCAGGTGAGGTTTTGCCAAACAATACAGTGATATAAAAGTGTAGTAGCGTTTCATCAAGTATGAAAATCATTTATTGCTTTTCATGTATCGTCGGTAACATTTAGCGGTGGCTACTGATGGGGAAGGATTAATACCGGAGGCGATGGCTAAAATATTAAAAAATTGGGATACCGATCAAGATGGACCCGCTCCGCGCGTTCTTTACACAATTCCATGCGGATCTAATCCAACGGGTGCGACATTGTCCTTAGAGAGACGCCATAAAGTTCTTCAATTGGCTTCGCAGTATGATTTGCTTATAATTGAGGTGTATCTACGTACCAATTATTGTTGATTCTGTGAAATATTTAAATCGAGATGTGACTCACTTGCACCTAGTTCTTCTACTGCGTAAAAAAACTTTTAGGTTGGCGCCAAGTATTCGATACCCGCGCAAGGTTTTAATAAATCAAATGTCTTACTGAACCATAAATATAAATTGTATACCTATTGCTAGGATGATCCTTATTACTACTTACAATTGGATGGACGTCTTCCATCACTCTTCTCCTTGTGTGTTGATGGCCGCGTGATTCGATGCGACTCATTATCCAAGGTGGTGTATTGGCAAAAACATTAATGTTTACACTGCGTTTTATTTTATTCGTGCTCTTTGCAGAGACTGTCTCTTATTAATCATGCCATAAGGAAAAGCCATCGTACTCAAATACCATTTTTTCCACTTGTCGACAATTTACTTACCCCTATCTTCTTTTTATTATTATAAAGTAAAGCATTTATAAGGCCCGCTTCCCCACCAAGAATAGTATGAATCCATTTACATGCTAAAGTTTCTATCTATCCCATTTTCTGACTGCAATAATTTATAGATTTTGTCGTCTGGAATACGGATAGGTTTTGTTTCTGCCCCGATGCCCTTACTGCAACGTATTGTACTGCATCAACAGGTAGACCATAACGCCTTACTAGCTCAATACATGAATGTTAAATAAATCCTGCCTTAAAAAAAGGAATCCGTCTAAAATTGAATGCTTTTTTGGCTTGTTTCTTTTTGAAGGCTACGGCGCTTCATACATCTGGAATCTCGCAAGCTATTATACAGGCATTACTATCCAAATGGGAAGCATGTGATGGGTTTGAAACACATGTGAACGAGGGTAATTAGTGTAATTTAAAATGCACGAAATAATTGTGATTTTGTCGAATTGCTGCAAATAAGCCTATTATTCTTAATATTATTGTTATTTTAAATGTCGGCAGTGGTAAAGTTGTATAAACGACGGCGAGATACGTTTTTGGCGCTGTGTGAAAAATATTTGAAAGGAAAAGCCACATGGTTCGCTCCAAGCGCTGGTACGTTATATCGAAGACAATATAAAGTGCGACAGATGATATAGCCGTTTTATGAGCTTCGACTGCTGCTTATTTGTAGTATACGTGGTATTAATTCGTGTATAGCAGCATTTAATAATATTAATTAGGACTGGATATAATTTTGTTTAATCAAAGGTGTTTTTCACTTACAGGTATGTTTGTATGGTTCAAGCTTCATGGCATCGACGATAGTACTGAATTAATCAAAACTAAAGCGATGACCGAAAAAGTGATGCTTGTACCAGGAAGGGTGAGCTTCATTTGAATTCAATGTTTATAGAATGTTATTTAAAAAATTCATGTCTGATTTCATGAAGCTGAAGGTATCAGTGTTTATTACATGTCTATAATTTGAAATGTTTTCACATATAATGGAAGGCTTTTTCGCCCAACGGAGGCCCCAGCCCATATGTTCGAGCAGCATTTTCTACTGCATCTGAGCAAGATATGGAATTGGCGTTACAGCGGTTTGCAAGTTTACTAAACGACAATTCACCAAGCGATAATTTAATGACGGCGAATAAGTGAAAAAGCTATATATTCAACGGTATAAAAAAAATACAACTCAATTATATCCAATGTTTTTATTGTTTCAATTCAATATTGCAATTAAACCAATCATTTTATCCTATTATGCGAAAATTTTATATCTACCGTTGTATCAAGACATCTTAAATCTTTCTATCAGATTATTGACAAACTCAATGAATGCTCGCATCAAAATACATATAGCCTGAGTTTTTTGATACGGAAGAGCGAACAAAGTGAAATAAATCAACTGAAAACACTGTAATTGCGAATGAGAAATATATACATAATTAACATGAAGAATTAAATCAATAAAAAATCAAAAGAAGGCCAGTTTTGGTGTTCCTGCCAAGACCTCAAAATTCGATTTTAATTACAAAATTGAAAACGCTTATATAAAATGATACTTTAAAACGAAGTACTCTAAGTATTCAATAGTCGCGATCCTATTATTGGATGATCATATGATCGATAAGTTGTATTCAACAGCAAAAAATTAAACTCTTTTTAATGGTATTTTAAATCCTGTTAATCTTTTCATTAAATTGTTGCCCCTATTATTTCTTCGACATATCGTTGTCGGTAATCATTCGATTTTTATAGTACCATAATAATGACTCGTAAATGAATTGATATTGTCGAGAAACTTGTACCATGCCTGTTGTGATATAGTTAGTATGCATATAAGAAATGAATTTGTAACAAGGTTTTCGTAAATTGCAGGGATTTTCTCTTCATCATTCAATATATTGGGTAACAATTTAAGATTAATTGCGCAATTACGATTAGTAAAACAACTTACTACAAAGACTTACCGGCTCTTTGCCGACGCAGTTCCAAAACCGTATTATAAATGTCAACTTTATTCTGCTGTACAAACTGTTGTACTCCAATGACAATGGCGATAAATACACCTGAACGGCCCAAACCAGCGCTACAATGCACAGTTATAGGTGCGTCTGTTTACACAAGGCAAGACCAAAACCAAGCTTAATTTTTGCATAGAGACAAAATAAAGGGGGGGAAGGGGAGGGGGGCGAATCACTATTACGCTCCTATTTTCGTTTGTACCTGATTTTTGCTTTTCTTTTAACCGCTCGATAGCCTCAATGTATGCAAATACGTGAGAGACATCTAAGGGTACGTCATGATCAGCCCATTTGGTGTATTGAAATTGATATACTTCCAATTCTTTTGCTGCATCTCTTTGCGTTACCTGTAATATATGCAATTACAGTGTTAAGTGAACTTTTGAATTTGTTGCAATGTTTATAAGAAACGTGGGAGATATTGTTACCAGATATAGATTAAATAGAGTAAAAATGTAGGAAATTGTGGTTACTAAATATTTTTATTGGAACTCGGTATGGAAAGGTTATTGTAAACCAACAGTATTTTTGATAGATGAAAAGACGTATTTGCTAAATCATTAAAAATAAATTTTAGTACTCAGCCCAATATTTTTACTACGTGTTTAAACATATCTATTGTATTGTAAAAGGCTTTCGCAAAAACCTATCATTCACTATACCTTAAATTTTCGAACGATCCACGCCTCACTTGCTTGTTCTGTTTCATCATTTACATATGTGCTGTGATTATTTAAGTTATTGCAGTGTATTAATAAGAGTAAACATAAGAGTAACATTAGCCTTTAAACATAATAAAGCATTATTTTTCAATCAATTCCAAAATGCGGCAGATAACTAACAATAATATAAAATCGCATATCTAATACATTAAAAAATCTCCAAACACGCATTGATCGCCAACCGCCTCGGGCCAGTATTTGGCGCATTTATTCCGACCATCTTCAGTAAGATTTGTAATCTACTAGGAGTATGGATTTATATTTAAAACTAGAAATAGTATCTGCGTTCACCCATGGTATGCAAAACAGTATGGAAAGAAGAATGTAGTTTTTACTTGATAGTACCATGACAATGATTAATGAACGGGCCTCCCAAATCATCCGCCAAAAGTCTGGTATTGTTGTACCAGTCGGTCCTTGCGCACAAATGAATTGATGTTTGCACTTGTATCCATTAATGAAATTAGCATTAACGTAATCATGATCACCACCTCTGCAAAGTTTTTATGTACATAAACTTTATATTCTTACTCTTGGCGACGATGTAATTTACAACGCTTTCAAACCAGCACAAAGAACGTTTCTCAATCCATTGTATATCAACTCATCCAAAACAAAATATAGATCAAAGTTTAATTACTTTAGTTTGACTCGGGTGTGATCTTTAGCTAAAACATCATTATAGCGATTCCGTGATTGGTTTTGTGCTTCCTGACCAGCATCCGCTCTTATTATAGCTTTTTCGAAATTCTCTTCTGCAGCTTCTAGTCGATCAAATTCCGCCAAAATTCCTTGGCGCTGATAGCAAAATATTTGTCTAGTTATACTGGCCAAAGATTGCATGACACAAAAATCCACGATGTGCAGTGAACACATACTCGTTTCATATTTTCGAACTTTTTTTCGAAATTTTCTGCCGTAATGCAAGTAAAACCCATATCATTATGCGGTCTCGGCGCTGATGAATTCTAAAAATTATATGTTGCACCAATTACAAAGTTAGACAAAATTTATAATACTACTCTCTTAATGATTGTTTGTCTTTTGTTAAAAACAAAAAAAATGAAGTGAAGTCAACTATATAAAAAAAGATGGAAATTCTCAACACATTAAATGCAATGTTTCAACTTGTCGCACATAAAAATATCTATATTTTGTAACAATTATTCGCAGAAAGCACATTCAACTATTTTCAAGGATTTTGGTATCATCATACAATAAATCGATCATTCGCATTCTGCCTGCTTCTTGCTTGCAAATTGCCATTGCTCTGAATAGCTATGCTGGAAGGTATCACTGTGGGACTACTTAAGCTTTTAGATTTATTGTTAGACTGTTGTTTGCGTCGTCCAAATTGGATACATTGTACAATAAAGATAGTCAACAGAAAAAAAGTAAACCCCCCTAACAATGAGCCGACAGATATCTGGGCTATGCCGGCCGCATCACGCGGAGGCATAATGAGAAGTTTTCTGGAAAATGATTTGGCCAAACCAGGTAGACATTGACTACAATTTTACGTACATTTTAACAACACAATAAAGTAGTTTTTTCATTTAGAAAACATTTCGTTTACGTAAAATACATTAGTTACGGAAAATAATTAATCATTTCTTGAGGATTTTTGTGCTCAATTTAATAACTTCTGCAGATCAGCATTGAAATAAAGCCGACGTATGCAATAGACAGTTTACAATCTCAAGTCTCACCCTTGAAGACTCCACCACCATTGTTTTTGCAAATGCGGTCCAACATGTGGACATCCGGACAAAACTACAATGAATTAAATTCTATGCAGATATAATCAAGTATCAACTGATACATAGAAGCACTTTTCATTTTGCGCAACAAAGTATGCTAGTCATGCGTTGGAAAGATTCTATTTAGAACACAAACCAACATTCAAAGTCTTGGATTTGAAACTTTTCGCCAAGCGATTGCAACCAGTTAACTTTTAATGAACAAAATAAATGGAAAAAACAGTTAATATATAGATATATGTGAAGAGTTCGAATCTTAGTGGCGTATGAATCATAGGAAAATCAGGCCAACAAATATCACAAAAAGTAAAAAAAATAAAAAATATTGGGATTTATTATTACGTTGAACTCTTTAGTATTACATTTTCATACAAAATATCACAAAATTAGCTTGCTTTTCTTTCCATTCCCCTTTTTGTATCAAGATTGACATTCACAATATACATTATAGTTTTTCTATCATGAATATAAAATTTTTATCTTCGTTCACATTAAAAGTGTATGAGGCTAGTACTTGTTTATAAAGAAGAATGCATAACGGCCGGACGAATATATATGCATTCATACCCTATATGATGATATCTAATAATGGGATGTACTGATGACACTCATTTTCTTTGATTGTCTATATACAAATTTCTCACCGATAGAGGCAACTTATGAAACGTTAAACCTTGTCTCAGTTCTCTGCAAAAATCGGTTCATTGAGCGGAACTCGTTGTCATCACCTACTGGCTCACAATACATGCCAATCATAATGGATACAATCGCTACTTAAACGACAGTCACCAAATCGCAAAGGAGAAGTAAGAAAGAATGAATGACACTATTGGCTAATTTAAACCATATTAAAATTTTTAACCCAATAACATGTACGCATCTATCCGCTTGCCAACAACCTGTAAAAGTTTGTAGAGAAGTAGAAAGTAACGAGGGCTTCCGGCTTAGCTTGAGATAGCGTTTTTTTGCTTATTTCATTATTATTATAACGTCCAGTAACACGCATTCAGATATTGCACTCATCCTCTCACTGGACTACCAGAGCTCCACCGCCTCTATTTGATATATATCCGACAAGGAAAAATAGGATAATAGGTACATAAGAGCCGTGACTAGGAATAAACACTCACGCTAATTATAATGTTCGGGTTCGTCTTAAAGGCAAGATCAATATGACATTAACGACTGATTAAAAAATTGTGCCCCTCTGATTCGCTTGATTGAATTATGGGCAAGTACTTGCCGCTAAGCGTTTAAGCTCAACTAGAGCAGCGAACTCGAGCGCGAGATGAATTCTGAACAATGTTGCAGAAAATCGCAGAGGAGAAGGAGCCAGATACTTTTTCGCAGGAGGAGAACAAAAAAAAAATCAGGCGGCAACGATAGAATTCACATGAAAAGGCCTGGCGAGCCGAGTAAGAATCAAATGTACAAACTTCATATAGTCTTGTAGCCATTCATAGATCATTCAGCCTTGTTTGCTATGATTTCCTCGTCGAGCAGAGGCACTCTTGTCCCTTGTTTGTGCTTATATTTGGGCGTGTGCTCATATAAAGCAATTTTTTATCTTTTCCATTTTCCACATTTGCAATTGCCAAATCTTAAAGATTTTGTGCTGTAAAAATGAACTATCGTGAACAGTAGCACGTTTCTTATAAATTTCCATCAATGTGCGTGTGATAATGAAATTGACGCGTTTAGAATACAACAGCCTTTTTGTGGATATGTGCTCACAAAGGTTCAAACATTGTTGAACGGAGTCCTATTAATATATTTATTACTTGTAGATTTTTGGCATCACACACGTTTGAATACAAAGATAAATCAAATTGAACACTTGATCAATTGTAATCGTTGAGTTTAGAGTAATTTTTTGGACAATCTTGGTTTAGCACCTGAAAAAGTCTATTAATTAATCTTAGTTTGAAGTATACCCAGGTGATTAACGCCAATTATTACGATCCAGACAATGACGCCTTGTGTTATTTGCCTACAAGCAGAAAAAGTTTTCTTTGGATTGCTCTCACGAAGCCTCTTCGATATCACACAGTAAAACTCTTAAAAGCCACATGTTTTCTAATGAATAAATAGTTTTATAGATAATAACAACAATAAAGTACTACGAATAATGAGATACCATTGAGCAAATACTGTAAAATCTGTTTTTTCCACTACTTAGTTCCATGCAATTTGTTTTCTACAATTAAAACTAAAAATTATTTCTATCAAATCACCCTTTTGAAGTTCCATGGCGAGACCCCGAGACACACGGACGTTCTTCTTAAAATGACACCAATCATAATTTTAGAACTACCAACTTAATCCACAGGGCGTGTTAAGCTGTAGATATGCATACATATCTGTGTGAGCTCTTTGGTAACTGCGCAAACACATAGTAATACATTATTAAAAATATACAACATGAATCAGTACAGTCTACCAAACATAATATTCCTTTGCATGTGGGGGATTTTTATTTATTTATCTGCAGGACATTGTGTTGATGATTGTGGATGAAGACGACCGTGATTATCCGACCCGCGCGGCCCCTGTGAACGTGGGGGATGAGTGCGATTCCTCATTTGACAGACAGGAGGCAAATGAAATGCGCCTTTGGGAAGGAAGCCGGGACACGGGACCATGAGGTAACACAAACCCAGCAGCGCCATGTCATTGGCTGGCTGACCACACGACTGTCCGCAAAGGTCCTAATCAATGACCCGAAAGCGTTGCTTCTACACTTCTTCATATATAAGCAAGGCGTCCATGGCCAAAGGTCGTCCTCTTCTCTGTCTGCTGGTTAGCTTCTAAAACCAACGTTAAAGCTCCCAAAAGCCCGGATTTTAGTAATACCTGCATAAAATTATACATTTTGTATGTCACTTCTGCAGCTTTACTTCCCTTTGGATTGATAGATGATTATTTTATGTTTTGGTTGATGTTCGGGAAATACTGTTTGTGTAGATTTTAATCGCATCGTTGTGTTGATGCTAGGTTCAATAGAAAAGAGAAAGAACGATCATTGTTCTATATGAGAATTTTCAGATTTTAGCTTTTTTCTGGAGCATTGTAATGTTCAAATTGAAACAGTGCACTTATTGTCGTTTTTGTTCTGTTGGATAAACTGTTGTTTCCGTTCGGCTTGGATGTGATTGATTTTTAATATAATAAAAATCTGTTGTATTAGCGGAATCACCAAGAATTTTATTAATTTTTTTATTATGAATGTAGTACACCTTTACATATCCATTTTCCTGTTTAATGCGTTTTAACGGTTCGGAGGAATGTATCTTTTGTGTGAACTATTTTCCTTTCGTTTTTTATCATCAGCTATCTGTAATATATCTTCTAGTTTGTACTCATTGTTAAGCACTTGTCTTTTTATATTGGTAACTATTTGGATATTTACGTACTTTATGGTTACTAGCAGCTCCTCATCACCTGGTTTTTTGGAATCTAATGAACAATTTTGATGGCGGAGGAAGTTGGATAGTTTTTTTTGAGAATTCCAAAGTTTTTAATAGTTTTATATGATCATGTTTTTCATACATCAAATCTATTGTTGTATACTATATAATTCGTATTCTACCTAGTAATAAAAAAGCGATTTTCATATACAATTTTCATAGATGGAGGCTTTCTTAAAATCGTTCGTTCGAATAAACGAGTTAATTATACTAGCTCCTCTTTCTGTCTTAGTCATTTTAATTGTATAAATCGTTTTGTGCAATCAATGAGTGTCTGTTTTGTGGGTTTGATCTTGGCCTATGTGGCTTTTTGGTTTAAATATTTTTGCTAATCAACCCTGTAATTTCAAAGCATGAAACATTCTTTAAATGTCTTGCTCTGTTATCAACTTAATTTGGTTCCAGCATTTCAATATATTCGAAGTCGCGAGTGTTTTATTGGCGCTTCAATTTTAATATTATTCTTTTGATTTACCATCACTTTGTCTTGTGGTATAATTATTCTTCTTACAGGTTCAAAATGGCTGAAGGCAAGCAACACGTGTCCATAGTTATCTGTGGCCATGTCGATGCGGGTAAGTCGACGACTACTGGTCGCCTTATTTTTGAGTTGGGAGGGATTCCTGAGCGTGAAATGCAAAAGTTGAAGGATGAGGCCCAAAAGCTTGGCAAGGGTTCTTTCGCCTTTGCTTTCTATATGGATCGCCAAAAGGATGAACGTGAACGTGGTGTGACGATTGCCTGCACCACTAAGGAATTTTTCACCACTACCAAACACTATACCGTCATTGATGCCCCCGGACATCGTGATTTCATCAAGAACATGATTACTGGTGCCTCTCAGGCCGATGTTGCTTTGTTGATGATTCCCGCTGATGGTAACTTTACTGCTGCCATTGCAAAGGGCAACCATAAGGCTGGTGAGGTGCAAGGCCAAACACGTCAACATGCCTTGTTGATCAACTTGTTGGGCTGCAAGCAGTTGATTGTTGGTGTGAACAAGATGGTATATTTATTATTACAGTTTGTTTTTATCTTACGTTTATCTTACGCTTGTTTTTGTATGCGCAGTGTATTGCTTGGAATCATAAATATAAACGTGGAGACAATTGTAATTTTCTTCCGTTATTCTCATGTCTTATAAATAAATCGTATGCACTCTGTCAACTTTTCAAAGGATTGCGATGTTGCTAAATACGGTGAACCTCGATACAATGAAATCAAGGATGAAATGATTCATATGTTGACCCGTGTCGGCTGGAAGAAAGATTTTGTTCTGAAGTCTGTCCCAGTCATCCCCATCTCGGGTTGGATGGGTGACAACTTGTTGACTAAATCTGAAAAGATGGCTAGTTGGTGGAAGGGTGTTGATGTGGTTGTTGGTTCCAATACCGTTCACATTGACACATTGTTCGATGCCTTGGAAAACATGGTGCAATTGCCAACACGCCCTGTTGTAAGTGTTTTTGTGGATGTTTGGTATATATATCCTTGTTTATTTATTAGCTCAAATTTTTAAAGTGTTTGGTGAAAAATGCATTTTTCATATAATATTGTGGCTGGTCCCCCGCTCCCTAGAATTCTACGAATTATTGCAAAATTTATTTGTAAGTGATGTTGCTTAGACACAATTTTTTTGTTTTACATAACTCGAGTTTTTTTTTTTGCAGGATGCCAAGTTACGTCTTCCCTTATCTGGTGCATTTAAGATCAAGGGTGTCGGTGATGTGTTAACTGGTCGTGTTGAACAAGGCACTGTCAAACCTGGTGACGAAGTTATCTTCTTGCCCACTCACACCACCTCCACCGCTTGTACTGGTAAGGTGTTTTCTGTCGAAATGCACCACAAGCAAGTCGAATCTGCCGGACCCGGTGACAACGTCGGCATGAACGTTAAGAACTTGAACGCCAAAAACATGCCTCGTTCTGGTGATGTTATGATCCTCAAATCTGATGCTTCCCTTGGCCGTTGCAAAAGCTTCACAGTTCAGGTTAGTTCCCTCCCATTTTCTCCCTCTCTCCCCCTTCCACCCAACAAAAAATACACGAGAACCAGCATTTAGCTTAATGTAGAGGTTGTTTTCTCTTTTATTGGTTCCCTGATTTTTGAAGGTCTCGTTTGTTGTTTTAATTTTTTTGTCGATTATCTTTCTTCATAACTACTGATGATAAAATTATTTAGGTGCAAATTATGAACCATCCCGGTGAGTTGAAGGTGGGTTATTGCCCGGTGGCTTTCGTGCGCACTGGTCGTTCCGCAGTGAAGATGAGCAAGATTAACTGGAAAGTATGTGTTTTGAACAATTGTTTCATGCTTATTTTCTTTGGGATCTATTGTATTTAAAAATTTTACTCCAGCCGAGTTTATGAATGAATGATGGATGTCTGCTTAGGTTGGCAAGGAGACTGGTGGCTCCAAGATGGAAAACCCCTCAGGCATCAAGGCCAACGAGATGGCTGAATGCACTTTCGAGCCAATGCAACCGTTTGTGGTCGACTCTTTTAAGAACTGTGAAGGTCTTGGTCGTGTTGCCTTGATGGAGGGTAACTCTGTCGTCATGTTGGGCAAAGTAGTGAAAGTAGAATTCTTGTAAGCATTTAGCAGCTATTTAAAAATTTGGCTTTTATTAATGCAAATTTCCGCAAATAAAGAGCATGCCTGGCTGCTGCATTTGAAAATCAAATTTTACTGTATTTGAAGGGGGAATTGGATAGTGAATTTCCTTTTATGGTGAATATGTATACATATATTTACAGTTGTATTCCTTTTTTTACATTTTTACAAGTTTTCTCTCTCTCTTGATATATATATATATATGTATGTGTGTGTGTATAATTTTTGTGCGGTCTGCTTTGTGTGAAATGTTGGATAAAAATCGCCAATCTTTGTTACAAAAGCAAAACCTTTCGTTAAATTATTATTGGATGTTCATAACAATATTTCATTATGGCAGTCCTCATAAATTGTCTTTTTGGGGAGGACAATGCTATCACGGATAATAATCTCGTTGCCAACAAATACGTCTTGCCCTGCAATTTACAATTGACAGATGAAACAGTAACGGCATGAGAATGGAAAATAGCTTTCCCCGGCTCAAAAATTAATCTGCATTTATAGTGCTAAAGCAAGTCATTTAGGCATAATTTAAAATTATTCCACTTTCAAAATTTTGAGCATTTTTAAATTAGAAAGGATAAATTCAACAAGTTTTTCAAAAAGACGTTTGTTCTCTTGAATACCGATATATGTTACTCCTGGTGTTTTACGGCCATGAGCAAATATTCGAGGTTGAGTTTTTGCTTGATATGTTCCTTGAACGCGACTCCACATACCTATTCTTGCCCGTGCCCCAATTATACTATTGGTTATGTATGCATTCTCCTGAAAATGGCGGGCATGGGGTTAATGAATACTTACTGTAAAGGAATTGCAGTGCGGGTATTGGGTAATCTATCAGCATACTCACACATATTTGCACATCTTCCAAAATAATTGAATTTGAAATTCGGACACCAAATCCAACCCGAGCGCGTGGGCCTAATGTCACATCTGGCCCAATCTAGAATAACAATAATTCATTTTGGTTTTCGATGATTTGTCCCCAATTGTGTTAGGACTTCAAAGCCGTGGAGGAAAAAATAGAATAGAAGGTAGAGCATATCCTACTTGCCTTTGCTGTAGGATCAATGGCGGCTGTCTGATGAATCAGAACATTGCCAATTATACGCGGTCCAACTTCTGAATTGCCGGCAAGCGTGTCGGACTTTGTTTCCCTAGCCACCGCAAGATATTTACCATTGGCGTTTAATGCTGTCCTACATGCAATTTGAACAAGGAGCCGATTACCTTCCAGTTGCCTTCCTTTTTAATTTATTCTATCTATCTTTATCTTTGTAAACGTCGTTAGCGAGCTAGGACAAGCCAGGTTGCTAATCCC
>JADMIO011851804.1_pt1 | contig 39582 bp, 45 predicted proteins | sample 8958161 | NCBI WGS metagenome assembly JADMIO01 (sample SAMN16585339, study PRJNA669376) | soil metagenome | isolation source: Crop rotation soil | place: USA: Cullars Rotation, Alabama | collected 2011 | reverse complement strand
CTTTCCCTAACCCCTAACCCCTAACCCCTAACCCCTAGCCTCTAGCCCCAGCTTGAGTTTCCCCCGTCCAAATGCGACACTCGCTCCCGCCCAAAACTATTTCCTCGCGGAGCCCCGGCCATGAAAGCTGCTGCCCTCGGACTACTCGCCACCATCTTCGTCGCGGCTCTCTTCGCGTCTCCCGCACGCGCCGCCGATCCCAAAGAGCTCTGGACCTATTTCGGCACCTACACCAACAACGGCAAAAGCAAGGGCATCTACTGCTACAAGCTCGACCTCGCCAGCGGCAAGCTGACCAGCGTCAACGTCACCGAAGGGATTAAAAATCCCTCGTTTCTCGCCATTCATCCCAGCGGCAACTATCTTTACGCCGTCAGCGAAGTCGCCGATGCCGATGGCAAGCCCGGCGGTGCCGTGACCGCGTTCAGCCTCAACCGCAAGACCGGCGAACTCAAGCCCCTCAATCATCAATCCTCGGAAGGCGCCGGCCCCTGCCATGTCGCCGTCGATAAGACGGGCAAAGTCGCGCTCGTCGCCAACTACGGCAGCGGCAGCATCGCCTCCCTCCCCATCGCCGCCGACGGCACGCTCGCCAAAGCGGCCAGCGCCATCCAGCACGAAGGCTCCAGCGTCACCCCCATGCGGCAGGCCGGTCCACACGCCCACTCGATGAACGTCGCGCCCGACAACCGCTTTGCTTTTGCCTGTGATCTGGGTCTCGACAAAATCTTGATTTACAAGCTCGATCCGGCCAAGGGCACGCTCGCCGCCAACGATCCGCCCTTTGTCGCCACTCCTCAAGGCGGCGGCCCGCGCCATTTCGCTTTCCATCCCAGCGGCCGCTTTGCTTATGTCTGCAACGAAATCAAATCGTCGGTCACCGCCCTCGCCTACGACGCCGCCAAGGGCGCACTGAGTGAAATCCAAACCATCACCACGCTGCCCGAGCCGATCAGCGGCAACTCGACGGCCGAGATTCAAGTCCACCCCTCGGGCAAATTCGTCTATTGCTCCAACCGCGGCCACGACAGCCTGGGCATCTTCACCGTGGACGAAAAGACCGGCAAGCTGACCGCCGCCGGCCATCAAAAAACTCTCGGCCGCACGCCCCGCAACTTCGGCATCGACCCCACCGGCCAATACATCCTCGCCTGCAACCAGGCCACCGACAACGTCGCCGTCTTCAAAGTCGATCCAGCCACCGGCCAGCTCACCACCATCGGCGAGCCGCTCAACGTCCCCGTCGCCGTCTGCGTAAAATTCCTGCCAATCGAATAGGAGTGCGCCTGGTTTAAAGGCCACTGGTTGCCAGACTCTGAATTGGCAACCACATCGGAAACCCTGCACGATCATCCCCACTCATCGCGAATGAGTCCGATCACAGGCGCAAGTGCCCACTCTCGCGAACACCCCGTGTCTTCGTGCCCTTCGTGCCTTCGTGTCAAAAAACAATCGGTTCATCCAAACTAAACTGCAGCAATCTTGAACTCCGGTTGCTAATCTCCGGCTTGGCAACCCGCACCGCAAACCCTGCATCGCCACCTCCACTCATCGCGAATGAGTCCCTCACCACCGCAAATGCCCACGCCCGCAAGCTCAACCGTGTCTTCGTGCCCTTCGTGCCTTCGTGTCAAAAAACAATCGGCTCATCCAAACTAAACTGTGCCGATCTTGAACTCCTGGTTGCCCGCGCATGACGCCCCTCTACCCACTCACCTTCCAACCGCTCTTCAAACGCTACCTCTGGGGCGGCCGGCGGCTGGGCGACGTCCTGCACAAGACCATCGGCCCCGAAACCGACTACGCCGAAAGCTGGGAAATCGCCGATCACCGCCAAGGCCAATCCATCGTCGCCAATGGTCCGCTCGCCGGCACGACACTCCACGAACTCGTCGCGACCCGCGGCTCAGAACTCCTCGGCCGTCACGCCCCCCAATCCCGCTTCCCCCTCATTTTCAAATACCTCGACTGCCAGCGAGATCTCTCGGTCCAGGTCCACCCCAACGACGCCGCCGCCGCGCTCTTGAATCCGCCCGACCTCGGCAAAACCGAAGCCTGGCTCGTCCTCGCCGCCAATCCTGGCAGCCGCATCTATGCCGGCCTCCAGTCAGACTGCGGCAAGGCCGCTCTGGCCAGCGCCATCGATGCCGGCCAGATCGAAGCCTGCCTCCATTCCTTCGCGGCCGCGCCCGGCCAGTGCGTCTTCATCCCCGCCGGCACGGTGCATGCCCTGGGTGCCGGCCTCGTCGTCGCCGAAATCCAGCAAGCCAGCGACACCACCTATCGTCTCTACGACTGGAACCGCCTCGGCCCGGACGGCCAACCGCGCCAGCTCCACATCCGCGAGTCGCTCGACGCCATCGACGACACGGCCATCGCCATCAAGCCGCGCGAGCCACAGTCCACCGACCGCCCGCACGTCCAGCGTCTGGTCGCCTGCGACAAATTCATCCTCGACCGGTGGCAACTCTCCGGCGAGCCAGCAACCATCGGCGGCGACAACCGCTTCCACATCCTGTCCGTTCTCAGCGGCACACTGAATCTCACAGCGCCAGCCCAGCTATCTCTCTCAATCGGCCAAACGGCCTTATTGCCAGCCTCTCTAGGCCCTACCTCTATAACCACCACAGCGCCAGCCACTGCTATCGACATGTACTTGCCTGCTTAACTGACACTCCCCAGACAGTCCCAATATCTGGGCGGATTGCGCAGGACGGGAAAACACGCTCTTTATCCCGAAGGGATCCGAGCAATTAGCCGGTGGTTGCGAGCGAAGCGAAGCCACCACCGGGCAAGAAACGAAGCCAACTCCGCGCCGGGGTGCCTGGGTTTTTGCGAAGCAATAACCCAGCCTGCTAGCCACACCGCAGCAGCGCCGGCGTGCCTGGGTTTTTGCGAAGCAATAACCCAGACTGCTAGCCACACCGCCGGGGTGCCTGGGTTTTTGCGAAGCAATAACCCAGCCTGCTAGCCACACCGCAACAGCGCTCTCTTGTGCATTTCCCGCCCCGATCCTATCATCCGCCGCCCTTTTCTCCCTCGGCGCAAAACCACACATGCCCCGTGCTCGCCTCCTCCTCACCGGCCTGGCCCTCGCCACAGCCGCTGGCTGCGCCGAGCATCAGGGCAAAATCGCCCGCCCCGGCACGATCCAGCAGCAGCGCCTCCGCGCGACGATCCACGACCCCTACCCCGACCCAGACCTCGGTCCCAAAGTCGATGGCGGCCGCCCCCGCGACTACATGCAACCCCTCCCCGAACCCGTCCGCAACCGCATCTACGCCGACAGTTGGTGGTGGCGCTAGCGTCTCGCTGTCCTTAGCTGCACGCTTTTCTTAGCCGTGACCAAACTTGGTCACGTTCGCGCCTCCCACGCCAAGGTCTTCTAATGCGCGTTCGGGTGGCACGCCCTGAGGTCCTCCGAAGGGCGTGATGTCCAGCGACCGACCTCAACCACCTGTGTCCGCAGGCTCCCGCCCCGCCCTGGCTCCAACCAACCGCGCCCAAATAAAATAAACCCATGCCCCAAAACCCCACCCAATCCACCGGCGTCCAAGCCCCCGAGCCAACCCAAACCATCCCTCTCGAACTGACCGACACCGAGCGCATCGCCTACCAAAAATGCGCCGAGCGCTCCGGCCTCTCCCTCCCCGCCTGGATCCGCGACCGCCTGGCTGAAGCCGCCAAACGCGAAGCCAAACAAGCCTAACAGCCCGTTGAAAAAGGGGACTGGCTCCGAGCCGAACACATGAAATCGCTGCGAAAAACGCCTCTCGCGAGGTGCCTGTCCCCTTTTTCAACACCCTGCTAAATGCTCAGCGTCAAAAACAAACGCCACCTCCGCCCGAGATACCATGTACTTGGCACTCGGCACTCCGAACTCGGCACTCAGTGCTAGGTATTCACCACTCGGTACCCAGTACTCGGTACTCACATTTACCGCCATTGCTAACGCCGCGCTTCCGTTCATGCGCTATCGCCTCAGCACGCTACTCATAATCCTGGCGCTGGCCCCACCGGCATTCGGATTCGCCGCATTAATAACGGCCTCAGGCCATCCCTTTATCGCCGCAGCGATTTTGCTTTGGACCGCAGCATTCTTCCACTTTCTCACGTCGGAGCACTGGGCCACACCTCATTTAAAATTGACGTGGGCCGAATGGCTCGTTCTTCTGGCAGCCATAGCTTGCATTGTTAGTCTTTGCCTCCCAACCGACCCTTGTTTTTTCGGCGGTTGCCGTGAATGAGTGCATCATCGCGTGACGCACCAACCTGCCGTCGGTACTGGGCGATTATCTGTTGGTTGCCAGCACGTCGCGGAATTTGGAAATGCTGGATTAAGTAAGACTGCGTAAGCGTTGAACAGTGCGGTTCAGTTTTGGTCATGGGCCAGGTCGCGCCCCTGCGTCATCAAATTGCAACTCCAAATCGCCGAGGTCTGGGCCGTGTGAAAAGCCCCGCCAGCGGCGGCCAGTTGCTTTGAACAATTCGTCCTTGAGCGCTCGTTCTATTGCCTGCTCTTTTAGCAAATCCCTCGCATAGCGATCGTTCCTTTCCCAAGAATCCATTAATGCACTTTTCAGTTGCTCCCGGTCACGATTCACCGCAATAAAAGCGAACAGAAGTGACGCCACCACCATCAGCCACAGCAGGTCTCGGATCGTAAACTGAATCAGCAGCGTGCGAAGGCGGAAACGCATGTCCTCATCCTAGCCAACCGCGCCTGAAAAAGCCGCATGCGTCCACCACAACCTGTAGTAGGTCGGCCTCCCTCCAACCACAAGATATGGTAGCCATCTTGCCATAAGTGTACAATAGTATAAAATCCACAAACGCCAAAGACGGTTGCCTCTGCACAACCATCGGAGCAAGGACCGGCAAAATGGCCCAGCCAAGATTGAACCCAACCGCAACAATCTCCAGCGCTCACCTAGGCGCTCACTTCCCTCACAGTTGAGCGCCCCCGCCTCCACCACCCATTTCCGCAAACACTTCCCACCCAGTAACTTATAACCGTCCCCCGACCCCACAACCTTGGGAGGGGGGCCCCAGAGTGAGCGCTCACCCCAACTGCCAACTGCCAACTGCCAACTGCCCAAACCCAATGCCCACCCTCAATCCCCCCGACCTCCAATCCTTCGCCGCCCGCCTCCTCGCCGCCGGCGGCATCGCCGCCGACCAGTCCGAGCTCGTCGCCGCCAGCCTCGTCGATGCCAACCTCAAAGGCTACGACTCCCACGGCGTCATGCGCGTCCCCTACTACGTCCAGGCCATCAAGGACGGCGAAGTCGAGCCCGGCGCGGAACTGACCATCCTCGACGAAGGCCCCTCGCGGGTAGTCGCCGATGCCAACTGGGGCGTCGGCCAGGTTCAGGCCATGCGACTCATCGGCATGCTGGCCGCCAAAGCCAATCAAAGCGGCCTCGGCCTCGGCACACTGATGCACTGCGGCCACATCGGCCGCCTTGGCGAATACTGCGAAAAGACGGCTGCCGACGGCCTCGTCTCGATGCTCATGGTCAACTCCCACGGCGGCGCGGTCCGCGTCGCGCCCCCCGGCGGCAAAGCCCCGCGCCTTTCAACCAATCCCCTGGCGATCGGCGTTCCCCTCGGCAATGCACCGCTCGTCCTCGACTTCTCGACGAGCGCCACGGCGGAAGGCAAAGTCCGCGTCAAAAAAATCGCCGGCCAAACCTGCCCCGAAGGCTGGCTCATCGACTGCGAAGGCCGCCCCACCAACGACCCGAGCGCCCTCTATGGCAACCCGCCCGGCGCGATTCTGCCGATGGGCGGCGCTCAGGCCTACAAAGGTTTCGGCCTCGGCCTGATGATCGAAATCCTCACCGGCGCACTTTCGGGCGGCAACTGCGCCAAAACCGTTCCTTATCCCAAAAAGGGCAACTGCGTCTTCATCTTGCTTATCGACCCCGCCAAATTCGGCGGCGCCGAACACTTCCAAAGCGAAGTCCAGCAGCTCGTGGAATACGTCAAATCCTGCCCGCGCATCGAAGGCTGTGAAGAAATCATCCTCCCCGGCGACCCCGAACGCCGCCTCGCCCAAGACCGCCGCAAATCCGGCATCTTCCTCGACGAAGAAAACTGGAACGCCCTCTTAAAGATGGCCACCCAACTAAAAGTGCAATCCCCCGCAGCCGAGTAGATTCCTAAAGCCTAAAACCTAAAGTCTAAAACCTACGCCCTCCTCTCAAACACCAGCGGCTCCTCATCCAGCGGATCCGCAATCCGCACCGCCAAATCCCCCGCCAGCAAATGGTCAATAACTTGCCCCACTACTTCCGCCCGCCACCCGCGAGCCAGTAGCGGCACATCGCCGTTTTCAAAACCACCCAGCTTCAGCCGATACGCAATCAAATCCCGCACATCCTGAGCAGTCCCCGCCAGGCTCGGCGCCACCTGAGCGCTGCGACAAATACTGCCCAGCGCCGTACTGAGGAATTGCCCCAGCAAATTGAGCTGCGGCCGCGAGCTCTTCCGCTCCAATCGCGGCAGCTCGCTTTCCTTCAGCGCCAAAGCCTTTTCAACGCACTGCCCAATCCGCGGCAAAAACCGCTGCAAATCGCCCCGCTCCATTCCTCGTACAGCCCGTATCCGCTTCGGATCGTCCGTCAATCGCTTGGCAATCTCCACCAGCAAATCGTCCCTCAAAATGCGCCGCGCCGGCTGGTTCCGCCGCTCTGCCTCGCCGTCGCGCCATGCCACCAGCTCCCGCACCGCTGCCAGCGACCGCGGCGACAAGTTCGCGATCCCCGGCATCCTCCGCCACCGTTCGCCCGTCTCGAACTCGACCAGATCGCTTTGAAAATCAGCCAGCTCATCCGCCAGCCACGACAGCCGCCCCAGCTCCGCCAGCCGCAGATGCAAAACGCCGCGAATTTCCTCCAAGTCGGCCACATCAAGCAGCGCGTATTCAAGCTGCCGCTGTGAAAGCGGCCGCCGCCGCCAATCCGTCCGCGTCTCCTCCTTGGCCACCGACTTGCCGATCAACTTCGACGACAGCGTGCCATACGAAGCGGGAAATTCCAATCCGATCAGCCCCGCCGCAATCTGAATATCAAACCACTTCGGCGGTGCCTTGCCCGCATACCGCCACAAAAACCGGAACTCCTCCCGTCCCGCATGCACGAGCGTCTCATGCTCGGGCGACGTGAGCAGCCCCCACAGCGGCCCCAGATCATGCACCTCAAACGGATCGACAATCGCCAGCCGCCCTGCCGCCGCAAGCTGAATCAAGCACAGGTCCGGCTGAAAACTGTCTTCCGAGACGAACTCGGTGTCGAACGCAATAATTTCCGCCTGCGCAGCAACTTCGCAAAAATCCCGCAGGTGCTGGTCGGACGTGATGTAGTCGTAGCGCAATGCCGAATCGAATGGTGCGAGCGTCGAAAGCTACTGCCCACAACACAGATGCAGTCAGCCGCAAAAATCCTACGCCGAAAGCCCGATTTGGGCCAGTCGAAATCCAGCCCTAGACGAGAGTTAGGGCTTCACCAACCGCTCAAAACGCTCATAAGCCGCATTCCAGTCCGCCGTGGGCTTGGGTCGGTATTCCTGGACCTCGAAGCTCGTGCGAATGACCTCCCGGGCCTGGGCAATGGTGCTAAGCCCTCCGCGGGCAATAATCTGCATCGCCAGGTTGCCGATCGCTGTCGCCTCGACCGGCCCGGCGATGACATGCCGGCCGGTGGCATCCGCGGCCATTTGGCACAGCAGGCGGTTCTGTGCTCCGCCGCCCACAATGTGAATCGTCTGAATTGTCCCGTCAATCAATTCCTCCAGGTTCCCCAGCACCATCCGATACCGCAAGGCGAGGCTTTCTAAGGCACAGCGAATGATCGCCCCGTCCGTCCCCGGCACGGTCTGGCCGCTCTTGGCACAATAGTCCGCGATCGCCGCCGGCATATCCGCTGGGGCCACGAACGACACATCATCCGGATTAATCAGCGACACCAGCGCGTCGCGGTCCCCTGCCCGCCGGCTAAGTTCCTCCCAGGCATAGTCCCGCCCCGACTCCTTCCAAATGCGGCGGCACTCCTGCACCAACCACAGGCCCGCAATGTTTTTTAATAGTCGCGTCGTTCCGCCGATGCCTCCTTCGTTTGTGAAATTGAGATTGTAGCAACGCCGGCTAATTACCGGCGCCGGCGTCTCGACGCCCATCAGCGACCACGTGCCGCTGCTGATATAGCACCAATCGGGTCGCTCGCCCGGTCGGCTCGCCGCGGGTACCGCCGCCACCGCGCTGGCCGTGTCGTGCGTGCCCGGCAGAATCACCTCGACGCCCGCCAGGTTCGTCTCGGCGACGACCGACGCCTGCAAAGGTCCAAGCCGCGTGCCTGGTTCTGTGATGGGTCCAAGAATCTGCGTCGGCAAGCCCAAGCGGCTGACAAGTTCGCTCGCCCAGGCGCGAGCCTGCGGATCGAGCATTTGCGTGGTCGTCGCGTTGGTGTATTCGTTGCTTTTGACACCGGTCAGCAGCCAGTGAAACAAATCGGGGATCATCAACATCGACTCGGCGATGTCCAACAACGGCGATCGAGCCAGCTTCATGGCGAGCAGTTGATAGAGCGTGTTGAACTCCATGAACTGCAGGCCGGTAGCCTCAAATGTTTCCTCCCGCGGAACAATGGCAAACGCCTGGTCGAGAATCCCGGCTGTGCGGCGATCTCGGTAATGATGCGGAATCCCCAGCAGTTCATCACCACGCCCCAGCAGCGCAAAATCGACGCCCCAAGTATCGACCCCCACGCTCACGACATGCTTGCCATAAAACTTCGCGGCTGCCTTGAGGCCGCGCAGCACCTGCTGCCATTGATTCATCAGCGGCCAATAAGTGCCGCCCGCCGCCGGCACGCCGCCGTTATCAAAACGATAGACCTCCTTAAGCGCCAACCGTTCGCCATCAAACAACCCCGCCACGACGCGCCCGCTCGAAGCGCCCAAATCAACCGCCAAGTAAACTTCCGCAGTAGATGCCATAATCCCACTCACAACTCACCACTCACCATACCACTCAAATCTTCACCGTTTTACCGCTGCGCACCGCCTGCGTCTGCTTATGGCACAGCACGATCGCATCCCGTGCCAGACTGCCGGCCAAAAGCTGCGACGGCTGCCCGTTGCTGATCGACCGCACAACTTCCTTGATCTCATCGTCAAAGGCCATCAGCATCGGGTCTCCTTCCGGCAACTTAGGAAACGTCGCCCGCCCCTTCGCATCGAATAACGTCAGCGGCGACACCTGCAGCTTGCCACCGGCGAGCACGGCCAGATCGAATGTCAGGGTTGCTTTCTCAAAGTGCATTTCGTAGCCGTGCGTGAACGATCGTCCCTGCTGATTGATCACTCCGCTGGCCGACGACACAACCAGATCGCGGTCGGCAAACTGAAACTGACTCACGCAATATTCCACCACGTCCCCCCGCATCCGCCCCTGGCTCGTCAATGCCGTGGGCATACCGAACAGCAGCCGAATGTAATGCGCATCGTGAACGTGCAAATCGACCAGCGGTCCACCCACCTTCGCCGGATCATAAAAATCCTTCAGCCACAGCGGATCGGAAATCACCCGCTTAAAGTGCCCGCCCAGCAGCTTGCCGTATTTGCCGCTTTGTGCGTACGCATTGGCGACGCAGTATTCCGGCAACAGCGGTAGCACGTGCCCCACGAGGAGCTGCTTGCCGGCCTTTAGCGCCGCTTTGACCATCCGATCGCACTCGGCGGTCGTCAGGCCCATCGGCTTCTCGACAAACACATGCTTGCCCGCCTCGAGTGCCGCGATCGCAGCCTCGGCGTGCAGATTTGGCGGCAGGCACAGATCGACCAGATCGATGTTCGGATCTGCAAGCAGGCTATCCAAGTCGGCATACTTGGCAACACCGGCGAGATCAACCTTCTCGCCCGGCGGACCGAAATTGCCCTGAATACCGCGCCAATCGCCCGCCAGCCGCCGCTCGTTCCGCGTGCAAACGGCCGCGAGCTTGACGCCCTTGGTCTTTTTGTAAGACAGATAATGAATCCAACCCATGAAGCCGATACCGACCAGTCCAACTCGAAGCATGGTGCGTGCCGTCAGTGAGGTGAGCTACAAGTCGAGCGCTGGAAACTCAGACAACGACTGATTCGCGGCGCGACGTCGCCACTCGGCAGAATTGGAACAGGAGGAAGCAGAGGACGCGGAGGAAGATACGTAGGGAAACATTTAATTCCCTCCTCTGCGAACTCTGCGGCCTCCTGTTCTCTTGCCTGGTGTTCAATTGCTCGACTGAAATTTCAGATTGAGTTGATAAACCATAGGACAATCAATGTCCAGCGGCAGCGTTTCGCAAACTGCATACTTATGAAAATGAAGTCCTGATTTGTGCCTTTTAGTCGACCGCCGGGTTCGGCCCGAGCGATGTGGATGGCGACACAGGGCAACGTGCGCGACAACTTCCGCGACAACCTTGCGGAGAATACCATCCGTCGGCATAGCGGCCGGGCGCGGCAATTCTTTGGCAGCAGGAGTGAAGCGGAAGCTGATGAAGTCCAATCCGTTTAGCGAGTTGCCGACGGCCGTGCAGGGCAATCAAGCGCGGCAGCGCTTTGCGACGCGGGACGAGAGACAGGCGGGTATCGACGCGGTCCCCGATGCCGAGTGGCGAGCCATCATTGCCTTAGCTCGCTACGCTGGCTTGCGGATTCCGAGTGGGCTATTGGCCCTGCGCTGGCCTGACGTGGAATTGCCCGCCTGTCGCATGACGATCGGCGTCTGCAAGACCGAACATCACGCGGGCGGCGGCATCCGCACTTGTCCAATTTTCCCGGAACTGAAGCCCGACCTGGAAGCAGCCTGGGATGCGGCAGCGGAAGGAGCGGAGTATGTCATCGCGCGGTATCGGGCGAGCAACGCGAACCTGCGAATGCAACTAGAGCGATCATCGAGCGCGCCGGCCTGACGCCGTGGCCCAAGCTGTTTTCACGACCTGCGGGCGAGCCGGCAAGCGGAACTGCTGGACCATTTTCCGGTCAAAGCCGTTTGCTCTTGGCTAGGAAATTCGCAGCCCGTGGCGCTCGAGCATTACACCCAAGTAACGGCCGATCACTTCCCGCGCCGCGATCAATAAAGCGATCTAACGACGCACGTTATCGCTAACAGGCCAGCGCAGCCGGCCCCAAAGGGCGGCCAAGCAGCCTAACCCACACTTTGCACCCGCCAAGCAAAAGCAGCGTGCCGAGCTGTTGGCTAAGCTCAGCGATCAAGGGGCGTTTCAAAAGATCGAAAACCGCGGCGGCGGGCTAGTGCGCGTCTGGACCGGGCCGAATTTCGACAGCCTGCGTATCGACACAAAGCAGGCGTTTGTGGGCGTCGTGTACGCCTATTACTTTGACGGCAGCAACAGCCGCGATTTCATCGTTTTGCACGACGGGCGCACCGGCAAGGAAATCGGCACGATGAGCAAGCCGGGCTGAGAATGCGGTAGGCACGGCTACCGATGGTAGAATGCCCCGCTGGGCAACTGGCGAGGCTATGCGCGGACTGGAGAACCTAAATGGCCGCTCAAATCAAATGGCAGTACATGGCGATTCCAGGCACAAGCCGTCAAGCGTTGCAGGAGCCGCTTGAGGACGCTGGCGAGAACGGATGGGAACTGGTCACGGTTGTGGTGTTCCACAAGTCGATTGATTCACCCGTTGAATTCGTCGCCTATCTAAAGCGACCGGCTTGACGCAATCGCGTTTGTAAACTGCCGAGTTTCGCCCATATCGCCAGCCGTCCGCGAGGGCGGCTTTTTGGTGCGCGGGCGGTTAGAATGGCGGGTATGGATGCCATCCCAAGATTGCCGCTCTTGGAATCGCTAAAGCGCTACTGGGCCTGCGTGTGCCTCGTCGCAGTTGCGCCGTCGGTAGCGGTGGCAGTCCAAACGTATGTCGGCATTCCAGCCGGCTTGGTTTGGATGGGGCTAACGGCACCTGCCATCGTTCTGCCGTATCGGCTTGGCAAAACGACTTACTCATTTGTGATCGTATGCGCTCTTGTCTTTATCGTAGTTGGCGGACCTGCTTTGGCTGCCACGTCGCGATGGCTTGAATTTGAGTCCATTTCAGCAACTAGACGTTAAGCAAAGCAAGTCTGGCGGGGCTTGGACGGGGGCGGGTAGAATAGGTGGGCATGGTGGAACTGCTCGCAATTTTTGTGCTGTCGTCGCCGTTGTGGATACCAATTTGGTTCGCATTCTATGTTGCAGCGGAACAGCGACTTAGCCTTTGCGTCCTTTTTGCGCTCATCACGTTAGAAGCGATTAGCTTGGCGATGGTGACCGGATTATTTCGCTACTTTAGACACGCGTATTAACAGTCTTGCGCAATGCGTTTCCGCCTCCGCATTCTGCTGATCGTCTTGGCGCTGGGGCCGCCGTTCATCGAAGGGGTTTGGCTCGCCAGAAGCGACGCGGTAATGCTGCTCGAATTGGCCGGGAATGCCATCATTCAGATTTGCAGGTGAGCCCATGTTCCGTTTCACGATCCGCGACGTGCTCTGGCTGACGGTGGCGGTGGCTGTCTGCGCGGCGTGGTGGATTGACCGTAGCCGGCTTATAGACGAGGCAGCAAAGCAAAAGATGGATATGCAACTAAGCCGTGCTGTCGATGGCATTGATTGATTGCAACCGTCTAACCGCCCTCCCCCGGATAGAACGGCCCACAAGCCAGGCGGTGCAAGTTACAGCCGTGTCGGTTAGACTGCAAAAAGCCTGCTGTCTGTAGGCCGGTGCGTTCGCACACAATTCTAAGAACAGGAGTGAGGTATGAGCACACTGTTTGCAACTGCGGCGCTGTTGGCTGTTGTGGCAATCGCCTGTTCGGCGTTATGTCTTGCATGGTCAATCCCGTCGTGGCGAGTATGGCTTGCCAGTCGAAACGGATTGCCGAGACTTACCGGCGCACGGGCAATAGAGCTTCGCGGCTGGGCTGCCCTCGTAGGTAGCGGATTGATTTCGGCCGGGATTGCGGCGTGTGCCGTTGCCGCGTGGTTTGGCTGTTATGCAGTGCTGTCGAGTCTAGCGGTTGCTGCCGGATAAGGTTTGAAGTTGCACAACAAAAAACCCCGCGAGCGTTCACCCGCGGGGCCACTAGGCGGCCAGGACGTGGGGCCGCCGTCGTTTTGTTGGCCGGGCGTTAAGCCGCAGCCGTATTGCGGTTAGCTGGTGGGCGAGGTAGGCCAAGACGTTTAGCGAAACGCTCGACACGGCGACGCAGGACCGCGTAATCTTCCGAATTGCCGAGCATGAGGTACTCGATTGAAACGCCATACAGGATGGCCTATCTTGGTTCAGCGGAAAATGGAATGTTTGCCGGTCGCAGTTAAGGAATAATGAAGGGCGTCCTGCCAAGGCAGTCGCTGCATTCTGCAGCGAAGGTTTATCGCTTTGATTCCAATCCCGATGAGGGGAGTAGAGGACAGGGCGGCCTCGTGCCGCCCCATCGGTCTTGGCCCCTGGGACGGCGCTCGGGTCGCTCCTCAGCGTTGCCCTATCCTCCGCCCAGGCCGAAAGTGGTTGTAGCGCGGCAGTGAGCATCAAGCAGCCTCCCGTGCCAGTTGGCGGGCCTGCTGCCGCCGTTGCCGAGCTTCTTCCAGCTTGCGATCCCGCTCGTCAAAGATCAGCTGCGCCAGCCCGTTCAGCTTGTCGGCCGGCGTGATGTAGCCGATCGCACCGTTCAGCCGCACGTGGTTGTAGTGCTCGACGTACTCGGCCACGCGGCGGCGGGCCTCATCGAGAGAACTCGGCGCCGCGGGCCGGATGCATTCGCGCTTGAGGCTGCCATGCCAGCGTTCCAGCTTGCCGTTGGACTGCGGGTAATAGGGGCTGGTCCGCACATGGGTCAGGCCCATCAGGCGGACAAACTGCTTGAAGTCCTTGGCGATGAACTGCGGGCCATTGTCGCTGATGATCCGCGGCTTCTGCCCGGGAATTTTTCCAAGGCCCGCTGCACGACCGTCTCCACGTCGCTCTCCTCCATCTTCTCGCGAATCTCCCAATGCACGATGTAGCGGCTGAAGCCATCCAGCAGACTGATCAGAAAGTAGAACGTCCCGGCCACGTTTAAGTAGGAAATATCCACGTGCCAGTGCTGATGGGCGACGAGCGGCTGGACAAAGCCCGTCCCTTTCTTGGACGGCGAGAACTGGCGATGGTCCAGCCGGCCGGCGGACTTCAGCGTGCGATAGACGGTGCTGGGGCTGACTGCCACCACGTCGTCATCGAGCATCATGAACGCCAGCCGCCGATAGCCGTCGAGCGAGTGCCGGTCATGGAAGTCAAGGATGGCGCGGCGTTCCCATTCTTCCAGCCAGAAGTCACGCGGCACCTGGCCGTTGTGTTCATTGGCCTGACCGTAGCGGTCCTGCCAGGTGTAGAACTTGCTCGTGCCCACGCCGAGCCAGCCGATCAGCCGGGTCTTGGGCAGCTCCGTCCGCTGGGTCCAGTGCTTCACGTAATCGACCACCTCGTCGCGGGTGTCATGGGGGACCCACTGCTTCTTCAGAGGTCCACAAGTTCTTTTTTTAGCTGCACGTGCTCCTGCATCAGCTCCGCGATGACCTCATTCTTGTTCGCCAGCTTAGCTTCCAGGCGGGCAACCTTCTCTTGCTCCGCTTCCTGCTGCCGCCGCTTGCCTGATGGCCGGTCGAAGGCTCGCTCCGCTTGGGCCAGGACCTGGTTCACCCAGCCGTGGATCAAGCTGGGCTGCAAGCCGAATTCATCGGCCAGGTCGCTGACCGCCTCCTTGCCTGACAAATGCCGGCGAACGATCTGCGCCTTCTGCTCTGAAGTAAAGTGCCTGCGAGTCTTGGACATGAAAACCTCCGGTCAGGTTAAGCTAACCCAACCGGCTCGACTTTCCAGTTCCAAGAGAAGCAAGACAAAACAGAGCACCACGAGGGCCACGAAAGCCGCATTGTGTACGATCTTCCCTGAGCTGAGGCCGTACTTAGAGGCAGCCAAGGCAGAGGCCGGCAGAAACGCCGAGCACGTAATCACGATTCCGTGTATGCGCAGCCGCAATCCAAACCCGCGCACGACGATGGAAAAAATCGTCAAGCGAGCCGGCCTTACGCCTTGGCCAAAACTGTTTCACAACCTGCGAGCCAGCCGGCAGACCGAGCTGACGCAACAAGGCTTTGCCGAGCACGTCGTTTGCGAATGGCTGGGCAACTCACAAGCGGTTGCCCGCGAGCATTACCTGCGCGTGACAGAGGCGGATTTTGAGGCTGCCTTTAAAGTAGGGGAGCCAAAATGGGTACCCTTGGTGGCTCCCCCAGACCAAAATGGGAGCCATTTTGGCAACCCACCGGGCGTTGCCCAGAATTGCCTACTCTTGCAAATAGTGAAAAAAGCCTTGAAAAATGACGGTTTTGAGCAAGTGCTGGCAACCGTAGGCAAGGCTATGCAAGAAACGAAAATGACCCCAGGGGGACTCGAACCCCCGTTACCGCCGTGAAAGGGCGGTGTCCTAGACCGCTAGACGATGGGGCCTTGAGTTGCAAGTTCGCGAGAACGGCATCGGAAAGCGAATTGCCGGCTTACGCGAGCACGCAACGGGACTACGTGCGGTATAATTCTTGAGACCCAAAAGCGTCAAGTGGGGTTCGTTTACCGGCCAGGTTTTGGGACGACTAGCGAGCCCAAAAAAGCTTACCCACTCGTCACCGATTCGGACAATGCGCTGCGCCCTGATCGACCTTGCATCCGTTGGACTTTGCATCCGTTGATTGACGTCGCTTGGGATGTTCGCTAGCCGGCAGTCATGATCCCTCGGAAGTATTCCTAATACGTTTCGCCATGTTCGTTGACCGCGTTACGATCGAAGTCCAGGGCGGCCGGGGGGGCAATGGATGCGTCAGTTTTCGGCGCGAAAAGTATGTGCCACATGGCGGGCCAGACGGCGGTGACGGCGGCGACGGCGGCAGCGTGATCATCGTGGCGAAGAATGGAGTCAACAACCTCGCGGCCCTGGCCCATCATCGATTTTGGCGGGCCGAAAGCGGCGCGCCAGGCAGCGGTTCCGACAAGAAGGGAGCCAGCGCCGACGACCTCGTCATCGAGGTGCCTCCGGGGACGCTGGTGATCGACGATCGGGCTGGCTTCACGCTGAAAGATCTGGCTCACGACGGCGAGCAAGTCGTGGCGGCCCGCGCCGGCGGTGGCGGCAAAGGAAACGCTCATTTTAAGACGGCCGTCAATCGCGCCCCGCGAACGGCGACACCCGGCGGCGAGGGAGAACGGCGCCAGCTCGTGCTCGAGCTAAAGGTCATTGCAGACGTCGGACTGATCGGCAAGCCGAACGCCGGCAAAAGCACATTGCTTTCGCGCCTGACGCGCGCCCGGCCCGCGATTGCCGACTATCCGTTCACGACCAAACATCCCAATCTGGGTATTGCCACATCCGCCGATGACCGCCAGTTCGTGCTCGCCGATATTCCCGGCTTGATCGAAGGGGCGCATGCGGGCGCGGGTCTGGGCCACGAGTTTCTCAAGCACATCGAGCGGGCCGGAATTCTCGTGCATTTGGTCGAGCCGCTGCCGATGGATCAAACCGATCCGCTCGAAAACTACCGACTCATTCGGGAGGAACTGAACCGATACGACGACCAACTTGCCGAGCGGCCCGAGATCGTCGTGGTTTCCAAAGCCGAGCTGCCTGGCGCCGAAGAGATTCGCCAGCGGCTCGCGGCCGAAAGTGGTCGGGACGTGGTGCTTATCTCCGCGGTCACCGGTCAGGGCCTCAACCAGCTCGTCCACCGCATCGGCGCGCTGCTCGATGAGCAAAGGCAGCTCACGGCATGAGCCCGCTGCCGCTCATCGCCGTCGATATCGGCAACAGCTCGACGAAGGTCGGTTGGTCATTTGTGCATCGTGACGAGTTGGGCTTGCCGATTCCCGACGCAACGTACGGTTTTGCTACGGGGCAATTGCCGGGCGTCGATCTGATATCGGCTCTTCCTCGTTCACCGGCGCGGTGGGCCATCGCCAGTGTCCACCGCGAGGGCAGCCGCCGGCTCAGCGAGTGGATTGGCCAGCGCCGTGCCGCGGATTCGATGCAGCATCTCACCTATCCTGATTTGCCGATTACTGCACGTGTCGCCGCGCCAGAGAAGGTGGGCCTGGATCGACTGGCCGCGGCGGTGGCGGCCAATCACCTGCGCCGTCCGGACGCACCCTCCATCGTCATTGACGCAGGGTCGGCGATTACGGTCGATGTCGTAGCGGCGGACGGCGCTTTCGAAGGGGGCGCGATTTTGCCAGGTTTTCGCATGTCGGCACAAGCGCTGTATAGCGCAGACTTGCTGCCGCTGGCACTTCTTGAACCTAACGATGAGCCACCTGCGGCGCTCGGCAAAGACACACATAGCGCCATCCGCAGCGGTCTGTTTTGGGGTGCGGTCGGAGCGGTGCGAGAGCTCGTGCAGAGGCTGTCGGACGACTTGCCACGGCCGCCGGATGTCATTGTCACGGGCGGCGATCTGCGGCAGCTCGCCAGTCAGTTGCCGGGGTCACGTTATGTGCCACATCTCGTGCTGGCGGGCATCGCCCTTGCCGTGCTGAAACCAAGCCACTGATAATCAAACCACAGTGGAATTTGCATCGCCGAGCAGCTAAAACTGAAGCGTGACGGCGCTCTCCAAGAGCTGCGCTATTCTTGCCTGCCAAGACTCGCCTTCTACTGCCATGCTGCGACGCATTTTCAATACTGTTTTGCTGTCGGTGTTCACGACCGGGCGCTTCCTGTTTGCTCAGGAGGCCACGGTCCATACGAAAGACTCGCTCGACACCGTCAAAGACAATGTAAAAAGTGGCAAAGCAGTGATCGTAGATGTTCGCGAGCAAAGCGAGTGGGACGCCGGTCATCTCCAGGGCGCGGTGCTGGCGCCCATGAGCAAGCTGCGCCGCGAAGGCGAGGCCAAGGAGCTGCTCAAGCTATTGCCCAAAGACAGAATTATCTATACCCACTGCAAGGCGGGCGGCCGGGCCTTGATATGCGGCGACATTCTTAAACAGCAAGGCTACGACGTGCGTCCGCTGAAGCCCGGCTACGAAGACCTGCTCAAGGCCGGCTTCGAAAAAGCGCCGTAGCAGCCCTCGGCTGGATGCCTTTCCAGCGTCCGACTAACGCGCCGCCAATTTATCGAGCCCCGTCAAGTCGTTGCCATAACGGCTGACGATCTCTGCAACGTAGGCCTGATCGGCGGCACTAAGTCGGCTCAGCGACACCGTCGTTGTGCGGCCCGTTTCTTTGAGCAGCCGCACTTTGCCGTCTAGAATCAGCACGAGCCGAGCCTTGACGGTAAATTGGCCACTGTCGTCGCTCCACTCGCGGATCGGCAAGCGGCCATCGGTCGCCGGCAAAAATGCATCAGCGATCTTGATCGTTGTGGGTTCCGCCGCGATTGGCGGTTTCGGAGCAGCGGCCGGTGGCAAGGGAGCAAAAGGATCATCCTCGGTAGGAGCGGCAGATGTCGCCGGGGCCGCCTTGGGAGCAAACGGATCATCGTCGGCTTTCGGGAATGCTGGCGGAGTCACCGTCGTGCTGGGTGATGCCTCGGGATGACGGAACGCGCGTGGCAAGTTGCCGGCCGCGGCGCCGGTTTCTGGCATTGGTGACTCGGTGGGCCGCTTGACCGTGACTGGCGGAATAACGGATGGAGATGAGGAAGGGGCGTTGTTGGCCGCGGCGGACATTGGAGCTCTGACACCTTGAAGCGGGGTGAGCGTTTGTGGAGCGGCCTGCAGCGAGGGCGACGCTTCGGTCGTTCGATGGGAGCTATCGGGTGCAGGCAATGTCACCGCGCTGTTAACTTGGGGCGGGCTGGCGCTCGTCGCTGGCCGATGAAGTGCATCGCCAGGCGTCGCGACTGCAGGCGGCTCAGCGATGGAAAGCGGCCGAGTGGCTGGCGCGCTCGCAGCCGGCGGCGCCGGCTCGCCAAACGTCAAAGCCGCGGCAGGATTGTCGTCGCGAACATTCGTTGCCTCAGGTGCGACTTGCGGCAAAGCGACTTCGGCGGGCGCTGCCGTGGCAACAGGCGCCGTCCGTTCAGTAGCTTTGGCTGCCGCTCCGTGTGGCACATCGGAAGGGGAAGCTTCCGAAGGCGGCGCCATTTCGCCCGGCGCCGTGGGCTTAGCCGGCTCGGAGCAACTCCGTGCCTCGCAAGTCTGTGTGCAGCAACACGCACCGCAGCGGCCCTTGAGGAGCCGGCAGGCGGCTGCCGGGTTGACCACAATAAGGGCGATGCTGATCGAGACAACAGTCAGATGAATCCGATAACGCAGCCGCTTCATCGCCGACGATCTCCCGGGGTTCGTAAGGTCAAAAGTCATGCAAAGCTAGTTTTCGCCTCGCGACGGGCTAGCCGACTGGACCGTTTTTGTGGGACGAGCAAAACGAGGCACAATCGGATATGACGACTGTAGCGGCTAGGCTGATTGACGACGCGATGGTCCAGCCTAGTGCGAGTCGCACGGACCTATGCGGTCACGGCGATTGATATTTGACAAACTTTACGACGCAAAGGGCGTTACACCGGCGCGAAACGCGCTCTAGGTCACAGATTCGTCCTCAGGCTCAGGCTCAGGCAGCGGCTTGGCCAGAGGCAAGAGAAATTGAAAAATCGCGCCCCCGCTCGGATTGGCTTCGGCCCAGATCCGACCGTCATGCGCCTCGATCGTGGTACGGCAAATAGGCAGGCCCAGACCCGTGCCGTGCGGCTTGGTCGTGAGATAAGGCTCAAACAAGTGATTGGGCTTTTCAACGCCCACGATACCGGGACCGCTGTCGATCACCGCCGCGCCGACCATTCCCTCATTGGCAAACGAGCGAACCGTAAGCTGCCGCCGGCCAAACGGCATTTGCTCCATCGCGTCTTCCGCATTACGGATGAGGTTTATGAGGACCTGCTCGATGAGCAGGGCATCGGCCAGGATCCAAAGCGGCGTGGGGGCAAGCTCGACCTTAATTTGCACGCCGTGGCGTGCCAGTTCTAGCTCGAGCATGGCCAGGCAATTACGAATGTGCTCGTTCAGGTCGGTGTGCGCGCGCACCAGTTCGCCTTTGCGCACATAGCGAGTCATCCGTCGCAGCGTGTCGCCGCCCCGACGCGCCTGGCCGGCGATTTGCTCCAGCCAGCGGCGCAGATCCTCGCGCGGAAGGTCACCGGTTTGATGGACAAGCGCCAAGCAGGCATCGGCGAAATTGGTGATTGCATACAGCGGCTGGCTTAGCTCGTGCGCGAGCTCCGAAGCCATTTGCCCCATGGTGCTCAAACGATCCAGGTGTGCGATCTGTGCTTCGCGCTGGCGGAGTTGTTGATGGAGTTGCCGAACGGCCAACTCCGTCTTGCGTTGCTGCGTGACGTCGATGTCGATGCCGACCGTGCCGGCGATCGTGCTGCCTGACCAAATTGGAGCGACCGCATACTCGTAGATCCGCATTTCGCCCCGCAAAGTCATTTCCAATTCGCCCCACACAACTTCACCCGCCAGCGCCCGCTCGCGCTCGGCAAGCCAGCGGTCAACGGCCTCGCGCGGAACCGGAACCTCCTTCACGGAGTGGCCGACAAGTGAGCCGAAATCGCGGACGGAGACGACATTCTGCAAAACGCAGCGGCCCTCCACGTCAAACGCATACACGCGGAAGGGCAGGCTTTCGAGAATGGTGAACAGCAAGGCCGCAGTGCTGGCTTGCGGTGCTGGCGAATCGCCGGTGTCGGACGTGTGGACGTCCATGAGAGGCCTCGCGCGCGGTATTATGCACCAATTGCCAGCCTCGTAAAGCAGCGGGAACATCGAATTGTAGCGCAGCGGGGCCGCGCGGCGCAGAGGATGATGGACACTTTGATTGTTGAAACCTGTTCGTTGACGAAGTCGTATGGATCGGTGGCGGCGCTCTCTAAGTGCTCGCTCGGCGTGCAAAAAGGCGAGGTATTCGGCCTTCTCGGGCCAAACGGGGCGGGAAAAACGACACTGCTCAGGTTGCTCCTTGGTTACTTGCGGCCAACGGATGGGCGCGCGGCGGTGCTGGGACTGGATTGTGCGCGGCAGTCGCTGGCAGTGCGGCGAAATGTGGCATATTTGCCGGCTGAAGCATCGCTATTTCCACAGATGCGCGGGCGCGAGGCGTTGCGTTTTTTTGCCGAGATTCGGCCGGGGTGTCGCCTTGCCGACGCGCTGAAACTGGCCGAGCGCCTGGAGCTGGATCTAAACCGGCGCGTGAGCTTCATGTCCACCGGCATGAAACACAAACTCGCCCTGGCGGCGACATTGGCCGCTCCTACGCCCATTTATATCCTGGACGAGCCAACAGCAAACTTGGACCCGACGGTCCGCGCGACGGTGCTTTCGCTGGTGGCGGAAGCCAAGATCAATGGCAAAACAGTGTTGTTTTCTTCGCACGTCCTGCCCGAAGTCGAAGAGGCCTGCGACCGGGTCGTCATCCTGCGCGCTGGCCAGGTGGTCCACGAACAGGCGCTCGCGCCCTTGCGCGAACAGCACCGCATCGTGGCGCAATTGGTGGGCGAGTTGCCCTCCGTTCCCGAAACGCTTGCGGGACAGGTGAAAATTGTCGCACACGAAACGGGCTCGATCGTTTTGGAAACTCCCGGAGAGCTGAAGTCGCTGCTCACCTGGCTGGCCACTTTGCCTTTGACCGACTTGCGGATTGAGCCGGTTGGCTTGCGATCGATCTATGACCGTTACCATGCCGAGACGCGCCGCCCCGTCAGCGCTCTTTGACCTTGAGTTCTGGATTTATTATTCGTTTCGCTGCTTCCACCTTGAATCTCGCGCTCCTAAAAAAATCGCTGGCCGAGGCTCGTCTGCTGCTGGGCGGCCTGGGCGGTTTGCTGTTTGCCGTATGTTGGCTGCGGGTCTTTATCGTCAGCCGGCTGCAAACGGGACAGTTTGCAGCGATCATCGAGCAGGTCTGGGAACAGTTCAAGGACTTTTGGCCGGTGCCGCTCGACCAGCTTTTGACGTACACCGGGCGCATCGCGGTGGGCTACAACGAGCCGATCATCGTCTTTGGGGTGTCGCTGTTTGCTATTGCCCGGGGCAGCGACGTGGTGAGCGGCGAACTATCGCGAGGCACCTTGGAAATGTTGCTGGCCCAGCCGGTCAGCCGCCTGCAGGTGCTGGTTTCGCAGTCGCTCGTGACGGTCGCCGGCCTGGCGCTTCTGTGTATTTCGACATGGGTTGGGACCGCGGCCGGGATTTATACAACGCAGGTGAAAGAGGACCTGCCGCCGCCGTCGATTGGCATTCCGGGCCTCGGCGTTCGCATACCGCTTTCTTTCCATGAGCCGGAGAAAGTGGTGGTTCCAATGCGGGAGAAAACCAGGCTCAGCTACTTCGTTCCGGGGGCGTTCAATCTGTTCAGCTTGGGTGTGGCGCTAGCCGGCTTTAGCGCACTCGTGTCGGCTTGCGATCGCTACCGCTGGCGGACAATCGGCATCGTCGTGAGCGTCTATGTCGTTGGGCTCGTGCTCAAACTGCTGGGACAAGCGATCCACGAAGTAGCCTGGCTGCAGCGGCTATCGCTTTTCACCGCCTACGAACCGCAGAAGTTTGTAAGCATTGCCGTGCATGACGCGCGCCATGCTTGGGCCTTCGCCGTGTTCGATTCCCAGGGGCACTTCTTGGAGCCGGGGCCGCTGGGATACAACGTGATCCTGCTGGCGATCGGGGGATTGTGCTATATGGCTGCGGCGATCGTCTTTACGAGACGCGATTTGCCAGCGCCTCTTTAGCCGGAACCAATCCTGGTTCCGGGTTGCCGCGTGGACGACGCTACGGCACTTTTCCGTGACCAGGTTTGGTCACGGCTAATTTGGTCACGACTGAGGGCATCGGCCACAATTTTAAAAGATCCCGAGCTGATCCCGCGCTTCCTGGGTCATCTTGTCGGGCGTCCAGGGCGGATCGAGGACAATCTTCACTTCCACATTGCCCATACCCTCAAGCTGGCCGAGGACCTGCTTGCTGTTGGCGATAAGCTGGGGCCCGGCGGGACACATGGGGCTTGTCATCGTCATGTCGATTTTGCAGTTCATCTTGCCGCTATCCGCAGGAACGAGATCGACATTATAGATCAGTCCGAGATCGACGATGTTCACGAACAGCTCAGGATCAACGACCTTCTTCAGCTCTTCGCGGACCAGGTCTTCGCTAAGAGCACTGGCATTGCCTATGGGCATTCCCAAGTCGGCGGCGTGTGCGGGCGGCGGCGCAGCGCTGCCGACGTCGGCGGATGTCTGTTGGCCGGGGGCGGCAATCGCCGGCGTGGCGCTAGCGGCAGCAGGCTCAACTTTCTGGCTGCGCTTGAGCGCTCCCGGCTCGCACAAACGAACCAGAATGTCGTCGCCTTCGATCTTCACTTCATGAGCCGCTGTATCGACGGTGGCCGGCATCGTCAGCGCCTTGCCGGTGCGGATGTCGAATTTGGCGCCGTGCCGGGGGCAGGCGATGGCGTGATTCTCCAGTCGTCCTTCGGAGAGCGGGCCGCCATCGTGCGTGCAAACGTCATCGATGCAGAAGTATTCGCCGGCTACTTTCAGCAAGACGACAATCCGGTCCTCGACATCGAGCAGCATGCGCCCAGACTCTGGAAGATCGCCGATTTTTGCAACTGGAATGAATTCAGCCATCCGACATATTCTCACGCCAAGTCGCAGAGGCGCAAAGCAGACGGAAGCAGATTCTCTGCGCCTTTGCGCCTCTGCGTGAGGTTTTAACTGTATTCCCGAACTCGCCGCAGGATCGCATGCCCGAGCGCTTCGCGGACGGACTCAATCGTGATGCGATCGAAAATCTGTTGAAAGAAGCCGCTCACGATCAGACGGGTGGCTTCCTTACGCGTCAGACCACGCGATTGAGCATAAAAAATCAGCTCTTCATCAACCTTTCCGCTCGTCGATCCGTGCGTGCAGCGGACGTCGTCGCATTCGATTTCCAGCCCCGGAATCGAATCGGCTCGCGCCGCTGCTGAGAGCAGCAAGTTGTCGTTGCGCTGGTAACCATCGGTCTTCACGGCCAGCGGATCGACCTTGATCATTCCCCGCCAGACCGTGCGGGATTGATCTTGCAGTGCGGCCTTGTATAGGAAGTCGCTCTTGCAGTCGGGCGCCGCATGGTGCTGCAGCGTGTGATACGAAATGTGCTGCTTGCCTTCGGCGAAGAGTACGCCATTGACCTGACTCGTGGCGCCGCGGCCGGCGAGCTCGACATGCTGATTAACCTTTGACAGGCGGCTGCCAATGGCGGCGATCGTCCACTGGATGGACGCGTCACGGCCGACGATCGCTTTCTGATGGCCGAAATTCCAGACCGCGTGCCCCCAGTTTTGTAAGTTCACCAGCCGCAGCCTCGAGTTCGGCGCGAGAATGACTTCGGTGGCGCCGCAATGGAAACCGCCGGCAGCCGCGTCGAGGCTGACCGTCTCGCACATCACGGTGGCTTCGGCATCGTCTTCCAAAACGATGAGCGTATGGCCCAGATCGACGCCGCCCGCATCGATTGCCGAGAGGCAATGCAGCGGTTCGTCGATCGCGACGCCGCGGGGTACGTAAAGAAAGTGCCCGCCGGACCAACAAGCGGCGTGCAGCGCCGAGAACTTGTCGTAGTTTGGATCGACCGCGCGGGTGAAGAGGTATTTTTGGATGACTTCGCCGTGCGTGACGATCAGTTCGTCAAGACTGCCGAAGACAACGCCTTTGGCAGCCCACTTCTCGCTTAACTGAGAACCGGCCGGGCGGCTGCTGACGGCGGTCGTATGGCCGGCGAGCTGCACGCCTTCAGTGAGAAGCGAGGGGATGCTCGCCTCTTCGCTCGACCGCGACCACTGGTCGCGGCTTTGAGGGAGGGCGAACTGATTGAGCTTAAAGAGGCGAATGTCGGTGCGGATCCACTCCTCATCGCTGCGCTGGGGCCAGTCCTTCTCCAGGAATGACTGCCAGGCCTCGCGCCGCTGTTGAACCAGCCAGGCTGGCTCATTTCGCGCATGCAAGAACGCTTCGAAGGATTGCTGGTCAAAGCCGGATGAAGTAAGCGTGGCGGGCATTGAGAATAATAGCCAGGACCAAACCTGGTCCCGGTGAATTGCAGGTGGATCGTCCACTCGCGGGGCTCCGGGAGCAGGTTTGCTCCCGGCTAAGGACTAACCAACCGAGCCTTCCATTTGAAGCTGAATCAGCCGATTCATTTCAACGGCGTATTCCATGGGCAGCTCCTTCACCAGCGGCTCGATAAAACCGTTGACGATCATGGCGCTGGCCTCGTCCTCAGAGAGGCCGCGGCTCATCAGATAAAAAAGCTGTTCCTCGCCGATCCGCGAAACGCTGGCCTCGTGGCCCACTGTTACGTCCTGCTCGGCGATTTCAATATAGGGATAGGTGTCGCTGCGGCTCTTGGGATCGAGGATCAGCGCGTCGCAGACGACGTTCGTTTTTACGCCCTTGGCGCCTTTTTCGACCTTGACCAGCCCGCGGTAGCTGGCACGACCGCCGTTTTTGCTGATCGACTTGCTGATGATCTGACCGCTCGTATGTGGAGCGACGTGAACCAGCTTGGCGCCGGCGTCTTGATGCTGGCCATTGCCAGCAAACGCGATCGAGAGAATCTCGCCGCGCGCCCCCGGCTCCATCATATAGACGGCCGGGTACTTCATCGTCAGGCGGCTGCCCAGGTTGCCGTCGATCCACTCCATCGTGGCGTCGGCATAGGCCATCGCCCGCTTGGTGACGAGGTTGTAGATGTTGTTGGCCCAGTTCTGAATCGTCGTGTAGCGGCAGCGAGCGCCCCGCTTGACGACAATCTCGACCACTGCAGAGTGCAGGCTCTCGCTGGAATACATCGGGGCGGTGCAGCCCTCGACGTAATGCACACTCGCGCCTTCATCCACAATGATTAACGTCCGCTCGAACTGGCCCATCCGCTCCGCATTGATGCGGAAATAGGCCTGCAGTGGGAAGTCGATCTTCACTCCCTTTGGGATATAGATGAACGAGCCACCGGACCAGACCGCGGAGTTGAGGGCCGCGAACTTGTTGTCGTCGGCGGGAATAACCGTGGCGAAGTATTCGCGCACCAGGTCCGAATGCTCGCGGACCGCCGTGTCGGTGTCGGTGAAGATCACGCCCTTCTTGGCGAGGTCTTCCTTCAGGGAGCCATAGACGACTTCGCTTTCGAACTGCGCCTTCACACCGGACAAAAACTTCTTCTCCGCCTCGGGAATCCCCAGGCGGTCAAACGTCTTCTTGATTTCTTCAGGAACGTCTTCCCACGTTTTTCCCTGATGATCGGCTGGCTTTAGATAGTAGTAGATGTCCTGGAAGTCGAGGCTGATGTCGCCACCCCACTTTGGCATCTTCTTGGCGAAGAACGTTTCCAGCGCGCTTAAGCGGAACTGCCGCATCCAGTCGGGCTCGCCCTTCATCTCGGAGATCTGATTGACGATCTCGGCATCCAGCCCCTTGCGGGCGCGGAACACCGGCTTCGACTCAGTGTGGAAGTCGTATTTGTTGATCTCGCCGATGGGATCGGCGGAGAGTGACGGGCTTAGAATATCTGTCGCCATTGTTTTTTAATGACGAAGGACGAAGCTCGAATGACCAATGATCGTTAGTGCTCGCATTGCTCATTCGGATTTCGTCATTCGTCATTCTTTCCTGTTCGTGTTTGCCTTTTCGGCGATTCAACTACGCGGCTGCGGGTTCTTCCTTCTCGAGCATCTGCCGGTTCGCGGCTTCCTCATCCGGGTAAGCCTGGCGAATGCGGTCATAGCCGCGACTGTGCAATTCATTGGCCAGGTCGATGCCGCCCGTCTCGACGATGCGGCCGCCGAGCATCACGTGCGTAAATTCAGGCGGGTTGTGTTCGAGCAGCTTGTCGTGGTGCGTAATGATGAGCAGGCCCATCTTCTCCCGGCCAATCTCGGCAATCGACTGGCTGGCCAGGCGCACCGCGTCGGCATCCAGACCGCTATCCGTCTCGTCGAGAATGGCGATCTTCGGGGCCAACATGGCGAGTTGCAGAATTTCGGCCCGTTTCATTTCGCCGCCCGAAAAGCCGTCGTTCACATAGCGGCGGGCAAATTCAGGGTCCATGCGGAGCTGTTCCATCTTGCCCTTGAGCTCCTTGCGGAACTCACGCATTGGCATCAGCTCTTCACCCTCCTTGCGGTTCGGATTGCGCACGTTGGTCGCAGCGTGCCGCAAAAAATCAGCCATCTTCACGCCAGGAATCGCAACCGGCCGCTGGAAGGCATAGAACAACCCCAGCCGCGCCCGCTCGTCGGCCGATTTTTCGAGCAAGTCTTCGCCGTTCAACGTCATTGCGCCGCCGGTCACCTCGTACTTCGGGTGACCCATGATTACCAGCCCCAGCGTGCTTTTGCCGGATCCATTCGGACCCATGAGCGCATGCGTCTCGCCGCGGCGAATCCTGAGGTTCACACCGCGCAGGATCGGCTTGCCTTCGACGCCGGCGTGCAGATCTTTGATTTCAAGCGTATCAGTCATAGTGCGTGCGACCCGTTGAGCGGGCCGGTTAATCGCCGCGTTTTTGCGGCTCCATTCTTATCCTGTGATCTTCTGGTGGTCTGTAAGCGCCGGAATATCGACCGGCGTTTCGACGTACCCGCTGTGATGCGGAATTGGCAGTTCGTCTTCGACCTTCGGTCCGACAGTCAGGAACCCGGCTTCAGCTTCCTTGCGACGACCAATCTTGTGGCCGCGAATCTTGTCTTGAATCCGCATCAACCCTTCGAGCAAGGCCTCGGGCCGCGGCGGGCAGCCAGGAACATACACGTCCACCGGCACCACCAAGTCCACGCCCTTCACGACGTGATAACCCCATTTGAAATAAGGCCCGCCACCGACGGTGCACGCGCCCATGGCAATCACGAATTTCGGGTCGGGCATCATGTTGTAAAGCCGGCGGACGCGGCTGGCCATCTTGTAGGTCACGGTACCTGCCACAATCATCAGGTCGGCCTGCCGGGGCGTCGCGCGAAACGCCCCAGCGCCGAAGCGATCCATGTCGTAGCGACTGGCGCCCGCAGCCATCATCTCAATGGCGCAGCAAGCCAGGCCAAACGTCATTGGCCAAATGCTCGATTGGCGCGCCCAATTGATCGCCTGCTCGAGCGTCGTCGTCACGACGCCTTCTTCCAAACGCCCCTCAATCCAAGGCTGCACGCGAATGTTTTGATTCATCTTGACTCGTTTTTCTAACCGGGAGCTAACCGCTCCCGGAGCATGCCGCTAGCGTCGAGCCACTTGGCTCAAACGTGCAACCATTATGCCCATCAAGCCGACAACTCGAAAGCCGCATCGGCTGGCCCGCGAGCTCCGAAAATAAAATTCTTTCCATCGAGCACACCGTGCGGTCGTGCTCGGCTAAATCCGGGTAAGGACAAGCCCGCGCGTGCAGCACCGGCAGCTCGTTGGCTCGCTCAACTTCGAATGGAATTTGACGCTCGCGGAAGACCGCAGCGAGCGACTCCAGCCGCTGTTCAAGCGTTGAACCGCCCACGCGACCCGCATAGACAGCGGCGAGCCGGCTGCTTATCCGCTGCAAAAGTCCCCGACGAACTTCAGGGTCTTTGATTTCTCGAATCTCGTCCCAGAGCGCAACCGCCAAGTCCGCGAAATTGGCTCCCGCCCGGCGGCGGCCCTGCTCCGTCAGACCATAGCGGTGCAACGGCCGGCCCCGAGTCAATTTCTCCGTGTGTCGCTCGATGTCGCCCTGCGATAACAGCCGCACGAGGCGCTGCCGCACCGCGGTGGCCGTAACTCCCATTGCGGCCTTAAGTTGCGCAATCGTGAGCGCCCCATGCTTTCGCAGCAGATCGAGCAATCCGACATCGGAGGAGGCAGCGTCCACGCCTTAATCGTATGCGATGGACGATATAAAACAAGTCGGTATGTCAAAAATGGCTCTACAGACGCAAACCATTGACCTGCAATGACTTGAGTAAACGCTATTCGGCGTCGTGCGGGTCTGGAGTTTCAATGTCCAGCTTCGAGTGCAAATCCATAAGCTCAACAGACGGCAAAGTAAGCACGCGCCATAAGCAAAACGCCGTCAGTCCGAGCACCGAACAGAGGGAGACGGTCATAATCAACCAGCCCGCCGGAGTCATGTGTCATCTCCGGGAATAGCGGGGAGCCGCCCCTCGGCCAGCCATCGCCTGCCCGCTATGTGTACGAGCACGAGGGTAAACACCGAGATGCCCATAATAATGGTCAACGACAAACCAGCCGCGGGCGTTTTTTGTAGTGCCGACCAATAGCCCGGCCCATCGATGACGAGGCTGCCGACCAGGATGATCAACAGAAAGAGAGGTGAAACGTATTTCAGGATGTATTGAACAAAACGCGGAATGCGTAGGTGAGCCCCGCGATGGGCCTCGCGCTCGCCCGCATCGATGCCCCACACCCACCCATAAAGGATGGCCTGCACGGTGGCGAGTGCCATGAGCAGCATCGTGCCCGACCAAAAGTCAAACGTATCCAGGGCGCTGCGGCCTTGAGAAAAGTACACCACGAAAAAGCTGCCCAGCGACGTGATAAGACCCAAGAAGGCGACGCTGGCGTGGCGTTTGAGGCCCAGCCCTTCTTCGAAAAAAGCAATCACCGGCTGGAGCATGGCCAGGCTGCTCGTAATGGCGGCCAGGAACAACATCACAAACCACAGGAAACCAAAAAGCTGCCCGGCCGGCATCAGCGCAAATACATTCGGCAAAACTTTGAAGCCCAGATCAAACGTGCCATGGCCGCGCGCCGCCAGGCCGAAGAACATAAATGCCGCCGGAATCGTAATCATGCCGCCCAGGCAAACCTCAAAGAATTCATTGACCGCGCTGGCCGTCAGGCTGCTGAGGGCGACATCGTCCTTGGCCTTCAGATAGCTCGAATAGTTGATGATGATGCCAAAGCCAACGCCCAGCGTGAAAAACACTTGTCCCGCAGCGGCGAGCCACGTTTTGAAATGGAGCAGAGCTGGCCAACTCGGGTTCCACATGAAGCCCAGTCCGTTCATGAGATTCTGTTCGGGCTTCTCTGGAAGTGGTGCTCCAAGCGTCAACACGCGAACGAGCACCGCCACAGCACACAAAGCCATGATCGGCATCGCCCATTTGCAAAAGTCTTCAATTCCTTTCGAGAGACCTCGATAAATCACGACGAAGTTTGCCAGCAGCGACAGCGCCAGAAACCAGGGCAAGCGGCTTTGTTTTGACTCAAAGACCTGGCCGTTTCCGCTCAGGCCAATGAACTGGTTGAAGTACGACTCATACGCTTCCAGATCAGGGCCTTTGTTCAAATCGCCCACGAAGTAGTGCCAGGCATAACCCAGGCACCAGGCCTCGATGACCACGTAATAGATGCAAATGGTCAGCGGCACGATGAGCGCCAGCCCGCCGAAGTACTTGGCCAATGGATGACGCCAGACGGTGCTAAAAATGCCCGGCGCGGAATTGAAGCCTCGCATGCCGCCGTAGCGCCCCAGCGTCCATTCGGCCCAGGCTAGCGGAATGCCCAGCAAGAGCAACGCGACGAAATACGGAATCATGAAGGCCCCGCCGCCGTTCTGCGCAGCCAGGCCCGGAAATCGCAGAAAATTACCCAGCCCGACCGCCGATCCGGCCACGGCCAGGATCACACCAATGCGACTGCCCCATTGTTCGCCGGCGGGCTTGTCTGCCAATGCATCTGCTCCTGCTTAGATCGGCTTATGGGCGAGGGCCTCGCGCAGCTCTTTGCCGAGAATGCTGTGATGGCGGCTATAAGTGAAATAAATAACCAGGCCGATGGCCATCCAGCCAACCAAGCGCATCCAGTTGCCCACGGGCAGCGACATCATCAGCATCAAGCACAGAAGGATGCCGAGCACGGGGATGAGAGGCACCAGAGGGCAGCGAAAGGGCCGGTGTGCCTCCGGGTTGATCCGCCGCATGACCAGCACCGCGGCGCAGACGACGACGAAGGCGAACAGCGTCCCAATGTTGGCCAGTTCCAGAAGCGCATTGATCGGCAACAGCCCCGCCAGGATGGCCACGAAAAGGCCAATGGCGATGGTGCTCTTCCATGGCGTGCGGAACGTAGGATGAATGTCGGCGAAGAAGGCTTTGGGCACCAGGCCATCGCGGGCCATCGCAAGAAACACGCGCGGGCCGGACAGCATCAAAACGAGCAGCACGCTCGTAATGCCTGCCACACCAGCGGTGGCGATGATGAACTCGGCCCAGCGAAGATTGCGCTCGGCAAAAGCGCTGGAGACGCCGGCGTTCGGATCGATCTTGTAGTACGGCACCATGCCGGTGAGTACGGCGACAACCGCGACGTAGAGAATCGTGCAGATGACCAGCGACGCGATAATACCGATCGGGACATCGCGCTTGGGGTTTCGCGCCTCCTCGGCGTGCGTACTGACCGAATCGAAGCCGATGTAGGCGAAGAAAATCAGCGCCGCTCCGGCGAGCATGCCGACTGGCCGGCCATCCGCCCGCTGACCGATTGTTAGCTGCTCAATGCCAAAAAAGCTGAACCCGCCCCAGCCATAGGGAGCAAAACCGCTGCGGCCGTCCGGCGCGACGCTCTCGGTCCAATTGGCCGAGTTGACGAAAAACGCACCGACTATGACAACGAACAGAACCGCGGCGACCTTGATGAAAACCATCAGAGCGTTAAAGCCGGCCGATTCGCTGATGCCTTTGATCAGAATGGCCGTGACAATGAAGACAATGATGACGGCCGGCAGGTTGACGTAAGTTCCGGTCAAGTGAACCCAGTCCGAGACGTTGCCCCAGGCTGCCCCGTGATTCCACTCGAGCGGCGCCTTGCCAAGCGCCTCGGGGAAATGAATGTGCAGGCCCTTGAGCACTTTTTGAAAATAGCCCGACCAACCGTTGGCAACGGTACTCGCGCCGACCGCATATTCGAGCACCAGGTCCCAGCCAATGATCCAGGCAAACAACTCGCCTAGAGTGGTGTAGGCATACGTATAGGCGCTGCCCGCGACCGGTGCCATCGAGGCAAATTCGGCATAGCACAGCGCGGCAAAGATGCACGCCAGTCCCGCGACCATATACGAAACCATCAAGGCCGGGCCGGCTGTGTTGCGAGCCGCTTCGCCAGTCGCCACGAAGATACCCGCGCCAATTACGGCCCCGATGCCTAAGGCCGTGAGCGTCACCGGACCCAGCGCCCGCTTCAGCCGATTGTCGCTTTCCATATCCGCCAACAGCACCTGCAGCGACTTAGTAGCGAACAGTTGGCGGCGCATTCGGGTCCTCCGAGATGGGCGAGCAGTCAGCGTCAGCGAGCGAAAAATTGCAGCGTCGTTAAGTATGTTCCGCGCCGCGGACGCGTCAAGCGGAACTGGGATGCATGGCCATCAGGATTCAAACAAGCTTCGCCTTACGCTTCGTTTGGGCTTATACTTCGTATAGCGGATCACCCTTCCTATCGCCATTCAGTCAGAGACACATGTCACCAGAACTGCCTGCCGACGATGATCTCGCCCGGCGGCTCTGCGAGCGAAAATCCTTCAATGGTAGGCCACTAGCTCCCGGCGACTTTGTGGCCGTCGCCGGCGGCCGCGTGGTGGGCGTAGGGAGCACGTTCGAAGAAGCGGATGCCTGGCTGGCCGCGTCCGCCCTGCCCGAGGGCGACGGCATCGTATGTCAAATCGGCAATGCAGAAGCCGACATGATTCGACGCGGGAGCTGACGTGGCGACCGCGCGCTTTGCCTATTTCCACGGCGTGCCAACGGTCCTGGTGACGTTGCAGGCCACGCGCGATCACTCCGAAATTGTTCGGCGGCTGCTCGTTGACAGCGGTTTCACTGGGAAAAGCGCTCTGGTCCTGAATCCGGAAGACGCAGACCGCGTGCGCCGCCGTTATGCGCCGTCGAGCCAAGTCGGCGGCGCCATTGTGGGAAGGCAACAGCGCATCTGGGTTCGATGCTCGATACCGCAACTGCGATTCGATACGAACCTCATCGCGATAGCAACGGACCTTTCGTCACTGTCGCTGCCTACTGGAATTGACGGCTTATGCGGACTGTCATTTCTCAATCTGTTTAACCGCTGGGGCGCCGCTCAGTCCGCTTCGGGCGATTGGTCGTTCGAGGTAGAGATAAGTGAAGTCCTAACGTAAGTGCATCCAATCGGTCACTTCCGTGGCAGTGAATGACAAGTGTTTGGATTGCTAAACGCCTGCCGTTACCACGATACCGCTCTGGGACTTCAGATTTGTACTCGTATTAGCCAGCCTGCGACGAAAGCGCACATGCCTGCGACGTGTCGCTTCCACCAGAGGTCGCCAAACAGCCGCGGTCAGCCGCTGGCGAATGAGCCAATGCCAGATGCGGTTCGACCGCTTATAGAGATACGACATCGCCAGGTACGGCGGCACGGCCCGCCAGTCCTGCGGCCGGCGGCGCCAAATCGAGCTATGCGAAAACAGCCGCTCGTAACAGAACGCATATCCCTCAGCCAGTTGCTCAACCGTCATGTGCCGCGGGCGAAACACCACATGGGCCGTGTCGTACAGCGACCAGTCCTTGTGGAGCAGCCGCTGATCGGCCTCCATCTGGGCAAACAGCGGCGTGCCGGGATAGGGTGTCAGAATGTGAAACGTCGCACATTCCAAGCGGTTTGCTTCAATCCATTCCACCGTGCGGGCAAAAACATCCGGCCGGTCATGGTCAAAACCCAGCACAAAGCTGCCGTTCACCTGAATGCCATGGTCGTGCAGGATCGCGACGCGCCGGGCGTAGTCGGCGGGGCTGGGACTCTTCTTGCGCGAGTCCACAATATTGTCGGGTGAAAGTGATTCGAACCCGACGAAGACGCCGGTGCAGCCGGCCAGGGCCATCTCGCGTACTAGCGACGGATCGTCGGTGACGTCGATCGAAATAGCCGCGCTCCAGATTTTTTCCAGCGGCGCCAGCGCCCGGCAAAGCCCGCGCAGGTATTCGGGCCGCGAGCCGAGGTTGTTATCGACGAACACGGCATACGGCTGATCGTCGGCCTGAAATTCATCGACAATCTGCTGCACGTCGCGCATCAAATAAGGCATGTGCAGGCCGCGCGTCGAGAGATAGCAAAACTCACAGCGGCTGTGGCAGCCGCGCGTGGCAATGAGACTCGCGGTCGTCAGAAAAGCATGACGAGGAAGCAAATCGCGCCGCGGCGGAGGATCATCGCGATAAGGCCGCCGATAATCCCCGCGATAGACTTTTTGCAATCGCCCCGCGCTAACATCACGCAAAATCTGTCCCCAAAGCTGCACGCCTTCGCCAATCGCCAACGCATCCGCATGCGGCGCAACCTCCTCCGGGCACGAGATGACGTGCAATCCCCCAAAAACCACTTTCGCCCCGCGCTCCCGGTACCAGCGCGCCAGCGCATAAGCCCGCTCGGCAAACGTCAGATGCACGGTTATACCCACGACCTCGGGAAACAGATCGTGCGGCGGCGGCCCCGCCAGCAGATTCTCGTCCCAATAAGCGACACGCCAGTCGGCCGGCGTAGCTGCCGCAATGCTCGTCAGCGCCAAACTCGGCGTGAGCACGTGCTTGCCAAAGCTGGCGTGCGGATCCTTGGGATAAAACGGATTGATGAGCAGCGCATAGTTCCGCTCCAGCGGACCATGGGCAAGCCCCGGATCAAGCGCCGGCGGCTCGGACATCTCTCGCGGCAACCAGTGCTTCTTCATGCGGGAGCCTCTTACTTTGCACTACAAAGCATATGTCTAAAAAAACAGACCTAGGATTCGGCCGGCAAAAGCGGTCGCGCACCGGCAGCATCGGCCTTGGCCGCTTGCGCCGCAATCGTGACCACGTGCTCGAGCTCTGCCAGATATTCAAGGAAAGCCGCCCGGCCGCGAGTTGTCGCCCGGCAAACAGTCTTCGGCCGGCGCCCCCGCGCGTCTTTGCGCAGATCGACATAGCCCGCCTCGCGGAGCGCATCGAGGTGCCGGTTGAGATTGCCGTCCGTCAAATCGCACAGTCCCTTGAGATCGGTGAACGCCAAACCGCTAGGATGCGCAATCAGCGAAGTCATGATCCCCAGCCGCGCTTTCTCATGAATCGCGCGGTCGAGTCCGGGGTACGAATACTGGCCGGAGGTCCTCGCCGAACCAGTGCGCTTATTCTCCTTCATGGCATCGCTCCAACGAACAATAGAGGACGGCCGCAGTCAAAAGTTGTCCCACGCCAAACGTTCCCGCCATCGCCCAGGGGCTGAAGGCATATTCGCCCTGTGCCAATGCCAGGCACGCCGTTCCAGCCGCGAGGTAATACACGGCCACGGCAACGGCCGCGGCTGGCAATTGCCGGCACGAAGCAAAAATGCCCAAGCTAAAAGCCACCGCCCACAACCCCGGCAGCAGGTGCGCCGCACTCGGCGAAAATTGAACCACGGCCCACGTCACGCAGGCCCCAACAACCAGGCAAGGCAAAAACTGCTCCGCCGCCTCAAGCGTCTGCTTGGTCTGAAAGGCTGATTGCGATCGATAGCAGCGCAGCACCAACTCAAGCCCCACGCCGACGACGCTCACCGCTGCCACACCAATCCACAACTGCAAATAGCAAACGACGTCCTCGTGCGGCTGCGGCACAATCAGCGGCTGAACGGCCGACACAAACAATGCCAACAGGCCCGTGCATCCCACTGTTGCCGCTTTGTAACCGCGAAACACAGCGGTCCGCGCCACCTGAGCATGAATCGCATTGATCCGCTCTAGCGCATCAGCAAGTTCCATAAAAGTACCCGCCATCGAATGGACGCATTAGCTTTGCACCGCAAAGTATAGATTTGTCCGTTGACGCACGTCAAGCGGCGCGCTGCGTTATTTCTTGACCAGGACGCCGGACATGGCATCGCTGCGCATTGGGCGTAGGAGCATATGCCGTAAAATCAATGCGATAAGCTGATTGATTTTCGATAGGTTGACCTCTAATTTTCCGTAGCTACAGACAGCATTTTGCAGTTCAACCAGAAGCCACTTCGAGCGTAATATGCCATTGTCACTCACTGATCCACGATGGAGCGAGTTGCACAGTAGTTATAACGGCACCGAGGATGTCGTTTCTTGGCTGACTGAGCTTATGCACAGGGAGGTTTGTCCACCGAGCGACTCGGCGATCTCATCAATGAGGTGCAGCATCAGGGAGGCACTTCAACTGCAATGTATGCTGTCGCCACACATCTCATCGAGCTTGCGCATCATGCATCACCAGCGGCCGCACTCGCTCTGCTTACTCATGCCGGGCTGATCTACGCAAATTCGGAAGCTTCCGGTGCCGCCCCGTGTCCGACATTTTTGCAACAGGATTTTGTTGCCTCGGCTACACAGGGTGCAGAGGCGTTGTCTTCACTTCTTCAACTCGCCAAAGATTTCGACACTTACAAGTATGCAGTCGCAGGGCTTGCCGGCTTCGTAGGACATCGCAGCTTCGCGCGATTTTTGGATGGTTTGGATTTTTATGAGGGAAAGTTCTATCACCGTTTAATAGATGGCCCATTTCCATTGGAGGTGAGATGAGTTACCGGTACGCACCGGTGCAACGTGCGGTATGCCGAGTTTTCCGAACGAAACGTCACTCGCGCGGAAAATGCCGCTCAACAACGGCCAGAAACTCCTCGCGCGTCGAGACACCGGCAACATACGTCCGAAAGAACCGTGCCCCCGGCTTGCCGTGCGCATAGTTGCAACCAAACTTCCGCATCAGCACGGTCCCCCGCTCTTCGCCGAACCGCCGGCACACCAGCTCATAGTGCCACAGCATGCATTGCTTTTGCTCGTCAAGCGTCGGCTCCGCCGGAATCTCTTCGCCGCGTAGCGCCGCTGCCGCCTGCGCAAAAAGCCACGGCCGGCCGAGCGAAGCCCGCGCGATCATCACCCCATCCACGCCATACCGGCCAAACGCCTCGACTACTTTTTCCGCCGAATCCAAATCGCCGTTCCCAATCAGCGGAATGCGCCGCAAGTGCTGCTTGATCTCGGCAATCCGCTCCCAATCGGCCGTTCCCTTAAAGAAATCAGCCGCCACGCGCCCGTGCACCGTTAAGGCTGCCGCTCCAGCGGACTCTACGGCCTGCGCAACATCAAACGCCGTAATCCGGTCGCGCGAGCACCCCAAGCGAATCTTCGCCGTCACCGGCGTTGGCCGGCACGCCTCGACCACGCGGCTGACAATGGCATGAATCCTGTCCGGATACGTAAGCAAATACGACCCACTGTGCGCCTTTTCGGACACATCGCGCACCGGGCAGCCAAAATTGATATCCACAACGCTGACCTGATACTCCCGCGCCAACCGTTCGCCCACTCTGGCCAGCGTCTCGGGATCGTTGTCCCACATTTGCACGGCCAGCGGCCGCGGCTCCTCCTTCACCCCCCACAGCCGCTCAGGATGCTCCGCCTCATTCTGATCCATCCACACAAACCCCCGGGCCGACACCATCTCGGTGGCCAAGAGTCCCGCCCCGCCATACTGCCGCACAATCTGCCGAAACGCAAAGTTCGTAAACCCCGCCATCGGCGCCTGCAAAATCGGCGGGTCAATAAGCAAGCCACCGATGTACAGCGGCTTAACTCGAAGCAGCGTCGCAGCACTCAACATCTCCTCAGTGTGCGGCCAACCCGCAACCGCGCCAAGGAGCACCAATCCATACCGCCCACTCTCCCACTCTCCCACTCTCCCACTCTCCCACTCTCCCACTCTCCCACTCACGACCAACCGTTATAGCCGCACGCGCCCGCAGATCCGGCCTTCCTCGGCAGGTCTCTAAAATTTTCGCCGCCACTTGCCAAACGCGAACCATGCGGCAAATAGGCATTCATGGCCGCGCACCGCGCAGTCCGCGACTGCCTATAACGTCTCTGCCGCTCGTAGCACAAACTTGCCCGGCGCGCGCGGCGCTCCCTGCAAGCGCTGCAAAGCCGGACATAAGGGCCACAGCGCGCATGCGGGTTGAGGCGCGTGGCCGCTAGCGAATTTTGCTGGCAGCCCCTCTTTGCCCCTGAGTCGCCTGACTCAGACAGTCGATGCTCACCACTGACACGCCTCACGGATCGGCGGAAGCCTAGTGCTTCCCGCGTGTTGTGCCGCACTGAAGCGGCGCTACGGCAATGGATGCCATCGACAGGGGACAAGACGTCCCCGCCCTCGTGCGGAACGGCTGGTTGATCCTCGCCTGCCCGCGCGAACTACCTGCAGCGACAACCCATCCTCGGGCCGCGCGACGGACGGCGGCCCGCGAATCGATGGATCGATTTAAGCGCAAGGAGTATGCGATGAAGTCCATGTGCGCACGAAGCGCAAGCTTCCTGTTGTTGGCCAGCCTGGCCAGCGTTGCCTGGTGCCAGGACACCCGGCCCAGTCTGCTTCCCCTGCCGCCGCTGCCGCCAGCGCCCGGCTATCCCGTCTCGACAGCGACCGCCACCAACGACGCGCTCTGGGGTCAGCCCGAGCCCTCGCCCATTCCCGTGGTCGAACCCACTCTCGGCGGCGATCAGTACGTCGATGCCATGAAGGGCGGCTACGAGGGCGGCTGCACCTCGACCTACGGTGCCTGCGGCGCGAGCTGCTGCTGCCACAATCACTACGTCTATGCCAATGCCCTGCTCATGAACCGCCTTCGCCCCGGCGGGTTTGTGACCAGCGTCTATGGCAGCGGCGCCCAGGCCATCAACTTCTGCAATCAGGAATTTGGCAACACCTGGGTCGGCGGCTTCGAAGTCGGCACCGGCTGGTGCTTTGGCTGCAACTGCAATAACGCCATCGAGCTCGTGTACTGGGGCCTCTTCCCGGGAACCATGAGCGCCCAGGCCACCGGCAACATCAGCTCCCTCATCGACTTTGGCAGCCTCAATTATAATGGCGGCAATGCCAACGCCGCCTTCACCAACGCCGGCATCCAGGTCGCCGAAAGCGCCTACAGCTTCAACAGCGTCGAGGTCAACCTCGTCGGCAACAGCCTCTGCGGTGGCCCCTTTGGCTGCGGCATGTGCGGCTGCTGCAACGGGAACTCCGGCTCGCCCTGGGGCATGGGCTACACGCTCGGCTTCCGCTACATCAACTTCAGCGATAGCTTCCTCTTCTCCAGCGACCCGACCGGCAACGCGATCAACGGCGATCCGGCCGAGCTCAACTACCTCGGCCAGTTCAACAACAACCTGTTCGGCTTCCAACTCGGCACCGGCATCAGCTACTGCGTCAGCAACTCGCTGACGGCCTACGTCATCGGCAAGGTCGGCGTCTATGACAACTGCGTCACCGGCCTGCAGCGGGTCTATGGCACGCTCGGCAACGCGACCATCAACAACGGTCCCTACACCGGCCAAGACGCGGTGGTGCGAACGGCCAATCGCAGCACGTTCGCCATGTCGGGCCAGATCGACTTCGGCGGCCGCTGGGCGATCACCAACAACTGGAGCGCCAACTTCGGTTACCGCGTGCTGGGCCTGTCGCTTTCCAGCACAGTGGGATCCGAAGCTTGGAATTCACGTGACTTGAAGTCGCGGC
>JADMIO011565016.1_pt1 | contig 39588 bp, 28 predicted proteins | sample 8958161 | NCBI WGS metagenome assembly JADMIO01 (sample SAMN16585339, study PRJNA669376) | soil metagenome | isolation source: Crop rotation soil | place: USA: Cullars Rotation, Alabama | collected 2011 | reverse complement strand
AAATCAGACCGGCGAGCGCCGCAAACATGCCAGGCGTCCCGCCGGTCTTTCTTCCAAGGAGAATGGTGAGGCCGAAAAGGTTAATGCCGGGCGACATCTGGCAGAGCGCCCAATACTGCGTCAGCTCCAGGTCCGTCACCCACTTCTCATCTTCAACCGCCGCCCGCCGAATCAGCGCCAGCGTCGCCACGCCGCCGCCAAACGATTGGATGCCCAGCTTAAACCAGACACTGAAGATATGAGACAGCGATGTCGCCTGGATTTCGGGGCTCACCCTCTCACCCTCTCACATCATCACCCTCTCACGGACGCCAGCGATCCCATCGGGTCCCATGGCGGCAGCGGCTTCGGCTCGCGATCCAGGAGAGCCACGTGGTGAGCGGAGAGGTATTTCTTCTCGACCGCGACCTCGTAGAGATACTCGTCAAACCAGGCGTCGGTCATCACCATAAAGCCTTTGTCGCCGCCTTTGTCGCCCCAGCTGTTCTCCACGCGCCACTTGCGGGGCCGATCGTTTTCGTCCAGATCGACGCCGGTGAGAACCATTGCGTGCGTCATCAGGCTCTGGCCATAGTCGAGCATCTCCGCCTTGCTCATGCCGAATTCTACGCCGTAAAGCGCTTCGTAGTCGTAAAGCTCAGCGTCCATGATCCCGAGATCGCGATCGAACGACTTGCCGACATCGCAGCCGAACCAGACCGGCTTGCCATCTTTGATCATGCTTACCGCGGCTCGCTTCAGGTCCTCGATCTCCACATTGAGGTACTTGATCTCCTGCCCGCCGACCACATTACCCAGATACTCGATCGTATAAACCGTATCATACGACTTCGCGGCTTGCGGGCAGTGGATGAGGCAGGCCATCGAGTCGAGGTCCATCTTCACATACTTTTCGCGGAACTGTTGGGGCGTCATCACGCCGTCGCGATGGAAATCCTTATCCTTATCGCGCCACTGCCACAGGAACTCGGTCGGCGGCTCGCCAAGGTGGATACAGAGCATACGATACACCTCGTCCAGCATCGCGCGCTTGTTTACCTGCAGGCGGGCGATCGACTCTCCGCGCTCATGCGCCTGTCGCAGGCGTGCCGCATATTCGCGCAGCTTGTAGGTGATCCGATCGTTCATCAGATGCGTGGAACTGCTGCTTTCCGTCTCCGGCATTGTCTCCTTGGGAACAACTCCGTATTTCTTGACCAGGTTGACAAACATATCCCACTGGCCGCCGTCCTGGATCGGATTAGCCATCAGCCACGCGATGAGGCGTCCGTCGCCGGGCTCATTCAAGGTTGACAGAATGCTCTCCAGGAAGTAGTTCGACTTCTCCAGCTTGTCCCAGAACATCAGGTAGTTCTGTGAGAGCTCGAAGTCTTCCAGCTTCATCTCCTCGGCTGCCGCCATGCGGAACAGGTTGAGGCCTGCAAACATCCAGCACCGACCGCTCTTGTTCTGGCTGGTGGAGGCGCCGGCTTTGACCGTGTGCGAAAATGTATGGTTGGCGCGAGCCACCGCCTGCCGGCTCATCGCGACGCTATTCACGGACGTCTTTGTCACCGCATTAAGCGCAACCCGGTTGCGCGGTTCGCGCTCGAACGAGGTGCGATAAGAATCGATTTGAGCCGCGGACAGTGTGCCGCAATTCGTGGTGTCGTCAGTCAAGCTGGTTTCTCCTTGCCAACGGTGGAGTCGAGGGCCTGTGGGTTCCGTCGATCCGAAAATGGTTTGCAGTTTGTTCGTTGCTGCTCGCCCTAGTTCCTTCCGTCCGGCTGGGTGTTGCACCAGGATTCCGGCGAGCGAGGCGGCATAAACGCCAAACACGGGTTATAATGTTTCATGGTCCGCTGCCCGCTCAATCCTGGGAGAGCCCACCCGGCGGCCAATTGAAATGGACAGTACGATAGATCGGCCGGCCTGCCGCGACGCGTTCCGGCACGCACGCGCCACAGAAAGGAATTGGGACATGAGATCCGGAGCAACGCAATTCTTCGCATTCCTGTTTGTATCCGCCCTCGCCCTCGGGGCCTCCGCCTCGCAGGACGAAAAGGACAAGGCCGCGACCCATTCACGGTTTGAGCAGTTCAAAAAGCTCGCCGGTGAGTGGGTGCCCGTCGATCCCACGCCGGGCGCTTCGCTTTCCGTGAAGTACAAGGTCGTCTCTAACGGAAGCGCTGTCGTTGAAACAATGGGGCCCGACACCCCGATGGAAATGGTCACCATCATTCACAAGGACGGTGACGACATCGAGCTAACGCACTATTGCGGAATCGGCAACCAGCCGCACATGAAAGCGCCGGACAAGGCGGCCAGCAATGCAGTCGAGTTCAAGTTTACACGCGCCTCCAACATGAAGTCTGAAAAAGACATGCATATGCACAACGTGACCTACACGTTCATCGACAAGGACCACCTCAAGTCCGAGTGGACCAACTACAACGACGGCAAGCCGGCCGGCAACATGGTCTTCATGATGAAGCGCAAACAGTAGCCAATCCCACCTGATCTTTACGAACAAGAGGGGCGCATCATTTCGCGCCCCTCTTGTCATTTCAACCCTTTTATCCCTTCAGGACCCAACCAGAAAATGTCCATGAACCAGTCCAGGATCGCGAAAGTAGAATGGGCCGTTCTTGAGGGCAAGCGCCCCCGCTCTGCGGGCCGCAACGCGCGGCTCGGCGAGCATGGGAGCGTCGTACGTGTCCCGATCACCAGGCTCACCATGAACGATGGCGCTTCCGGCTTCGGTTTCGCTCGCTGCGATGAGGGACGCGCTCAGCGATTGGCCGGTCAGACGATCGACGCCCTCTTCGATCCGCAACGTGGTGTTTCTGAAGAGTGGCGGTTCGCAGAGTATCCGATCTGGGACCTGGTCGGAAATCTACGGAACTCGCCGGTTTACAAGCTTGCCGCAGCGATTAATGGGCGAGAATGGCCGCTGGACGCCTTGCTTGTGCCCTGCTATGACACTTCCCTCTATTTCGACGATCTGCATCTTTCGGCCGACGACGAAGCGGCGGAATGGATGGCAAACGAAGCGCGATCCGGTTACGACAAGGGGCATCGGGCGTTCAAGCTGAAGGTCGGGCGCGGCGCACGCCATATGCCGCTTCAGGAAGGAACCCGACGCGACATCGCGGTCATCCGCGCGGTGCGAGACGCGCTGCCGGAAAGCTGTCCGATGATGATCGATGCGAACAATGGATACAATCTTAATCTGGCGAAGCATGCGTTAAGCGAAACGCGCGACTGCGGAGTACTCTGGCTTGAAGAGGCGTTCCATGAGGACCCGGTCCTCTATCGCGACCTGAAGGATTGGATGAAATCAGAAGGGCTGCGCGTCTGGATTGCGGACGGCGAGGGCGAAGCCTCCGCCAATCTGATCTCCTGGGCGCAGGAGGGCCTGGTGGATGTGATCCAGTATGACATCTTCGGGCACGGGTTTACGCGCTGGCTGGAGACCGGGCGGCGACTGGATGCAATCCGTGATACTAAGGTGAGGTCCGCTCCCCATCACTATGGCTGTCACTACGGGAATTATGTGTCATGCCACCTGGCTCCAGCCATTGAAGGCTTTACCTTCACCGAGTGGGATGACGCAACAACTCCAGGGCTGGATGCATCCGCCTATTCCGTGCAGCACGGCCTCGTTCACGTTGCAAACCTGCCTGGCTTCGGCCTCATGTTGGATGACGCCACCTTCAGGGACTATGTCAATCAAAACGGCGGGTCGGTCCAGGGTTGACCGCCAGGCGAATGTTCATAGTTTTGATAGTCGGCCTCCGCCGGCTTTGTGCCTTTGTAAGCCGCGACCTCGGCCGCCCGGCGAATGGCCCGGCGATTGTAATCTCGCCTCAGATGAGCACGAAGTCCACCTCCGGGCACTAACCCCATCGTCCCCGAGCATTGGCGAGGAAAACGTCAGCATTGTGCCGAAAATGGGTACGTGCTGCCCACCGGGGCGGCATATACTATCCCAGTTTTCCGCTCGAAACTGGATTAGCACAGATTTCCGGTCTCGGTCGGAGCGAACCATTTCCCAAATGAGAATGACATCCTTGCGAAAGCATTACAGCTGTCTCCTCCTTCGCGTATTCCCTGTAGTCGCGGCGTGCGCCATTCTGCTTGCCTCGCCTCGCATACTGCCGGCCCAGGAGAACGCTCCCATAGCGCCAGACAGCGTGCCTAAAATTGTCGCGGTCGATTGGTCGCGCTTTGACAGGCTGGCGGCCGTTGCGCGGGAAACGCCCGATGCAGACGGACTCAGGGAGGTCGCTCGATCGCTGAGATCGAACGTGCCGGGTGAGGCAGGCCGAATGAGCGCGCTCGACTGGTACTGCCTCGGGACCGCCTGGTGCGGCTATCACTACCCGGCCGGGAAGGGCAAGCCGCTGGTTCGCGATGTCTCGCTGATGGAGGGAGAACAGCTCTACGCGATCTGCCGCAAAGGCTACAAGCTGAACGGCGAGCAGGCAGAGCGCATCCATGTCAAGCTGCTTTCCATGCTCGGCGTGCCAAGCGAGGAGATGACCGGGCTCGTGCGCGGCTCGGGCATCGATCGCGGCGTCTGGGCGCTCTGCCAGGTGGGAACGACCTGGGTTCGTGTCGACCTGGCGCGCTGTCTGCCGCCCCTGGAGGGCGAATGGAGGCCGCCCGCCGCGCACTTCCAGTCCTCGATCGACCTGGAGGGCGTGCTCGCCTTTCTCAAGACCCATCTCCCGGACGGAGATCTCACCGCGCGCCAGCAGGGACTGAAGCAGCCGATCTCACTTTCGAATTGGGAAACGTGGGCAAAATGGGAGCCCCGGATACGCGAGCTCGCTCAGAAGCCTGGGTCCGATGTCCTATTTGCGTCCAAGTCTGGCTTCTTTACGGCCAGCCCGATCGGCGACAGAGACCCGCAGATCACGATCGAGCCGCCCACGCCCCAGGCAATCTCAGCGCTGGAGCAGCTGCGCAGCAAGCCGTACAAGCCGACTCGCGGCGAGCACCTAGCGGCGACGGTGCGTAAGTACGTGGGCCTTCCCTACATCTGGGGCGGCGAGGACCCGAACAGCGGATTCGACTGCTCCGGCCTGATGCAGTTTGTCTGCCGCACATGGGGCATCTCTATCCCGCGGACCGCCGCGGAGCAGTATCACGTTGGAAAACCGGTCAGTTTTATGGACCTGGAGCCGGGCGATCTGGTCTTCCTGGCGAACACGTATAAGCCCGGCGTCTCGCATGTCGGAATGTATATCGGGGATGGCCTGTGGGTGAATGCCGCTGGGACTGCCACCGGTATCGTCGTCGGCGATGTTCCCTATTTCGATGCCAGCGGACCCGGAGCGAGAAGGCTTAATCTGACACGCCTGCCACAGGTCGCAGGCGAGCCGCCGCCCCCCGCGCCGAACCGTGCCGCAGTCGCTGCTTCTCGACACGCTTCGAAGCCCAGATCTGCGCCACAGCCATCCTCGGGCGGTCCCATCGTTGCCGTGAAGATCTGCGGAGACACGGGCCTGCTTGCCAACAGCGGCTGCGATACGTACAAGACTATGCGCCTGCCGAAATCCCAGGCGACCTCGATGCGGCGCTGTTATAAGCACCGGCCTCTAGGCGGCGAGCGGCGATGAGCTCCAGCGACCCGGATCGCAGGCACTTGGAAATGCCGCTGTCAGATCGTCTGCGGCGTGTATATCTCCATCCATCGCTCCGGCTTTGAAATGTCTGTGAATCCGAACTGGCGGTAGAGGCCGTGGGCATCGCCGGTAGCCAGCATCCAGCGACGCAAGTCCTGTAGATCGGGATGGGCCTGGATGGTCTCGATCAGCCATTTGCCAAGTCCCTGCCCGCGCGCGTCTTCCGCGATATACACGTCACAGAGGTACGCAAAGGTAGCGCAGTCCGTAATGACCCGCGCAAATCCCACTTGACGCGTCGAAGCAGGCCGATCGAGCCGACTCGCATCCCCGGATGTCTCGACTTGATAGACCCCGAAGCAGAGCGAATGCGCGATCGAGCGCTCGGTCACCTCCCTGGGTCGCGTATCGGCCCAGTAGGAGCGCGACATAAACCCGAACACAGCGTCCATGTCCAGCCGGGATCGATCCGTGCTGATGACGAAGCCGCCCTTTGACCGCTCGAAAGGCTCGCGCCCGCACGCTTCTTCACTCAAGGTCTTTGCCATGGGTATCTGCCCATCCAATCCATTTTGTTTGCTACTCATCCAAAAACCGCCATTCAGGAAACACCGCCGCCTGTCCTTTCAAGATCCCGTGCTCATCGGTCACGTTCCAGAGCGTTGCATGTTCGATCTGAAACCGCCTCCCCTGTTTTGAGATTCGAACGGCCGTGAAATCGTCAATGCATCCTGTGCGACTCACCTGTGCCATCAGCCTGTCGCGCTCTTCCTGCTCCATCGGCTCGGCAGAGAACCGGGATGGCATCTGAGTGAACTCGTCCCACGACATGCCAAACAGCTCCAGCGCGGCTGCGTTTCCGTAGCAGAAGATCGGATCCGTCTCAATCCCGTGTGCAACCACAGCGAAAGGTGCAGAGTAGAGCGCACGGCCAATGTCAGGCCCCCCCGCGCTCAGATCAAGTAGGCAGCGTCCGGTTCGAAGCTGGAAGCTTTGGACCAGCAGTCTTGCTCTCGTTTGAAGGGTGTCATTCGATATGCCCATATTAATTCATCATGCGCCATAATAGTCGCACTCGCACGAGGCTGCCCAATTGGAGTGAATTCATCTGCCAAGTCATAACTCCAGGCGACTTACAGAATACCATGGAGGGATGTAAAACCCGCAGTTGCAGCGGACAGTCCCAAAACTATTGACCTGACTATCCGCTCTGAAAATGGTATGCTAGGTCTAGGCATTCTGGAGGTGATAAAGACATTGATCCTTTCGATTGAGCTAGATCGTGATGAGGAAAACCGCGTGGTTGCGGTTGCTAAAGATCGAGGACTCGAACCAGCGGAGGTCATCAAAAAGCTTGTGGCTGATTACTTGCCACCAGTACCTGAAGAAAGCGAGACCGATCCAACGCTCGCTCTGTTTGCAAAATGGAGACAAGAAGACGAGGGAATGACCGCGGATGAAGTTGCCGAAGAAAACCGAGCATGGGAGGAGTTCAAAATAAACCTCAATGCCGAGAGAGATCGCGCTGGCGCAAGGCGTGTCTTTTAGTGGCGTTGACTATTGTTCTAGATACGTCTCCGCTCGGCACGGTGACTAAGCGTGGAGGGGTCGCGGAAGCAGACGCTTGCCGTCAATGGGTTGCAGATTGTCGCGGAGCTGGTGCGGTGATCATCGCACCAGCGATCGCGTATTACGAGGTCGCACGCGAGTTAGAGCGCGTTCCAAATCCGACCGGTTTAGCGCGCCTCGACGCCTTTTGCAGCATACCAGGTTGCTATTTGCCGCTCACCGATAGCGCCTTGAAGCTCGCGGCCAAGTTGTGGGCGACGGCTCGAAAAGCCGGAACTCCAACTGCTGATCCCAAAGAGCTTGACGGCGACGTTCTACTTTGTGCGCAGACCCTGGATCTCGGCCTGCCACCTTCTGAAGTAATAGTGGCAACATTGAATCCTGGACATCTTTCACAGTTCGTCCACGTGGACTATTGGCACAACATCAATCCGTAATGGCAACGCAATGTGGTCTCCATACGTCTCGGTGTGTCATGGCGCTGCCAGCCACTTCTTGAACTCTGTATCCGCTGCAATTCGTTCTGCCAGCATTGAGTAGCCCTCTGTCAAGGGGTGACTCGCGTCGGCATAGAGGTCGCTTGACAGGGCCTCGGGCACGAGGTGCGCCACACGGTTAGTCGTAAGCCACTCTGACACGCCGTCGCGTATTGAGCGATAAGTTGGCCTCTGGTCCTCGGCGACCATCCACTCGTCGAACGGGCCGACAATCACAAACACGTCGCTGCCACGCGCTCGCAGCAGCGCAACCGTTCGCTGAAACGCCTTCCACTGGAGCGAACGATCCAGCGAGACCCACTCGAAGTGGGTGGGATGCGCGCTGTTGGCCGACCAGGGCCGGTGCCGCGGGCTGGAAGGACCTCGCTTGGGATCGTTGGCCGGCTCTCCCGGAACTTGCATCTTCAGCTGCGACAGCGGGTTTCGCCGCACGTTCGGCCAGCGCTGGGGGTCGGCCGGGTCCTCTTCGAGTGTCCAGGCGGGAATGCTGAGATGATCGAAGTAGACGCTGTCGACATGGTTTACCCATTGGAACATTCCAACTTTGTTCCCGGCGATGGCGTTCAGGCGGGCCGTCGCATCCGCATGGTAGGCCGGGATCGGCTGGAACAGCTGTGCCACGAGCTGCGAGTGATTGAACGCCTGCTCCTCGCTGCTGCTGAGATCGGCCTTAGGGGAGCTCATCCAGAGGACATTGTACTGCAGGATCACCTTTCGATGGCGCAGCGAGCCGCCGTAGTGATCGACCAGCCCCTCCAGCGCCAGCGGGAACGCTCCATTCACTCCGCAATTGGCGAAGCGAACGTTTGGCCCTGCCCGCTGGCTCAGGAAGTGCGTCAGCGTTCCGTTCGGCAGGACATACTCGCCCCATACCACCGAGTCTCCGATCACCGGAATGACGGCAGCGCCCTCCGTGTGTGCGGGAATCTCATCGAGCCGCCGCTGATAGAGCCAGTAGTCAGAGCTGAGGTCGTACGGAATTCGGTAGTCAGGTCCCGTGTCAAAGCGCTCGACGCGTTTCCAGGCATGCGGCAGCGACACGGCAATGATGAGGAAGATCGCCAGCGCCGCCAGCCACTGCCGCCAGTTCAGCCGCATCTCGTTGACGCCGAATGGAATGTCCTTATCGGTTGTCTCAGTCTCGTTCGGCAATTCAAATCCCTCAAAACTGAAAGTAGATAAACGCTCCGCCGCCGGAGGAGCAGACGCACAGATAGAGCATCATCCCGACCGCTAGCGCGACACGCACGTATCCAAACGCCAGCAGCGGGCGCAGTCGCGACTCATAGAGAAATTGGTAGATCCACACTCCGCCCACCAGCGCCAGCATCAGCGCAGGCACCTGCGGATCCACCCAGGCAGCGGCAAAGATGCGGCGGACGATGAGCAGCGCATCTGGCAGCGAAGCCGCGCGGAAGAAGATCCAGGCGAAGCAGACATAAACGAACACCCACAGTTGTTTGACAGGTTTCGGCACTCGGTCACGATAGAAGGCCGATCTCTCCAGCCCGCGTGTCAGCATCACCCCCAGGGCGTGAAGCACGCCCCAGATCGCAAAGGTCCAGTTCGCGCCGTGCCAGATGCCGGAGATCAGGAACGTTATGAACAGGTTGCGATACATCACAGCCATCCCACGCCGGCTACCGCCGAGCGGAATGTAGACGTAATCGCGAAACCAGGTCGAAAGGCTGATATGCCAGCGCGACCAGAAATCGCCGAGACCCGTGGCGAGATATGGATTGTTGAAGTTCAGGATCAGGGTGAACCCCATCATTTTTGCCACGCCGCGCGCCATATCCGTGTAGCCGCTGAAGTCGAAGAAGATCTGCCAGGCGAAGGCGAAGATTGCCATCAGCAGCGCGGGCGCACCGAAGTTCTCCGGATTGTCGTAGACACGCTCGACATAGAGCGAAAGGTAGTTTGCAAGCGCCAGCTTCTTGAAGAGCCCGACGAGAAACAGCGATGCGCCATCGGTAAGGTTCTGCAGCCGGAACTCCGGTGCTTGCTGGAATTGCGGAAGCAGATTCTTCGCCCGCTCGATCGGACCGGCCATCAGCTGCGGGAAGAAGCAGACGAAGGTGGCAAACCGCAGGAAATTGCGCTCCCGGTCCACCTTTCCAAAGTAGTAATCGATCGTGTAGCTGAGCGATTGAAATGTGAAGAAGGAGATGCCGACTGGCAGCACATAGGCGAACCCGTAGGGCATCAGCGTCGAAGGATCGGGAAGGTGGGCGGACAGATGAGCGGCCGCAAACAGGTTGTTCAGATTCTCGATGCAGAATCGGGCGTACTTGAAGAAGAGCAGCAGCGCCAGGTTGTTGACAATGCTGATCAGCAGCCAGATCCTCCTGCTGGCGAGGTATGCCCCGACCGCCATCAGCAGCACCAGGACGGCAAAGACACAGAATGTGGGTCGCAGTGTCGCCGGCCCAGCAATCGCCCCGCCGATCAAGGCGATTGTTAGAATTGTGGAGACGAACAGTGCGCGGCTCAGGACCGGGTCGCGAGGAGAAGGGCCCGCTTGTTCGGGTGGGCGGACCAGCTCAGAGTTGGCCGGAGATGAATCCGCCTTGTGCTTTTCGGTTTGGCTGGGCGCTTGGTCACTTGGAGCTGCTGCTCCCATCGTGTTTAGCGGGCACCTCTCCATCAGCGTAACCAGCAGGTAATCGAGCGCCGTGGAGTAGGCGATCAGCAGCAGATAGTACGGGTTCCACCAACCATAGAAGAAGTAGGAGGCGGCAAGCAGCCAGGGGATCCAGAAGGGCGTACGGCGGAGAAGAAAAAACACGGGCAGCACTACGAGCAGAAACAGAGCGAATGGCAGCGTGTGAAAGAGCATCAGCTCTTGTTCTTGTTGCTGCGAAGCTGCGCCAGCTCTTCAGACGTCACCCGGCGCACGCAGCGCAGGCCGCAGTAGTCCGTGGCGAAACAGGCATCGGTATCGCCAGTCCGCTCTCCCTGCCGGCGCGTCGCGGAGCACATCTCTGCGCTCGCTTTCCAGTTGCCGCCGCGCAGCACGCGCTTCACGTCCTTGCCGGGGCTCGCCGGCCCATGCGGGTCTGCAGATGGGCTGGACTTGTAGTAGTTCGGGTCGTAGACGTCCTCACACCAGACAGAAACGTTGCCATACATATCGCACAGGCCATATCGGTTCGGCCGCTTCATGCCGACGGGATGCGTCTTATGGTCGGAGTTTTCCGCATACCAGGCATACTGCCGTAGCGCATCCGCCGAGCCAAAGTCATAGGGGCCGCTGCTGCCGGCCCGTGCCGCGTACTCCCACTCTGCTTCTGTAGGAAGCCGATAGCCATTCGCCGAGTAATCGCATTCCCAATCCGGAGTCTTCTCATTGTAACAGGGCTTCAGGCCCTCCAGCCGTGACCGCTCGTTGCAATACTGCTTCGCATCGCGCCATCGCACGCGCTCGACCGGCCCCTTCGGATTATCCTGAAAATTGGACGGATCCGGAAGCTGCGCCTTCACAAACATCTCATGCGTCACCGGCGTCTTGTCCATCAAGAAGGCGCTCACCGAGACTTTATGAGCCGGCGCTTCATCCGGATTGCCATGGTCGTTCCCCATATTGAACGATCCCGCAGGCACATACTCCATCGCAACGCCGGACTTGGTCACGATCTCGATAGGAGCAGCAGGCGGCGACGGATTGGCAATGCCAGCAGGCGGCGCATCTGTTCGATTGCAGGCGGGCAAAACGAACGCAACTGAAATTAGGAGCGCAACGGTAACACAACGATTCACAGAGAAAACTCCTTCCGCCCGAAATGCACCTACCCCAACCCATCCCGGAACGGGAAGGGGCTTTCTGGGCTCGCAAGGCAATAGCTAGCTGCCCGCTTCACCGCATAGACCTCTCCCCAACCCCTCCCCTGGGAGCTCGCTCAGGCTCGCTATGGGAGGGGCTTTTGGGCTCGCTCGGAGGTAGCTCACTAGCTCCCCCTTCCCTGCGAGCCGGGTGCCCTCTGGGCGTGAGCGAACTAGGGAAGGGCGGGTACCTGCTTGCGGGTGGTGGGGTTAGGTCACCGAGCCCGGAACCAGGCCGGCTCTTTATTGCTGGCCCCGTTCTTTGTCAGCTGAGCGACTTCCGCGTTGGTGGCCGTTTGCAAGTTCAAAGTGCCCGTTCGATCTGCGGATACCGCATAGATGTTCCAGCCCCCTGCGAAAACTCCCACAATCTCGCATGCAGCCTGGAACGAGCCCGACTTTGAGAGGTCGCCCTCGCCCTCCGGCCCGCGGCTGAATGCGACGTACTTGCTGTCCGGCGACCAGTCGATATGGTAGATCTTATTGGCATCGTCTTTGATGTGGAGCGACCACGGTCCGACCGATGGCGTCTCCGCATCGAGGTTGATCGGCGCGACGTCCAGCTCATGGTCGCCGGAGCCCCAGGCGATCTTCGTTCCGTCCGGGCTAAGGCACGGCCGGCAGCCGGGGATCTTGAGATTGATGATCTTATCGCCATGAGCCTCGATAAGCAGAATTGCGTGTCCGTAGCCCATGCCTGCATGCACGGTCGCTGCGATCCACTTGCCATTGCGCGAGAAGCTTGGATTGTAGAGATGGTGAAGCTTGGCGCTGTTGGGGTGCGCGTGGGTCTTGCCGGACTTCAGATCATAGAACATCATGCCGTTTGTGTAATAGTCGATCACCTGGAACTTGTCGTACTCCTGCGGTAGATAGCCGATCGTCGCGCTGTCCGGGCTCCAGAACTGCTCTCGTGCGTGATCGGCGATTTTCTTCGGATGCTTGCCATTGATGTCCATCACCCACAAGCTGCGGATATTGTCACGATCGCCGCCCCCGTCCATTGTATACGCGATCTTGCGCCCATCCGGCGAGATCTGGGGATAGTGCTCGTGTTTGCCCGGCGAGTTAGTGAGATTCACCGCGCCGGACCCGTCCGCTCGCATCGCGAAGATTTCCCAATTCCCGTTGACGTAACACTCCCAGGCGATCTTCATCGGCAGGGAGGCGAGTCGTTTATTAAGAGGGTTCTGCCCCCTTCCTGCTGCTCCGGACTGCCCTGTAAGAGAGAGGATCAGAACAAGGGAGAGAGCGCACTGGCACAGTGCGAATTGGATTCTTCGGTTGATCATTCCTATTGAGCCTTCTCTGCCACGCGATGGTTGTCTGGCCCATCTTTTCAGACGAGCCTATCGACGCGCCACGCGGTAATCGTGTAGGATGCAGACGCAAACCCGGGTCTCGGCGCCCGATAACCGCACGTTTCGCCCAGGCGATGGCCAGCAAGAATACTATGGCGTTCCTTCGACCTTGCCGATAATTTACTTTTGAAGCTGTCGTTTTCCTCTAATGGCTCGGATGGGAACATTCTGAGCCGACGCCGCGTCACTGTAAGTTCTACGGAAGATTCCCTGCCCGTTCCTTTCCGTGTTGTTTTCTGTGTGGTATACTTTTTGTTAGATGGAACGAAATCCTTAATGAGCCAACCTGCACTGTGTCGCGGCGATGCGTTTGCCCCACGTGTATTTCACTTATGCGGTCTGTTTTGGATTCGTGCGCAATTCGGAAGAAGTACCACCACTTCCGCGCCGCACCATCAGGCTTTCAACATGCACTCTCCGGCGCCACTGGTCGATGCACGTCGACCGAGCCGATCGAGAGGAGAGCGCATCTCACTCCAACCCATCACTGAATCTGGTAACAAAATGCGTAACGGAGCTGCAGGGGCCGAACTACGGCGCCCCGTTAACGTATAGACTCTATAACCTTGGTTAGAAGTATGTGACCAACGAGGCGCTTAGCTTCCTGCTTGCCATCGAAGCGCCTGCCGGTCACCAGAAGGATGAATATGGTCGCTCAAACACCCGAGTCCAAGACCCGGAGTTCCCAGCCAAGCTGGCTTCGAAACTTAGCACAGTACGAGAAGCCCGACACAAAACGAGCTATTTGGCAGCTCATCAACACTTTTGTGCCCTATTTCGCTCTTTGGGCGATCATGGTCTGGATCGTTCGAACAGGGATTTCCTATTGGTTTGCATTGCCCTGTGTTTTACTTGCAGGTGGGCTGCTGGTTCGCATCTTCATTTTCTTCCACGACTGCTGCCATGGATCGTTCTTCCCGTCTCGTAATGTCAATCGATTTGTCGGATACATTTGTGGTGTGCTTACATTCACACCGTTCGAAGATTGGCGGCATCATCACGCAGGACATCATGCCAGTTGCAGCGACCTCCATCGGCGTGGCGTGGGCGATGTCTGGACACTGACGGTTGCGGAGTATCTTGCGGCGCCGAAACGCACAAGAATCCTCTATCGCATCTTCAGGAACCCACTCGTCTTTCTCGTCATTGGTCCGCCGTTGATGTTCCTGATTGGCCACCGATTCACAAATTCGCAGCAGAAGAAGCGCGAGCGCAACAGCGTTGCTCTCACGAATCTCCTGATTCTCGCGATAGTAGCGATCTCGATCTGGACCATGGGGCTCCATACCTACCTTCTGATCCAGATTCCTACAATGTGCGTAGCAAGCTGTATCGGTGTCTGGCTGTTCTATGTCCAGCATCAGTTCGAGAAGGACTACTGGGCGTGGCATGAGGATTGGGACCCGATTAAGGCGGCGCTGGACGGAAGCTCTTACTATAAGCTCCCGGCCGTCCTGCAGTGGATCACGGGGAATATCGGCCTTCATCACATCCACCACCTGCGTCCGAAGATTCCGAATTACAATCTGCAGCGCTGTCTGGACGCCATTCCAGAGCTGCGAGAAGTCAAGCCGCTTACACTCTTCGGAAGCATTCATTGCTTGTGGATGAACCTCTGGGACGAACAGCAGCAGAAGATGGTCAGCTTCCGAGCCATGAAGCGCTCGCTCGCTGCAAGCGCCGCTAGCCAGCGGTAACTAACGGTTGTCAGCTAGAACCTGGTGGTAGATCTACAAGCCCTCCGTGCTAAATGCATTTCAGCTCGGAGGGCTTCGTAGTTCCAGCCGGGGATTTCAATGCCTCCCACAACGCCAACAATCGAACACAAATCGTCCCACCCGATCGACGGGTGGGACGATTTGTGCCTGTACGTTCAACTCTGAGAAGGGGCGCTTATAGCCCCGGCCGTCTTATAGGCGGCCTCTCACGTAGTCACGGCCTCGCGAACGCGTGCAATCGCGCTGTAGACGATCAGTCGTTTGGCTGGCAGTCCGTCCTCGGTAAAGTGCGTAAAGACGCCGCGGTCGGGACCGTTGCCCTCCTCGAACATCCGCTGGCCGATGCACAGCCGTTCATATTCATCCTCACCGAGGTTAAGGGCGCCGGAAAGGACCACGCGGGCCTCATTTTGTTTGTGCTTTGTGTATAATTTCAGTGTTGGCATCTCTTCGTCTACTTCTCGTCTTTTCCGGCATTTTCAACAGGGTGTCCGGATACTTCCATTATCGGTGCTGCATTGCGATTTCGTTCTGGTTATCTCTGCTAATAATGACGCACGTCTTTCGGAAAACAGACGATTATATAGATACAATTTGGGGGTAAAAGGTTACACCGCAGGACACCGTACAGACAGAAAGAGCGGCCGATCGGTGTCACCGATCGGCCGCCGCTTTGAGTTTTTGTCCATTTGTGCGGCTTCAGGCAGCCGATCTGGTCAATTTCCGGACTTGATCGGATACCCCTTCCACACATACTCGAGCGCCGCGGGCAGCGTCTGATTGACCACTCTGCCATCGACGTGCCCGGATTCTCTGGCAAATACAAACTGGTAGTGATAATGCTTCGCCTTCAGCGCCGCCGCCATTCGAATGTTCGCCATCACCCAGTTGTGGTAGGTCGATTCGGGATCGCGGAACCGCAGGTCGTTCTCGCCCACGTGCATCCAGATGCGGATCGGCTTGGTCTTCGTCTTGGGGATGAAGTTCTCGTGATACTCCCAGGCGCCATGGGGCGACTCGGGGTTCAGGGGCGACTGCTGATTGACGTAAGTACCGGAGTAAGAGATCACGCGGTGGTAGAGATCGGGATGATACCAGGCCGCCGAGAACGCCGCAGCCGCCCCGGAGCTTCCTCCCATGATCATGCGGCCATTCGGGTCTTTCGTAAACGTTACATGGTAGTCCTGCGAGACCTTCGGAAGCACCTCCGTCTCAATGAACTCCGCGTACTTTCCCGACACGGTATCGTATTCGAGACCGCGCTCGCTGCCTTGCGCGTCTCCCCCACCGGAGTTGATCATAATCGCGACCATGACAGGAAGGCGATGGTCGGCGATCATATTGTCGAGAATGGTGGGGATAATGCGTGCTCCCATGCTGTCCTGTGAGACAAAGAATGGCGCCTTCTGCCCGGTGACATACTGCTTGGGAACATAGACCGTTACGCTTCGCATGTAGGGCACGACCGCTCCGGGATTGCTCTTAGCGATGCCGGGATAGATCTTGCTATCGGTGGAGTTCATCGTAAAGCGGTAGACCATGCCCTTCGGCACATCGTCTCGGGGAGTGAGCTCAGGAGCGTTGGCATACGGCGGCCCGATCACGTAGTCGCCGTCGCCGGAAGTTGGTGTCAGCGGCGCATACTTCGAAAGGTCAGGCGGTGGCGCCTGCTGCGCGGCGTTCGGATCCTGCGCCGAAAGGCGTCGAGAAAGAGCTGGCTGACTTGCAGCGGCCAAAATACACAGAGCAGCAACACCAAGCGAGATTCTGGCGATCATAGAGGCTCCTAAGGCCAACCGGGTTAGGTCCTACTGGCAGAGCTGGCGATACAGGCTGGTCACGCGCTTCACATAGGCCTGCGTTTCGCGATACGGAGGCACGCCGCGGTATCTCTTGACGGCGTTCTCACCGGCGTTGTAGGCCGCCATCGCAAGCGCAACCTGATCGAATGAGTAGGAACCGTCCGCATGCCCCGGGCCGGCGAACATATCGAGCCTGCTGCGAAGGTAGTTGATGGAGCCGCCAAGATTCTGGACGATATCATACGGATTGTTGACGCCGAGGTCGCGCGCCGTCTCCGGCATCAGCTGGCCCAGGCCCTTTGCCCCGGTGCGAGAAGTCGACCTGGGGTCGAACTCGGACTCCGCGATGATCATGGCGACCACCAGGCGCGGATCGACATTGAACCGATCGGCGAAGTCCAGCAGATGGAAGGCGATCTGGGCAGCCTGAGCGGCCGAAAGCTTGGTGTTACGCTGTGCGATAAAGTGGAAGTAAGCAGGATAGAGCGGCAGCGCGCGCGGAGAGAGATTCGGGCTTGCGGGCGGTATCCCGGAGATGCTCATTGGCGCGCGCTGAAAGCTGCCGCGTGAAGGCGCGGGAGCTACCGACCGGCTGTGCATCGCACGATCCATCGAGGCTTTCCATCGCTCCTGCTCATGGCGCTTCCAGTCCGCCTTCTTGCGCTCGGCCTCCTGGCGCGCCTGAATCAGCTTGTCCTCTGCAGCGACCGTAGTCTCATAGGCGACCGCCAGCGTCTGCAGCGAGACCACATTTCCGGTCTTGTTTTCCTTGATCTGCACCAGCGCGCGGAGCTGCGGTGTTGAAAGGTCCCGAACCTCCGCTGCCTCCTCCGAGGGGATGTCCAGCATAACCGCCTTGCCGCCCTCCATGTTCAGCATCACGCTGAGCCGGCCCTCGGAGGTGACCGATCCGCCGACAGTTCCTCGCAGCTCCAACACTTTGCCAACATTGTCAAAGGGATTCGCTTCGACATCGGCGTAGGACAGCTTGGTGTTGCAGTGGAGCTGTATGCGCTTCGCCACAAACTGGGCGCCCGTGCATGCCGAGGCGGGAGGAGCGGCGAACAAAACGGAAAAGGACAAGAGTGCAGACGTCGCGAAGACAGAGGCAGTGGTTCGTGAGTACACTGGCAGTTCCTCATTTGGAATTCAGGTGTCAGGACAGCTAAGAGGGACACGGAGAGACCGGGATTCGAACCCGGGGTAGCGCCGTATAGCACTACAACTGCTTAGCAGGCAGCCGCTTTCGACCACTCAGCCATCTCTCCAGTGCACGGGTATTGTAACACAGGGCCGATCAAAAATCAACTGGCAGGCGTTATTAACGGGAAATGGTCGCAAAATTGACTATCAACCGCCCTTTTGGTATAATGACAAAATAGGGTAATTGTCGCTTCTCGCAATTCTCCGGAGGGCGGTTTGGTAAGATCATTCAAGGTTTCCCTCGGAATCATCGGTCTGGCCGCCGTCGCGCTCGGCGGGTTCGCGTTTGGCCGGGCCATGGGCAATCGATCGCACGCTTCGCACAGCTCCAAAGGCCTCTCCGCGATGATTCCGTTTCGGCCGCGCCTTGCCGGCGGCCTGAGCGACCCGGAGCCTAATCCCCACATTCCCCCCGACCAGGTATTTGAAGACGTCCTCGACAAAGTTCAGCAATACTACGTCGACGGCGGCGGCAATAACGCCCGACTCAGCAACGGCGCGCTCGCTCGCATGCTGGCCTCGCTCGACGATCCCAGGACAAGCTACCTCGAGCCGGTCTACCGCGAGGCGCGGCAGGATGCGCTGAAGGGTCGCTACCACGGCATTGGCGCGGTGCTCACCGTGCTCAAGACGAAGCGCGGTGGGATAGAGAGCCGGCAGCTGAGCATCGTTGATGTGATGCCCGGCAGCCCGGCGGAGAAGGCCGGGCTTCGGCCCCACGATGTGATCACCCATATCGATGGCCGATGGATCATCACCTACTCTATCACCGTCGAGTCGGACCGGATCGCGAAGAGAGCCACCGACGAGGAAGACCGCTCGCAGCAGATGAAAGAGGTCAGCTCTCGCTTCAAAAAGGGCTGCAGCCTCACCAAAGCGCTTGGCATGCTCTCCATCGGAGAGAGCAAGACCCTGGACCTGACCTATCTGCGCGGCCCACAGTCCGCTCCGAACACGATCCAGGTTAAAACGGGCCTCACCGAAGTCGATCCCGTCGAGTACCGCGTGCTCCCCGGCAAGTCGGGCAAGTTCGGCTATCTTCGTGTGCGCCAGTTCAATGCGAGAGCCACCCACCTGTTCCAGCAGGCGCTCGATGGCGTGGCGGCGTCGAACAGCGGTCTGAAGGGCCTGATCGTCGACCTGCGAGGCAATCCCGGCGGCGTTCGGGCCGACTCGTCGGCCGAGGTCGACGGATTCACCTCCTCCCGCAAGCTGATGGCGCGCCTCACCCGCGGCGGCGCCGTCGCCACCATGGAGCGGCATCCGGGCTCCCGCGAATCGCTCACGATCACCGGAGCTAAACCCGCGATTGTGCTGCCGCGAATCGTTCTGGTGGATCAGGGCACCGCCAATATCTCGGAGATGGTGGCAGCCGCCATGCGCGATTCCGGCGCTCGCATCGCGGGCGTACACACATTCGGGGACAACGTCCTGCAGCTGTTCACCGTCCTGAAATCCGGCGGCGGCGCAGAGATCACGACCGCGCATCTCTTTACCACCTCGGGAGCGGATTTGAGCAAGGGTATCGAGCCCGACCTCCCGCTCTCGCCCACGGAAGCCTCTACAGACGCAGCCGTAAAATTCGCACTGGCGAAACTTGGAACGTAAGGATTTGGCATCTGGCCGTCAAACTTTGAACTCTGAACTCTGAACTCTGAACTCTCCGATGGGAGTAACGCGATTGTCCCTTCATTCGGTGTGGCAGAAACTGGTGCTGGCGCCTGCAATCCTGGGCCTTGTCTCCACCTCGGTCATTTTCGGCTACGCCAGCAGCGCGCTGAAGCGACCTGTGCGCGAGAGCTCCGAGATAGGATACACGGTTCCCTCGCGCGTGGACGCGGACGACAGCGGCGCAAGCGACGTGCCCGACCAGGAGTATCGAACCCGATCTCGCGTCCAGGATCCCCTCGACAACTACCGTACGACACTTACGCTGCTCAAAAAGAACTACTATAGCGGCCCCATCGACTCGCGCAAAACCCGCCAGCTCACCTACGAGGCGATCCGGGGGATGCTCGGCAGCCTGCGAGACCAGTTCACCAGCTTTCTCGATCCGGACGATTGGAGCCAGATGAAGGCAACCACCGAGGGCGACTTCGAGGGAATCGGCGCGCTGCTGGAGCAGGAGGGCTCGCAGGTTCGCATCGTCCGCCCCATCGAGACGAGCCCCGCGGAAGCCGCCGGCATCCGCACGGACGATGTGGTCGTCAGCGTTGACGGTGACTCGGTGCGCGGCCTCAGCGTCAACGACGTCGTCCGCAAGATCAAGGGCCAGGAGGGCACAAAGGTTCGCCTGGGCATCCAGCGCGGCAAGACGATCCTGGAGTTTGCGCTCACCCGGGCGCTCATCGAGCCGCCGGTCGTGCAGCACTGGATGGAGGACAGCGGCAGCAAGATCGGGCATATCGTCCTCTCTGAATTCAACGAGAAGAGCGTTGCCCAGATCCATAGAGCATATACCGATCTCTCCGACCAGGGGATGCGCGCCTTGGTCTTCGATCTGAGATACAATCCGGGCGGCCTGCTGGACACGGCGGAAGATGTCGCCAGCCTGTTCATCCCCAAGGACATGGACAGCGATCTGCGCAACGTGGTGGTCTATATCCACGAGGGCGCCGGCAAGGAGAAGGGCGATCGGCTGCGGACGCCGGGCTTCGGCATGAAGCGCATGCCAATGGTGGTCCTGGTAAATGGCAACAGCGCCTCGGCCGCGGAGATCGTCTCCGGCGCCATCAAGGACTACGGCATCGCCACGCTGATGGGAGAGCGCACCTACGGCAAGGGCCGCGTGCAGACGCTCTATCCGCTCGACGACGGCTCCGCCCTGCGCCTCACCACTGCGCTTTACTACCCGCCCCGCCACTATGACATCAATTTTGAGCGCGACCCGGACGGCGCTAAGATCGAGGGGACCGGCGGCATTATGCCGGACATCGAGGTCAAGCAGTCGCCCCGCTGGCACGCCGAGGACTTCAAAGACAAGATCAACGACCTCCAGCTCCAGGCCGCCCTCGAGTTCCTGCGCGCCCGCCTCAACGGCAAGAACGTCGCCGAAGCCCGCGACCAGCTCCAAATCGCCCGGTAGCCTCATCCGAAGCTGCCGCAAAACCGAAAACGAGCCGCTCCCAGCTGTCGATACCGACCGGGAGCGGCTCAATTCATCGCTCTCCTGAGTTCTTTCCAGCAGTTCATTGTAGGTTGCATCGTCGAGTTGCCCAGTACTACCAGCCACCAACTCGGCGCAAGCACCACGTCCGACCTGTCCTACTCGTCCAACTCGTCTGACCAGCTCCCAAATCGCCGCGACCACCAACAGCATTCTGATCGAGAGCGTACCCTCGACGATCCTCCCGTTGTCCCGACCACCCACGCCACTGCTCTCCCGTTGCTTGCCATCCTAATCGCGCAGCCGCGACCTCAGCGAATGGAAAGCCCTCCTCCTCGGCAGCGTCTCCAATCACGTGCTGCATCACGGCGCTGCTCTGTCCAGATTGTGCGGTGAGCTGCATTCCGCCGACAGAAGCCGGATGTGTGTCAGGCGGCGGCGCACATCCGGCCGCCCCAAACGCCTCCCATAGTTCCTATAATTCCCATCCATCCAACCCACCCAATTGCCAAATCTCCGCCCTTCTGCTAAAATAGCGACCAACGAACAATAACCACTCCGGAATAGCAGAGACCCATGGCCGATCCCAATCTGTCCTCATTCATCTGGTCCGTCGCCGACCTCCTCCGCGGCGACTATAAACAGTCGGAATACGGCAAGGTCATCCTCCCATTCACCGTCCTTCGTCGGCTCGATTGTGTTCTCGAACCCACCAAGGAAGCCGTCCTCGCCGAAAAGGTCATCCGCGAGCAAGCCGGCCTCAACCCGGAGCCGTTCCTCTTGCGCAAAGCCGGTCAGCTCTTCTTCAACACGTCGCTCCTCGACATGAAGAAGCTCATGGGCGATCAGGACCACATCGGCGAAAACCTGCGCGCCTACATGCAGGCCTTCTCGCCCACAGTCCGGGATATCTTCGAGCGCTTCGAGTTCCACACCCAGATCGATCGCCTACACAAGGCAGGCCTGCTCTATCTGGTGACCGAGAAGTTCGCCAACATCGATCTTCATCCGAGCATCGTTAGCAACGCTCAGATGGGAACGGTCTTCGAGGAGTTGATCCGCAAGTTCGCCGAGCTATCCAACGAGACCGCTGGAGAGCACTTCACCCCGCGCGATGTCATCCGCCTCATGGTGAACCTGCTCTTCATCGAGGACGACGATGCGCTCACGAAGCCCGGCATCGTCCGCTCCCTCTACGATCCCACCGCTGGCACCGGCGGCATGCTCAGCGTCGCCGGAGAGCACCTCGCCGAGATAAACCCCGGCGCGCGCCTCGTGATGTATGGCCAGGAGCTGAACGCCGAATCCTACGCCATTTGCAAGGCCGACATGCTCATCAAAGGGCAGGATATCGCCAACATCATCTTCGGCAACACGCTCTCTGCCGACGGCCTGCTCGGCAAGCTCTTCGACTACATGCTCTCAAATCCGCCCTTCGGCGTCGAATGGAAGAAGATCGAAAAGGAAATCCGCAAAGAGGCCGAGCAGATGGGCTTCAATGGCCGCTTCGGGCCCGGCCTGCCCCGCGTCAGCGACGGCTCGCTGCTCTTCCTACTCCACCTTGTTTCCAAGATGCGCCCGGCCGTCGATGGCGGTAGCCGCTTCGGCATCGTCCTCAATGGCTCCCCGCTCTTCACCGGTGGCGCAGGCTCCGGCGAAAGTGAGATCCGCCGCTACATGCTGGAGCGCGATCTGGTCGAAGCCATCATCGGCCTGCCCACCGACATGTTCTACAATACTGGCATCAGCACATACATCTGGATTGTCAGCAACCGCAAGCCTACTCACCGCAAAGGCAAGCTGCAGCTCATCGACGCGAGCAGCTTCTGGCAGAAGATGCGCAAGAGCCTAGGCAGCAAGCGCAAAGAGCTCAGCCAGGACCACATCGAAGACATCACAAAGCTCTTCGGTGACTTCCAGGAATCCACCCGCGAAGGCGTGCCCATCAGCCGCATCTTCGCCAACGAGGACTTCGGCTACCGCACCATCACCGTCGAGCGCCCGGAGCGCGACTCGGACGGCTGCATTGTCCTCGCCACCAAAGGCAAAGCCAAAGGCAAACCCGTCCCGGACGCCGCCCTCCGCGACACTGAGAACGTACCGCTCAGCGACGACGTCGAAACCTACTTCAAGCGCGAAGTCCTCCCGCACGCCCCGGACGCCTGGATCGATCACGAGAAGACGAAGATCGGCTACGAAATCCCGTTCAACCGCCACTTCTACGTCTTAAAGCCCCCGCGCCCCCTGGCCGAAATCGACTTGGAGCTAAAACAAGTTACCGATCGTATCCTAACAATGATCGGCGGCCTATCAAAATGAGCAAACCGAACCACGAATATCCAACCACACACAGCCCCCGCCGGAACCCAAACAAGATCCGTCCTATATGTCCGATCCGTCCGACTTGTCCCACCCCTCCCACCGGTCCTATTCGTCCCACCCCGCCCCCCAACGCCCCCACCGGAGCCGCCAAATGAGCTTCCCACGCTACCCCTGCTACAAACACAGCGGCGTGGAATGGCTGGGCGAGGTGCCAGCGCATTGGGAATGCATGACCCTGCGCAGGTGCGCCACCAGTGTTTTGACTGGACGTACGCCAGCGAATAGATCTCCGGAACCCGAGCTAGAAGACGGTCTAACCTGGTATACGCCAGGGGACTTTGGTGACCAATTACGACTCGAGAATTCCTCACGAATGATCTCGAGAGACACGGTCGCCCTTAGTGAAGCAATTGTCTTTCCTGAAGGAAGTGTATTGATCGTAAGCATTGGCGCTACGCTTGGCAAGGTCGGCTTCATAGACAGGCCATCGTCAGCTAATCAGCAAATCAATGCGGTAATCCCTAATGACAGACTTGACGGCTTGTTCCTTGCAAACAGTCTTTCAGTCAAGTCAGAATACATGCGATACCTTTCCAACGCGTCAACGATTGGAATCATGAACCAAGAAAAGACGAAGGAAATCTGGATCGCAGTGCCGTCCTTACGGGAGCAGCATAATATCAATGCCTTTCTCGACCACGAAACCGCCAAGATCGACGCGCTCATCGCCGAGCAGCGCCGTCTCATCAACCTACTGAAAGAAAAGCGCCAGGCCGTCATTTCCCACGCGGTCACCAAAGGCCTCAACCCGAATGCGCCGATGAAGCCTTCTGGCATCAAATGGATTGGGGATGTGCCGGAGCACTGGAATATCAGCGGAATTAAGCGGTTCACTGAGACTATTACAGATGGTGCGCACATATCCCCCGAAACGGAAAATGGAGCTTATCCGTTCGTTTCGACGAAGGACATAAGCACAGAGTCGATCTGTTTTGATGATTGCCTAATGACGTCAGAGAAGAGCTATGAGTATATGGTGCAGGCAGGCTGCAAGCCAATTAACGGAGATGTCCTTTTTAGCAAAGATGGCACGATCGGACGAACAGTCGTCGTACAGCAAGACCAAGACTTCGTCGTTGCATCCTCGCTCATCATCATTCGTCCGGTGCAATCAATCCTATGCTCCGATTTCCTGAATCGACTGTGCCAATCAAGAGCCGTAATGGGTCAGGTCGATTGCTTCGTAAAGGGAGCTGGACTTCCAAGACTGTCGGTTCAGAACCTCCTTAAAGTAGTTGGATGCTTCCCGCCTCTTGTCGAGCAAATAGCGATAGCCAACTACCTCGATCAGGAAGCTGCCAACCTCGATGCACTCACCGCCGAAGCTCAACGCGCCATCGACCTGCTGCAAGAGCGCAGGACCGCCCTAATCTCCGCCGCCGTCACGGGCCAGATCGATGTTCGGACTGCTAGAGGTACCCTGCAGACGTAATTACATGTCCGTTACGTTTCTGCATCGAGCAAGGATTCCAAGGTCAGCTACCTACCTCTAAAGCACGGCAGCGCAACTTCGCAGACATTATTCTGGTCAAATTCATTGGTAGACGCTGTCTAAGAACCTTAGAAGGGCAACCGTGATGCAGAAGGAAATACGAGATTCATTCAGACTGGCCATTAGCAACGCGCTTCCGCATCTCCAACCCCTGCTTGGTCAATTTATTACGCAGTATCTAAAATGGCAAAAACAGGACAGTTCTCAATGGTCGGGTAAGTACGAGGCGCGACCTGACCTCTCTGTGGTCATCGCTGTGGCAGCCAATGCCATAGAAGAGGTCAGCGCTTCGTTTCGTGACTTGTTTGCTCGCCACTATCCGGATTTTACTGGAATGGTCGGGTTCCGTGGCGGCGGCCGGCAAAACTGGACTAATAACCGTTCGCAAATAGTCGGTCATGCCATTTCAACTTTGTGGAGCAGGCACAAAACGCTCGTAGTGACCGATGAGCAAATTGACGCAGTTGTTGAAGAGTTTGCTCAATTCGTTGAAACGCGAACCGTCCGCGTCCGTTTCTTCGCGCAGTTGCTCAACTTCAAAATGGCCGCTGACGAACTGAATCTTCCAGATGCGCTTATCATTCGACGACTAAACGACGACGAGGTATCCGAGTTGCATGGAGGACCGGTCCACACCCTAGGTTGGTTGCGTGCCCGATCCTCCACTATTCACGAATTCGTGCTGGAAGGCCATTTGGAAATGCCCATCTCGTTCGGTGACGCCTCCAATGAACAGATGATAGCGGACGAGCCTCAGGCCGTTATGGACAAAGCGGTGCTGGCTCTTCGGACTTTTAAGCCTGGGCATGTCGGCTATGATTATATTCATTTTCGCCCGACTACGTTCTGCCCGCTCGGTCTATTCTCTTTAGGAGCTGGCGACCTGCATTTGCCGAACGGAACGTACTCACTGTCTGTACTAGAAGAAGGTGAATTTACAGAACACGCAAAGCTGATTATGGCATTGTCCGATGAGGCAATGAAGATGGCGTGTTCCCGCTTAGCTGATGCAGAGAACAGGACGCGAGCACAAGACCGAATCGTTGATTCAGTGATCGGAATGGAGGCTTTGTTACTTGCCGCAATTACTGATAGAAAGACCGAACTGAGCTTCAGATTTGCTCTAAACTATGCGATGTTGTTCAAATTACCTGAGCGGCATCATGCCTACCGGTTGGCTCGCGACCTGTATGGACTGCGAAGCACAATCGCCCACGGATCGTCAGTCGGCAACAGTGAAGTCAAAATCGCAGAGGAGAAGGTAACGCTCGACGAAGCAGGGAGACGAGCTACAGCTACATTGCGGACGATCATCTTCCACTTTTTAAAAGCGAAGGGTACGCCCTATAAAAAATCTGAGTACTGGCTTAATTCCTATTTCGGCTCACAAGTTCCTGGCTAGCTTGTCCGCTCTCTGGGTAGGCGGCACGCAGATACGTCATCTTTACATCTCATTTGGGAAGCCTAAGCGCTAAAGCGCGATGAGAAGCCCAAACCTCCCTCTCCTAACGCGGTGCGAGCGCCCAGGAGAGGGCGCACATTGAAATGCGCCATGTAACGCGGGTGAGGTGCCCATGTCCCTCCACACAGAAATCAACTTCGAAACCGAAATCTGCCACCGCCTCGCCGCCACCGGCTGGCTCTATTCCGAAGCCGACGCCGCGGACTACGACGCCGCCCGCGCGCTCTTCCCCTCCGATGTCCTGGCGTGGGTCCAGGCAACCCAGCCGCAAGCCTGGCAGGCCCTCACAAAAAACCACGGCGCGCAGGCCGCCGATACCCTGCTCAGTCGCCTCCGCGACCAGATCGATCAGCGTGGAACCCTCGATGTCCTCCGCCACGGCATCGAGATGCTCGGCCTCAAGCAGTCGCTCAAGTTGGCGCAGTTCAAGCCGGCCCTCGGCATCAACCCGGAGATCAGCGCCCGCTACGCCGCCAATTGCCTGCGCGTTGTCCGCCAGGTGCGCTATTCGCTCTACTGCGCCAACAGCATCGACCTAGTCCTCTTCCTAAACGGCATCCCGGTCGCGACCGCGGAGCTGAAGACCGATTTTACCCAGACCGTCGGAGATGCCATCGACCAGTATCGCTTCGACCGCAACCCGCGCCCGAAAGGGCAGGCCGCCGAGCCGCTGCTCTCCTTCCCAAACGGAGCCCTCGTCCATTTCGCGGTCAGCAATCGCGAAGTCCACATGGCCACCAGGCTCGCGGGAACAGCCTCCACCTTCCTGCCCTTCAACCAGGGCGATAACGGCGCGGCGGGCAATGGAGTAAACCCCAACGGCGGGCACCGTACCGCCTACCTCTGGGAAAAGGTCTGGGAGCGCGAAAGCTGGCTGGAGATCCTGGGCCGTTACCTCGTGGCCGAGCGAGACAAAAAGAAGCAGATCGTTAAGATCATCTTCCCCCGCTACCATCAGCTCGATGTCACGCGCAAGCTGCAGGCTGCGGTTCTCGCCGAAGGTCCCGGCGGCAAATACCTTGTCCAGCACTCCGCTGGCTCCGGCAAAACCAACTCCATCGCCTGGACCGCCCATTTTCTGGCCGAGTTGCACAACGCGCAGCACAAAAAACTCTTCGATACCGTCCTCGTCGTCTCGGATCGCACCGTCATCGACTCGCAGCTTCAGGACGCCCTCTTCGACTTCGAGCGCACCGCTGGCGTCGTGGCAACCATCAAAGGATCGGACGGCAGCAAGAGCAAGGAGCTGGCCGCCGCCCTCGATGGCACCAAGAAGATCGTCGTCTGCACCATCCAGACCTTTCCCTTCGCCCTCGAAGCGGTCCGCAGCCTGGCCGCTGCGCAGGGCAAGCGATTCGCGGTCATCGCCGACGAGGCCCACAGTTCGCAAACCGGCGAAGCCGCAACAAAGCTCAAGGCGGTCCTCTCCCCGGAGGAGTTCGCAGAGCTGGAGGAAGGCGGCGAGGTCGGCATGGACGATATCCTCGCGGCGCAAATGGCCGCCCGTGCTGACGAAAAGGGCATCACGTTCGTCGCCTTCACCGCCACGCCCAAAAACAAGACCCTGGAAATCTTCGGCACACGCCCGGACCCATCCCGCAAGCCCGCGCCAGATAACATCCCCGCGCCCTTCCATGTCTACTCCATGCGCCAGGCCATCGAGGAGAAATTCATCCTCGATGTGCTCCAGAACTACACGCCCTATAAGCTCGCCTTCAAATTGGCGCACAACGGCAAAGACTACGACGACAAGGAGGTGGAGCGCAGCACAGCCCTCAAGAGCATCATGGGCTGGGTGCGCCTCCATCCCTACAACATCGCCCAGAAGGTGGAGATCACCGTCGAGCACTTTCGCAAATACGTCGCGCCCCTCCTCTCTGGCGGTGCGAAAGCGATGGTAGTAACCGGCAGCCGCCTCGAGGCCGTGCGCTGGCAGCTCGCCATCAACAAGTACATCCAATCCCACGGATACCCCATTCGCACGCTCGTCGCATTTTCCGGCGAAGTCACCGATAAAGAATCCAGCCCGGACCCGCTGACAGAGCATAGCCAGCTGCTCAACCCCAACCTCAAGGGCCGCGACATCCGCGAAGCCTTCAAAGGCGACGAGTACCAGATCCTGCTCGTAGCCAACAAGTTCCAGACCGGCTTCGATCAGCCCGTCCTCTGCGGCATGTACGTCGATAAGCGCCTCGCGGGCATCCAGGCCGTCCAAACACTCTCCCGCCTCAACCGCGCCCATCCGGGCAAGGACACCACCTACGTAGTAGACTTCAAGAACGATCCGGAAGAAGTCCTCGCCGCCTTCAAAACCTACTACACCACCGCAGCGCTCTCCAGTACCACCAATCCCAACCTGGTCTACGACCTCCGCTCCAAGCTCGACTCCGCCGGCCTCTACGACGAGGCCGACGTGAACCAGGTAGTCTCCGTCGAGTTAAACCCGAGCGCAACGCAGGGCGACCTCGTCTACGCCCTCGAACCGGCCAGCGACCGGGCGCTAAAGCGGTACAAGGCCGCCCAGGAAACGCTCAAAACAGCGCTGGAAACCCAGGACGACAAAGCTGCTGCCGCCGCCAAAGATGAAATGGACTTTCTCACCCTCTTTAAGAGCGACATGGGTGCATTCGTCCGGCTCTACACCTTCCTTTCGCAGATCTTCGACTACGGCAATACCGAAATCGAGAAGCGTGCCATCTTCTACAAGCGCCTCATCCCACTGCTAGAATTTGGCCGAGAGCGCGAAGGGATCGATCTCTCCAAAGTCGTCCTCACCCACCACCAGCTCAAGAACCTCGGCAAGCACGCCATGCCGCTCAGCGCCGGGGACGCGCCCCTCATCGATCCCCTCACCGAGGCGGGCGCAGGCAGCATTCACGAGAAGGAAAAGGTCTACTTCGCCGAGCTAATCCAAAAGCTCAACGAGCTCTTCGGCGCGGACACCACGGATCAAGACCAGCTCGTCTACGTCAACGAAGTCATCAAAGGCAAACTCCTCGAATCCGAAAAGCTAAGGCAGCAGGCGGCAAACAACACCTTCCAGCAATTCTCCGGGTCACCAGACATCCCAACTGAAATCATCAACGCCATCATCGCCGCCTACGATGCCCATACCTCCATGAGCGCCCAGGCCCTCAACTCCCCGGCAGTCCAGGCCGGCATCAAGGAAATCCTCCTACACCACTCCCAACTCTACGAATCCCTTCGCTCCCAACCCCCCAACCACCCATAACTCCCATACTTCCCATTCTTCCCATTCCCCTCACCCTCTCACCCCCTAACCTCGTCCCCTCCGCCGCCCCAAATCCGCCGATGCATCTCCGGGTCCGCCTCCAGCCTCGGCACGACCGCAAACGCCAGGTTCAGTGCATCCGCATCATCCGGCGACCGCCCAAGCCGCCGCTTCGTATCCGCCTTCGCCTCCACAACCCGCCGCCCCGCGCCGTCCAGATGAAACGTCGGAGCCATCACCTGCCGCTGAATCAGCCGCAGCGACTCCTCCGACAACCGGGACAGATCCAGCTCCCCTCGCTCCGCCCGCTCCGCCGTCACAAACCACAGCTCCGAGCGCTTATTTGGGTAACCCGTCCGATCGATCGCCTTAGAAGCCCCAGAAACCCCGAAGAACCGGTACCCCTTCCCCTGGTCCTTAACCCCGCCCCCAACCCCGTCATCATCGACATAGATCTCCACGCGTCGCGCATCAGCATGTCTTCCCCCAGAATTGGGGGCCGGGGGGCGAAACTCAGAACTAGGCATCGGCGGGCGAACAAACCGCGAATCAATCTCCAGGTCGCCGTCCAGCGAGTCCAGCTCCGTCGAGGCGAGTGGATGATGATCTCCCCTCTCCCGCCGAACGAAGTGAGGAAATCGGGGAGAGGGGGGTACCCGCGGATCGGGTGGCGGGGTGACGGTGTATTGCGCCGCCAGCTCCTTCAACCTCCCCGCTGTTTGCGCCGTATCCCATCCATTATGAGTCTCATGGTGCAGCACGCAAGGCCCGCGCCGAACCACAATACTCGTAAAGTCATCCCCAAACCGTGCCACATCGCACCCGATCACAACCGGCAGCCCAGGATCATCCCGCTGAGGAACCAGCGCTGCCGCCCACATCGCCTCCGACCAGACCGAATAGTTCCCCTGCGAAGGCCACCGCCCCAAAACCCGACTCTCAAACAAAGCCCCCGGCCGCCACCACCTCCCACTCCCAACCGGAAACTCAAAATCCCCAGCTTCGCGCTCGGCAATCGGCGTTTGGCATTTGGCTTTAGTGTTTTCCTCTTGCCCACTGCCAAATGCCAAATGCCTACTGCCCAACGAAGTGCACCACTCCTCCAGCTTCCCGCTCACCCAACCCAGCCGAACCGCCTTGGGGTAGGGCGCGCGCCTCCCCGCAAGGTCCGCCGCAATGTTCGGATGGTCCAGCGCGCTGATCTCCATCACATGCCACTTGTCCAGATTCAGGCACTCCAGATATGCCCGCGAGCCCGTATCCGTCGGATTGCACAGCGCCAGGAAATAGCAATCATCGCCCGTCATCATCCCCTCAGCCGCATCCCAGAACTGCGCCGGAATGCCCACGCACTCATCGAACACAATCAACACCCGCTCCTCATGCCGCCCCTGAAACGCGCTCCCATCGCGCGCCGTGTATCCCACCGCAAAATGGTTCGGGCTGGTCTCCATCCGCGGGGCCTTCGGCTGCAGAACGCCGCGCCGGTCGGCGGGTCTCTGCATCCGAATCTCCTTCCACAAAATATCCCGCACCTGCGGCGCAGTCGGCGCGGACGTGATGCAGATCCCGGGATCAAAGCAGTCGAAGAACCAGTTCACAAGCCCGCCCGCCAGGAACGACTTCCCAACGGAATGGCTCGCCTTAACAAACACCCGCTTATGGGTCAGCAGGGCCTCCGCCGCCTCCGTCTGCTTCGCCCACCACCTCACCCGTAGCACCTCCCTCGCATACGCCGCCGGGTCCTTCCGATAGCGCCACACCGCCGCCGCCCATCTCACCTCGTGGACCGCGCTCCACCTCGCCGTCCTCAACAACGCACTTTTCGAATAGCCGCGCAAAGATCTGCGTCTCCTCTTCATCCAGACGGCGCAGATTCAGCCGCGTCGTCTCCGAACCATCGATCACTGTCGGCTTAGGAGCAACCCCCGGCCGTCCATACATCCGGTCGAATAGAAAAATCGTAGCCTGCACATCTCCGTTCGCCGCCTTCTCAGCGAGCGCCTTCACGATCGCCCTGCGCCTCTGAACCGAAATCGCCACCCCAAAAACCCGCTCAGCCTCCTCATCGCCACGATCCCGTCGCCCCCGAGCCTGCCGCGCAGGCTCCCTGCGCGCATCATCTCCACGTTTATCCTCCTGTCGATCACGCTTCCCACAATCAGCCCTCTCATCCCCCTCCACCAGAACCTCCACAACCCCACCGCCAACACAACTCTCCATCTCACCCACCTCAAATCCCATTCGCCCTGAACTCTGAACTTTTGAACTAAGAACTTTGAACTTTGAACTCTGAACTCTGAACTCTGAGCTCTGAACTCTGAACTCAGTCCCTCACCCTGAAAACTCCCGCCCTCCTCCCAGAACCGACCGCCAACACATCCCGACCGCACTCCTCCACCTCTCCATTCGCTGCCAGTTCGCGAACCAGCGTCCAGGCGACCTTGCCGCTGAACCCGCACCGCTCCGCAATCGCCGCCACGGTCGCGCCGCCCCCAAGGTCGCAAATCGCCTGTTTAGTCTGGGCGAACCTCGGCTCCCGCGCAGCAAGCGCCAGAGCCCTCTGCGCCTCACGCGCCTCTGCCTCCAGCTGCTCGGGCGAGACCATATGAAACTGAAGCGTCGTCGTATCCATCTCGGTAACAATCTCGCCCCTCACGCCGCCGCGTCCCTCGATGCGCAGAAACATCCGCCGATTGCCGTTCGAAAGCCGCTCCACCCGCTGCGCGGAAATCCATCCATCCACTGCCCCGACAAACGCATTGCTGCCCGCGATCTCGTCTCCGCCGTCTCCCTCCGCCTTCCGGTTGTGCGCCACAAGCAGCACGGAACAGACCTCTCGCGCCAGCCGCCGAATCGGCGCGACCTTATCGATAATCTCGCTCCGGTTGAGCCAATCACGAATGCCCATCGCCTCTGCCGCCGTATCGATCACAATTAACGAGGGAGCCACTCTCTCCACTTCATCTCGGAACTCCGCCAGATTATCCGGGTCCGTCAGCACAAAACAATCGGTAATGTAGTACAGCCTGCGCCCGTCGCCATCGCAAAGCCCCCGAAGCCGCAGCCGCTTAACAATCTCGATCTCGCCATCTTCCATCCCGACATAAACAACCGGTCCGGGCAGGTTCACCCGATACTTCCCGAACACAGCCATGCCCTGGCAAACAGCATCCGCGATATCCAGCGCCAGAAACGACTTCCCCGCCTTCGGCTTTCCTGCAAGCAAGAACAAGCTACGGTCCGGCAAAAGCTCCTCCACCAGCATCGGCGGCAGCTCGCCCACGTCCACGAACAGCTGCGCCACGCTCCTGAGCCCGCGACCAGACTCCCGCTTCACGCCCCCGCGATCGCGCCGCACGCTGCGGCACAGCCGTCCAACAGTCACCATCTCCCCGCGCTCACGGATCCCTTTAACCACCCCGCAAAACTCATTCTCACCCATACTCCCTCCTTTCACTTACACTGTACATATGTCTACAAATCCCAAAAATGCACAACTCCTCGCCAAGATAAATCGCCAACCCACTCCGCAGCCCCCTGATTACCATAACTCCCATAATCCCCATGCCTCCCAGACTTCCCAGATTTCCCATCCCTCCCACTCCTCCCGCGCTCGCCACCACTCCCAGCCCCGCCAGCGCCAATCTTTCCCGACAAATCCGCCCCCAAACCCTACTTCCAAGCCCCGAAAGAAAGAATTCAAAAGCGCGCCAAAGCGCGCAGCAGCGACCCCACCGCTCCCTCTCCCGCCGAACGAAGTGAGGACGGGTGAATGCGCGCCGCGAAGCGGGTTCAAGCGCAGAGGGCCGGTCCCTGGGAGTTGAAATGCGCAACTTGACGCGGGTGAGGGCAAGTTGGCAGGGAGAGGGCATAGCGCGGGAAAGGGGCATGCAGCACGGGAAAGGGCACGCAGGGTACAATATCCGCGAAAGAACATGAACACAAAATTGCAGCCCTACACCCGACACCCGATACCAAAAACCCTGCACCTTCAGGATAGTGAGGCAAGACATCTATGATCGGCAACCTGTCGGATACGGCAGTCGAAGCCATGACCATCGCAACGTCCGAGTCGCAGCGCTTCAGCCAGTACTACATCGGGACAGAGCATCTTTTTATCGGTCTTTGCAAGATAGATGATATCGAGCTGTCGCGGGCCTTTCAGGAAGCGGGATTCGACCCGGTCTTCTGGAGGCGCAAAGTTCGCGCCGCGATCAGCGTTGCCGGAGCCTCCACCATCGGCGAGAATATCGATCTGACGCCGCGCTGCAAAACGGTGATGAAGATCGCCGAGCGCATCGCGCGCCGCAACACCTCCGACGAGATCAATCCTGCCCATCTGTTTATGGCCCTGCTGGCAGAAGGCGAAGGCATCCCCGTCCGCCTGATGCGCGCGAACGGCTGCGACGTCGATAAGCTCGCCAAGCAGCTCTCCACCGAGCGCGACGACGAGCTCTCCATCGCGCCGCACACCCGTCGTTTCCCATTTCTCGAGAGCATCGGCCGGGACCTGACTCAGCTCGCCCGCGCAGGCAAGCTCTCGCCGACGGTCGGGCGCGCCGATGAGATGCTGAAGATCGCGCAGTCGCTGAGGCGCAAGAACAAAGGCAATGTGCTCATCGTCGGCGACGCCGGTACGGGCAAGAGCTCGCTCGTGTATGGCTTCGCGCAGATGACAGTCACTCCCGACGCCAACGAAGCCATCCGTAACTTGCACATCTTCGAGATCGGTCTTTCCGCAATCCTGGCCGGCACGAAGTTCCGCGGCGAGTTCGAGGAGCGCATCAAGCAGCTCCTCACGGAAGCCATGTCCGACCCGAACATCGTCCTGTTCCTGGACGAGTTCCACCTGATCAAGGGCGCAGGCTCATCCGGCGACTCGATGGACGCCGCCAACCTTCTGAAGCCCGCGCTCGCGTCCGGCGACATCAAGTGCATCGGCGCAACCACCATCGACGAGTTCCGCCGCCACATCGAGTGCGACGAGGCGCTCGTCCGCCGCTTCGAAGTGCTCACCCTGCCGGAACCCACGCCCGAAGAGACGCGAGAGATTCTCGAAGGCCTCCGCCCGACCTTCGAATCCTACCATAGCGTCACGATCCTGGACGAGGCGCTCGAATCCTCCATCTTCCTGTCAGACCGCTATATCTCAGACAGAAGATTTCCGGACAAGGCGATCGATCTGCTCGACAAGGCCTGCGCCAATGCCATTCTCGGCAGCATCCACGCCCGCGGGCCGAGCGTCGATAAGCCCGAGATCGACCGCGCCGCCATCACCGCCGCTCTGAAGCAGATCCTGGACATCACCATCCCGGACGACTATCTCGGCCAGAACAATCGAGACCTGCTTCTTCGGCTTGAAGAGCGCCTGCGCGAAACGGTCATCGGCCAGGACACGGCGGTCTCGACCGTCACTCGCGCCATCCAGATCCATTGCGCCGGGCTGACCGGCACAGATAAGCCGATCGGTGCATTTCTATTCGTAGGGCCGACGGGAGTGGGAAAGACCGAGCTGGCGCGAGCGATTGCCGTCCACTTCTTCGGCACCGAGCGAAAGCTGATCCGCTTCGATATGGCGGAGTACAGCGAGGCCCACACCGTGGCAAGACTCATCGGCGCGCCGCCCGGATACGTCGGCTCGGACGATGAAGGGCTGCTCTCGAAGTATGTACGCGGCAACCCACACTCGGTTGTGCTCTTCGACGAGATCGAAAAAGCGCATCCGGACATTTTGAAGCTGTTTCTGCAAATACTCGAGCCTGCTACGCTAACAGACAACCATGGTCGCGTCGTAAGGTTCAACAACGCTGTCGTTATCTTTACGTCGAATATCGGCGGCAGCCTGTTCGCCGAAGCCAAAAAGATCGGCATTCCCGGACGGCAGGCGATCACGCAGAACGTAACGCCCAAGGTGCTCACCGAGGTCGGGCGCGTCATCAGCGCGGAGCTTCGCAACCGGCTGGACAGTATCGTCACATTCGAGCCGCTGGAAGACCGCGCGATCCTGCACAAGATCCTGGACAAGCAGCTGCGAGAAATCCGAGCGCTGCTCAGCGACCGGGGTCTGGAAATGACCGTGGATGCGGAAGCGCTTGACGTCATCCTGGCCCAGGGTTACAATATGGAGTACGGCGCCCGCCACCTGAAGCGCACGCTCGACAAGATGATCAAAGAGCCTCTCGCGCTCCAGATGCATGCCGGAGCGCTGAACCGAGGCGATGTAATTCAGGTCAGCGTATCAGACGGTCAGCTGACGTTCACAAAGGCTTAACAACCCCTGCAATGGACGACTTTTTTCAGGAATACCTAGAAGAGACCGTCGTGGCGCTCGACAAGCCTCCGACGACTCCGCACCTCGAAATCAGAAACGGCCCCGAGGATGGCCGCGTCTACGTCATCGCCACAGAAACGGTCCGTATCGGCCGCCAACTGCCGGATATCGAGAAGACCCCAACAGGCGAATCGGTCGGCAATTTCGTGATCCGAACCGACAAGGCGATCTCGCGGGAGCACTGCGAGCTGACCGCGCTGAGCAGCACGACTTTCCTCCTGAAGGACCTCGACAGCCGCTTCGGCACGGAGCTGAATGGCGTGCGTATCTCCACTCCCACTCCCTGCCGGCACGGCGATACGATCACCATCGGGGACACCACCCTCATGCTCCGCAGCCAGGACTAGCGCGTTCATGAAGCCACTGGACGACGTTCAGCACAGATTCCTCTACGAGCTCGGCGAGGGGTCATATGGCGTCGTCTTCCTGGCGGAAGACCGGATCAACGGCGGTCGTCTTGCGATCAAAATCCCCAAGCCCAACGACCACGTCGACCTCTCGATCCTAGAGCAGTCCCTCTGGGAAGAGATTGCCCATCTGACGGCGCTCAGCCCCTACGACAGCCCGCACCCGAATATCGTGCAGCCGAAAGGAGTCAAGCGCTTCCGCAGCGAAGAAGGCGACGATCTCCTGGGCATTATCACGGAGTTCATTCCGGGGCGCGTCCATCCGACAACCGGGAGGATTCGAGGCTGCGATCTGGAAACGCACCTGGTCGGCAGTCCGCGCCGCTCGGATCCGATCGACCGGACACAGCTGGTTCGCGCGATCGTTCAGGTGTGTGATGCCCTGGCGCATGCCCATCGTAAGAATGTCTTTCATCGGGACATCAAGCCGAACAATATCCTGGTCCGGCTGCCGGATGAGACCGTAAAAGTCGCGGATTGGGGAGTGGCCAAAAATATCGAGATGGAAGGTGTCTGGGAAGGCTCTATCGTAGGGACGCGGCCCTACATGCCGCCGGAAGTCCTCGCGCGGATGGAGCTGTATAAGCTACCGGATGCGAAGGAACCGGCGAGGATCGATCACAGGGCCGACATCTATTCGCTCGGCGTCACCGTCTTCAGGATTGTAACCGGTAAACACCCGTTCAAGAATCCCGGCGAGATCGACAATCCCGAACACCGAGCGTCGCAGGAGCAGGCGCTGGCCGGAGCCATCGGAGCTCCGCTCGCAGCCGTTGTTATGAAGGCCATCGAGCACGATGCCGGCAAGCGGTATTCAAACGCGAGAGACTTCAGCCAGGCGCTTGAACAGAACCTGAACCGCCCGACCGGCCCGTTAACTTCGACCACGACACCGGCGCCATCGATGGCAGAACGCCTGGAGGAGGCCTCCGCGGTCGTTCGCGGCGGCAATCCCGATGGAAGCGCCGAATCACGTTATCAGGCGATTATTTCGGACTATCCGAACGAGCCCAGGCCGTATCTGGACTATGCCAGGTTTTGCGCCGCATATCGCACACACGACGATACGCTGCGGGTCCTGACCGCGGGGATCGAGCTGGCAGCGGAGTCCGCGGACCTGCACTTTCAAAGAGGTCGCATCCACCGATCGCTCGGCAATGTCAGGGAAGCGATGGCCGATCTAAAGGAAGCGCTTCGAATCGGCCTGGATGCCGAAAAGATCGCGCAGGCAGAGCGGCTGCTGGCGCGTCTTCAGGAGTCGGGCACAGTCAGCCGGGCATAGAGGCGGCAGACGATGGACATTTTCGGTTCTAGTCCGGCAGGTAAGGTAAAGAAAGCCGCTCGCCTCCTCGCAGATGCGCGCCCCTTGATGGACAAAGATGCCATTTCGGCGCGGCGCAAGCTCGAGGATTCGCTGTCGCTGCTTCAGTCCGTCCCGCAGGAAACCCCGGCCCGCACGGGCACGCTCACGGTAACGCTGCTCGCGCTCGCGAGGCTCGAGCGATCGGCAAGCAATCATCCTCGTGCCGTTCAGCTGCTCGAACAGGCTCTCGACCTCCGGACCGGACTCTCCGACGATGATCGAAATTACCTGGTGGTCGAATACGCTCGCGCCGGCCGCACCGACCCAAGGGCGCTCGACCAATACCTCGCTTACATCTCATTCCGAACCCTGGACCCGACGGCAGGTCCCTCCGGTGTTGTCTACGACCTGCTCGATCGCTCCTGCCGGCTTGAGGAGAATACGCCCCCCGAGGAAGTTCCAGATCGACTGGCGCTCTGTTCACGTATCATCGCTGCCGATGGCCGTCTTGGTATGCCCTATTTCTATCGCGGCAGGCATTCCTTCGTCACGGGGAACCTTGCGGCGGCGGCAGAGGATTTCAAGCAGGCCGCCGAGCGTGGAGTGCCACAGGCTCTGCTTGCATATTTCCACCACCTCTGCGCCGCCTATCACTTCAAAAACCAGGGCAGTCTGGACCACGCCGCCAACCATTTTATCGAGGCAGTGAATCAGAATCCAAATTGCTTTGCGGCGAACTTTGAAGCCGGCCAATGTCTGGTCGAGCTCAGCAGCTCAGGCGCAAAATCCACATCGACCCCCGAAAACGTAACTGCGAGTCGCCGGTCGTATGCGATTGCGCTGCTGGAACGGGCCAGCGGGATCGATCCCGGGTCGGCGAAAGCACAGTTCGCGCTTGGGCAGGCATACAGCCTTGATCGCAATGCCGAGAAGGCGGCTGCGGCGTTCGGGCAGGCCGCTGCCCTGGAACCTTGCGCCGATAAATACTATGAGCATGGGAGGGCGCTGCGCCGAGCCGGGTCGCTGCAGGAGGCCGTTACGGCAGCCGAGCGAGCGCTCAGCCTCGATCCTGGCCATGCGAAAGCCCGATGGCTGGCGGCGAGCGCCTCGCTGCAGCTTCGAGACTTCGAGCGCGCTGCCCGCGGATTCCAGCGGCTGATCGATGATCTTCCTCCAGACCATGCACTGCATCGCAACGCGCTCCATGGGCTGGGCGTTTGCCGGTTTGAAGTGGGGGAATATCAGGCCGCGATCGATTCGTTCAAGGCTCTGCAGGCGCAGGATCTTGAATTGACGCCGGAGGGCAACGTGACTCTGGCTCGCTGTTATCTGAGAATAGGGGAGCTTGACAAAGCCGAAGCTTTGCTCGCGGAACTCTCAGCCTCGGACACCGGCAAGGGAGATGCCCTTTATTATCTTGGATGCTGCCAGGGGAAGCAGGGCCGATACCAGGATGCGATCACATCCTTCACCGAGGCCGCTGGTGCAGGCCTCCCGCTGGACAAATGCCTTGTGCAGCGCGGCCTCGCAAATGAGGCGCTTGGGCTCCTGGACGCTGCTCGCCGCGATTATTCCGTCGCGCTCGAAGACGCAGACAATCCAGCGATTCGTTTCCGGCTTGGCTTGGTCTGCTGGCGTGGCGGCCAGCATGAGGATGCAATCGAGCACCTGCGCAAAGCCAACCAGACCCCAGAGGTCCTCGCAGCACAGGCCACGCTATCCGAGCTGCTGAACGACCCATCCGAATCGATGCGGCTCTTTCGGCTCGCCCTTGAAGCCGCGCCATCTGATATGGGCATTCTTCGTCAGTATGCGACATCGCTCTTACGAACCGGAAACCGAGCGCTCGCCCGCGAGGTACTGGACAGTGTGGAGAGTGACGAAGGCGGCCTGGCTCCGTGCGAGCTGGGTTCGATGCGCCTACTGGCTGGCGATCCCGAGGCTGCATACGCGGTATGGGCGGCGATCAAACCGTCATCGGAGATCAGTTCCGCAATGAGGATCGCGGCGCTGCACGCTGCGCGTAAGGCACATCAAGAGGGCGACCGTGACCGGTCACTGGAATGGTGGAACCAGGCTGCGGAACAAGGCACCGAGACCACGGAACAAAGGAAGCAGCGCGCGATCGCAACCGCGGCTGCTGCCGTTCGAAGCGCCGCATCCGGAGCACCGGCCGTGGATTATGTCAAGACACTGGAGATCGCAGCTCAATTAGACCCGGAGAATGACACAATCTTCCTTCTAACGGCGGCGTGCAGTCTCGGCGGGAACGATGCCGGTACGTAT
>JADMIO011409308.1_pt1 | contig 39588 bp, 34 predicted proteins | sample 8958161 | NCBI WGS metagenome assembly JADMIO01 (sample SAMN16585339, study PRJNA669376) | soil metagenome | isolation source: Crop rotation soil | place: USA: Cullars Rotation, Alabama | collected 2011 | reverse complement strand
CCGCCGACGATGAAGGTCAGGCGACCCTCGGCGCGATCAGGCAAAGCTGTCGCGCAGGCTGGTCGCCGTGCCGGTGAAGCGGCCGCGCACCACGCCGACGACGGCGCCAAGCACCAGCCAGAACACCAGGTCGGTAAGCGTCACCGCCACCACGAACTGATGGTGCAGCCCTTCCGGAATTGCCGTCTCGAAGCTGTCGGGCTGAGGCGCACCGACGATGTGTGGCGCCACGATCAGCACCACGGCCAGCACCGTCAGCGGCAGCGACTTGCGGAAGGCGATCAGCCCGAGACCGATCGCGGTTGCCGCCACCGTCGAGACCCACCAGATCTGGCGCGGCAGCAGTTCGGCCGCTGGCATGGCCGGCAGTTCGGGCGGCAAGCCAAGGCCAGGCGCCAGCGTGAATACAGCAAAGCCTGCAAGGCCCCAGAACACGCCCTGGCGCCAGTTGCCGATACCGCCGGCGAACTCCGACACCGCGACCAGGATCAGCGCGAAGCCGATGCCAGTGACGATGTTGGCGACGACGTTGAAGGCAAAGCGCTCGAAACCGTCGGCCGGCGCCCAGCCCTCGTCCTCGGCCGGCGCAGCCGCTTCGGCGGGCGCCGGAGCCGCGCTGCTCATGGCATTGCCGGCTGGTGCGGCGGAACTCATGGCATTGTTGTCGGTGGCTGCGGCGTGGTCATGGTGATGGCCGCCGCCAGCCTTTTCGTAGACTTCCGCCTTCAGGATCAGCGGCACGGTCGCATAGGCCTGCATGCAGGCGAGCACGATGCCCGCCACAAGCCCCGCGATCGCCGCGATGAACACGACGTTGCGAAACAGATTCATGATGTCAGACCTTCCTCAGTGGCAGGGAAACGCCATCGAATGGCGATAGTCGTGGGCAGCGTTGTGGACCGCATCGATATGCGAGAAGCCGACAAAGCCGACGACGAAAATGCCGAGCAGCGCGGCGAGAGCCAGCTGCATGACGCGCGACTGCGAGGAGACGGAAGCGCCGAGAGAGACGGAAGCAGTGTTCATGTCTTGTCCTTTCGCCCTCCACCCGAGGGCACAGTGTCAACTTTCCCGTCGCCGGCAGGTCTCCTGGCTCGCGGATTCGCGCCCTTCCCCACCTTCCCGAGGAAAAATCCTCAGTGGTTTATGGGGAGGACTACCGCACACAGTTGCGGGGGCAGCCACGGCTTTGGGCAGGAAGTTCGCCCTCACCGCATTCCCTCTTGGCTCCAAAAACGGAACCGACGACGCCCGCGACTATAGGCAGAATCGTCGCGCCCGGCAAACCAAATTCCGGCGGCCATCAGCGCAAATGCGCCACCGTGCTCAGCCGACCGAAGCCGCGATCCGCTCCGCGACCAGATGCTGCAGCCGCCACAAATGGGCGTCGTGAATGCCCCGCGCTTCGAGATTCTTGACGGTATTGTAGAGGTAGTCGGCCCCCGATCCCCAATGGCCGCAGGAGGTCGCCAGCCTCTCGACCACCTCGCCCTCTCCGAGCACGCCGCTATAGGTGGTGCCCTTGCGGTTGATCACGAAGGCGAGCGCCCGGAACGGCCCCTGGTCGCTGACCAGCCTGAGCAGGCGCGGATGATAGCTGGTCGGCTTCAGCGTCACCTCGCGCCTCAGCAGCTTGTCCAGTTTCTGGCGCCGGTCGCCGTCGGTCAGCCGGAACGCGACGCCCTTGCATTGGCCGCCCCGGTCCAGCGCCATCATCAAGCCGGGCTGGTCCTTGGTGCCGCGCCAGCGCGTCATGTTCATGCAGAAGGACCTGTGCCAGCCGCGCACGACCGCCACCCGCTCCTCGACATGGTCGATCTCGGGCTTCCAGATCAGCGACCCATAGCCGAACAGCCAGAGCGGCTCATCGCCCGGGAGTTCCGCTTCCAGCGCATCGAGCATTGCCTCGTAGTCCGCGTCATCGAGATGCGCGGCATTGGGGTCAGGGCCGCTGTCTTCGACGACCCGAAAGCAACGTGCGACCAGTTCCGCGGTGAGCGACATTGTTCTTGGTGGCATGGATTGTCCCTGGGGCGCCTGGCGACGCGTAATGAGCCGACCTTAGGATTGGCGACCGCGTGCCACAATGGCCCCGCCCACGGTGATTGACAAACATCCTGGCCGGGTGTCGGCTGGATCATCCAAGGAGCCGCAAATGCAGCCCAATCAAAGCGAACGCGACCTCTACAACGGTCTGACCCGCCTCGAACCGACCTTGCCGTCCTCGGCCTATTGGGATGCCGAGGCCTACCGGCGCGATCTCGACGCCATCTGGTACCGAAGCTGGCTGATGGTCTGCCGCGAAGCCGATCTCGCGGAACCCCTGGCCTTTCGAACCTTGCGCATCGGCTCGCAGGAGATTGTCGTGCTGCGCGACGAGACCGGCGCGCTGCGTGCTTTCCACAACACCTGTCGCCATCGCGGCTCGCAGCTTTGCCAGGGGAGTGCTGGACGGCTGAAGGCGAGGCTGCTCACCTGTCCATACCATGCATGGTCCTATTCGCTGCGCGGCGACCTCGTGCGCGTCCCGTCGAAGTCGCTGCCCGAAGGTTTCGACAAGGCCGATTATCCGCTCTACCGCGTGGCGCTGTCGGTCTGGCGCGGTTTTGTCTTCATCAACCTTGCCGAGGACAGTGAAGGTTCGGCGCCAGCCGCCTTCGACCCCGCCTCCGGCAACCTTTCCAACTGGCCTTTGGAGACGCTGGTCACCGGTCACCGGCTCAGCAAGGTGATGAACTGCAACTGGAAGATCTTCTGGGAAAACTTCAACGAATGCCTGCACTGTCCCGGCGTCCACAAGGACCTGTCGCGGCTGGTGCCGATCTATGGTCGCGGCCTGATGGCGAGACATGACGATCCGGAGTGGGCGCGCCATGCCGACAACGACGCGCCGGAGTTCTCCGGCGGCCTGCGCGCCGGCGCCGAGACCTGGTCGCGCGACGGGCAGGTCCACGGGCCTGTCTTCGCCAGCCTGACACCGGCCGAATGCGCCGCCGGCCAGACCTATGCCACATCCCTGCCCTCCACCTTCATTGTCGGCCATGTCGACTATGTCCGCACGGTGCGCCTTGTTCCGCTCGGCCCGGAGCAGACCGAGCTTACCGCCGAGTGGCTGTTCGCCCCGGATGCGCTGGCGCAAACCGATATCGACAACATCGTCGCCTTCGGCACGCAGGTGCTGGAGGAAGACGCCGGCATATGCGAGGTCAACCAGAAGGGCCTGCACTCGATGCGCCACGAGGCCGGCGTGCTTATGCCCGAGGAATACGACCTCCACCGCTTCCACGAATGGGTGCGCGGGCGCCATGCCGCGTTCGAGGCGGCTTGCTGATCAGAACGATTTCGGCAGGTAGCGCCAGCTCGCGCATCGGGCCGTCCGGCAGCAGGAATTCAACGCGCTCAAACCGTAGGGTAAAGCCAGCTGTCCGCTGCTGGCCCAAGCAACTGTCCTGTCCGCGTGCTAGGGGGAGCCCGCTGCCTTCTGTTGTCCGGCTGAACCATGATAGTCGTTTGGCACGACTGAATCGGATTGCGTGACCATGAGCCTTCAACAGACGAGCGAAGCCGTTCAGGACGCGCCGAAACACAGCCGCATCGTCGCCATAGACATCCTGCGCGGCATCGCGCTGATCGCGATGGCGAGCTACCACTTCACCTGGGACCTGGAAAACTTCGGCTACACCACGCCCGGCCTCACCGCTTTCGGCTGGTGGAAGCTTTACGCCCGCTGCATCGCCTCGACCTTCCTGTTCCTGGTCGGCGTCAGCCTGTACCTCGCGCATGGCCGCCAGATCCGTTGGTTCGGCTTCTGGAAGCGTTTTGCCATGGTGGCCGTGGCGGCGATCGCCATCTCGGCGGTCACCTATGTCGCCACGCCCGATGGCTTCATCTTCTTCGGCATCCTGCACGAGATCGCGCTGGCAAGCCTGCTCGGCCTCGCCTTCCTCAGACTGCCGGCATTGCTGACGGCAATCGTCGCCGCGGCCGTGATCGCGGCGCCCTACTATCTGCGGTCGGAAGTCTTCGACCATCCGGCGCTGTGGTGGGTCGGACTGTCAGCGACCAATCCACGTTCCAACGACTATGTGCCGCTCTTCCCGTGGTTCGGCGCCGTGCTCGCCGGCATCGCCGTCGTCAAGCTCGCTTCCGCCTCCGGCTTGCTTGCCCGGTTGAGTACCCTGTCCCCCGGCCGCTGGTCCAATCCGCTGGTCTTCATCGGCCGCCACAGCCTTGCCTTCTACCTGATCCACCAGCCGCTCTTGTTCGGCTCGGTCTGGCTGCTTTCGCAGGTCGTGCCAGCCCCGCCGCAAGACAGGGAAGCGGGTTTCCTCAACGCCTGCCAGCCATCGTGCGAGCAGCAACAGCAGGACACCAAGTTCTGTTCCAGCTATTGTGGCTGCATGCTGGATGCGCTCAAGGGCGAAGGGTCTCTCGATAAGGTCTACGGCAACGACCAGTCCAGCATCTGGAAATCGCATCTTGCCGATCTCGCCAGCACCTGCACCGCGGCGACCGAGAGCAAGATGGAGGGAGGGCAGGAATGAGCGCACCGAAGCATGGGATCATTCCCTGGCCTCCCGTGATCTACGTCGTGGCCATCGCGGCCAGCGTGGTGCTGGGCCTGCTCTACCCGCTGCCTTGGATCGGCGACATCTTCGGCGATCTCATGTTCGCCGCCGGCTGGGTTGCCCTGTTCGGCGTTGCCGCGCTTTGGGTGACCGCGATCCGCGCCATGGTGCGCGCGAAGACGACATTCGATCCCAACGCCGAGCCGACCCATCTGGTGACGTCGGGGCCTTTCGGCGTCACCCGCAACCCGATGTATCTCGCCAACACGCTGCTGTTGATCGGCGTGGCCTTGATCACCGGTATCGCCTGGTTCCTGCTGTTCGCCTTCCTCGCCGCCTTCGCGACACAGAAGATGGCGATCGAGAAGGAAGAGAAGATGCTGGCGGCGAAGTTCGGCAAGAAGTATCGCGACTACGCCAAACGGGTTCGGCGCTGGATTTGAGAGGCCGCCTTCGGCCGGCCCTTAGGTATTCACACCCAGCTCCACCAATCTTTCGACACAGGACTCTTCCGCCTGGTCGAGCTCGGCCAGCGTTTCCTCGAGATCGCGCCGCTTCTGGCGCAGATCCTCGCGCTTCTCCTCGATACGCTTGATCATCAGCTTGAGCTGGCCGACCTCGCCCGGCGGCTCCTTATACATCTGGATGATCTCGCGGATCTCGTTGATCGAGAAGCCGAGCCGCTTTCCCCGCATGATCTGGCGGATGAGATGGCGGTCCGAGGGACGGAACAGCCGCGTACGGCCACGACGGATCGGTTGCACCAAGCCCTCGTCCTCGTAGAAGCGCAACGTGCGTGTCGACACGTCGAATTCACGCGTCAGCTCGGTGATGGTGTAATATTCCCGCATCGTCGCTCCCACGCCAGATCGTCCGGACATCGCTGCTTTGGAGCGGCGCCCTGCTCTCCGATCAAACCCGTCTCATGCCGGAATCGGCAGATGACCCCGCGGCAGCCTCGCACGGCATTTACGTAAAAGTCAATTGACCCGGCTACTGCTTTAGGGAACCCTGAACCACCAGGTCGCCAACCCCAGAAACGCAAAGAAGCCGACGCAGTCGGTCACGGTGGTGACGAAGACGGCGGAGGCCACCGCCGGGTCGATCTTGAAGCGATCGAGCAGCAGCGGGATGAGGATGCCGGCCAGCGCCGCCGCGAACATGTTGATGATCATCGCCGCGGCGATGATCCCGCCCAGATTGGCATCGTGAAACCAGGTGCCGGCGACCATGCCGATCAGCACCGCGAAGACGATGCCGTTGATGAAGCCGACGCCGACCTCGCGGCGGATGATGCGGGCGGCGTTGTAGATGTCGAGGTCCTTGGTCGCCAGCGCCCGCACGGTGACCGTCATCGTCTGCGAGCCGGCATTGCCGCCCATGCCGGCAACGATCGGCATCAGCACCGCCAGCGCCACAATGTGCTCGATCGTGTGGTCGAACAGGCCGATGACAGAAGCCGCCAGGAACGCCGTCAGAAGGTTGACCAATAGCCACGGCACGCGCGAGCGCGAGGTGGCGAGCACGGTGTCCGACAATTCTTCGTCGCCGACGCCGCCCATGCGCAGCAGATCTTCTTCCGCCTCCTGCTGGATGACGTCGACGACGTCGTCGATGGTGAGCACGCCGACCAGCCGGTCGTTCTCGTCGACGACGGCGGCCGACAAGAGGTCGTATTGCTCGAATTCGCGCGCCGCCTCTTCCTGGTCCATGGTGGCCGGAATGGCGTGTCTGGTCTCGTGCATCACATCCTCGACCTTCACCGCGCGCTTCGTGCGCAGGATCTGGTCGAGGTCGATTGCGCCGACCAGCTTGAAGCTCGGGTCGATGACGAAGATCTGGCTGAAGCGATCGGGAAGGTTCTTGTCTTCGCGCATGTAGTCGATGGTCTGGCCGATCGTCCAGAACGGCGGCACGGCGACGAACTCCGTCTGCATGCGCCGGCCGGCCGTTTCTTCCGGATAGTCGAGCGCGCGCCTGAGCCTGATGCGCTCGGTGAACGGCAGCTGCGACAGGATCTCGTCCTGGTCCTCCTGGTCGAGATCCTCCAGGATGTAGACCGCGTCGTCGGAATCGAGCTCTTGCACCGCCTGCGCGATCTGCTCGTTGGGCAGATTGTCGACGATGTCGAGGCGGATCGCCTCGTCGACCTCGGTCAGCGCGGAAAAGTCGAAGTCCGACCCCAGGAGCTCGACCAGCGCACGGCGCTGCTCAGGATGGAGCGCTTCCAGCAGGTCGCCAAGCTCCGATTGGTGAAGGTCGTCGACTTCTCGCTTGAGGGTGAGCGTGTCGCGGTCGGCGATGGCCGCGCCGATCTGGGCAAGGAAGGACGAACGGACGGCGCCGTCCTCGCCATAGATGTCGGCGCCGCCGTCCTCGGCGGTCCCGGCGCCGGTCGTCTCTCTGTCCTGGCCTTCCACCAGCGCCTCCCGCCGTCAGGATTCCGCAAAAGGGTGTGAATCACGTCTAGAGCATGAGCCCGAAAAGTGGAAACCGCATCTCGGGAAAATCCGATGCCAATGCGGCAGATAGGGCCGCTATGCGATTCGTCTTGGGAAAATTTCGCCCTAGCCCGCGGAATATTCAGCGAAATAAGCTCCGCCACCACTCCGATGCGGTCGCCATGGCGCGCTGGGTCCGGCTTCAGCCGGCGCGACAGCGCATGTCGCTGGGGAAAGAGCGCCCCGATGCGGTTGCGGCAGAATTGTCATGACGCGGGTCCATGGGTGGAACTGGACGGGCTGGCGTGCAAATCGGTCCGGGAGAGCCCTTGAACAGCAAGTCCGGAAAAACGAGCAAGGCAATTGGTGAGCGGCGCGTTCGCGTTGTCGTCGCCGAACGCAATCCGCTTGTCGTATCGGCGCTGCGTGAGATGCTGGAATGCGATGGGCGTTTCGAGCTGCTGAGCGCCGTGCAGAGCGGCAAGCAGTTTCTGGAACTGGCCAAGGACGCCGCTTTCGATGTCGCGGTCATCGGCTGGAAGCTTGCCGACATGGACGGCGCCGACATCCTGGCCGAGGTCCAGAGCCGCAAGCTTGACGTCCGCATCACCGTCTTTTCCAACGACCACGACGTCGGCATTCTGAAGCAATGCGTGCGGCTCGGAGCCCAGGGCTATTGCTTCCAGTTCGACGACCCGTCGATCATCTTCGAGACGATCCTGGCGGTCGCGCATGGCCGTATCTGCATCCCCTATATCGACATCAGCAAGGTCAACGACACACCGTTGTCGCAGTTGACGGTGCGCGAGCGCGAGCTGCTGGCGGTGCTGTCCGACGGCTGGACCAATCTGCAGATCGCAACGCGGACCGGGATTTCCGAGAATACGGTGAAGTATCACCTCAAGAATCTCTACGACAAGCTCGATGTCCGCAACCGTGCCATGGCGGTTGCGCTCTACGCGAGCGAGAAGCGCCGCACCTCCAAATCACCGTTCGGGTAGGGCTGACCGGGTAGGCCGGACCTACCCGCGCGCGGCGACAACTTACCCGCCAGAGTGTTGTTGCTGAAGCCTGTCGAAACGACACTGCCTCCACCGTCCCAAACAATCGGAGGAGTTCGCGCATGGCTGGGTTCACCCATCTCTTCATCCCAGGACCCACCAACATTCCCGAAGAGGTCCGGCAGGCGATGAACCTGCCGATGGAAGACATGCGCGCCGCCTCCTTCCCCAATCTCACCCTGCCGCTGTTCGAGGACATCAGACGAGTGTTCAAGAACGAAACCGGCCGCGTCTTCATCTACCCGTCGTCCGGCACCGGTGCCTGGGAAGCGGCGATGACCAATGTGCTCAGCCCCGGCGACAAGGTGCTGATGTCGCGCTTCGGCCAGTTCTCGCATCTGTGGGTCGACATGGCCGAGCGCCTCGGTTTCGAGGTCGATGTCATCGACTGCGAATGGGGGACTGGCGTCCCGCTCGACCTCTATGCCGAGAAGCTCCGCGCCGACAAGGCGCATCGCATCAAGGCGGTGTTCTGCACCCAGAACGAGACCGCGACCGGCGTCACCAGCGACGTGGCCGGCTGCCGCGCCGTGCTCGATGCGGCGAACCACCCAGCACTCCTCTTCGTCGACGGCGTGTCGTCGATCGGCTCGATCGACTTCCGCCAGGAGGAGTGGCGCGTCGACTGCGCCGTCAGCGGCTCGCAGAAGGGCTTCATGCTGCCCGCCGGCCTCGGCTTCCTGTCGGTCAGCAAGAAGGCGCTGGCCGCGTCGCGTGTCGCGACCCATCGCCGCTGCTACTTCTCCTTCGACGATATGATCCGCGTCAACGACACCGGCTATTTCCCCTACACGCCGGCGACACAATTGCTGCGCGGCCTGCGCGCCTCGCTCGACCTCATCGCCGAGGAAGGGCTGGACAACATCTTTGCCCGCCATCATCGGCTGGCCGAAGGTGTCCGCAAGGCGGTCGACGCCTGGGGCCTGAAGCTCTGCGCCAAGGCGCCGCAATGGCACTCCGATACCGTCAGCGCCATCGTGGTTCCGGAAGGCATCGACAGCGCCGAAATCGTCAAGCGCGCCTCGCGCACCTACCAGACGTCGCTCGGCGGCGGCCTCAACAAGGTGGCCGGCAAGGTCTTCCGCATCGGCCATCTTGGCTGGCTGAACGAGGTCATGGTCTGCGCCTCGCTGTCGGCGGCCGAAATGGCGCTGCTCGATTGCGGCGTGCGGCTCGCGCCGGGCTCCGGCGTTGCGGCGGCGATCGAGCATTTCCGGCGCACCGCGCAAATGCCGGTCGCCGAGGCGGCTTGAGAGGGAGCGGATCATGAGCCACACCATCAACCACCTGAAGAAACTCCGCCTGCAGCGCAGCGAACTGGCGGTTCCGGGCTCGAGCCCCGAGATGATCGACAAGGCGGCCAACAGCGCCGCCGACTTCGTCTTCCTCGACATCGAGGACGCGGTCGCGCCGCCGGACAAGGAACGCGCCCGCAAGAACATCATCCAGGCGCTGAACGACATCGACTGGCGTGCCAAGGGCAAGACCGTGTCGGTGCGCATCAACGGCCTCGACACTCACTACATGTACCGCGACGTGGTCGACGTCATGGAACAGGCGGGCGACCGGCTGGACACGATCCTGGTGCCGAAGGTCGGCGTTCCCGCCGACCTCTACATGGTCGAGGCCATGGTCAACCAGATCGAGATGGCCAAGGGTTTCAAGACCCGCGTCGGTCTCGAGGCGCTGATCGAGACGGCGCTGGGCATGGCCAATGTCGAGGCGATTGCCGCGACGCCCGGCCGGCTGGAGGCGATGCATTTCGGCGTCGCCGACTATGCCGCCTCCAACAAGGCGCGCACCGTCAACATCGGCGGCCTCAACCCCGACTATCCCGGCGACCAGTGGCATTTCGCTCTGTCGCGGATGACGGTCGCCTGCCGCGCCTATGGCCTGCGCGCCATCGACGGGCCGTTCGGCGATTTCTCCGATCCGGAAGGCTACAAGGCGGCCGCCAGGCGCGCCGCGGCACTCGGCATCGAGGGCAAGTGGGCGATCCATCCTTCGCAGATCGCCTTGGCCAACGACGTGTTCTCGCCGCCGGAAAAGGAGGTCACGCGCGCCAGGCGCATCCTCGAGGTGCTGAAGGAGGCCGAGGCGCTCGGCAAGGGTGCGGCAGCACTCGACGGCAAGATGATCGACGCGGCGTCCGAGCGCATGGCGCGCAACGTGCTGGTGGTGAGCGAGGCGATCGAGCGCGCCGGCCAGTCGAACGCAGCCACACACTGACAATACCGGGAGGACAGTATGGACATTCACGAATACCAGGCCAAGGAACTGCTCGCCCGCCACGGCGTGCATGTGCCGCGCGGCGGCCTCGCCTACAGCCCCGAGCAGGCAACCTACCGGGCGCGCGAGATCGGCGGTTCGAAATGGGTGCTGAAGGCGCAGGTGCATTCCGGCGCGCGCGGCAAGGCCGGCGGCATCAAGCTCTGTTCCAACGACGAGGAGATCTCCAACGCCGCCGAGGCGATGCTGGGCAGGAAGCTGGTGACCCAGCAGACCGGCCCGCGCGGCAAGCTGATCTCGCGCCTCTATCTCGAGGAAGCGGTCGACATCGCGCAGGAGCTCTATCTCGGCTTCGTGCTCGACCGTAAGGAAGAGCGCGTCATGATCGTGGCCTCGGCCGCCGGCGGCATGGAGATCGAGGATATTTCCGAAACGAAACCCGATTCGATCATCCGTGCCACGGTCGATCCGGGTGTCGGCATGCAGGGATTCCAGGCGCGCGAGATCGCCTTCGGCCTCGGGCTTGAGAGCAATCTGATCGGCAAGGCGACCGAAACTATCCTCGGCTGCTACCAGGTTTTCCGCGACTACGACGCCTCGATGCTGGAGATCAATCCGCTGGTGGTGACCCGCGACGGCAGCCTCGTCGCGCTCGACGCCAAAATGTCGTTCGACGAGAACGCGCTGTTCCGTCGCCCGGAGATCTCCGAACTGCGCGACAAGAGCCAGGAAGATCCGCGCGAGACCTTCGCCAGCGATCGCGGCCTCTCCTATGTCGGCCTCGACGGCAACATCGGCTGCATCATCAACGGCGCCGGCCTCGCCATGGCGACGATGGACATGATCAAGATCGCCGGCGGCGAGCCGGCCAACTTCCTCGACATCGGCGGCGGGGCCTCGCCCGAGCGGGTGGCGAAATCCTTCCGCGCCGTGCTCGGCGACAAGAATGTCGAGACCATCCTGGTCAACATCTTCGCCGGCATCAACCGCTGCGACTGGGTCGCCGAAGGCGTCATCAAGGCGATCCGCGAGGTCGGCGTCGACGTGCCGCTGGTGGTGCGGCTCTCCGGCACCAAGGTCGAGGAAGGCCGCAAGATCCTGGCCGATTCCGGTGAAGCGGTGATCGTCGCCGACACGCTGGCCGAAGCCGCCGAGAAGGCCGTCGCCGCCTGGCGCGCGGCCGCCAAGAAGAAAAAAGCAGCCTGAGGGAGGTCGAAAAAATGGCAATCCTGCTCAATCGCAGCACTCGCGTCATCGTCCAGGGCTTCACCGGCAAGATCGGCAGCTTCCATGCCGAGGATATGAAGCGCTACGGCACCAAGCTGGTCGGCGGCGTCACCCCCGGCAAGGGCGGCCAGACCCATCTCGGCCTGCCGATCTTCAACACCGTCAAGGGCGCGGTGCGCGAGACCCGTGCCGAAGCCAGCATCGTCTTCGTGCCGCCGCCCTTCGCCGCCGATTCGATCATGGAGGCTGCGGACGCTGGGATAAAGCTATGCGTCTGCATCACCGACGGCATCCCGTCGCAGGACATGATGCAGGTCAAGCGCTACATGCGCCGCTACCGCTTCGAGGACCGCATGCGCCTCGTCGGCCCGAACTGCGCCGGCGTCATCACGCCCGGCCAGGCGCTGATGGGCATCATGCCCGGCAGCATCTACCTCCCCGGTCGCGTCGGCATCGTCGGCCGCTCCGGCACGCTGGGCTACGAGGCCGCCTCGCAGATGAAGGCGCTCGGCATCGGCGTCTCGACCAGCGTCGGCATCGGCGGCGATCCGATCAACGGTTCGTCCTTCAAAGACATTCTGCAGCTTTTCGAGCGCGACGAGGATACCGACGCCGTGGTGATGATCGGCGAGATCGGCGGCCCGCAGGAAGCCGAAGCCGCGATCTGGGCGCGCGACAATATGCGGAAGCCGCTGATCGCCTACATTGCAGGCCTTTCGGCGCCGAAGGGTCGCCGCATGGGCCATGCCGGCGCCATCATCTCGGCCTTCGGCGAATCGGCGCAAGAGAAGGTCGAAATCCTCAAGGAAGCCGGCGTCGTCATCGTTCCGACTCCCGCTTCCTTCGGCGAGGTCGTGGCCGACACGCTCGCGCGGACCAAGAAGGCGGCGTGACGGCCGACCCGGCGAAGGCCGCGTAGCCCAAAATGGACCTGACGGCCGGTCCCTCGATTGAGGGTCCGGCCACAGCGGCAATCGATGCGGACGGGATCAGCGCTTTGGAACAGAGCAGACGCATCAAGTTTCGCGAGGATGAGCGCAGCCTTCTGTTGCGCCTGCTGCTTCAGATCGCGAGCGCGCGTGAACCCGAGATTGCCGCCGTTTTGAGTGGACGCAGGTCGCTTGTCTCCCTCGCCCCGGAGCAGCGCATCCCGGCGCTTCAGGCGAGCGGCGTGTGGTTCCAGCTGCTGGCGATTGCCGACGAGTTGCTTGCCATGCGGGCGCGTCGCGAGCTCGAACAGGGCGCGGGTGTCGACGAAGTGCCCGGGTCGTTCGCCAGCGTCATCGCGCAGATGGCGGCGAACGGCCACTCGGCGCAGGAAGTCCAGGCGACGCTCGACGAGCTTTGCGTCGGTCCGACCATGACCGCGCACCCGACGGAGGCCAAACGCGTCACGGTGCTGGAGATCCACCGCCGTATCTATCGCAAGCTGACCGAACTCGACCAGCCGCGCTGGGCGCCGCGCGAGCGCGACCTGTTGGTCGCAGATCTGGAAAGCGAGATCGAGCTGTTGTGGATGACGGGTGAACTGCGGCTGGAGCGCCCGACGGTCGAACGCGAAATCGCCTGGGGCCTGCATTTCTTTCGCGAAGTCATCTTCGAGGCGACGCCGCAGCTCTATGGCAAGCTTCAAAGCGCCTTCGAGCGCCACTATCCGGGAAAGCCGGTCAGAATTCCCGCCTTCATGCGCTATGCCTCGTGGATCGGCGGCGACCGCGATGGCAACCCAAATGTAACGGCCGCGGTCACCGCCCATGCCATGGCCGAATACCGCAATACCGCCATAGGCTGGTATCTGGCGCAGGTGCAGCGGCTCGTGACGGTGCTCAGCGCCAGCTCGAACGTCATCGAGCTGCCGGCCAGCTTCAAGCCGGTGCTGCAAACCGCGCTCGATAAAAGCGGTCAGGGGCAGGAGATCACCGCCCGCAACCCCGACGAACCGCTTCGCCAGTTCGCCTCGGCCGTCTTGGCGCGCCTAGTGGCCACGCATGACGGCGGTGCGGCGGCGTACCTCTCGGCAGATGTCTTTCGTGCCGACCTGAACGCCCTGTCTAGCGTTCTCGAAGCGATCGGCGGGCGCGCGGTAGCCAGGCGTTTCGTCCAGCCTCTGCTTTGGCAAGTGGGAAGCTTCGGCTTCCGCACGGTCTCGCTCGACATCCGGCAGAACTCCACGGTCGTCAACCGCGTGCTGGCCGAGCTGTTCGCGCTGACAAATCCTGCCGATCCGGTCGCATCCGGCACGTCGCAATGGTCGGCGCGCATTCGCTCGGGCCTCAGCCAGGGCGAGCGGCTGGAGATCGACGCGGACCGGCTCTCGCCCGAGGCAGCCGAGTTGCTTTCGACATTCTCCGTCATCGCCAGGCACAACGCAGGTTCGGATGCCGACGCTATCGGCTCTTTCGTCCTCAGCATGACCCGCTCGGCCGACGATCTGCTCGCGGTCTACCTGCTGGCGCAATATTGCGGACTTTCAACCGCGCCCGGCAGTGGCGGCACGATCAGGCTGCGGATCGTGCCATTGTTCGAGACCATCGCCGATCTCCAGGCTGCCCCCGGCATCCTGGATGGATTGCTGGGCGTCCCGTTGGTGAGACGGACGGTGCGGGATTTCGGCGCGCGTCAGGAAATCATGCTCGGTTATTCGGATTCCAACAAGGACGGCGGTTTCCTGGCCTCCAATTGGGAACTGGCAAAAGCGCAAAAGCGCCTCGCCGCCATTGGGCGCAAGCACAAGGTCAGGATCAGTTTCTTCCACGGCCGCGGCGGCTCCGTCAGCCGTGGCGGCGCACCGACCGGCCGGGCGATCGCCGCGCAGCCGCAAGGCACCGTCGCAGGATCCATGCGGGTGACTGAGCAGGGCGAGGTTGTCTCGTCGAAATTCGCCAATCGCGGCACCGGCCTCAACCAGCTCGAAATTCTCGCCGCCGGCGTGCTGGCCCACAGTGTCGGATCGGCCGGTGATGGCGAGACGAAGGAAGCGCCGGAGTTCAACGAAGCGCTGGAAGCGCTGGCCGGCATGTCGCAGGCCTCCTACGCCGGGCTGATGGCCGAACCCGGCTTCCTCGATTATTTCAACCAGGCGAGCCCGGTCGCGGAACTGTCGCTGCTGAAAATGGGTTCACGGCCGGATCGCCGTTTCGGCGCCAGCGGCATTGCCGACCTGCGCGCCATTCCGTGGGTGTTCGCCTGGAGCCAGAACCGCCATCTGCTGACCGGCTGGTACGGCATCGGCAGCGCGCTCAGTTCCTTCGTTGCCGTGCGCGGTGAGGCCGGGCGCGAGCTTCTGGCGCGCATGTTCGAGCACTCGCGCTTCTTCCGCCTGATCGTCGACGAGGCCGAGAAGACGCTTTACCAGTCCGACATGGAGATCGCGCGCCTCTACGCCGGCCTGGTGTCCGACAGCGATGCCGCGGCAAGAATCTACGCCCGCATCGCCGCTGAATACGAGCTGACACGACGGCTGATCGGTGACCTCACCGGAGGCGATTTGTCCGCACGCTTCCCGATGTTCAAGCGGCGTTTCGACAATCTGCGGCGACAGATGGATGACATTCACCGGCTGCAGGTCGATCTGCTGCGCGAAGTTCGGGCCAGCAACGGCACTGCGGATCAAAAGCGGGCGACCGACGCGCTGCTTGTGTCGATCAATTGCATCTCGGCCGGCCTCGGCTGGACGGGATAGGGCCGGTTTTCGCCAAGCCGGTCGCATCACCCGCGTCATTGCTTCTGGTTTGCCCCGTGCAGGCGGCTGCGAGCCGCTGGCGTGCCAGCCTCAGTCCCAAGGCTATTCAAGGAGCTTTCGGGGGAGAGATTGGTGCGGTCGAGAAGACTCGAACTTCCACGGGTTGCCCCACAGCGACCTCAACGCTGCGCGTCTACCAATTCCGCCACGACCGCACGTGGTAGGAGCCGGAACCGACCGGCCCGGGGCCTGTAGCAAATCGTTTCCGGCGAAACAAGTGCGCCGTGCGGAATAATCGCTAATGCATGTCGCCCAAAAGTGCGTAGCGGTTTTGGGAGAACGACATGCGTCAGACAAAGCTGCTGGCACAACCCTTCCAGACCCGGCTTAAGCGGCGGAACTGGACGTTTTGGCCGATTACCGCCATATGAGGGGCACGCGAGATTTATCCATGACAGAACGCAGCCAGATCGCCACGTCGTTCCTGCCCCTGCCCGGCTCGGCGCCGGTCGAGTGGGTGGTCGAGCCGGGCCTGACCGCATATCCCGATGCTCTGGCCTTCATGGAGGCGCGGGCCGAGGCGATCCGCAACGGCGAGGCCGACGAGATGGTCTGGCTGGTCGAGCATCCGCCGCTCTACACCGCCGGCACCAGTGCCCATGTCGAGGACCTGATCGAGCCCGACCGGTTCCCGGTCTTCGCCGCCGGGCGCGGCGGCGAATACACCTATCACGGCCCGGGCCAGCGCGTGGCCTATGTCATGCTCGACCTCAAGCGCCGGCGCGAGGATGTCCGCGCCTTCGTCGCCGCGCTGGAACAGTGGATCATCGATAGCCTTGCCGCCTTCAACGTCCGCGGCGAGCGGCGCGAGGACCGCGTCGGCGTCTGGGTCATGCGGCCGGATCGCCCTGCCCTGCCGGACGGAACGCCGGCCGAGGACAAGATCGCGGCAATAGGCATTAGGCTCAGGCGCTGGGTGAGCTTTCACGGCATCGCCATCAATGTCGAGCCGGAGCTAGGCCATTTCAGCGGCATCGTGCCTTGCGGCGTCTCGGACCACGGCGTCACCAGCCTCGTCGACCTCGGCCTGCCGGTTAGCATGGCCGATCTCGACGTTGCTCTGAAATCTGCCTTCGAGGACGTCTTCGGCCCCTCGGTCGCTCCCCTGGAAGAGCCGGCTCGCAAGGCCGGCTGATCCACTCACATCAGCTGTGCGGAAGCCCAGAGCACCCCATAGCCATGGATGGCAAAGACCGCCAGAAGCGCGCCGCCCATGGCCAGCCGGTCGAAGGCGTGTATCGGCTTCAACTCATGCCGCGGCTTCACGCCGCTGCCCATGGTGAGCAAGCTGAGAATCGAGAACACCGCCCCGGCAATCAGCAGGAAGCTGGGTGAGAAGCCGGCGCGCCAGCCGACCGCCAGCAGCGCGGAAAGCAGGCAGAAGGACGCCAGCGCAAGCACCGCCGGCCCAGGACAGATCTGGCGCAGCACCTGGCCGCCGTCGAACTTCCACACCGGCACCAGGTTGGCAATGTTGAACAGCGATGCGCAGCCGGCAAGCGTCGCCAAAAGCGCCGCAGCCAGGCGATGCCCCTCGCTGCCGGCAAGGCCGCTGGCGGCGATCAGCACCGGCACCAGGAAGGCGGAGAAGCCGGCGCCCATGAGCGCCACAAAGGCGACCTCGAAGCGGCTGTCGTAGGGCCTGCCGCCGATGGCGATGCCGCCAAGCAGCGGGATGAAGATCATCCGCGCCCGGCTGTGTCCGGTCAGGCGGAACGCCGCCATGTGGCCAAGCTCGTGCAGCGCCACCACCGAGGTCAGGATGGCGGCGAGCGCCAGTCCGCCAAGGTTGAGCCCGAAGAACGGCCACAGGATGAAGGCCGAAAGCACGGCAAAGCCGATCTGGCTCAGCGGATGCTCGAACCAGCCGCCCTTGCGATACGCGCCGGTCGTCACCCACAGCTGCAGCTTGCCAAGCTCGCGGCGCATGGCGAAATAACGGAAGATCAGAAAAGCGAGACCGCGATAGCGGTCGACTTGCGTCAGCGTCACCCGCGTCGCGTTGCCAACGGGCACCAGCTCGGCGGTCTCGCTGTAGTTGGCCCAGAACGAGGGATCGAGCGCCGTATCCTCGATGACGCGCATCGAAAAACGGCTGCATTCGACCACGTCCACGAACTGGGCCTTGCGTTCGATCGGGCGGCCGTCGCGTCCTTCCCATGAAAGCTTGATCCGCGCCGTGCCCTCTTCGCCCAAGGTCTCGGCCGACAGGATTTCGCCGGACCACCCGGCATCGCTGCCGAACGGCCACAGTGCTTGCCAGAGGCGATTGCGGTCGGCGTCGATCACGCGGCTGACTTTGACAGTACGCAGCCCGATCGGCGCCGCCATCAAGAGAAAGATCAGCCCGAGATTTCCGGTCACCAGGATGACCGCGACGATGACCGACACTGCCTTTGCTCCCTGTCCTGGAGGGTGAGACTAGCGGCGGCGGGGCCAAGAAAAGCTTAACGGCGGGCGGGCTTTTGCCAGTCCCGCACCAGGGCGGGTTCTTGTTCGTCCGAACCAAGGGCGGGCCTTTGCCCGCCCGGACAAGCGGCTGACCGCTATCGTCACATGGCACCGATCCACAGCGCCATGGAAATGAGGAAGGTGCTCATGCAGACCAGCGAGACGACATCCTGAACCAGATCGGCCATAACTCTCTCCTGTTGTTTGTATGTTCGTATTTTGTTCTAATTTTGTTCGAATGTCAACGAGCGCCAAACGACGCGCGGCGCGAATTCCGCCGCTCCATTTGGGCAGGGTTAAGGAAAGGTTGACGGCACCAACATAGCGAAAAGGCGCCAAGTTGTGTTGAGATTCAGGTCAGGCCGAGCCGAGAATGGTGGCAGCCGAGAACCGGAGCGGAGCGTACTTTGAGTACGTGAGCACCGGAAGCGCAGGAGGCCGCCTTTCGCAGGCCGGCCTCACCTGAATATCAACAACAGCTAGAGGGGGACGACCTTACCCTCGGCCAGCGTCACCCGCCGATCCATGCGGCCGGCAAGCTCGTGATTGTGGGTCGCGATCAGCGCCGCCAGCCCCGACTGCCTGACCAGCGCCTCCAGCGCATCGAAGACATAGGACGCGGTGGCCGGATCGAGATTGCCGGTCGGCTCGTCGGCCAGCAGCACCAGTGGTGCATTGGCGACGGCGCGCGCGATGGCGACACGCTGCTGCTCGCCGCCCGAAAGCTCGGACGGCCGGTGCTGCGCGCGCTTGCCGATCTGCATGTAATCGAGCAGCTGCGCCGCTCGCTCGGAAGCTTCCTTGCGGGTCAGCCCCTTGATCAGCTGCGGCATCATGATGTTTTCAAGCGCCGAGAATTCCGGAAGCAGGTGATGGAACTGGTAGACGAAGCCGACATCGTTGCGGCGGATGGCGGTGCGTTCCTCGTCCGAGAGCCGGCCGCAGGCGCGGCCGCCCAGCACCACGTCGCCGGCGTCCGGCCGCTCGAGCAGGCCCGCCGTGTGCAGCAGCGTCGACTTGCCGGTGCCCGAAGGCGCCACCAGCGCCACCATCTCGCCGCGCCTGAGCGAGAAGTCGGCGCCGTTGAGGATGGTCAGCTTGCGCGGACCCTGGACATAGTGGCGCTCGACGCCCTTCAGCTCGATAATGGCTTCGGCCATCATTCGTACCTCAAGGCTTCGACGGGATCGAGCCGCGCCGCCCGCCAGGCCGGAAACAGCGTCGCCAGGAAGGACAGCCCGAGCGCCATGATGACGACATAGGTGGTCTCGCGCGCATCCATTTTCGCCGGCAGCTGGCTGAGGAAATAGAGTTCGGGGTTGAACAGGATCCTGCCGGTCATCCACGAGAAGAACTGGCGGATGGATTCGATGTTGAGGCAAATGACCACGCCGAGCAGCACGCCGGCGATGGTGCCGGTGACGCCGATCGCGGCCCCCGTCATCAGGAAGATGCGCAGGATCGCGCCGCGCGTGGCCCCCATCGTGCGCAGGATGGCGATGTCGTGGCCCTTGTCCTTCACCAGCATGACCAGGCCGGAAATGATGTTCAGCGCCGCAACCAGCACGATCAGCGTCAGGATCATGAACATGACGTTGCGCTCGACCTGCAGGGCCGAGAAAAAGGTCTCGTTGCGCTGGCGCCAGTCGACGAGGTCGATCGGCCGCTGCGCAGCCTGTTCCACCAGCGGCTTCAGCGCATCGACATTGTCGGGATTGTCGACATAGATCTCGATGGTCTGGGCGCGGCCGTCCATGTTGAAATAGAGCTGCGCTTCCGAGAACGGCATGTAGACGATCGAGCTGTCATATTCCGACATGCCGACCTCGAAGATCGCCGTGACCTTGTAGCCCTTCATGCGCGGCGTGGTGCCGAGCGGGGTGACGTCGCCGTCGGGCGAGATCAGCGTGATGGTGTCGCCGAGCACCAGGCCGAGATTCTCTGCCATGCGCTTGCCGATGGCGACGCCCTCGCCAGTGTCGAAACCGTCGAGCGTGCCCTGCTTGATGTTGCTGGCGACAATCTGGATCTTGCCGAGGTCCTCGCCGCGAATGCCGCGCACCAGCGCGCCGGCGCCGCCGCCGACATTGCCCTGCGCCAGCACCTGGCCGTCGATCAGCGGAATGGCGTATTTGACGCCGGCGACGCCGTTGATGCGGCTCGCCACCTGGGCGTAGTCCTCGAGCGGCGAATCCAGCGGCTGCACGATCAGATGGCCGTTGACGCCGAGGATGCGGGTCAAGAGCTCGGCGCGGAAACCGTTCATCACCGCCATGACGACGATCAGCGTCGCCACGCCGAGCATGATGCCGAGGAAGGAGATCGAGGCGATCACCGAGATCACCGTCTCCTTGCGCCGCGAGCGCAGATAGCGCCAAGCCACCATGCGCTCGAATCCGGAAAAGGCGCCTGCCGGTGATCGCGCTGCAGCCGCCTCGCTCATCAGGCGATACCCAGGCGCTTCTTGGCCTCCGCGATCGGCAGCGTCTCGCGCTCGCCGGTCCGGCGGTTCTTGATCTCGACCTCGCCAGCGGCCACGCCGCGCGGCCCGACAATCACCTGCCACGGCAGGCCGATCAGGTCGGCGGTGGCGAACTTGCCGCCTGGCCGCTGGTCGGTGTCGTCATAGAGCACGTCCTTGCCGGCCGCGCTGAGCGCCGCGTAGAGTTCCTGCGAGACGCGGTCGCATTCGGCGTCGCCGACCTTCATGTTGATCAGGCCGATGTCGAAGGGCGCCACCGATTCCGGCCAGATGATGCCGTTCTCGTCGTGGCTCGCCTCGATGATCGCCGCGATCAGGCGCGTCGGGCCGATGCCGTAGGAGCCGCCGGAAACGAAATGCTCCTTGCCGTCGGGCCCGGTCACCTTGGCGCCCATCGGCTTGGAATACTTCTCGCCGAAATGGAAGATGTGGCCGACCTCGATGCCGCGCGCGGAGAGCCGGTCGCCTTCCGGCACCTTCGCCCAGGCCGACTCGTCATGCATTTCGTCGGTGGCGGCGTAAGGCGTCGTCCATTGCTTGACGATATCGCCGATCTCGCCATCGTTGGAGAAATCGGTGCTTTCGCCCGGTACCGCCAGCGACAAATATTCGCGGTCGCAGAACACCTGGCTTTCGCCGGTGTCGGCCAGGATGATGAACTCATGGCTGAGGTCGCCGCCGATCGGGCCGGTGTCGGCGCGCATCGGAATGGCTTGCAGGCCCATGCGCGTGAATGTCCGCAGGTAGGAAACGAACATGCGGTTGTAGGCGGCCCTGGCGCCTTCGTAGTCCAGATCGAAGGAATAGGCGTCCTTCATCAGGAACTCGCGGCTGCGCATCACGCCGAAACGCGGTCTGACCTCGTCGCGGTACTTCCACTGGATGTGATAGAGGTTGAGCGGCAGGTCCTTGTAGGACTTGACGTAGCCGCGGAAGATCTCGGTGACCACTTCCTCATTGGTCGGACCGTAGAGCATGTCGCGATCCTGCCGGTCCTTGATGCGCAGCATCTCCTTGCCGTAGTCGTCGTAGCGGCCGCTTTCGCGCCACAGATCCGCCGACTGGATGGTCGGCATCAGTATCTCCAGCGCGCCGGCCCGGTTCTGCTCCTCGCGCACGATCTGGCAGACCTTGTCCAGCACCCGCTTGCCGAGCGGCAGCCAGGTGAAACTGCCCTGCCCTTGCTGGCGGATCATGCCGGCGCGCAGCATCAGCCGATGCGAGACGATCTCGGCCTCGCGGGGATTCTCTTTGAGTATAGGCAGGAAATAGCGCGACAAACGCATGGACTGGTCCGTGAGTGAGAATAGCCGCGCCGGAATCGGCGCAGCAGAGGCTGCTTGCCCCGGCTTCATAGCCATTTCATGACGGAATGAAAACCCGAGCGCCCCAAAGTGTTGGGGTCATCTATGCCTTACCAAAGGGGGCTATTCAGCCTGCAAAATGCCGGTTACGCCGATTTGATCGATTCACAAGCAAGCCCTGCTCCACTATTGTGCAGTGCAGCACGATATTGCCCGTTTGGAGGCAAAATTCTTCGTGACATTTTCACCTGCCTTGGTCTAGTGTGCCCCGATAACCGAGAGGGCGGAGAAAAATCTGCTCTCCTACGCGGTCAAAGTCTTGGGAGGATGCGATCTAGGCGCGGTAACTCGCTGCCGCCGGACACCGGAAACGGATCGGACGCGTTTAAATTGCAAGGCCTCGTGCCTTGCATTTTTTTTGTGCAATCATCTGCTTAGCCCGCCAACTTGCCAGAGTGTGTGACGCACGGTCAGCGGCGAAATCGGAAGCCGGCTTGCGATTTCAACCAGGACGGGCGTCTGCTTGCCAATACTTGCGGAACCCTGTTGCCAGCCTCAGTGACTGGCGCTCTGGCTGAAGTCCGGAATGATATGCGGAATCTGGTCGACACCGAGTCCCAGCCCCTTCGTCAACCCGTAGAAAACACCCATGACAATGGCCGTCACGATCGTGGTGCGGATTGCCGCGCGCAGCATATGCGGTCCGCGCGGCGCGCTTGAAACCGTGCCCAGCGTCACGTCCTTGTCCTCGTCCTGCGTGCGCAGGCTGAACGGCAGCACGGCAAACAGCACCAGCCACCAGGTGACGAAGAACAGCGCTGCAAACGAAACCCAGTTCATGCCTGCTCCAGTTCCACCAGCGTACCGAAGAAATCCTTGGGATGCAGGAACAGCACCGGCTTACCGTGCGCGCCGGTCTTCGGATTGCCGTCGCCGAGCACACGCGCCCCGGTCGCCTTGAGATGGTCGCGCGCGGCAAGGATGTCGTCGACCTCGTAGCAGACGTGATGCATGCCGCCGGACGGATTCTTCTGCAGAAAAGCGGCTATGGGCGAAGCCTCGCCGAGCGGTTCCAGCAATTCGATCTTGGTGTTGCCGACATCGACAAACACCACCGTCACGCCATGCTCCGGCAGCGCCTGCGGCGCGCTCAGCCGCGCGCCCAGCGTGTTGCGATAGGCCGCGACCGCCACCGCCAGATCCGGCACAGCAAGCGCGACATGGTTGAGGCGTCCGAGCATTGGCATTGTCCTCAGGGGATTAGGCAGTAGGCAGTAGGCAGTAGGGAAAAGTTTGGCCGCCTTTGCTATTGCCTACTGCCCAATCCCTATTCCCTTATTCCTCACCGCGTGACGAATACCGTCACCAGCGGTTTCTTGCCCCAGGCTTCGTTGGCGGCGCCGCGCACGGCGCGGCGCACCGCCTCCTGCACCAGGTCGAGGTCTTTTCGGCGCTGGCGGGGGATGGAGTCCACCGCGCCGATTGCCGCATCGAGCATCAGGTCTTCCAGCGTCTCGCCGCTGGCATCGGCCTCGGCGACGCCGATCGCCACCAGGTCGGGATCGCCGGCAAGCTCGTATTTGTCGTCCAATACGACATTGACCGCGACATGGCCGGCGAAGGAGAGCTTGCGCCGGTCGCGTATGCCCATCGCCTGGTCGGTGCCGACCAGCAGGCCATCCTTGTAGAGGCGGCCGAACGGCACCTGGTCGATGATCGTTGCCGGACCGGGCCAAAGCCTTAGCATGTCGCCGTCGCGCACCTGCGCCACCTGGCCGATGCCCGACATCGACATCAGCGAGCCCTGCGCCACCAGATGCGCCGCCTCGCCATGCACCGGCACGCCGATCTGCGGCCGCACCCACTCATACATCTTGCGCAATTCACTGCGGCGCGGATGGCCGGAAACATGCACCAGCGCGTCGCCGTCCTCGATGATCTTCATGCCGAGATCGATCAGCCGGTTCTTGATCTCGAGGATCGCCTTCTCGTTGCCGGGAATGGTGCGCGAGGAAAACACCACCGTGTCGCCGGCCGTCAGCGCCACCGACTTCATCTCGTCGCGCGACAGCTTCGCCAGTGCGGCCAGCGGCTCGCCCTGGCTGCCGGTGCAGATGATCACCAGATTCTCGCGCGGGATGAAGCCGTAGTCCTCCTCGGCAATGAATTCCGGCAGGCCGTCCATGTAGCCGAGCTCGCCCGCGACATCGATAACGCGCTTCAGCGAACGGCCGAGCACAAGGCACTGCCGGCCGGCATCCCGCGCCGCCCTGGCGATCGAGACGATGCGCCCGACATTGGAGGAGAAGGTGGTGACCGCGACACGGCCCTTGGCGTTCTCGATGACACCCTTGAGGCCCTCGCCGACCGCCACTTCAGACGGCGACTCGCCTTCCCGCAGCGCATTGGTGGAATCGCAGATCAGCGCCAGCACGCCCTTGTCGCCATAGGCGCGGAAACGTGCCTCGTCGGTCTTCGGGCCGATCGTCGGCGCCGGATCGATCTTCCAGTCGCCGGTGTGGATGACGGTGCCGGCCGGTGTGGTGATCGCCAGCGACATCGGCTCGGGGATGGAGTGCGCGACAGGGATCGCCTCGATCTCGAACGGGCCGATGGTGAACTTTTCGCCGGCCCGGTAGATCGACGCCGGGATCTTCGCCGCGCCCTGCTCGCCCTGCCGCTTGGCTTCGAGCAGACCGGCGGTGAACGGCGTCATCCAGACCGGCACCTTGAGCTTCGGCCAGATATCGAGCAGCGCGCCGTAGTGATCCTCATGCGCGTGGGTGATGACGATGCCGCGCAGGCCGTCGAGGTTCTCCTCGATGAAGCGCGTATCGGGCAGTATCAGATCGACGCCGGGATGCGCGCTATCGGGAAAGGTGACGCCGACATCGACGACGATCCATTCGCGCGCATCGGCCGGCCCGTAGCCGTAGAGGGTGAAGTTCATGCCGATCTCGCCGACGCCGCCAAGCGGCGCGAAGACGAGTTCGGCGTTTCCGGTTTTCGCCATGAATTCTTTCCTTCCTGGCCGGTCAGGCCAAGTCAATCATATCAAATCGTCAAAGGCGCGCCGAAGCGACTGCGCCGAAATGCACGTCGCCGGCGGCGATCGTGAGAACAGATCCGTCATCGTCGCGGATCACGAAACGGCAGTCCTCGTCAATGGTCTCGAAGACGCCACGCACCACATTGCCGTCAATTCTGACAGCAACCTCGCTGCCGAGCCCGGCCGCGCGCGCCAGCCAGCGCTTCCTGATCGCGGCGAGCCCGCGTCCTTCGTCCCACAGCCTGGCATTCTCGCTCCAGGCGTCCGACAGCGCCAAAAACAACGTCTCGGCATCGCAAGTCGCACCCAGCGCCTGCAGCGATGTCGCCGGATAGGGCAAATCCTCGGGGTAAGCCACGACATTGACGCCGATGCCGACGGCGACGGCAAAGCGGCCGCCTTCGAGCAATGCCGATTCCAGCAGGATGCCGGCAAGTTTGGCGCCGGAAGCAAGCACATCGTTCGGCCATTTCAGCTCGAAGCGATTGCGCCCTGCGCTGCCACCGTCCACACCGACGGCGATCCGGCCTCGCGGCACGACGGCGTCCAGCGCGTCGGCCAGTGCCAGCCCCGCGACGAAGCCAAGCGTCGCGGCAAGGCGCAACTCGCCGCCGGGCACCACGAGCAGCGTCGCCGCCAGATTGCCCTCGGGCGTCGCCCAGGCGCGACCGCGCCGTCCCCGTCCGCTTTCCTGCTTTTTCGAGACGACCCACAGCTTGCCCGGATCGCCGGCCCGCGCGTGTTCCAGCGCCAGCGCGTTGGTCGAGCCGACGCTGTCATGGGCTTCGATCCGGAACCCCTCCGACGCCGCGGTTGGAGCCAGCCGAAACGCCATGCCGTCAGAAGAAGGTCTTTGCGGCGGCTTCGGCATAGCTGCCGATCGGGCCGCCGATCAGCACGTAGAACAGCACGAACGCGCCGCTGACGCCGAGCACGAGACGCAACTCGCTCGCCATCGGCAGGAAACCGCCGACCGGTTCGTCGAACCACATGATCTTGATGATGCGCAGATAGTAGAAGGCGCCCACCACCGAGGCCAACACGCCGATGATCGCCAGCGCGTAGAGATGCGCGTTGATGGCGGCGAGGAACACGTACCACTTCCCCCAGAAACCGGCGAGCGGCGGAATGCCAGCCAGCGAGAACATCAGGATGGTGAGGATGGTCGCCATGATTGGGTTGGTCGACACGAGGCCGGAGAGATCGCTGATCTTCTCGACATTGCCCTCTGTGCGTCGCATGGCGAGGATGAAGGCGAAGGTGCCGAGCGTCATCACCAGATAGATCAGCATGTAGATGGCGACGCCGCGTACGCCGGCCTGGCTGTTGGCGGCAAGGCCAACCAGCGCGTAGCCCATATGGCCGATCGAGGAATAGGCCATCAGCCGCTTGATGTTGGTCTGGCCGATCGCGGCAAAGGCGCCGAGCGCCATCGAGGCGATCGAGATGAACACGACGATCTGCTGCCAGTCGGCGGCGATCGGCTTGAAGGCGCCCATGGTGACGCGCACGATCAGCGCCATCGCCGCCATTTTCGGGGCAGCGGCAAGGAAGGCGGTGATCGGCGTCGGCGCGCCCTCATAGACGTCCGGCGTCCACATGTGGAACGGCACGGCCGATATCTTGAAGGCAAGGCCGGCGAGCACGAAGACCAGGCCGAAGACGAGGCCGAGCTGGCGCTCGCCGCCGCCCAGCGCCGTTGCGATCTCCTGGAAGCCGGTGTTGCCGGTATAGCCGTAGACGAGGCTGATGCCGTAGAGCAGCATGCCCGACGACAGCGCGCCGAGGACGAAGTACTTCAGGCCTGCCTCGGTCGAGCGGATATTGTCGCGGTTGATTGCCGCCAGCACGTAGATCGCCAGCGATTGCAGCTCGAGGCCGAGATAGAGCCCGATCATCCCGTTGGCCGAGATCATCAGCATCATGCCGAGCGTGCACAGCACGATCAGCACCGGATACTCGAACGTGTCGAAATGCTCCTGCCTGGCGAAGCGCATCGACATGACCAGCGTCACCGCCGAGCCGATCAGCGCCAGCGTCTTCATGAAGCGGCCAAAGGAATCCTGGACGAAGGCGTTGCCATAGGCCGTCCCGACGCCGTTGGAAAAGGCCAGCCACAGGCCGGCGGCCAGCAGCACGACGACCGCAAGCCCGGTCACCGTCATCGTGTTGTTGGTGCGCGAATAGGCGCCCACCATCAAAAGCGCCAGCGCGCCGATGGCAAGGATCAGTTCCGGCGTCGAGAGCGAGAGGCTGGAGAGAAGGTCCGGCGTCATGGTTTTTCCCCAGTCAGTTCGCCGCCGCGGTCTGCGCGGAATTGATGGATGCGGTGACGTTGGTGACGAGCGCCTTGACCGACTGCGTCGTGGCGTCGAACACCGGCGCCGGATAGACGCCGAAGAAGATGACCAGCACCACCAGCGGATAGACGATCGCCTTCTCGCGCGGCGACAGGTCGAGCAGGTTCTTCAGGCTCTCCTTGGTCAGCGCGCCGAAGATCACCCGGCGATAGAGCCAGAGCGCGTAGGCTGCCGACAGGATCACGCCGGTCGCGGCGAAGAATGCCACCCAGGTGTTGACCCTGAAGACGCCGAGCATGGTCAGGAATTCGCCGACGAAGCCGCTGGTGCCCGGCAGGCCGACATTGGCCATGGTGAAGATCATGAACACGGTGGCGTATTTCGGCATGTTGTTGACCAGCCCGCCATAGGCGTCGATCTCGCGCGTGTGCATGCGGTCGTAGATGACGCCGACGCACAGGAACAGCGCGCCCGAGACCAGACCGTGGCTGAGCATCTGGAAGATCGCGCCCTGCACGCCTTCCTGGTTCATGGCGAAGATGCCCATTGTGACGAAGCCCATATGGGCGACCGACGAATAGGCGATCAGCTTCTTCATGTCCTCCTGCATCAACGCCACCAGCGAGGTGTAGATGATGGCGACGACGGAGAGCGTGAAGATCAGCGGCGCGAACATCTCGGACGCCACCGGGAACATCGGCAGCGAGAAGCGCAGGAAGCCGTACCCGCCCATCTTCAGCAGGATACCCGCCAGGATGACCGAGCCAGCGGTCGGCGCCTCGACGTGGGCGTCGGGCAGCCAGGTGTGCACCGGCCACATAGGCATCTTCACCGCGAAGGAAGCGAAAAAGGCGAGCCACAGCCAGGTCTGCATGTTGGCCGGGAAGTTGTGCGTCAAAAGCGTCGGGATGTCGGTCGTGCCGGACTGGAAGAACATCGCCATGATGGCGAGCAGCATCAGCACCGAGCCGGCGAGCGTGTAGAGGAAGAACTTGAACGAGGCGTAGACGCGCCGCTTGCCGCCCCAGACGCCGATGATAATGAACATCGGGATCAGGCCGGCCTCGAAGAAGACGTAGAACAGCACGATGTCGAGCGCGCAGAACACTCCGATCATCAGCGTCTCGAGGATCAGGAAGGCGATCATATAGGCCTTGACCCGCTTCTCGATCGCGTCCCACGAGGCGAGGATGCAGAGCGGCATCAGGAAGGTGGTGAGGATGACGAACAGCATCGAGATGCCGTCTACGCCCATGTGGTAGGAGATGCCCGAATCCAGCCAGGCGAACTTCTCGACGAACTGGAAGCCGGCCTGCGAATTGTCGAAGCCCTTCCAGATGAACAGCGACACCACGAAGGTGAACGCCGTCGTGATGAAGGCGATCGCGCGGATGTTGCGGCGCGCGTTTTCGCTGTCGTCGCTGATCGGCAGAATGAGCAGCGCACCAACCAGCGGCAGGAAGGTGACCAGCGAGAGGATTGGCCAGTCGGTCATCAGAGCATCATCCAGGTGACGAGTGCGGCCACGCCGATCAGCATGGCGAAGGCGTAGTGATAGAGATAGCCGGTCTGCAGCTTGACGACGCGGTTGGTGACGTCGACGACGCGCGCCGAGATGCCGTCCGGGCCGAGTCCGTCGATGATGGCGCCGTCACCGGTCTTCCACAGGAACCTGCCGAGGCGCTTGGCCGGCCCGACGAACAGGACGTCGTAGAGCTCGTCGAAATACCACTTGTTGAGCAGGAAAGCGTAGAGCAGCCGATGGTTGGCGGCCACGCTCTTGGGCAGTTCCGGCGAGCGGATGTAGAACTTCCAGGCAACCGCGAAGCCGATGAGCATGGCAATGAATGGCGCCAGCTCAACCCACAGCGGCAGCTCATGGATCTCGTGCAGGATATGGTTGTCCGGCAGCGTGAACAGCGAAGCCTTCCAGAACTCGGCATAGCCCTCGCCGATGAAGGCGCCGTGGAAGACGATGCCGGCAAACAGCGCGCCGACCGCCAGCACGTAGAGCGGCACCAGCATCACCGGCGGTGATTCATGCACGTGATGCATGACCTCGTGGCTGGCGCGCGGCTGGCCGTGGAAGGTCATGAAGATCAGCCGCCACGAATAGAAGCTGGTGAAGGCCGCGGCGATCACCAGCAGTACGAAGGCCGCGCCGGCCACCGCATTGTGGCTGGCAAAGGAGGTCTCGATGATGGCGTCCTTGGAGAAGAAGCCGGCAGTGCCGATGACCGTCGCCGGGATACCGACGCCGGTCAGCGCCAGCGTGCCGATTACCATCATCCAGTAGGTCTTCGGAATGAGCGTCCGCAAGCCGCCCATGTTGCGCATGTCCTGCTCGTCGGAGACGGCATGGATGACCGAGCCCGAGCCGAGGAACAGCAGCGCCTTGAAGAAGGCGTGCGTGAACAGGTGGAAGATCGCCGCGCCGTAGGCGCCGACGCCGAGCGCCACGAACATGTAGCCGAGCTGCGAGCAGGTCGAATAGGCGATGACGCGCTTGATGTCGTTCTGCACCAGGCCGACCGTCGCCGCGAAGAAGGCCGTGAAGGCGCCGATGAAGGTGACGACGGTGAGCGCCGAATGCGACAGCTCGAACAGCGGCGACAGCCTTGCCAGCATGAACACGCCAGCGGTCACCATCGTCGCGGCATGGATCAGCGCCGAGACGGGCGTCGGGCCCTCCATGGCGTCTGGAAGCCAGGTGTGCAGCGGCACCTGCGCCGACTTGCCCATGGCGCCCATGAACAGCAGCAGGCAGACCACCGTCATCGCCGTGTGCTTGTCGAGCGCATGGCCGAGGAAGGTCAGCACGGCGGCACCTTCCGGCGCGCCTTCGGCCGGCAGGAAGGAGGCGGCGTTGGCAAAGACGGTGCCGAGATTGACCGAGCCGAACAGCACGAACACGCCGAAGATGCCGAGCGCGAAGCCGAAGTCGCCGACGCGGTTGACGACGAAGGCCTTGATCGCGGCGGCATTGGCCGACGGCTTCTTGTACCAGAAGCCGATCAGCAGATAGGAAGCGAGACCGACGCCCTCCCAGCCGAAGAACATCTGCACCAGATTGTCGGCCGTCACCAGCATCAGCATCGCGAAGGTGAACAGCGACAGATAGGCGAAGAAGCGCGGCCGGTTCGGATCGTGGTGCATGTAGCCGATCGAATAGATATGGACCAGCGACGACACGGTGTTGACGACGACGAGCATCACAACCGTCAGCGTGTCGATCCTCAGCGCCCAGGCCGCATCGAGCCCGCCCGCCTGGATCCAGCGCAGCACCGGCACGGTGAACACCTCGCCATGGCCGAAGCCGACGGTGAAGAAGGCAATCCACGACAGCACCGCCGAGATCACCAGGAAGCCGGAGGTGATGTATTCGGAGGCCTTGGCGCCAAGCGAATTGCCGAACAGGCCGACAATCAGGAAGCCGAGCAGCGGAAGGAAGACGATGGCCTGGTACATGGTTGTTCCCGTCAACCCTTCATCTGGTTCACGTCTTCGACCGCGATCGAGCCGCGGTTGCGGAAGAAGACGACAAGAATGGCAAGACCGATCGCGGCCTCGGCCGCGGCGACCGTCAGCACGAACAGGGCGAACACCTGTCCGACGAGGTCATGCAGCGCCGCCGAGAAGGCGACGAAGTTGATGTTGACCGCAAGCAGGATCAGCTCGATCGACATCAGGATGACGATGATGTTGCGGCGGTTCAAAAAGATGCCGAACACGCCGAGCGTGAACAGGATCGCCGATACGGTGAGATAATGCGCGATGCCGACGACCATCTCAGAGCCCCTCGCCCGACTTGACCTTGCGGATTTCCATGCCCGTCGCCGGCGTGCGTCCGACCTGGGCGGCGATCGACTGCCGCTTGACGCCTTCCTTGTGGCGCAGCGTCAGCACGATGGCGCCGATCATGGCGACCAACAGCACCAGGCCGGCGATCTGGAAGTAATAGAGGTAGTCCGTGTAGAGGATGTCGCCGAGCGCAGCCGTGTTGGAGCGCGCCGCGAGATCCGGAATGGGCTTGGCGACCGCTGATGCCAGCTGCGGGGCGAACGTGTAGCCGCCGAGCACGACGATCAGCTCCGCTGCCAGAATCAGCCCGACCATCGCGCCGATCGGCGCATACTGCAGCGCGCCCTCTTTCATCTCGGCGAAGTCGACGTCGAGCATCATCACGACGAACAGGAACAGCACCATCACCGCACCGACATAGACGACGAGCAGGATCATCGCCAGGAACTCGGCCCCGGTCAGCATGAACAGGCCCGCCGCATTGAAGAAGGTCAGGATCAGGAACAGCACCGAATGCACGGGGTTGCGTGACGAAATGACCATGAAGGCCGACGCCACGGCGACAAAGGCGAAGAGGTAGAAGAAGGCCGCCTCTAGTCCACTCAGCATGGGGTTCCCCCGGGTTCCTGTCCGAGCAATGGGCTCTGCGCCCCTGCCTCGATGTCGCCGCCGGCTCCGGCTGGCAAAGTTACGTTCCATTAGACGAGGCCCCTCGCCCCGTCCATGCGTCAAATATCAGCGGTAGGGCGCGTCCAGCGCGATGTTGCGCGCCAGTTCCCGCTCCCAGCGATCGCCGTTGGCGAGCAGCTTTTCCTTGTTGTAGTAAAGCTCCTCGCGCGTCTCGGTCGCGAACTCGAAATTCGGCCCTTCGACGATGGCGTCGACCGGGCAGGCTTCCTGGCAGAAGCCGCAATAGATGCACTTCACCATGTCGATGTCGTAGCGCACGGTGCGGCGCGTGCCGTCGTTGCGGCGCGGGCCGGCCTCGATGGTGATCGCCTGCGCCGGGCAGATCGCTTCGCAAAGCTTGCAGGCGATGCAGCGCTCTTCGCCGTTGGGATAGCGGCGCAACGCATGCTCGCCGCGGAAGCGCGGGCTGGTCGGCCCCTTCTCGTGCGGGTAGTTGATGGTCTCCTTCGGCGCGAAGAACTGGCGCATCGACAAGAAGAAGGCGCTGACGAAATCCTTCAGCAGCAGCGCCTTTGCGGCTTGGCCAAGAGCGGACATCACGCAAACCCCGTGATCTTGAGGAAGGCCGCGGTGGCGACGACCATGAACAGCGAGATCGGCAGGAACACCTTCCAGCCCAGCCGCATCAACTGGTCGTAGCGGTAGCGCGGCACGAAGGCCTTCACCATCGAGATGCCGAAGAATACGAAGCACACTTTCAGCACGAACCAGATGACGCCAGGCACCCAGGTGAAGGGCGCGAAATCGAATGGCGGCAGCCAGCCACCGAGGAACAGGATCGTGGCCAGGGCGCACATCAGCACGATGGCGACATATTCACCGAGGAAGAAGAGCAGGAACGGCGTCGAGGAGTATTCGACCATGTGGCCGGCGACCAGCTCCGATTCCGCCTCGACGAGGTCGAAAGGCGGCCGGTTCGTCTCGGCCAGCGCCGAGATGAAGAAGACGATGAACATCGGGAACAGCGACAGCCAGTGCCAATCGAGGAAGGTGTTTGGCAGGCCGAGCCGCGTGCCCAGCCCATCATGCTGCGACATCACGATGTCGGAAAGGTTGAGCGAGCCGACGCAAAGCAGCACGGTGACGATGACGAAGCCGATCGAGACCTCGTAGGACACCATCTGCGCCGCCGAGCGCAGCGCACCGAGGAACGGATATTTCGAGTTCGAAGCCCAGCCGCCCATGATCACGCCGTAGACCTCCAGCGAGGAGATGGCGAAGACATAGAGGATGCCGACATTGATGTTGGCGATCGCCCAGCCCTGGTTGACCGGAATGACCGCCCAGGCCGAGATCGCCAGCACCGCCGAGACCAGCGGCGCCAGCAGGAACACGCCCTTGTTGGCGCCGGACGGGATCACCGGTTCCTTGAACACGAACTTCAACAGATCGGCGAAAGCCTGCAGCGTGCCCCAGGGACCGACGACATTCGGGCCGCGGCGCAGCTGCACCGCCGCCCAGATCTTGCGGTCGGCATAGAGGATGTAGGCCACGAAGATCAGCAGAACGACGATCAGCACGACCGACTTCAACAGGATCAGCAGCGCCGGCAGCACGTAAAAGGAGAAGAATGTGTCCATGCTTATTCCGCCGCCTGCTTGAAGCCGCTCTTGGCCAGCGCCGAGCATTCGGCCATCACGGCCGACGCCCGCGCGATCGGGTTGGTCAGATAGAAGTCCTTCACCGGCGAGGTGAAGGTGCCCTTGTTCAGCCGGCCGCCGAGCTTCGCAGCCCTGGCGACATCATCCGCGCTGCCCGGCAGCACCTGGTCGATGCGGGCCAGATGCGGGTATTCGCCGTAGAGCTTGGCGCGCAGTTGCGTCAGCGAATCGAACGGCAGCTTCTTGCCGAGCACATCCGAGAGCGCCCGCAGGATTGCCCAGTCCTCGCGTGCCTCGCCCGGCGCGAAGCCGGCGCGGTTGGTCTGCTGCACGCGCCCTTCGGTGTTGACATAGGTGCCGGACTTCTCGGTATAGGCGGCTGCCGGCAGGATGACGTTGGCGCGGTGCGCGCCGGCATCGCCATGCGTGCCGATATAGACGACGAAGGCGCCGCCGGTCTTGGCCATGTCGATCTCGTCGGCGCCGAGCAGGAAGAGCAGGTCGGTCTCGCCGAGCATGCCGGCGACGTTCTTGCCGCCCGCGCCCGGCACAAAGCCGAGATCAAGGCCGCCGACCCTGGCCGCCGCGTTGTGCAGCACCGCAAAACCGTTCCAGTCGGCGGTGACCGCGTCGACGGCCGCCGCGAGCTTGGCCGCCTGGGCGAGCACGGCCGCGCCGTCCGGCCGCGCCAGCGCGCCCTGGCCGACGATGATCAGCGGATGCGTTGCCGCCTTCAGCGCCTCGAAGAACTTGCCGTTGCCGTCGGCCAGGTCCTTCAGCGTCTCCGGGCCGGCGCCGAGCAGTTCATAGTCGTAGCGGGTATCGCCGACCTCGCCGATGACGCCGACCGGCAGGTCGCCGACGCGCCAGCGCTTGCGGATGCGGGCGTTGAGCACCGAGGCCTCGAAGCGCGGATTGGCGCCGATGATCAGCACCGCGTCAGCCTGCTCGATGCCCTCGATGGTCGGATTGAAGATGTAGCTGGCGCGGCCGAGCGACGGATCGAGCGCGGCCCCGTCCTGGCGGCAGTCCGTGTTCTTCGAACCAAGGGCCGCCATCAATAGCTTCAGCGCGTAGATCTCCTCGACCGCCGCAAGGTCGCCGGCGATGGCGCCGATCCGCTCCGGCGCGGCCTTCGACACCTCGTCCTTGATCGCGGCGAAGGCTTCCGCCCAGCTTGCCGGCGCGAGCTTGCCATTCTTGCGCACATAGGGACGGTCGAGGCGCTGGGTGCGCAACCCGTCCCAGATGAAGCGGGTCTTGTCGGAAATCCATTCCTCATTCACCGCCTCGTTGACGCGCGGCAGGATGCGCATCACCTCGCGGCCTCTGGAATCGACGCGGATCGCCGAGCCGACGGCGTCCATGACGTCGATCGATTCCGTCTTGGTGAGTTCCCACGGCCGCGCCTGGAAAGCGAACGGTTTCGAGGTCAGTGCGCCGACCGGGCAGAGGTCGATGACATTGCCCTGCAGTTCCGAGGTCATAGCCTGCTCGAGATAGGTCGTGATCTCGGCATCCTCGCCGCGGCCGATCAGGCCGAGCTCGGAAATGCCGGCGACCTCGGTGGTGAAGCGGACGCAGCGCGTGCAGTGGATGCAGCGGTTCATCACCGTCTTGACCAGCGGGCCGATATACTTGTCTTCGACCGCGCGCTTGTTCTCGTGATAGCGCGACGAATCGACGCCGAAGGCCATCGCTTGGTCCTGCAGGTCGCACTCGCCGCCCTGGTCGCAGATCGGGCAATCGAGCGGATGGTTGATCAGCAGGAACTCCATCACGCCTTCGCGGGCCTTCTTGACCATGGGCGTGTTGGTGAAGATTTCCGGCGCCTCGCCGTTCGGGCCCGGGCGCAGGTCGCGAACGCCCATGGCGCATGAGGCCTGCGGCTTGGGCGGGCCGCCCTTCACCTCGATCAGGCACATGCGGCAATTGCCGGCGATCGACAGCCGCTCGTGGAAGCAGAAGCGCGGCACTTCCGCGCCTGCGTCCTCCGCCGCCTGCAGCAGCGTGTAGTGGTCGGGTACCGTGATCTCTTTCCCGTCGACCTTGAGCTTTGCCATTCGCCTCAAACCCTCGCGGATTTCCCGCAATCCCTGTTTGCGGGCGCGACTGACGCCGCGCCCGGCATTTTGTTCACTTGCTTGCCGTCAGCGCCGCGGCCTGGCCGGTCCAGTCGTCGCGGCCGATGCGGCCGGCGAGCGACAAATAGTCCTCGACCCAGGCGATCTCTGCCAACGTCCAGGCCGCGACCTGACCATAGGTCCAGATGCCGAGGCCGTTCAGCACTTTCTCCAGCTTCGGCCCGATCCCCGAGATCGCCTTCAGGTCCGAAGGCTTGGCGGGCTTGTCGATCGCCTTGGGCTGCTTGAAATCTTCCGGCATCAGTCCGGTCGCCGCCGCTTCCGCGACCGTGTCCGGACTTGTCGAGTCGAGCGCCTTCTCGGTCGCGCCCGCCGCGATGTCGGTCACGTCCCTGGCGAAGGTCTGCGCCTCAGCGATCAGCGTATCCGTGGCCTTGCGTGCCTTGGACGAATTGGCGGCGGCCTCGGTCCGCGCGTCCATATCCTCGAGGAACGGCTGCAGCATGCGCTGCGAGGCCTCGACCGCACCGGAAACTGCGCCCATCCAGACGCCAAAGGCGTGGTTGGCCAGGCCGATGCCCAGCGCCGACATCGCCGCCGCGCCAGCCACGGGATGCGCGAAAAGGTTGACGGCGCTCGCCATCTCCTTCGGCATCATCCCGGCCAGATCTTGGTTCATCTTCTCTAGTCGTTCCAAATCGGGCATCAGTGCATAGGTTATCGAATAGGGCGCCATAGACATCTCCTGGTCGTTTCCTCGTATGCCCCGCCCCTGCTTTCCGTCCCGGGCTTGCGCCCGCCATGCGAATTCTTCTTTTATTCCGCCGCCACCATCACCGGCTCGACCCGGTGCGCGTTGCGCGAAAACTCGTCGATGCGGCGTTCAACCTCGCCGCGGAAATGCCGCATCAGGCCCTGGATCGGCCAGGCAGCCGCGTCGCCCAGCGCGCAGATCGTGTGACCCTCGACCTGCTTGGTCACGTCGAGCAGCATGTCGATCTCGCGCTTCTGCGCCTCGCCGCGCACCAGGCGCTCCATCACCCGCCACATCCAGCCGGTGCCTTCGCGGCAGGGCGTGCACTGGCCGCAGCTCTCATGCTTGTAGAAGTAGGACAGCCGGGCGATCGCCTTCACGATATCGGTCGACTTGTCCATGACGATGACAGCCGCCGTGCCGAGGCCGGACTTGAGGTCGCGCAATGCGTCGAAATCCATCGGCGCGTCGATGATCTGCTCCGCCGGCACCAGCGGCACCGAAGCGCCGCCCGGAATGACCGCGAGGAGATTGTCCCAGCCACCGCGGATGCCGCCGCAATGCGTCTCGATCAGCTCGCGGAACGGGATCGACATCGCCTCCTCGAAGGTGCACGGATTGTTGACGTGGCCGGACACGCAGAACAGCTTGGTGCCGGCATTGTTAGGCCGGCCGAAGGACGAGAACCAGGCAGCGCCGCGGCGCAGAATGGTCGGCGCCACCGCGATCGACTCGACGTTGTTGACCGTGGTCGGGCAGCCGTAGAGGCCGACATTGGCCGGGAATGGCGGCTTCAGCCGCGGCTGGCCCTTCTTGCCTTCGAGGCTCTCGAGCAGCGCCGTCTCCTCGCCGCAGATATAGGCGCCGGCGCCGTGGTGCATGTAGACGTCGAAGTCGTAGCCGGAGGTGTTGTTCTTGCCGATCAGCCTGGCTTCATAGGCCTCGTCTATGGCGCGCTGCAGTGCCTCGCGCTCGCGGATGAACTCGCCGCGCACATAGATGTAGGCGGCGATCGCGCCCATGGCGAAGCCGGCGACCAGCGCGCCCTCGACCAGCGTGTGCGGATCGTTGCGCAGGATGTCGCGGTCCTTGCAGGTGCCGGGCTCGGATTCGTCGGCGTTGATGACGAGATAGCTCGGACGCCCGTCGCTCTGCTTGGGCATGAACGACCATTTCAGGCCGGTCGGGAAGCCGGCGCCGCCGCGGCCGCGCAGGCCGCTTGCCTTCATCTCGTTGACGATCCACTCGCGCCCCTTGGCGATCAGGCCCGGCGTGTCGTCCCACAGGCCGCGCGCCATCGCTCCCTTCAGCGACTTGTCGAACAAGCCGTAGATGTTGGTGAAGATGCGGTCTTTGTCCTGAAGCATATCTCGTCCCTCAGACCGGCTTCTTGCCGAAGACGCGGATGTATTCGGCGACGCCGCCCTTGGCGAGCGCCTTGGCCTGCTTCACCCAATCGTCGCGCTCTATGCGGCCGCGGAAATTAAGATACCCGTCGACCCATTCGCGCTCGGCCTTCTTCCAGGCAGCGACCTGCGCGAAAGTGTAGATGCCGAGCGAATTGAGCACGCCCTCGATCTTCGGGCCGACGCCGGAGATCAGCTTGAGATCGTCGACCGCTGCCGGACGCTCGATGCCCGCCGGCCGGTTCTTGTCGTCGAGCGACGGCTTTGCCGCCGCAGGCTGCTTGGCCTCCGGCGACTTGAAGGCGGCGGCAGGCTCGGCCTTGGTCTTGGGGCCACTGCGCGGCTTCGATACCGCTTCGACTTCCGGCGATGCCTGATTGGCATTCGCGGCTGAGTGGCGCGGGGCCTTGACGCTGGCAGCCTTCTCGGCGGCCGGCGAGACCTTGACCGGCGACGGCGTGTTCAGCGCCGGGCTGGTTTCCGGTGCGTCCGTCTTCGGCTTGCCAGATTTCGAGGGCGCGACCGGCGCCGCAGGCGCCTGCGAGACGACAGCGGCGGGCGTTGCGGCTGGAGCTGCCTTGGACGCCTTCGCCGCGGCCTTGGCCTCCTTGTCACGGGTCGACTTCAGGATCGCCTTCTCGCTGGTCAGCGTCGTCAGACCGGTGGCCGGCTCCGAGCCGGTGCGGCCGTTCTGCGGACCGGCTTTGACCGAACCGCCCTTGCCGGCCTCGTAGAGATCGATGATCTCGGCCAGGCGCTCGGGCGTCAGGTCTTCAAAAGTGTCCTTGAAGATCATCACCATCGGCGCGTTGACGCAGGCGCCGAGGCATTCGACCTCCTCCCACGACAGCGTGCCCTTGTCGTTGGTATGGAACTGGTCGTGATGGATCTTCGAGCGGCAGACGTCCATCAGCGCTTCCGAGCCGCGCAGCATGCAGGGCGTGGTGCCGCAGACCTGGATGTGGGCGCGGGTGCCGACCGGATTTAGCTGGTATTGGGTGTAGAAGGTCGCGACTTCGAGGCCGCGGATGCGTGGCATGCCGAGCATGTCGGAGATCGTCTCAATCGCCGCCTTGGTAACCCAGCCCTCTTGCTCCTGCGCGATCATCAGCAACGGAATGATGGCCGACTGTTCGCGCCCCTTGGGATATTTGGCGATCCACTGCTCAACCGCCGCCGCATTCGCCTTGTTGAAGGCGAAGGAGGCTGGCTGGACGCTGGCATCTGCGAGACGGCGGACTGACATTTAGCGATCGACCTCACCAAACACGATGTCGAGGGAACCGAGCACGGCAGTGACGTCGGCCAGCATGTGGCCGCGGCACAGGAAGTCCATGGCTTGCAGATGGGCGAAGCCGGGCGCGCGCAGCTTGCAGCGATAGGGCTTGTTGGTGCCGTCGGAGACGAGATAGACGCCGAACTCGCCCTTCGGCGCCTCGACGGCCGCGTAGACCTCGCCGGCCGGCACGCGATAGCCCTCGGTGTAGAGCTTGAAATGATGGATCAGCGCTTCCATCGAACGCTTCATCGCCTGGCGCTTCGGCGGCACCACCTTGCCGTCGAGGTTCGACACCGGGCCCGCGCTTTCCTTGCCGAGCAGGAGATCGACGCACTGGCGCATGATCTTGGCCGACTGGCGCATCTCTTCCATGCGCACCAGGTAGCGATCATAGCAGTCGCCGTTCTTGCCGATCGGGATGTCGAAATCCATCTCGGAATAGCATTCATAGGGCTGCGACTTGCGCAGGTCCCAGGCGGCGCCCGAGCCGCGCACCATGACGCCCGAGAAACCCCAGGCCCAGGCATCGGCCAGCGATACGATGCCGATGTCGACATTGCGCTGCTTGAAGATGCGGTTGGGCGTCAGCAGCGCGTCGAGATCGTCGATCGACTTCAGGAACGGGTCGATCCACTTGCCGATGTCCTCGACCAGCTTCTGCGGCAGGTCCTGGTGCACGCCGCCGGGGCGGAAATAGGCCGCATGCATGCGCGAGCCGGAGGCACGCTCATAGAACACCATCAGCTTTTCGCGCTCGACGAAGCCCCATAGCGGCGGCGTCAGCGCGCCGACATCCATCGCCTGCGTCGTCACATTGAGGATGTGCGACATGATGCGGCCCATTTCGGAATAGAGCACGCGGATCAGCTGACCGCGCTTCGGCACCTCGATGCCGAGCAGCCGCTCGGCGGCAAGCGCGAAGGCATGCTCCTGGTTCATCGGCGCGCAATAGTCGAGCCGGTCGAGATAGGGCACGGCCTGCAGATAGGTCTTGGCCTCGATCAGCTTCTCGGTACCGCGATGCAGCAGGCCGATATGCGGATCGACACGGTCGACCACCTCGCCTTTCCAGCACATTGGGATCCTAAGCTTAGAATTCCACGTGGACAAGTTGTCGCG
>JADMIO010607067.1_pt1 | contig 39588 bp, 44 predicted proteins | sample 8958161 | NCBI WGS metagenome assembly JADMIO01 (sample SAMN16585339, study PRJNA669376) | soil metagenome | isolation source: Crop rotation soil | place: USA: Cullars Rotation, Alabama | collected 2011 | reverse complement strand
GCCGCGACTTCAAGTCACGTGAATTCCAAGCTTCGGATCCCACTGTGCTGGAAAGGTGGATGACTCCTGGGAAAGGGATCTGGGATACCGGCCCCACTCCCTGGTGACGGACTGCCACCTCCGACACGACCGCCTCAACATCTCGCTCTCCGTCGCCGACGCCGTGGATTACCGCTCCGACCTCTGGGTGCGCCAGATCATCGTCCGCAACCCGACCCCCCATCCCCGCGAGGTCCATCTGTATCTCGCCGCCGACTTTCTCATCGAGGAAAACGACATCGGCGATACCTGCTACTACGACCCCTACGCCGACGCCGTCATCCACTACAAGCGCAACAACTACTTCCTCCTCAGCGGCCAGAACGACGCGGGCGAGGGACTCTCGGGCTGGGCCTGCGGGATGAAGGGCTTCGCCGCCCTGGGGATGGAGGGAACCTGGCGCGACTGCGAGGACGGCGGGCTCTCCGGTAATCAGATCGCGCAGGGCTCGGTGGACTCGGCCATCGAGGTGCGGGTTCGCGTCGAGCCGCAGGGCACGGCGGAGGCGCACTTCTGGATCGCCGTCGGTCCTACGCGTGAGGCCGTGGTCGCCCTGCAAGACCAGCTCCACGAGGAAACCCCCGCCGCGCTCTACGACGTGACCGAGAAGTACTGGCGCGCCTGGGTGTATCGCGGGGTGGGCCACAACCGGCTGCATCTCGGCGACGGCGCCGAGGCGGATCTGTCCGCCCTCCCGCCCCGCGTGGTGTCGCTGTTCCGGCGCTCCCTCCTGGTGATCCGCACGCAGACCGACAACGAGGGCGCGATACTGGCCGCCAACGACACGGACATCATGCAGACCAACCGCGCCCACTACTCCTATATGTGGCCCCGCGACGGCGCCCTCGTAGCCCATGCCCTCGACCGGGCCGGCTACGCCAATCTCACGCGCCGCTTCTTCGAGTTCTGCCTGCGCGTGCTTCCCAAAGACCGCGCCGCGCTGATGCACAAGTACGGGCCGGACGGCTCGGTCGGCTCGTCCTGGCACTCCTGGCTCGACCCCGACGGCCTGCCCGAAGCGCCGCTTCAGGAGGACGAGACCGCCCTCCCGATCTGGGCGCTGTGGCACCACTACGAGACGCACCGCGACTTCGAGTGGGTCGAGGCGATGTATCGGACCTTCACCCGTCCCTGCGCCGACTTCCTGCTGTCCTTCCGCAGCCCGGCCACCGATCTGCCGCTGCCGTCCTGGGATCTGTGGGAGGAGCGGCGGGGCGTTCACACCTACACCGTCGCCGCCGTGATCGCCGCCCTCGACGCCGCCGGGAAGTTCGCCCGGCTCTTCGGCGACCGGGAGCGGGCGGAGGCGTACGGCGAGGGCGCCTGCCGGATGCGCCAGGCGCTGATCCGGCACCTGTGGAGCCCGGAGCACAGCCGCTTCGCCCGCCGTCTGGAGTGCCACGCCGGCGGCTGCACCGCGCTCGACATGATCCAGGACGCCTCGCTCCACGCCCTGCATCTCTTCGACGTGCTGCCCATCGACGACCCCAAGCTCGTGGAAACGATGCGCCAGGTCAACGAGCGCCTGACGGTACGGGTCGGCATCGGCGGGATGGCCCGCTACGAGGGCGACTACTACGCCCGCGTCATCAACGACTATTGGAACGTGCCGGGCAACCCCTGGATCATCTGCACGCTGTGGAAGGCGCAGTGGCTGATCAAGACGGCCAAAACGCGCGCCGACCTGGAAGAGCCGCGCAATCTCCTGGAGTGGACCAACCTGACGGCCCTGCCCTCCGGCGTCCTCCCCGAGCAGATCCACCCCACGCAGTTCACGCCGATGACCGTGGCCCCGCTGACCTGGAGCCATTCCGAGGTGGTGGAAACCGTGTACCTGTGGCTGGAAAAGCGGGCGGAACTGGAAGCATAAGGCAGCATCCGTCCGCATCAAAAATATCCCGCCGCTTTCCTCCCGATTCGGGAGGAAACGAGCGCGGACATTGCGTATTCAGGTACAAGACGATCAACGAGGATCGTTTATTCCACAAGGAGGTGCCTGAGATGGACGATGGCTTCGGCGAAAGCGGCGAGGGCGGCGGCAGCAGCGATCTGGAGATGCGGATCGTCGAGCTGGAGAACCGCGTCCGCGAGCTCCAGCAGGGCGCCGGCGGCGGGGCCGGCCAGCAGGGCGGCGGGGAAGCGCAGGCGGCGGTGCCGTGCTCCTGTTCCTGCTACTGTAGCTGTTATTGTAGCTGCTACTGTTACGCCGCGGGCGGCGCGCAAGCGGCGGCCATGCCCTGTAGCTGTGCCGCGGCGGGCGGCGAGGCGAGCGCGGCGGGATCTGCCGCCAACGCCGCCATCTGCATCGTCGCTTGCCGGATATGCCAGATCTGCCGGATCTGCTATCCCTGCATCAACGAGTGCATTTGCGGACCCTGCAACATCTGTAGCTGCATTATCCAGCAGCCCGGTGGCCTCGGCGGCGGCGGCATCCGCTTCGGCGGACTCGGCTGATAGAGCGATGGCGGCCCTCACCCCCCAACCCCCTCTCCCCCGCTGTGGGAGAGGGGTAGTCTGCCGATTCTTCTTCCTCCCCCTCTCCCGCAGCGTGGGAGAGGGGGTTGGGGGGTGAGGGCCGCCACTGTGTACTATTTTCTCGCCCCCGGCATCGATGTTGTGCCGCTGGCCGACGGCAATCTCCTGTTCCGCTCCGATGTCCTCACCCTCCGCATCGAGGGCGGCTTCGCGCGCGTGCTCCGGGACCGCGTGCTGCCGCTTCTCGATGGAAAACGCCCCTTCGCCGAGGTCGCCGCGGCGCTGCCGGATCTGCCGGCGGCGGCGCTCGCCGAGCGGCTTAACACGCTGGTCGAATCCCAGGTGCTCCGCCGCGCCGACGCGCCCCGGCAAGATTTCGCGCCCACCGAGCGGACGCCGGAGCCTTTTCTGGCTTTCCTCGACACCTTCGGAATACCCGCCGCTCCGGCGATGGAGCGTTTGCGGCAGGTGCGCGTCGTTATCGCCGGGCTGGAGGGCCCGGGGGCGCACGTGGCCGCGACCCTGGCTCGGTGCGGCGTGGGCGGCCTGCGGCTGCTCGACCCCTTTCCCTGCGAGCCCGGCAACCTCGCCCTCACGCCGCTGCTGGGACCCGACGCCGTGGGCGCGCCCCGGCAGGAGGCGCTGCGGGCCGCGCTGCAACAACTCGGCGGGGAAACGAAGATCGAGAGCGGGGGGAGCGATCCGCTCAGCCGCGAGCGGGTCGCCGCGCTGTGCTCGGGCTGCCATCTGCTGATCGGCTGTTTCGACCGGGGATTCTCCTCGGTCCACCACTGGATCAACCGCGCCGCCCTCGCGCAGGGGGTTCCCGCGCTCTTCGCCGAGTCCCGCACCGACGCGGCCTTCGTCGGTCCCGTCGTGCTCCCCGGGCAGACCGCCTGTTATCTCTGCTACCGGATGCGCGGCATCGCCTGTGAGGACGACTTCGACGCGGCGATGAGCTATGAGGAATATCTGGACCAGCGCAAGCAGCCCGCCCTCCATGCGCGCGGCGTGCTGCCGACGATCCCCCCCTACATCGGCAGTCTGCTCGCCCAGGAGGCGCTGCGGCTTCTGCTCGGACTCGGCCAGTCGCCCCTTGCCGGCACGGTTTTAGAATGGAGTGCGCTCACGCTCCAGACCGAAATGCATCCCGTGCTGCAAAAGCCGGACTGCCCGGTCTGCGGCGAAAAAAAAAACCGCCCACACCCCCTGATCGCTGACCTGCGCGAAAGCGCCGACGCCCCCGGCGATCTGCTCGCCGCCTGGCCCCGCCTGCTCAGCCGCCGCACCGGCGTGATCCGGCGCCTGCACCCCATCGTTCCCGATGCCTCGGAGCCGGCGCGGCCTTTTGTGCTGGGCGTCGAGCTTGCCAACAGCCGCTTCCTCCAGCACGAGCCGCCCGAGCAGCGCACCTGCTCGGGCAAGGGCCTCACAACAGACGCCGCGCGCATCAGCGCCTTCGGCGAGGGCGTGGAGCGCTATTCCGCCACCTGCTGGAGCTACGACGAGTTCACCTACGCGCGCCGGGCCGATCTCCCGGGAGAAAGCCTCGATCCCCGCGCGCTCGTGCTCTACGCCCCCGACCAGTACGAGCATCTGCCCTATCAGCCCTACGCCGAGGACAGCGTGCTGGGCTGGGTGCCGGGCCGCTCGCTGGTGACGGGCAATTGGATCTACGTCCCGGCCCTTGCCGTGTACCTGAACTACGAGGTCCGCGCGCCCAACGAGTTTTTGTTCCCGATCACCTCCAACGGCATGGCCTCGGGCGCGACGCTCACCGAGGCGATCCTCGCCGCCGCGGGCGAGGTGCTGGAGCGCGACGCCTTTATGATCGCCTGGTTCCATCGCCTGCCCTGCCGCCGCGTCGATCCCCGAACGCTCCCGGACGCCGACATTCGCGCCCTGTGCGAGGCGTACCGGCGGCGGGGCGTGGAGATGCGGCTCTACCGGCTGCCCGTGGATCATTCCTGCCACGTCTTCGCCTCGGTCGCGGTGCAGAGGGGAGGCGGGGACGGCCCCGCGGTCGTGGTGGGCCTGGGCGCGGATTGGACGGCGCATCGGGCGGCGCGCAAGGCGCTGCTGGAGATCGGGCAGATACGCCCGGCGCTGCGCAAGCGCCTGCGCCAGGAGAAGGGCCGGCAGCGGATGGAGGAGCTGGTCGCCGATCCGCACCGGGTCACGACCCTCGACGATCACGACCTGCTCTACGCCAGCCCGAAGGCGCTCCCGGCGATGGGGTTCCTGCTCGACCGTCCCATCGAGGACTTCGCCTGGAACGACGACGCCCCCGAGAGCGCCGCCGACCGGCTCCAGCGCCTGGTCGATCAATGCCGGGCGGAGGGCTGGGATCTCCTTTACCACAATCTCACGCCGCCGGACATGCGCGCCTTCGGGCTGCACACCGTGCATGCGATCCTGCCGGACTTCCAGCCCATCCATTTCGGCTGGAAGGAGCCGCGCCTGGCCGGCGAGCGGCTCTACGATCTGCCCCGGCGCCTCGGCCTGCGCCCGGATCGCGCGACCCGCGCCGATCTGAACGACGACCCGCACCCCCTCGCCTGAACGAGAATCAACGATGTTTCGCGACAAGCATCCCCTGGCCTGGACGTTTCATCGCAACACCAGCCGCTGGCCGCACAACCTGTTGGCCCCGGTCGAGAACATCGCGCCGTCCGCGCCGTTCAAAGAGTACCTGGGTGCCCCGCTCGTTTCCCTGCCCCCTCCCGTGCTTCCCGAGGCCGCGCTGGGAAACGCCATCACCCGGCGGCTGTCCTGCCGCCGCTTCACCGACGCGCCGCTCCCGACCGTCGATCTGGCGACCCTGCTCCGGGCCGCCTATGGCATCGGGGAGCAGTTTCTCTACGGCGAGGGGGAGTTTCTCCAGCGCCCCGTCCCCTCCGGGGGCGGCCTGTACCCGCTGGAGATCTATCTGCTCGCGCAGCGCGTCGCTGACGTTGAGCCCGGCCTGTATCACTACGCCCCGCTCGCCCATGCTCTGGAGCGCATCAACGCCGCCCCGCCGCCCCCGCCCGCGTTCGTCTCGGACCTGTTTCTGGGACAGCCCTACGTCGCCGCGGCGCCCGCCGTCCTGCTGCTGGCCGCCGTGGTCGAGCGCACGATGGGAAAGTACGGCGACCGGGGCTATCGCTACATTCTCTTCGAGGCCGGCCACGTCGCGCAAAACATCGCGCTGACGGCCTCCGGGCTGGGGCTGGGCAGCCTGAGCCTGGGCGGCTTCTTCGACACCGTCATGGCCGATCTGTTCGACCTCGACATCGAGAAGGAGGTCCCGCTCTACGGCCTGGCGCTCGGCGTCCCCGACGGAGAGGATCGAAACGCGCTCCGGCAGCCCGGCTAAATTCCGGCCAGACCGGGGGTTGAAACCCCCGTCTGGGTGACCTTCGGCCAAGCACCCTCCGGGTGCGGGAAAGGCGAGTCGTGGGTTCGCGTCCGGAGGACGTTTGGCGCTTGCGCCATCTTAAAGACGGGGGTTTTCAACCCCCGGTCTCGATCCCCGCCAGCTTTTCACTCACGCGCCAGAGCTCCTGCTGCGCCTGCGTGTCCAGGGTGCTGGCCGGCGCCTTCGCCTCTTTCTTGCCTTTGAAGAAGCGTCCGGTCACGCCGTCGAGCTCGGGCGCGGTGGCGACGTGGACGACGTTTTCGGCGGCGCGCTCCGGGGTCATGGAGATCAGGCTGAGCAGAACGCGGACGGGCGCCGGCATCGCCTCCATCAGATCGGACTTGACGAGCCCGGGGTAGACGACGTTGGAGGCCACCCCGGCGCCCTTGAGCCGCTCGCTCAGCGCGAAGGCGAACAGGGTGGTCGCGGCCTTGGACGCCCCGAAGGCGTTCATGGCGTTGAAGCGCTTTTCCCCCTGAAGATCGTCGAAGTCCAGCTTGGTGCCGGAGGGCGCGGATATCGTGAGGACCCGCGCCGAGCCCGCCGCTTTCAGCGCGTCGAGCAGCAGGTTGGTCAAGAGAAAGTGCCCGAGGTGGTTGGCGGCGAACATCGTTTCCAGCCCGTCCCCGGTCACGACTCTTTCTTTTTTGTAAACCGCGGCGTTGTTGATCAGCACGTCGAGGGACTTGTGGCGGCGGGTGAACTCCGAGACCGCCCGGCGTACCGCGGCGTTCGAGGTCAGATCGGCCACCAGAAGCTCCACGTTCCCCTTGCCGCCCGCCGCTTTGATCTCGTCGCGCGCGGCTGCCCCGCGCGCTTCATCCCGGCACACCAGCACCACATCGGCCCCGGTCCGGGCCAGGGCCAGCGAGACGGCCTTGCCCAGCCCCCGATTGGCTCCCGTCACCATCGCCGTTTTTTTCTGCATGTCCATCCTCCTCATTCAAAATGCCTACGCGGCTCGCTCGCGCCAGGCCGTCAGCAGCTCTTTCTCCCGCTCCGGCGTCAATCCCGCGCGCCATTGCCAGTCCGCCGGGCGCGCCTCGGCGGCCCACAGAAGAGTGTCGCGGATGGTGTCGGCGAGGGGGCGGAAGCCAAGCCCGTCGGCGATGGCCTTGCCGCAGTTGACGGCGGAAAAGCCGGCATACTCCGGCGTATCGGGGACCCAGAGCGGCAGATCCGACCAGGGCTCGACTTTTTGCTCCTGAAGAAACGCCTCGTCCGCCCACACGAAGCGGGCGTCGCTCCCGCTCACGTCCTTGCTGGTCTGGAGCACCTCGCGCAGCATCAGCGGGTACTCCGGCCCGGTCGCGTTGTACACGCCGGTCTTGTTCGCCTCGATCAGATCAAGGTTCCATTCGGCCAGATCGCGCGCGTCGATGATCTGGACGAGCAGGTCGGGCGCGTCGGGCACGAGCACGTCGCCGACGCCATCGCGCTTGCGCGATGCACGGGCGACGCGGACGGGCCAGTAGGTAAAGCGATCCGTGGGATCGTGGGGACCGACGATCAGGCCGGGGCGGAGGCTGAGCGCGCGGCCGGGCATCGCCTCCTCGACCGCGCGCTCGCAGAGCGCCTTGAGCGGGCCGTAGGTGTCGCCGGTCACCTCCTCGTCGGCGGGGTCGGAAAGCTCCGCCAGATCAGCGCTTTCGTCGATGCCCAGCGTCTCGAAATCTTTGTACACGGAGATGCTGGAGATGAAGGTATAGTGGTCCGTGGCGCCGGCGAGCAGCTCGGCGGATCGGCGGACGTGGCGGGGAGCGTAGCCGCAGGTGTCGATCACGGCGTCCCAGCGCCCGCCCTTCAGCGCCTCCAGTCCGTTCTCCTCGGTCCGGTCGCCGCGCAGCTTCTCGACCTCGGGAAACAGATCGGGGTTGTGCCGGCCCCGGTTGAGCAGCGTGACGGTATGCCCGCGCGCCAGCGCCGTCTCGACCAGATGCCGTCCCAAAAACACCGTGCCCCCGAGGATCAACAGCCGCATGGAAATCGCGTCTCCCTTCTTCGCGCCGCCCGGTAGTTCGGCGGCGCGGCGGCGCGTTCCTGCCCGTGTATAATAGGCGGGGAAGACTACTTCCGGGGGGGGTTATGTTCGCGCTAAACTTCTACAACGACCTGTACGGCGACGCGCTCAAGAAGGGCCGCAAATCCGCCACGATCCGCCTGGGCGACAAGTCCGACAAGTATCAGACCGGCCAGCTCGTGTGGGTGACGGTGGGCCAGCGCTTCGGGCGGCACCACAAGCTGTTTACGGCCATCGTGGACGCGGTGGAGGCCAAGCCGGCCCGCGAGCTTTCGCCCCGCGACATCCAGCGCGAAAACCCGGAGTTCCGCACCATCGACGACGTGCTCCAGCTTCTGTCGCGCATCTACGACCGCCCGGTCAACCCCGAGGATCTCGTCACCATCATCTACTTCTCGCCGGTGGACGAGTACGGGCTGGAGGGGGTGTGATTGGGATGGCCCTCACCCACGAGCCGGACCCGCGCTGGCGCATCGCCGCCTCGGAGCACTGGACGGTGGTGCTCAACACGGACCAGTCGCTGCTGGGCCGCTGCTTTCTGGTTCTCCGGCGCCCGGAAACCGACGTGACGGCGCTTGGCGACGCGGAGATCCTCGATCTGTGGGCGACGGTGCGGCGCGTCAAATCGGCGCTTGACCGGCTCTGGTCGCCCGACCACTACAATTACGCGTTTTTGATGAACCTGGACCGGCAGGTCCACTTCCACGTCATCCCCCGCTACCGGGAAGAGCGCCGGTTCGCCGACGCCGCCTTTGTCGATCTGGAGTGGGGCGGCCACTACGCCCTCGGCCCCGCCCGCACCCTCGACGAGGCCGGCTATGACGCCGTCCTGGCCGCGCTCCGCGAGCCGCTTTCCCGGGACGGGTAGAAAACGGGTCAGGCCGTGGCGGCTTCGGCTTTTTCCCGTTCGTGCTCGGCGAGCGCCTGCTGGACCAGATCGGCCAGCCGGTCCACATCGAAGGGCTTGGTCACGTAGTTGTCGGCGCCCTTGTCCCAGCCTTTGTAGATCGAGGGGAAATCGGAGCGCGCGGTCAGCAGGATCACCGAGGCATCCTCGGTGATGGGGTTGTGGCGCATCTGATACAGCACCTCGTAGCCGTCCAGGCCCGGCATCATCAGGTCCAGGATGATCAGGTCGGGTTTTTCGTGCATAGCCGCGTCCAGGCCGGCCCGGCCATCGGCGGCGCCAAGCACGGTGTGCCCGTCGCGCTCCAGGCGAATGCTCACGATATCCACCACGTCCGGCTCGTCGTCCACCACAAGTATCTTGGCCATCGCTTCTTTCTCCTTCGAGAGGGTTATGCGTCTTCGACGACGCCTTCGCCGGGGGCCTGGCGGAGGAGCGCCCGGGCGCGCCGGGCCTCCGGGTAGTCCGGCTTGAGGACCAGGGCTCGACTCAGCTCGATGTCGGCCTCGCCGGTGAGACCCTGCTGGGCGTACACGACGCCGAGGTGGTAGCGGATCTCCGCAGCGTCGGGGGCCACGTCCACGGTTTCGCGCAGAATTCGCCGCGCGCCGGACAGGTCGCCGTTCTTGAAGAGCGCCCAGCCCACGGAATCCATGATCATCGGGTCGCCGGGGGCGTTGTGCAGGGCCAGGCGCGTCAGCTCCAGCGCCTCTTGAAACTCCTCCCGGGTTTTCCCCTTGTCGGCGAGCGCGTAACCCAGGGCGTTGAGCGTCTCCGGGTTGCCGGGGGCGCGGCGAACGGCCTCACGCAGGGCCAGCAGGGCGCGGGAGGTATCCTCCCGGCGCTCCAGAAAGTAGAGCCCGGCCTGGAGCAGGCGGCGCACCGCCTCGGTCCCCCCCGCTCCTGCCTCGCCCGCCTCGGCGGCCCCGATGCCGCCGAGGATCGCCCGGGCGCGCGCCGTGGCCTCCGCCGCGGCCTGCGCGGCCTGCTTGCGGTCGTCGGTTTTGGTCCAGGCGTCGGCCAGAATCGACCAGAGCCAGGGGTCCCAGGCGACGCCCCGGTCCGGGTCATGCAGCGCCCGGCCGAGGAACTGCGCGGCTTCGGCGGGACGCCCGGCGTCCAGCAGCCGCTGGGCGACCTGGCCGTAGGCCACGCTTTTGGTCCGGTACAGGAGCGCGGCCATATCCGTGGCCTGGTTGAGCGCCTGGTTCGCCGCGCCGGTGTTGCCCTTCTGGAAGGCGTCGAAGGCTGCGCTCAGAGATTGCTCGTAGGCCGTCACCGGATCGCGGAGCGTCGCCACGGCGCATCCGCCGAGGGCAAACAGCGCGGCGGCAACGAGAACGGGAAGGGTGCGGGATCGCATGATCGTCTTTAGTTTACCCATTTACCCCAGCAGGCGCGCGACCTCGCCCTCGCGGTTCGCGCCGCCGGTCAGCGATAAAAACGCCTCCTCCAGCGTGCGCGCTCCGTTGTCGGTCAGCGCCCCCGGCGCGCCCAGGGCGACCAGCCGTCCCCGGTGCAGAACCCCGATCCGGTCGCACAGGCCGGAGGCGACCTCCAGCACGTGCGTGGAAAGAAACACGGTCACGCCGCGCCCGGCGAGCGCGCGGAGCACGTCGCGCAGCAGGCGCGTGCTCCGGGGGTCCAGGCCGACGGTGGGCTCGTCCAAAAACAGGGCGCGCGGGTCGTGGAGCAGGGCGCCGGCAAGCGCGATCTTCTGGCGCATCCCCCGGGAGTAGCCGCCAATCGGCGCGTCGGCCTTGGCGTCGAGCTCGAAGAGGCCGAGCAGATCCTCCATCCGCGCCTCGCGGGCGCGTCCGGGCGGCACGGCGTAGAGGTCGGCGAGGAAGCGAAGAAACTCGCGCCCGGTGAGGCGATCGTAGAGATAGGGGTTGTCCGGGACGTAGCCGACGAGCTGCTTGGCGGCAAGCGGCGCGCGCCGCACGTCGTGGCCGCCGATGCGGGCGAGGCCTGCGGTGGGGGGGATGAGGCCGGTGAGCATCTTGATCGTGGTCGTCTTGCCCGCCCCGTTTTCGCCGAGAAAGCCGAACAGCTCGCCTTCCCGCAGCGAAAGATGCAGGTCGTCCACGGCGGCGGGGCCGTTGTTGCCGCCGTAGCGTTTGGTCAATCCGACAGCCTCGATCACGGGGGTCTCCGCGGCATTGTAGCATCGGGCCGGGGGGGCGTCAAGAAACGCGATCTCGGGCGGCGCGGCGATTCAGCCGATGCATATCTGGGTACTATGTCGGATAATCTCCTGCGCGCGTGCTTCGGATATCCGCAATGAAGAGTGCCCCCGCTGCCGCCTCGTTTGACGATCTGCTCTGTGACATTGCCGATCTGCTCGCCGACGCGCGCTATTGGGAGGGATGCGGTCGCGCGCGCTGGGCATCGGTGCTCTACGCCCTGGCCGAGCAGAAGGCCCTGCGATCCGGCTTTTTGGAGCTGATCCGGCTGGTCTGGGTCTACGCCGAGGCCGGGCACCCCGGCGAGAAGGGCGGCAGTGCATGAAAGACGAGCCGGCCCCCGACGAGGAAGACGACCTCGGGAACCGGCCACCACCCGAGGGATGGGCGGTGCTGCGCGATCTGGGGGCGCGCTGGCGCGCGGCGGACACGCTGGAGTATCGCTCCGAGGCCGTCCTGGAGCACCAGGGCGAGCCGCGCTGGGACATTCGCATCCACGCCCGGCTGCGCCGCCCGAACCGGGCGCGGCTCCTCTTCGACGGCGACCGGCCCGAGTCCACCCGGGTGCGTGTCAGCGACGGCTCCTTTGTCTACGACCGGATGCGGGGCCGGGGCCGCGCCACCACCCGCGCCCCGCTCGCGGGCGGGGGCATCCTCGAAAACATCGCCCATCCCCTCGAAACGGCGGGGCATTCGGCGGAGCAGTTCTTCGCGCGGACGCCGTTCGCGCCCCCCGACGGCCCGCCCCCCCGCGTCAGCGCGGCGCGCGTGCGCTTCACGCCGCCGGGGAAGCCGAGCCGTCCGGCGTATCGCGTGGTCATCGAGCAGGGGTTTACCCGCGACACGCTCTGGCTCGACCGGGTCAGCTTCGCGCCGCTGCGCCTGGTGCGCCGGGGCATTCATGGCGGGCTGGAGCAGGAGCTGCTGCGGGAAACCTTTACCGAGTTCCGGCTGGGCGCGCCGCTGTCGCCCGCCTTGTTCGTCTGGTCCCGCGAGGACGAGGCGGGGCGGGGCCGCTGAGGGCAGAGAGCGTCGGAGGCAGCAAGCATCCCGCGTTTCGGGATGCCCTGGCGCTCCTGCGTCCCGCCGCGCGCTCGGAGACCGGGCGCTATCTGGTCGAAGGCGCGGACCTCGTGCGCCAGGCGCTCGTTTCCCCCTCGCCCATCCACGCCGTGTTCGCCACGCCCGAGGCGGCGACGCCGGAGATGGAAGGGCTTTGCGCCGCCGCCGGAGCGCCGCTCTACGTGGCGGGGGCGGGCCTGATCGCCCGGCTCGTCGGCACGGGCTACGAGACGGCGGTGACGGCGGTCGCCGTGGCCGGCCAGCGTATTCTTGCGCCCGACGCGCTGCCCGCCCTTTCCGACGCCCTGCTGCTTGTCGGCGAGCGCATCCAGGACCCGCGCAACGTTGGCGTGCTCGTGCGCACGGCGGAGGCGGCGGGCTGCGCCGCGCTGCTGCTTTCCGCCGATTCCGCCGAGCCCTATTCCCGCGCCGCCGTGCGCTCCACGACCGGCTCGATCCTGCGCCTGCCGCTCTGCCTCGCTGCCGATCTGCCCCAAACGCTCCTCGCCCTGCGCGCGGCGGGAACGCGCATCGTCGCCACCTCCGCCCGCGCCCCGGCTCTGGCCTGGGAGTCCGATCTACGAACGCGCCCGCTCGCGCTCGTCGTCGGCAACGAGACCGAGGGGATCAGCGTCGCCGCGCGCGAATCGGCCTCGGATTTCGTCGCCCTGCCGATGGCCCCGGGCGGCGCCTCGTCGCTCAACGTCACCGTCGCCGCCGGCGTGCTCTGCTACGAGGCCCTGCGGCAGCGGCGTTTTCAGTGACCGAGAAAGCGGTCGGCGAGCGCGCCGAGGGCGTCGTGCGCCGTCTCGTCGGCGGAGTCGCTCAGCCAGGGATGATCGGCGGCGACGCGGGCGAAGGCGTCGGCGTGTTTTTCGCGGGCGTAGGAGGCGGCGCGGGCGACATCGAGCCGCTCCCAGCGTGAGGGGTCGTCGCCGGGAAGGCCGATCTCGGCGGCCAGGCCCAGCAGATCCTCACCGCCGGCGCGGAGCATCTCGGCGAGGTCGCGGGCGGCGTGGTAGTGGTCGGGCGGTGGCAGATCGTCGGTGCGCTCGATAAAATCGGTGCCCTCCTCGCGCGCCCGCGCCACGTCGCGCTCGTAACTTCCCGGCGTTGCATCGCTCATGACAGCCGTCCTCCGGTGCTTCTTACCCGTGTGGGGGAGGCCCTCACCCCCCCGTCCCCCTCTCCCAATTCTGGGAGAGGGGGTGCCTATAGCGCTACTCTTTCCTGGATTCGCGTGAAGCGGGGGACGGGGGGGTGAGGGCCTCCCCCACACGGGTAAAAACCCGCCATGCTGGACTCTTCCTTCTGGGGACCCTTCTGGGCGCGGCGGCCCCTGATCGGGATGGTGCATCTCGGGCCGCTGCCCGGCAGCGCCCGTGACGGCGCGGCGGGCGCTCTTCAGGCCGTCCTCGCCCGCGCCGTGGAGGACGCGCGGGCGCTCGTCGCCGGCGGCGCGGACGCGGTCCTCGTCGAGAACTTCTTCGACGCGCCGTTTGCCAAAGACGCCGTGCCGCCCCATACCGTCGCCGCCATGACCCGCGCCGTGGACGCCGTGCGGGAGGCGATCCCCGCGGATCTGCCCGTCGGGGTCAACGTGCTGCGCAACGACGCCCGCTCCGCGCTTGCCATCGCCCACGTGTGCGGCGCCCGGTTCGTGCGCGTCAACGTCTACGTCGGCGCCGCCGTCACCGATCAGGGGATCATCGAGGGTGCGGCGCGAAGCGCGGTGCTGTACCGGCGCGCGCTGGGCGCGGACGTGGCTATTTGGGCCGATGTGTTCGTCAAGCACGCCGCGCAGTTGGGCGACGGATCGGTTACCCTGGAGGATGCGGCCAAAGACGCCGTTTATCGCGGGCTGGCCGATGCCCTGATCGTCAGCGGCGCGGCGACCGGCGCGGCGACCGAGCCGGTAACCGTACGGCGTGTCAAGAGCGCCGTTCCCGCAACGCCGATCCTCGTCGGCAGCGGCTTCGACATCGTGACCGCCCCGGCGCTGCTGGCGGCGGGCGCAAGCGGGGCCATCGCCGGAACGAGCCTGAAGCGAAACGGGCAGGTTTCCGAGCCGGTGGAGGCGGAGCGGGTGCGGGCGCTGCGAGCGGCGATGCGGGCCGTTTAGATCGGCGCGTCGCCGGGGGAACACGAGAACATGGAAAAACCGCACACGGAGACCGAGGAGGCGCTGGAGGAGTCGTTCGGCGTCGAGGCGTCGCTGCCCTATGCCCTGCGCGCCGATCAGCTCGCCGACGGCACCTATCGCTACGCGCTGGAGAACGTGGAGACCGGGGAGGCGCTCGCCGAGGGCGTCCACGCCGACGACGGCGAGGCGCTCGCCCGGTTCCGGCAAAGCCTCGCCGGGTCCGCGCTGTCCCCGGATGAGATCGCCGCCCTGCAGCGCGCTACCCGGCAGTACGAGACCAGAAACCCCTAATCCGCCGGCTCACCCTCGCCGGCGGAGGAGCGTGACCAGAGGCTCACCAGTCCGCGGTCGAGGGATTCGGCCCGCCAGTACTGGGAGCCGTTTTCCCGCACGTACAGGCGAACGATCAGATCCACGGTGCGCCGCTGCGAGCCCGTCGTCGTGTCCGCGCCGGCCAGGCAGTAGTTTCGGGTGAACGGCAGCGCCCAGACCCCCTCCACCCGGCTGCCGGGCGACGTTTCCTTCACGAAGTCACGTACGGCCTGCCGGGCCTTGCGCAGCGGGTCCTTGTCTGCGAGGGCGCCGTCGTCGGGCTGCGTGATGGCCGGCTGGGCCACCGGGGGCGGCAGGCTTTCCAGCTGCGGGGCGCGGGCGGCGCGGTGGCAGCCGCCGACCGCAAGCGCGGCGAGAAGCACGGGGGCGAGGGTGACGGTCAAAGGCTTGGGCATGAGAGTTTCCTTGTTCCTTCAGGCTTGCTTCAGGGAAGGGCGGCCTTGAAAAGCGTCGCCGGTCCGGTGCCGGCCCGGATGTCGTAGTCGAGGCCGGGGGGAACGAGCAGGATATCGCCACGCACCTCCGAGAACGTACGGTCCCCGGCCCGGATCGTCGCCGCGCCTTCCAGCACGAGGAGCGTCTCCGGCCCGGCGGCGCTTCGTCCCGCATACGGACGGCCGGGGGAAACGTCGATGCGGCTGAGCACGAATTCCGGGGCGGGCGTGGGGTAAACGGTCTCGGCGGGAAGGCCGGCGCTGCCGGAGAGCACCTCGGGCGCGCCGTCTTCAAAGGTCAGCGTGCGCATCAGCTCCGGGACATCCACATACTTGGGCGTCAGGCCGCCGCGCAAAACGTTGTCGGAGCTGGCCATCAGCTCCATGTTGACGCCCTCCAGATAGGCGTGCAGCGCTCCCGCCGGCTGGAACGTTCCCTGCCCCGGACGCAGGTGCACGAGGTTGAGCAGGTAGATCGAGACGATGCCGCGATCCCGATGCCCGCCCGGCAGCGGGAAGTTCCGGGCGGCGCGCAGCGCCCAGAAGTCCGGGCGGTTCTTGTCCTGGGTCTCTTGCCGTTCGAGGCGCTCGATCAGGGGGCCCAGCAGCGCGTCCACCTCGGCCTGCGGCAGGGTCATGATCGTGCCGTAGAGCGTGCGCAGCAGATCTTTGCGCGCGCCGGAATCGCTTCCCGCGGCGGCGAGACGCCGGGCGAAGTCGGGCATCAGCGGTGCCAGCTCGGGAACGGTGTCGGGGAGCTGCGCTATCTCGTCGAGCGGGCGGAAACCGTGGAGCATCCAGAAGTCGGTGAGGGCGACGTGCACCTCCGGCTTGTGGTTGTCGTCTTTGTAGTTGCGATGCGTCGCGCCGAGGGGGACGCCGGCGGCGTTCTCGCGCGCGAACCCTGCTTCGGCCTGCGTCTTGGTCGGGTGCGCCTGGATCGAGAGCATCTGCCGGGCGTCGAGCACCTTGAACAGATAGGGCAGCCGCGCCCCGAAGCGGGCCGCCGCCGGTCCCAGCAGCGCCTCGGGCGCGCCCGCCGCCAGCCGGTCCAGGGTCACGGGTACCCCTTCGATCTCGGTCCCGGCGGGCGCGCTGGGATGCGCGCCGATCCACAGCTCGGCATAGGGCTTTCGCGTGTCGTTCTCGATGCCGAGCAGCGCGGGGATGAAATGAAAGCCGCCCCACTCGTAGTGCTGGATCACGCCCTTGAGGGGCAGCGCGACGGGATGCGCGCGGTAGGCGACGATGGCCCGCTCGATTTCCGTTTCGGACATACGCTGATTTCTCGCTACTCCGCCGGGGATGCCGGAATACTTCCCGTCGCCCGAGCGACGGGTTCCCGAGTCTCCAGGCCCCGGCGGCGATGACAACCCCCTCTGCGGCAGGGAGTCCTCGCTATGGATTTAGCTGCGCTGCTGCGCCTGGCCGATCCTGCTGACGTAACCAGCGCCGGGCACACTCCCGATGGCGCCCCTCCACCAGCAACAGGAACCGCTCGAACCGCGCTTCCTCGATGCGGCGATGCACCCCGCAGGAGCGGCGCGCCAGACGTTGAGACCCTCGACCCGGTTGATCAGGCCCATCACTGCACAACGCAATCAAGCCGATAACCGGAGTCCAGGTCATCGTCCTCGGAGATCGGGCTTGCCTCCGCGCAGGACTCTACGCGCTCCCCTTCTTTTCGCTCCCCAAAGTCCATGGCGCAGAACTGCCCGGTGTATTCCCCCGAGGAAGTAGCGTTTCGCAGGTCGGCCTCGATGTCCATGTTGCTCTTGTCCTCCATACCCATTCCGGCACGGAACAACCGCTTCTCATCGAGCAAGTTAGTCAGTTCGCGCGTGAGTTGCTCGACCGCCTCGGCAAGCTGGCTTGTTTTTAGATCGAGGGGAAGCCGGATGTCCCGGTGGGCGGGAACCTCGTCCCAGTTCTGGATCCATCGTTTCCACCCGTTGTCCTGGATGAGCTGTTTGGCGCCCGCAAGCTCCTCGAGATCCTTGTATCCCTCAACGAAGTCGAGCATCTTCCATAGCCGCCACGCCATGATGCTCTCGTTGAGCAGGCCCATCACGTACTGATGCGTCTGCTCGTTCTCCAGCGCGGCCGGTATGCGGATCGCCTTGTCGATGGGTAAAGCCGCCGAGCCCTCCAGAGCGAGGTAACAGGCGACCGGAAAGTGGTCGCTCAACTGGTTCCAGTACCGGGAGCAGGCAAGATCCTCCGTATCCGCCAGGAGGAGTCCGCCCTTCTCGTCGTGATGCAGGAGCCCCACGCGGGAACAATCGCGGAATGTATCCCCGACCACGAAGAAGTCGGCGATACGTGCGGTAGCGAACCAGGCCGCACGCTCGTCTTTGGACGCCGGAACTCCGCCCTTCATGCTCTTGCCGTGCCAGTTGGTTCCCGATGCCGTTTGCAGCAGCTTGAGCCTCCTGGGCAGCACCTTGACAAAGCTCAGCCTCGCCTCATGCCGAACCACGCTCAAGCCTTTACGCGAAACGAGGCCGTTCTCCTCCAGGAGCTTCTGTCCGAGGCTAATAGTGTATTTTTCCTTCTGCTGCTCGGACAGCTTTCGGACTTTTTTCTTTAGGTTGTTCTTAAGAGTCTTTTGTCTTGCCGCGTTCACGCCATTCGCCGGGGGGTTGTTCCGGGACCGCAGCTTGTCTGCGCGGTACTCCTCAGCAGCCTGTAACCTTACGGCCCCTCTCGCGCTTTTCGCGCGTTTCTTCTGGATCTCTTTTTGCTTCCTTTGCTCGTATTCCGCCTGGATATCATCGATGCTGGGCTTACGTTGTTGGCTGTCGAAATACGCGGCCACAGCTTCCTTCCGCTGTTCCGTGGTTACGAGCGCCAGGTAAAGCTTCAGCTTCAGCATATGTAACGTTCGGCGGTATACATCGCGCTTGCCGTCTCGCTCCCATTCCTCCGCCTTCCTTTTGAGTCCAGGAACTCTACTGCTCTCCGCGCCGATCAAAGCACTATTCTTTTTGAGCAGTTCCAGAACGGCCGGGATGCTGGATACGTCCAACCCCCTCTTTTCTAGCTCCGCGGTTATGCTGTGCTCCGCCTCCTGATCTTTGAAAGCCTCATGTTCCGCGATTTTGTTGAACGCAAGCTTTGCGAAGCTCAGGCCAGGACTGCGCACCACGGAGTCACTAAGAATATAATAGTCGCCCCCGATGATCCAGTGGATCCCAGGGCCGCAGAACTGTTTATTGTTCTCGTCGTTGATGGCCCTAAAGAGGGGTTCGAACTGTAGATATTGATCTTCACGGTTCATCTCGTCGCGGATCGATTTCTTGGCGCCCCGGGCAGACTTGATATCGGCCTTGCCCGGAGTGGTATGCACCACGCCTACCCGGAACACGTCCTTCGGCCTTCCTATGAGCTTCAGCTCGTAGATCACCGAGGGCCGGAAGGTTCCTTTCTTCTTCTGCCATCTTATGAGTTTTTCGTCCGGCGGTTTCAGCGTACCTTCCGTCGTCATGGCTCCCCAATACTCGCAGCTCATGACCCCCTCCGTGCGATACAGGAGCGGATAATACTCTTCTTGGCCGCGTTTTTTGCTCTGGTCCCGGTTTTTGCCCCCTGTACTCTTCATCAAGGGACCCTGAACCAGCCCCAGGCTGTCTTCAGGATGCGAATCGTTCCACTCTTTGATCTTGGATTCGAGGATGACTACACCGCTTCGGACTTCCTGGAGGACAAGCGCGTTCAGCCAGGGATTCCGTTCAAAGAGAAGGGTACAGTGCTTGGCGATGTCTAATTTCTCCTTCGTTCTCCGCACCTTATTCCTGGCCTTCTCATTTCCCTCCAGATATTGCGCGAGTTTCCGATACAAGTAGCTCCAGCGTTCGAGTGGAGGGCCTTGCACTTCCTCCTCTACTGCCTCTTCCTCGTCTACTTCGTCTTCCTCATCTTCTTCATCTTCCTCGTCTTCTTCGCCTTCCTCATCTTCTTCATCTTCCTCTTTGCCGTCTTTGTCTTCGCCTTCCTCGTTTACTTCATCCTCTTCGTCTTCTTCTTTGCCGCCTTTGTCTTCGCCTTCCTCGTCTTCTTGCTTTTCTCCTTGCTCCTGTTCTTTCTCAGCCAGCGTCTTCAAAGTTTCAGCGGCTTGATATGCCTTGAGTAACGCTTCATGGGATTCGCGTTCATTCCTTTGCCAATTACCGTACGCATCATCGGCATCCATCCTATCCGTCTTTTCCACGTCATGACCCGCGGCAAGAAGGGACTCGAGCAGTTTGGCGAGTACCTTGGTTGGCTTGACGACTTTTCCGAGATGATGTACGTTCCAGGTCGCAACCGCGATGCGGTCGAGCTTTTTGTCAAACGTATTGTTGTTATTGGGCGCAACGAACTTTTTATCTGGCGTATTGTCGCCAACACGACGCTTTTTCGAGGGCGACCCACCTTTAGAGTCCTCATTTTTGCGCTTTGGGGGAAACATCCAGGCAAACATCGGTTGGACCTGCCTTTCTCAGCGGCGTCAGCAGCCGTGGCGCTCGACCAGCGCAGCGCGCGTGGCCTCGTCGGCCCGGCCGGTCGGCGGCAGATCGGCGGCGATCTGGAACCGGGCGAGCGCGTCGGCCCGCGCCTCCGGCGTAACGGGGACGCCGTTCTCCAGGTAGTCGAGGTTCACCAATCGCGCGTCGAGCCCGGAATCCTCGGTGACCGGGTCGAGATGGCCGATGAACAGATCGTAGGTCTCGTCCTCGGAAAGGATCAGGCGTCCAGGCCCCGCGTTCGCCGGCACCCAGTGTTCGAGCCGCCCCTCGGCGCTCGTCGTTCCCGCGTGCACGCACCCCGCGATCTCAAGGCGATACGCGAGGTTGGCGCGGGGCTGGCCGTACTTGAGGAGCTGGAGCCGGAACTTCGAGGGCACGCCGCGCCGCCGAAAAACGTGCCGCCTGCCCGTGACCGCGCTCACCCCCCCCGGGCGCAGGCCGGGAACGAAAACCCGGTCGCCGGGGAACAGAACGTTGGGATCGCCCCGCAGCGCGCGCAGCGCGGCGTTTTCCGGCGCCTCCCAGATCGTCGCCGGCGCCAGGCCGTGCAGAAAGGCGATGCTGTCGATGCTGTCGCCCTGCGCGGCGGCGACGTTTGCCGGCGCGGCGGGCGGGCTGCCCGGCGGCGCGTGCTTCCCCGCCGAGGTGCCCCCGTCCACGGGCTCCCAGGCGTCCGTATCGAGATCCGGGAAGGTGATCCCGCACAGGCCGCGGGCGATCCACTCCACGCGGGCGCTTCCCGAATCGTCGAGCCGGCCCTGCGCGCGCCGCTGATCGGGAAGGGTGATGGCGTAGGTCACGCCGGGCAGGGGCTGATCGTCTTCGCCGATCAGGGCGATCTCGATAAAGGTCGGCAGGGCGAGCAGGTTGTGGTGGCCGGGGCCGGGGGCGACCGTGGCAGCCGGCAGCCGCACCGTGCTCGCGGGATCGTTTGGCATCGGAAACCGCCTTTCTTCCGATTTTCTAGCAGCCGTGCTTCTCGATCAGCCGGGCCAGCGTCGCGCTTCCGGGGCCGCACTCCCCGTCCTCCGGAAGGCCGTGATCCCGCTGGAACGCCCGGATCGCCGCCCGGGTCCGCTCATCCATCGTGCCGCTTCCCGATCCGGGGGAGTAGCCCAGGTTTTGCAGCCGGGCCACGATCCCGGAAAGCCCGCGGTCCGGGGTTTGCTCGACCGGGTTGAGGTGTCCGATGCTCAGCGGCCAGACATAGCCGGGGATGGCAAGCTCACCGCTGCCGGCGTCGAGCGGGATCACCTGCTCCACCAACCCCGCGCCGTCGGTCCTTCCCCGGAAAACCGTGCTGCCGATCTTGAGCGTGTAGGGCGTATCGGCAAGACGCCTGCCCTGGCCATCCTCGATGCACAGGCGCAGGGTCTGCGTACGCGAGGCTACCCGGAACACGTGCCTCTGGGCGGTGGCGCGGGAATCCCATTTTTCCTGTTTCTCGGGGATGAAGAGGGCGTCGCCGGGATGCAGGATGTTGGCGTTGGGCCGGGCCTGCTTCAAGGGAGCGTTTTGGGGATGGCTCCAGATCGTTTCTTCGTCGATGAAGCGGTGTCGATGAGCGATACTGGCGAGCGAATCGCCGGGCTGTACGCGATAAACGGGCATCCTAACCTCCCGGGGAACGCCTTTACAAAGCGACCGACGTGGGAATGCGCTGGTAAGAATACCAGAAGCCGCAGGAAAGTTCCGGTGACGCTGTGCACAGCGCACCGTGATCTCGATCACAAAACGGAGGGGGTGCCGGTGACGCCGGTTCGGCGTCAGGGGGAAGAAGAAGGGTGCTGCCCGGCGCGGTAGTGCTCGGCCAGGAGGTCGGCGCCGAAGTCGCCGCGAAAATCGCGCCAGACCGTGTGGATGTGGTTGGCGTTGTTCTGCGTGTTGTCGTACTCGACCAGAAAGGTCGGTCCCTGAAGACGATAATAGTGCCCCTGGCCCGGCAGGAGCCCGCCCATCCAGGCGAACTTCAGGGAAGCGAAGCCGGCGCGGCGGATCTTCTCCAAACGCTTCCGGGCGATGGCCGGCGGCATGGCGTCGGCGTAGACGTCGAGGAGCGCGAGCAGCCTTCGCTGCTGCTCCGGGCGAAGCGCGGCGCAGGCGATGCCGCGATCTTCTTGAATCGCGGCCTGACGCTCTGCGCCGGTCAGGATCTCGGGCGGGGCGGCGGGGCTGAGGATCGCCTGCTTGCGCTGCGCGGCGTCGAGGGATTGGACGAGCGCGCGGGCGAGATCCTCCTCGGCGGCCAGCGGCCTGGACGCGCCGCGGGCGGGATGGGCGCCGAAGAACTGCGGGCTGTCACCGACGACGCGCCCGTTTGCCACCGTCCAGTTCAGCGAGAGGTGGTGCCCCTCGTAGCGCCAGCCCCACGGCTCCCGCTCCCCCGGCGCGCCGAAGATCGTGAACGTGTATCGATCCGGGTCACGACCGGGATTGTTCTCGATGCGGGCGAGAACCGGCTCCAGCGCCCGGATCGCCTCGGCTTTTTCATAGCCCGGCGCGCTCAGGCCGGCGCGGAGCAGAGCCAGCGCGGCCCGGCGCTGCGCGGCGCTCATATCCCCAAGCTTCAGGCCGCGACGCTCGCGGGGCACGTAGTGCCAATTTTTTCGCTCGTCCGAATCGAAGGGGACGGTGATCCGGGCGCGCTGATCGGCGTCGAAGGCCGCCAGGAGCGCCCGCGCCGCCGAAAGAAACGGCTGCGGCGGGCGCTCCGCGAGGGGGTCTTTTTTCGGGGCGGCCCAGACCAGCGCGGCGAGGCCGCCGGCCAGCGCGGCGGCCAGGCCGAGCGCGAAGCGCTCCCGTCTCAAGCCGCTCCCGACCAGGCGCGCCAGATCTCCTCGACGCGGCCTTCCCGCGCATCGCCGGCATGCACGAGCACGGCGTAGTGGAACTGAAGCGACTCGCCGGCGGGCAGGTGATAGGAGCCGTCCTCAGCCCCCCGGGTGAAGGTGCCGAGGGCAAAGGGATTGGCGGTGTGGAGGCCGTAGTCGCGGACGTGCCAGCCGGTGGGATGGCGGAAGCTTTCGGGATGATCGAGAAGGGCCGCGCCCACGACGGCGCCCTTGGCGTCGGGATGGGGGCCGCTGTAGTCGCACCAGCGGGAGCGCCGGCCCCAGCATTCTTTTTCGCCCACGCCGCCCTCGGCGTTCTCGATGCGCCCGCCCTGCTTGCCGTCGAGGACGGTGGCGACGCGCAGGGCGACCAGACCGCCCTCCTTGGTGTCGCCGAAGTGGACGGGTTGATTCTCGGGGGCGGTGAGGGTCAGCCGCCAGTCGATCAGGCGCGCGCCGTCGGTGAGAGGCTGGATGCGCACGTCAAGAACTTCCCGGCAAAGCAGCGTGCCGTCGGCGTCCTCCCAGTCGGCGCGGGCAACCATGCGGCCGGGATCACTCTCGTCGAGGGCGTCGAGTGAGCGATGGCGGGTGAAGCCGTGGTTGGCGCGGTCCTGCCAGTTGTCCACCTCGTTCACCTCGCCGAAGGCCACCCAGAGCGAGCGGTGGTGCGGATGGTCCGTGGTCTCGCCGGGCAGATCGCGCATCGGGAAGCTGCGGGTCATCGCCGCGCCCCCGGGGCCGATCAGGGGATAAAAGTAGGGACGCGAGGCATTGGCGTCGCCGAACACGTAGCTGGTGAAGGGCAGATCGCCGACCGTGAACTCGACGGTGCCGGGCGCGCGTGTTTGGGCGACGCGCTCGTCGGATTGGTAGCCGGACAGGGCGTTGGTGGTGTCGGACATTCCGTGTTACTCTCCCGCCTCGTCCCACGCGCGTCGGAGCGTGGCGAGGCCCTGGGTGGCGATGGTGTCGGGGTCGGGCGTGTAGTCGAAGACCTCGATGGAGATCCAGCCGTCGTAGCCGATCTCGCGGGCGGCCCGGAGAATGGGGACGAAGTCGGTGTCGCCGAAGCCGGGGCCGCGCCGGTTGGCGTCGTTGGCGTGGAAGTGGGCGATGATGTCGGCATTCGCGCGCAGCAGATCGGGGAGGGGCGCGCTTTCCGTCGAGGCGGCCTTGACATCGAAGATCGTGCGGCAGGCCGGGTGATCGATCGCGTCGATCAGCCCGCGCGCCTCATCGAGAGTGAGCAGGAAGTTGGTTTCCTGCGGGCCGAGCGGCTCCAGGCACAGGGTCACGCCGCGCGCCGCGCAGGCGTCGAGGCAGGGGCGCAGCGCCTCGATGTAACGGGCGCGCGCCTCCGCGCGGCTCGTCCCCTCGTCGATGTTGCGCTGCTTGGGCGAGCCGAGCACGAGGATGCTGCCGCCGAGATCGCCGCAGAGATCGGCGAGCTGCCGCAGATAATCGGCGGTTTGCGCGCGGACGCCGGCATCGGGGGTGGTCATGTGCAGGCCGGGCGGCGAGACGAGCAGCCAGTGCAGGCCGACGATGGCAAGCCCGGCGTCCTCGGCGACCCGGCGGATCTCGGCGCGTCGCTCCGCGCCGAGCTCCCCCGCGGTCGGAGCGAGGGTAAAGGGGGCGATCTCCACCCCGTCATAGCCCGCCCGGGCGATCTGCCGGCAGGTCTCGGGCCAGGGCAGGGTTTCCCAGGTTTCGTTGCAGATGGCAAAGCGCGGACGTGTATCCATGCAGGCTCCCATGCCTCCCGGTGAATCGGCTTTACTCGTTCCCCGTACGCTCGCGGTGTAAACGTCATCCCTCCCGGCAGGTATCTCAGGGGCCGCCAGGGAACAGGCTCCCGACAAGGAGAAGAGGCTCATGAGGATCTATTCCATCCGGCTGTCCAGGCGCAAGAAGGAAAGCGACTTCGAAAAGTTCCTGCTGGAGGAGGTATTCCCCGCCGTGGACAAAGGCCAGCGCCGCGACGGTCAGGTGACCGGCCTCGTGCTGCTGAAAGGCGACAACACCGGCCACACCAATGAATATCTGTGGATGGTCCACGGCGGCATAAACGGCGGCGCGGCCAATCAGCAGGTGGAGAAGATCCGGGCGTTCGGCGCGCGCGTCACCCCGATGATCGAGTACGAGGAGATCGGGCGCTGGTCCGCCGGCAGCGAAGGCCCGGAGTAACCCGACTATCCCCGGATGCGCGACCGGAACTCCGCCTGTCCCCGCGCGCCCAGGCCGGTGACGCGATACAGCGTGCCGTCCTCCGCGCGCGCGTCCGGCTCGCCGCCCCCGGCGGTGGTGACGTAGAGCGTGTCGAGATCGGGACCGCCGAAGATCTGCGAGGTGACGCGGGAGACGGGAAGGGTGATGCGCCCAACGACCCGCCCGTTGTCGGCGGCGTGCTTGAGGACCGCCGAGCCGCGGTGCCGCGCCGACCAGACGTTGCCCTCGGCGTCCACCACCAGGCCGTCGGGCGTGCCCTCGGACGGGTCCGCCTGATAAAACAGGGTCTGATCGGTCAGGTCTCCGGTTTCGCGGTGGTAACGGTAGCGATAAATGCGCTTGGCCGTGGAGTCCGTCCAGTACAGGTGCTGGAGATCGGGCGTGAAGCCCATGCCGTTGGCGGTGCTCGTTCCCGCCCACAGTTTGGTGATCGTCCCATCCACGTCCACGCGGTACAGACCGCCGGTCCGGCGGCCACCGGCGCCCATGGTCCCGGCGTAGACGCGGCCCTCCGGGTCGGCGATCACGTCGTTGAAGCGATCAGCGCCTTCGTCGTCGAAGGGCAGAAGGATGCGCACCTGGCCGTCGGGGGATAGAATCGCGATGTCCCGGACGCGAAACAGCAGCCAGTCGCCGTTTTCCTGAAGCGTGAAGCCGCCGACCTGCTCGCCCTGATAGATGGTCGCGTGCTCGCCGGTCGCGGTATCGTAGCGGAACAGCTTGCCGTTGGGGATGTCGGTCCAGTAAACGCAGCGGTCCCGCGGGTTCCAGTAGGGGTTCTCGCCCGTCGCGCAGTGCTCGTTGACAAGGGGCGTTACGGTGTAGGTGCTCGTACTGCTCATGCCGAGATGATAGCAAATCGGGGCGGTTCTGAACAGCCCCCGGGGTACAACAAAACCATGAGAAGATACGCCGTGCCGGGCCTGCTGATCCTGTCCCTGCTTGCCGCGGCTCTCCTGGCCGGATGCAGCCGGGAAAGCGCGGGCGGCGACGGAACGGGGAAGCCGGCGGCGCCCTCGTTTTCGGCCAAAACCCTGAAGGGCGACGTGTTCGATTCCGCCGCGCAGACCGGCAAGGTCGTCCTGCTCGACTTCTGGGCGACGTGGTGCCCGCCCTGCCGCGAATCCATTCCCGTGATCCAGCGGCTCCACGAAAAATACGGCGCGCGCGGGCTGGTGGTCCTCGGTGTCACCGACGAGGACCCCGACCACGTCCGGGCGTTCGTGACGGAAAACAAGATGACCTACGCCGTGGCGGCGGGTCCCGCCCAGGACGGCGTGCTCCTGAAGTATCAGGTCGAAGGGCTCCCCACCTCGGTCGTTATCGACAAGCAGGGCCGCGTCCGCTCCTACGAGGCGGGATTCGCCCCCGGATCGGGGGGCACCGAGGACAAGCTGGAAGCCCTCATCCCCAAGCTCCTGGCGGAGCAATAAAGGCCGACGTGGAAAACCTCCGCGCCGCGCTCTTCGACCTCGACGGCACGCTCGCACGCACCCACATCGACTTCGACGGGATGCGCCGCGCCATGCACGCGCTCTCCGAGCGCCGGGGCACGGCGGCGGCCACCCAGGGCGAGCACGACATTCTCGAGATCGTCGCCAAAATGGCCCGCGCCGGCGGCGACCCGTCGCGTGGCGACCCGTCGCGTGGCGACGCGCTGCGCCGCGAGGCGTGGACGGTTCTGGAGGCGATGGAAGTGGCGGGCTGCGCCGACGCCGAATCCATCCCCGGCGCGTCGGAGATGCTCCGGCGCCTGCGCCACGAGCGCGGCCTGCCCATCGCCATCATCACCCGCAACTGCCGCCGGGTAAGCCAGGATCTGCTTTCCCGCTTCGACCTCGCCCACGACCTGCTGCTCGCCCGCGAGGACGTTTCCCGCGCCAAGCCCCATCCCGACGCCGTGCTCGCTGCCTGCCGCGTCTTCGGCGTGCCCCCCGGCCAGGCCGTTCTCGTCGGCGATCTGTGGACCGACATCGCCGCCGGGCGCGCGGCGGGAACCCGGACCGTCGGCATCCAATGGCCCCACGATCCGCCCCATCGCTTCGCCCGCTGCGCCCCGGACTACGAGGTGGGCTCGCTCGGTGAGGCCGCGGCGCTGCTGCTTCCGGGATAAAGCCGCTCCCCGCCGTCCACCCCCAAATTCCCCCTGAAGATTTTTCGGCGGCTGCCGACAATAGGGGCATGGAGAACACAATCAACGGCTACGACCAGCAAACGCTTCCCCTCGCCCTGGAAGCCGTACACATCCTCGCCGAGGAGCTGCCCCTCGCGATCATCCTCGGGGAGCTGCGCCGCGTCTACCGGAACGCCGGGGACGGGCTCCAGGAGCTCCATCGCTTCTACCGCGATGCCGGGGACGAGCCCTCCAGGCAAGCGAACCTGAACCACCAGCAAATCTGCGCCGCCTGGCTCCGGTCGCTCGACGCCGCCCTGGTTCAGATGGAACCGGCGCCGGGTAAAGCAGCCGCGCCCCGCCTCCCTCACAGAAAGCGCCGCGTTTCCGCCGTCGGCCACTTCTGGGGAAAGAAGCAGCGCAGGAACTGCTCGCCCGCGTAGCGGTCCGTCATCCCCGCGATGTAATCGAGGACCGCGCAGGCGCGCCGCTCCACGCTCATGTCGAGGGAGGCGCGGCCATAGGGGATCAGGTGCGGCTCGGCCATGTAGAGCCGGAACAGTTGCTGGAGCAGATCGCGGGCCTTGCTCAGCTCGGCCCGCGCCGCGTTCTTCTGCACGTAGACGTTCTCGAACAGAAAGTCCTTCAGGCGGTTCGTCGCGCCCAGAACCGGCTCGCTCATGGACACGGCGGGACGGTCCAGCGAGGTCTCGATCACGTTCAAGACCATCGTCGTGATACGCTCGCCGTGGGTGTGGCCCAGACGCTGGAGCGTCTCGACCGGCAGATCCTCGGGCGCAAGAATGCCGGCGCGCACGGCGTCGTCGATGTCGTGGTTGACGTAGGCGATACGATCCGCGATGCGCACGACCGTCGCCTCCAGCGACGGCCCCTCCGGCGCGGGCGCAATCGGCGCCGCGAAGAGATCGGCGCTGCCCTTGGAGTGGCCGAGGATGCCCGCGCGCACCTCGTGGGTGAGATTGAGCCCCTCGCCGTTTTTTTCCAGCACGTCCACCACGCGCAGCGATTGTTCATAGTGCCGGAAACGCTCGCCGGGGACGAACTCGCGCACGACTTCATCGAGCGCTGCCTCGCCCTCGTGGCCGAAGGGGGGATGGCCGAGATCGTGGGCGAGCGCGACGGCCTCGGTCAGGTCTTCGTTGAGGCGGAGCGCGCGGGCGATGGTGCGGGCGATCTGGGCGACTTCGAGGGTGTGGGTGAGGCGCGTCCGGTAGTGGTCCTCCTCGGGATCGAGAAACACCTGCGTCTTGTGCTTGAGCCGCCGGAACGCCTTGGAATGGAGGACCCGATCCCGGTCGCGCTGAAACGCCGTGCGCACGGGGTCGGGCTCCTCGGGCCGCGCGCGCCCCCGCGAGTCCGCCGCGCACACGGCGAACGGCGATAGATTCTCCCGCTCCAGCGCCTCGGTTCGCTCGCGGATGGTCACGACTCCCCTCCTTCCAGCAGCGGCCAGGCGATGCGGGCCTGCCGGCGCGCCCCGGCGAGCCAGGCGTCAAAAAGCGCGGCGGCGATGGCGGCGCGCGTGACGTCGTTCAAAGTCGCTGGATCGAGCGACTCGACCTTGACCAGATGCCAGACGCGATCCACGGGAATGGGACCGACGATCTCGCCGGGGCGCGCCGCGCCCCAGACGGCGGCCTCCACGTCGGCGGGCAGCGCGCCGCGCGCGACCGCGCCGACCCAGCCCCCGGCAGGCCGCGTTTCTCCGTCCTCGGAGTAGCGGCGGGCGAGCGCGTGGAAGTCCGCGCCCTCATCGACAATCTGCACCCACAGCTCCCGCGCCACGTCCTCGTCCCCAACGATGATCCGGGCGATCTCCGCGCGGTCGAACCGCCGCCGGTTTTCGGCGAAGTAAGCCTCCACCGCCCCCGGGTCGGCGGTGGCGGCGCGCAGCTTACGGGCCAGCGCGTCCTGCTCCAGGCAGGCCGCCCACTCCTCGTCGGTCAGGCGGTTCGTTTCGAGCCAGCGCCGGGTCGTCTCGGCCCGATGCAGCCCGTTGGCCTGGCGGAAGGCGTCGGCGGCCTCCTGAAGCTCGTCCTCGGAGACGGTGATGCCGCGCTCCCCGGCGGCCTGCCGGATCAGGGCGGCGTCGCGCGCCTCGTCCAGAAACGCGAGCGCGCCGCGCCACTTCGCCCGGGTGAGCGTCTCCCCAAGCGAGATCGTTTCCCCGTTGACGATGAGCGCGGTCATCGCAGGGTTTCCGCCTCCGCCCGGAGCCGGCGAAGTGGCGCGAGGAAAAAAGACAGGACGCTGCGGCGCTCGGTGGCGATCTCGGCGCTGAGCGTCAATCCCGGTCGAAAGGGGATGTTTTTGTCCCCGACGCGCAGGGCGTTTGCGCGCGGCGCGACGGTGACCTCGTAGGCCGAGCCCCCGCGCCCGGCGCTCCGTGCGTCCGGGGAGACGGCGATCACGGTTCCCGGCACCGTCCCGTAGTCCTGGAACGGGTAGGCGTCGAGCTTGAGCCGGGCCGGCAGACCGGGCCGCACCCAGCCGATGTCCCGGTTGGCGAGGTAGGCGCGGGCGACAAGCGGCGTGTTCTCCGGGGCGATGGCCCCGACGGTCTGACCCGGTGCGAGCACCGCGCCCTCGCCCCGCACCGCAAGCTCGGTAAGCACGCCGCCAACCGGGGCCTTAATGGCTGTGTGCGCCAGCGCCTCCTCGGCGGCGACAACGCTGGCCCGCAGTTCGGCGGCGTCGCGCTCCGCCTCCAGCGCGTCGGCGAGTTGCGCGCCCGTCGCCCGCAGATGCTCCCGGGCCGCCGAGGCGGCCCGCACCGCGTCGCGCAGCTTTTCCAGCCGCTCGCGCGGCTCGGTCCGGTCGAGTTGGAGAAGCACCTGCCCCTTGCGCACGGTGTCGCCCTCACGCGCCAGCACATACTTCACTCGCCCGCCGACCTCGGCCTGGACGGGCCGCACATAGCCCTCCGGGGCGAGCGCGCCCCGCCCGGCGACGACCACGTCGAGCACGCTGAGATGCGCCCACAGCAGCAGAACGGCGACGAGTGCGGCCAGCGTGTAGAGCATCCCGCGCGCCGCCCACCCCGGCATCGTGGCGAGCACCTCCGCCGCCTCGGGCCGGAGATCCGCCATCCCGCGCGGTGGCGTCCACGTGCCGCCCAGCGCCGCCAGATCGAGCGGGTCCGGGGTGTTCGCGGTCGTCGTGCGTTCGCTCACGCTATGGAGAATACCCGGAAAGCAAAAGGGCGCGGACGGAGCGTTATTCCCGCTCCCGCCGCGCCCATAGTGTTATGACGGCTCCCCGGCTTCCGGTCCTCCCACATTCGCTGAGGATCACACCCTTACCAACCTCCCGTGCTGGGGAGGCTGCACCAACCTCCGTGGGGGAGGCCGCCGCCCTTGATCTGCTTCATCTCCGTCTCCGTCAACTCTTCCGTTGACGGCCTCAGATCCTCAACCTGAATGGTCTTCTTCACACGCTTCACCCCCTTCCCGGAAGGAGCATTCCCTGGGCCGCCTCAGTCACCCCAGACTGCGTTGCCGCCCTGGACCTGCTTCATCTCCGACGCTGTCAACACCGCCACCCCGCACCTACTTCATCTCCGGCTCGCTCAACTCCTCGGTTGAGGGCTTGAGGTCCTTGATCTCGATGCTCTTCTTCATGCGCTTCACCTCCCTCCGGGTACCGGTGCTTGGTTATCGGCAGAGCTGTCTCAGTCCGAGCCCGTCGCGGTTACGCCGCCGCCCCGCACCTGCTTCATCTGCTTGTCCGTCAACGCTTCCGCCGCCGGTTTCAGGTCCTCGATCTGGATCGTTTTGGTCACGCCGCTCACCCCTTTCCCCGCTCCGATTCGCTGCCGACGCACCTTTCCGGCTCCGTCGGCGAGCATCGTTCCCCTGCCCTATTGCCAGGGGTGAAAAGAGCGCTCAGGCCGCGCCTGATGTGCGCTCCGCTTATTTCCGGGTCGGCAGGAAGCTATACCGACCATCCGTTGCCGCCGCCCTTGACCTGTTTCATCTCCGCCTCCGTCAGCACCTCAACCACAGGCTTCAGGTCCTTGATCTCGACAGGCTTCTTCATGCGCGTCACCCCCTTCCCCACAGGAGCGCTTCGCCGTCGCAGTCTCACCACTGCGGTGCGAGTGATGCTGATCGATAGAGGCGGGAAGAGGGCCGGTAAATACACCTGACCCCGCAAAGCAAGCGGGCGCGGTTCGAGCGGTATTCCCGCCCCAATCGCGCCCGATGATGGTTGGCCCGCCGGTTCCCCGGCTTTCGGCAAACCCGTCAAGAACCCCCGGCGAAACCTCCGCCCTTGACCTGCTTCATCTCCGTCTCCGTCAACTCCTCGGCCACGGGCTTCAGATCCTTGATCTCGATGGTTTTCTTCACCGGCCTCACCTCCTTGCCTTTGCAGAGCTAGCGACGGCTCGTCGCGCGTTCATGAAAAGCCCGACAGCATTCAGCCCGCCATCTGCTGGCTGTGGAGATGGTAGTAGAGGCCGCGCTGCGCCAGAAGCTCCGCGTGCGTGCCGGATTCGACGAGCAGGCCGTTGTCCAGCACCACGATCACGTCCGCCCGGCGGACCGTGCTGAGGCGGTGCGCGATGATCAGCGTGGTGCGGTCCTTGAGCACGGTGTCGAAGTTCTGCTGGATGGCCCGCTCGCTCTCGGCGTCCAGGGAGCTGGTCGCCTCATCGAGAACGAGGATGCGCGGCTCTTTGAAGAGGGCGCGGGCGATGGCGACGCGCTGCCGCTGACCGCCCGACAGGCTCTGGCCGTGCTCGCCGATCTTGGTCTCATAGGCCAGCGGCAGATCCTGGATGAAGTCGTGCGCGCCCGCCAGCATCGCCGCGCCCACGACCCGGTCGAGCGGTGCGTCCGGGTCGCCGAGGGCGATGTTGTCGCGGATCGTGCCGCTGAAAAGAAAGGTGTCCTGGAGCACGACGCCGATCTGGGAGCGCAGGGAGGAAAGGGTGACGTGACGGATGTCGATGCCGTCGATGGTGATGCGCCCGCCGGTCGGCTCGTGGAGGCGCAGCAGCAGGCCGGCCAGCGTCGTCTTGCCGGCGCCGCTGCGCCCGACGAGGGCGACGGTCTGGCCGGGGCGGATGTCGAGGGTGATGTTCTGGAGCACGTTGCGCTCGCGCGTCGGGTAGCGAAACGTCACGTTATCGAACCGGACCTGGCCGGCGAGGGGGGCGGGAAGGTGCCGGAGCGACGGGTCGGCGGGGTTCTCCTCGGGCAGGGCGTCGAACACGTCGTTCAGGCGCTCCAGGGAGATCACGGCCTCCTGGAGGTTGTTCCACAGATCCATCAGGTTCAGCACGGGCCGCGTCAGCGTCACCGCCAGCACGTTGAAGGCGATGAGCTGCCCCACCGACAGATCGCCCGCGAGCACCAGCCGCGCGCCGTACCAGACCAGCACCGTGGCCGAAAGCGTGTTGAGCGTGCTTGCCAGCGCGACCCCGGCCATGTTGGTCTGCGCGTTGCGGAACTGGATGTTGAGGGCGCGCACCATCAGGTCCTGCCACTTCCAGCGCAGGCCGGGCTCCGCCGCCCCCGCCTTGACCGTCCCGATCCCCGTCACCGACTCCACCACCTGCGCCTCCGCCTCGGCCTGCTTCTCGAAGCCCTCGCGGTGCTGGCGGCGCAGAATCGGGGTCAGCAGATAGGCCAGCAGCGCGTAGCCGGGCAGAAAGGCGAGGGCGACGAGCGTGAGGCGCACGTTGTAGGAGAGCATCAGCGCGACGTAGACGACGAGCAGCCCGCAGTCGAGGATCGTATTGAGCGCGTAGCCGGAGAGCAGGCTGGAGATGCGCGCGTTCTCGTGGAAGCGCTTGAGCATCTCGCCGACCCGCCGTTCCTCGAAAAAGCGGAGCGGCAGGGAAAGCAGGTGCTGGTAAAAGGCGACTGCCATCTGAAGCTGGATGCGCCGGGCGGTGTGGGTAACGAGGTAGTAGCGGAGGGCGATCACCACCGTCTGGCAGGCCGCCACCAGCAGCATCCCCGCCAGCAGCGCCGGCAGGATGCCCGCGCTCTCGTGCACGAGCACCCGGTCCACGATGATCTGGGTGAAGACCGGCGAGGCCAGCCCGAGGATCTGGAGCAAAAACGAGCCGAGCAGGATGTCGGCGAAGACGCGGCGGTAGGGCGCGAGCAGCGGCAGCCAGCGCCCAAGCGTCGTCCGCGACTGGGCGACCCCCTCCAGCTTGCGCGTGGGCGTCAGCAGCAGCAGGAAGCCGGTCCAGCCCTTCGCGAACTGCTCCCGCGTCAGCCGCCGCAGCCCGATGGCCGGGTCGGCGACGAGGACGTGGTCGGGCCGCACGGCATAGAGCACGACGTAATGGAAACCCTGCCAGTGTGCGACCGCCGGCAGCTCGATCTCGGCCAGGCTTTCCGGCGCGGCGCGGATGCCGCGCGCCTCCATCCCCAGCGTTTCCGCCGCCCGCGCCAGGTGACCTGTACCCCGTTTTTTAGGCCACTGGAGATGTTAGTCTCCCGTGGTCTGTGACTGGTCTTGCAGCCACTGCTGCTTGAACTCTGCCGGGGTCAAGTACCCCAGCGATTGATGCGGACGCTCTTGATTGTACTCGTGGCGAAAGCCCTCCGAAAGAACACGGGCCTCCGCCACATTGGCAAAGAGCGTCACCGACAGGAACTCGTCGCGGAACCGACCGTGGAAACTCTCCCGAAACCCGTTCTGCCAGGGATGCCCCGGTTCGATGTAGGCGGTCTGCGTCTGTCGGCTTGCCAGCCAGGTGCGCAGGGCCGTGGCGATAAACTCCGGACCGTTGTCGCTGCGCAGATACTCGGGCGCGCCGTGCTTTGCCACCAGCCGGGTCAGCACCGCGATCACTTTGACCGAAGGCAGCGAGGTGGCCACTTCGATGGCCAGGCACTCGCGCGTGAAGTCGTCGCCCACCGTCAGCATCTTGAGTCTGGTTCCGCTTTGTGTTGCGTCGAAGATGAAGTCGTACGACCAGACCTGCTGCGGACGCTGCGCTTGGACCGGAAGCGTAGCCGTCCTGCCCGGTGGCTTGCGCTTTGGGCGAGCACGGCGGCTGACCAGCAAGCGCTCTTGGCGCCACAGACGCTGGACGCGCTTGTGGTTGACCATCCGGCCTTTGCGTCGCAAGGTGTTGTAGGCTTTGCGAAAACCCCACCGGGGATGCTTGGCTGCGAAGTCGCGCAGCTGCTGGCGCAACTCGGCGTTGCTGTCGGGGCGCCCGTGGTATTGGAACGTGGCCCGGCTGATCCCCGCCAAGCGGCAAGCATCGCGCTCGGAGAGGCCATAGTCCTTCAGAAACGCAGCCAGTTCGCGCTTTGCTGCCAGGCCAGCTACTTTTTTGCCAGGAACTCTTTGAGCGCATCGATTTCCAGGTCTCGCTGGGCCAGCAGTTTCTTGAGGCGCGTGTTCTCTTTTTCGAGGTCCTTGAGCCGCTGGGCCTCGGGAACGGTCATGCCCCCGAAGTGGTGGCGCCAGCGGTAGAAGGTGGTCTCGGCGATGCCGGCCTCGCGGCAGATCTCGGTGATAGGTTTCTCGCCGCGCTCGGCTTGTTGCAGGACGGCAAGAATCTGCTCCTGCGAGAATTGGTTCTGCTTCATCGGACTCCTCCGTTTTTGTTGAGGAGTCTAACACGTCCAATGGCCTAAATTTTGGGGGTCACGTCACAGGCTGAAGAGCGTCGCCCCGTCGCGGCTGACGTTAGCCAGCGTGCGCAGCCGCCCGACGCTGACGTGCCGGCCCCAGTAGCGCAGGATCATCGCCAGGCAGACCGCCCCGCAGTCGGTCTCGCTGACCTGAAGGAGGAGGGGGAAGCGCCGCGCGTGCCGGAAGGAGGTCGCCGTCTCCTCCCCGCCCGGCGGCGCCTCGGCGAAGGCGGGGGGCGTCGCGGCCTCCTCGGTATGGGCGGGCTCGGGCGGCGCCGGGCTCACCTCCGCCAGATGCCGGGCGAAGCGCTCGGGCAGGTCGGGGCGGGTGTGGAGAAACGCGGCAAGATCGGCGCGGGCGAGACGGAGCGCGACGACATCGCCCGTCGCGCGCACGCTGTATCGGGCCGGCCCCCCGGCAAGCAGTTCCGGATCGCCCCACGCCGCGCCGCGCGTCAGGATGCCCGCCGTCGTCTCCGCGCCGTCTCCCTCGGGGGACAGCACGCGGGCGCGCCCGGAGCCGATGAGGAAGAGAGCGTCGGCGGGCTCGCCGGCGCGGCATAGGCTGCGCCCGAGGGTGTAGCGCGCCGGTTCGAATCGCTCGGCCAGACGCGTGATCGCCTCCGTGTCCAGATCGGAGAACAGGGGCGCGTCCCGGAGCAGAGCGGCGCGTTCCGTTGTGTCCAACCGGCGACCTCCTCCGGTCCTCGCCTTCGCCGCCCGGCCCGCAGTTTCCTGCCCGGCCTGTTTCTTGACACTGTGGAAGCCGCCCCGCTATAATACGCCGGACATGGCCCCAAGCGACGCGGAACGAGCGGCAAAGGCGATCTGGGTCTGCGACCGGCTCGACGAGGCGTACGGGCCGCTCGCGTGGCGCTCCCACGGCGACCCCCTCGACGCGCTGATCCTCACCATCCTTTCCCAGCACACCTCGGATCGCAACTCCGAGCGCGCCTTCGACACCCTGCGCCGCCGCTTCCCCGATTGGGACGCGGTCTGCGACGCGCCCACATCCGAGGTGGCCGACGCGATCCGCTGCGGCGGACTGGCCGACGCCAAGGCCCCCCGCATCCAGGCCGTGCTCCGCCAGATCCGCCACCGGACCGGGGGCGCGACCCGCCTCGACTTTCTCCACTATCTGCCCACCGACGAGGCGAAGGCGTTTCTGGAGGGATTCCACGGCGTCGGCCCCAAGACCGCCGCCTGCGTGCTGATGTTCTCGCTGCTGCGCCCCGTGCTTCCCGTGGACACCCACGTGTTCCGCGTTTCGCACCGGGTCGGCCTGATCGAGCAGCATCTGGGCGAGGCGCGGGCGCACGAGGCGCTGGGCGCCCTGGTCCCCCCCGAGCGCGTGTATGGCTTCCACGTCCATCTCATCCGGCACGGACGCCGCGTGTGCGTGGCCCGGGGCCCGCGCTGCTCGGTGTGCGCGCTCCGGGCGCGCTGCGACTACTTTGCCCGCACCACGGCCACGTTTGAAAACGAAGCCGCCTCGGGCACATCAAAATCGACCTGCCGCGTATAGAAGGGGGCCATCGCCGATGGAAGCAGAGGCCGCGCAAAGCGTCGCCGTATACGCCGCGCCGGATTCCATTACCGCAGAGCTGGTGTGCGGGGCGCTCCGGGATGCCGGCATCCCCGCCGTGATCGGGGAGCAGGTCGCAAACGCCTACGGCGGCGCTCTGGCGACGGGCGAGGGCTATTGGGGCGAGATCCGGGTGCCGCCCGAAGAGGTCGCGCGCGCCCGGGAGGTCCTGGCGGCGCTGGAGACGGGCGCCGCGGACCCGGATTCCTGACAGGAGCGCATATGTTCAAGATTTTGGCCGCGACGATGAGCGCCGCGGTTTTCACAGCCGGCGCGGCGGCCCAGACCCCCGCGTTTTCGCGGGCGAGCCTGGCAAAAACCGCCGCCTTTACGATCACCAATACGCTCGTGCCCAGCGGCGGGGCCAAAGTCACCCAGGTGATGCGCGTCGAGGTCAAGGGCGACAAGGCGCGCCTGGAGATGAACAATCCCCAGATCGGCGCCGTCACCTACCTGGCGAACTCCCGGGGCGTGTTTCTGTACATGCCGGGGGCCAAGCTTGCCCAGAAACAGTCCCTGCCCGCCGGTGAAAGCGTCGATACGGTCCTGCGCCGGGCCTTCGGGCAGGTGAGCCGGCAGCTCCGCACGGCCAAAAAGATCGGCGTCGAGCGCGTGTCGGGCCAGAACACCGACGTGTATAAAGACGCGCGAAGCGGCTCCCTGATCTACATCGGCAAGAATCCGGGATTCCGGCTGCCGGTCAAGGTGACGGCCAAAAACGCGGGGGGAACCCGCACGGTTCTGGTTTCCAACATCCGAACCAACATCGCGCTGGCCGACGCGCGCTTCGCCGTGCCCGCCGGCGTCCGGATCATCGAGGCGAACGGGGCGGCGGGCCTCCCCGGCGGTGGCGGCTTCTAAAGGAGCAAAACGATGAGAACAGCACGACCCGGCCTCCTGGCCGCTGTGGGCCTGGCGGCGATCCTGACCGGGCCGCCGTCCCGGGCCCAGGTTCCCTTCCAGATCAGCCGACCCCGGGACGGCGCGACGGTGCGCGAAACCGTGCGCGTGCAGATCCCCCGCGCCGGCGTTCCCGAAAACGGCTACCTCGCCCTTACCATCGATGGCCGGTTCCGCATCGCGCTGGCCGTTCCCCCGGTGGGCGTGGGAAGAAGCGATCTGATGGCCTGGGACCGCAACACGATCGCGTTTTTGTGGGACACCAAGGCCATCAGCACCGACACGCAGCTCACCGAGGAGCAGCGCGTGGTCCAGGACGGCCCCCATACCCTCCAGGTGGCGGCCCTGGACGCCGATGGCCGGCGCATCGGCGTCCAGCAGGTGCGCGTCACCGTGGGCAACCGTATCCCCGCCCCCGCCGACGGCGTGCCCCTCGCCTACAAGTTCTCCCTCGGGGAGACGACCTACTATGCCCAGCATACCGAGGTCGAGTACCTCGGCGGCCGCGAAACCACCGCCCAGCCGGTGCGCCGCCGCCGCTTCCGGCCCGGCGGCATGGGCGGCTATCCCGGCGGGGGCGGCCTGGAAGGCCCCGGCGGCGGCTATCCCGGCGGCATGGGCGGCGGCTATCCCGGCGGTGGGGGCGGCTATCCCGGAGGGGGCGGCAGATTCCCCGGCGGCGGGGGTGGCTACCCCGGCGGCGGGTTCACCGGAGCGGGCAGCTATGGCGTGGGCGGCGTCGGCGGGGCCAGCGGCCCCTTCACCCTGCCCGTGCAGCTCGTGGACGCCCGCTACGTCCGCAGCGTCGAGGAATCTCAGGGCGGCGGCACGTATTACGTCCGGGACAAGGTGACCAGCGGCACGATCCAGGCCGGGGCCGCGGCGGCGCGCCTGGAGTACGTGTACAACCTGAAGTCCCGCTACCGCACCGTCACCAGCACGGGCCGGGTGCTCAGCTACGCCCAGCCCAGCCTGAGCAAGCCGGGCGCCTACATCGCCCTGCCGATCATCGATCTGGGCGGGGGCCGGCGGCGCGTGGGGCAGAAGTGGCAGACCAGCGTTCCCGTGCTGCTGGAATGGGCGACCCTCGACGCGCCGCCGATGGTGCGCGCCGACAATACGCTGGTCGGCCTGGAATGGCAGGACGGCTACCAGACCGCCCGCATCCGGCAGACGTTTAACGGCCGGGCCAGCATCCCGATCCAGGGGGGGGCGGGCCGGATGGAGCGGGCCAACGTGACGATGGAGCGCATCATCTGGTTCGGCTACAAGCCCGGCAAGATCGTGCGCGTGGAAACCACGACGACGGTGGACGGCGAGGGACCCGGTCCCCTGATCGCGGCCATGGTCCCCGGTCTGGGCGGCGCGGGCGTGGGCCTGGGCGGCGGCTATCCCGGCGGGGGCGGCCTGGAAGGTCCCGGCGCCGTCTCCCCCGACGATCCCCTCGCCGGCATCGACACGCGCGGCCTGATCGGGGGCGGGCTGCCCCCCGGCCTCGCCGGCGGGGGCGGCTATCCCGGCGGCGGCCTGGGCGCCGTTACGCAGCAGGAAGTGGCCCGGGTGCCCGCCCGGTTCCGCTCGGTCACCACGGTCACCATCGCCGTGCCGACGCCCACCGTCCGGGTCGGCCAGCGGTAACGGCGCGGTCTCGCTTCGCCAGGGGCCTCCGGCTGCCGGAGGCCCCTTTTGTCGCCGCCGCGCCGCGTAGTATATAATAAGAACCACGATGCTGCGCCGCAAAAAACAAGAAACCAATCCCGAAGCGCAGATGGAGCTGGTGGAGCACCTGGCGGAGCTGCGGGCCCGCCTGTTTCGCGCGATCCTCTACATCGCCGTCGGGATGGTCGTCACCTACAATCTGTTCGACGAGCTGTTCACGCTTCTGCAGTTCCCGCTCCAGCCCGTCCTGCAGCAATTGCCCGATAAATCCGGCGTCGTTATCCGCAGCATCCAGCAGGCGTTTCTGCTGCGGCTTCAGGTCTGCTTCGTCAGCGGCATCGCCGCCGCCTTTCCGTTCGTGATCCTGGAGATGTGGGGATTCGTCGCCCCCGCGCTGACGCCCCAGGAGCGCCGGCCCGTCAAGTATCTCGCGCCGTTTTCCGTGCTGCTGTTTTTGGCCGGCGTCGGGATGGGCTACGTGTGCCTGCGGCCGGCCTATCAGTGGATGGCCAGCTACATCAGCGACGTGCCCGGCATGATCCTGCTTCAGGACGTCAACGAGTACATCCTGCTCACCGTCAAGATCCTGCTGGCCTTCGGGGTGGCCTTCGAGCTTCCCATCGTGCTGCTGTTTCTGGCGCGGGTGGGGATCATCAACGCCGACATGATGACCCGCTACTGGCGGCACGCCGTGGTGCTCATCTCGGCGGCGGCGGCGGTCCTGACGCCCTCCAACGACCCGCTGACCATGATGATGATGGCCATCCCGATGGCCGGCCTGTACGTTCTCTCCATCGGCCTGGTGCGCGGCTTCGAGCCGAAACCCGATGGCTCGCGCTCGCTTTCCTTTGTCACGATGCTTCTGGTCGCCCTTGCTCCCGTCGGCCTGCTCGCCGCCGTCGGCTACTGGCTGTGGCGCACCAATCGCGCCCCCGTCTCGGTTTCCCGACGCCCCTCGTGATCGCCGTCACGCGCGCTCGCCGCATCGTCACGCCGGGCGGGGTCGTTGCGGGAGGCGCGCTGCTCGCCGAGGCCGGGCGGATCGCCGCGCTGGGCCCCGCCGTTTCCATCCCCGCTTTCCAGCACATTGGGATCCTAAGCTTAGAATTCCACGTGGACAAGTTGTCGCG
>JADMIO010001156.1_pt1 | contig 39591 bp, 33 predicted proteins | sample 8958161 | NCBI WGS metagenome assembly JADMIO01 (sample SAMN16585339, study PRJNA669376) | soil metagenome | isolation source: Crop rotation soil | place: USA: Cullars Rotation, Alabama | collected 2011 | reverse complement strand
ACGCCGTCGCGGCCGAAGCCGCGAAATCCGGGCCAGTCCGGCTGGATCTGCCGATTCACAATGGCGGCCGCGGGCCGAGCTTCCGGACTGGCCGATCGGACATTTGCCACAACTGTTGTCGGCGGATTCACCGTGGCGGCAGCAGACGTGGCGGGAGCAGACGTAACGGCAGCCGGCGCTGGTTCCAGGTCCGCACGGGCCAGGAGTCGCTGCTCGGCAGTCTTAGTCCATCGCCATGCGAATTGGGATCGGCCGTCTCCTGTGACTCCGTTGACGCGGAGCACCGCTAACGCTCCGCAGGCGACGAGAATCGCCGCGGCTACGGTGACGCGCCAGCTCGTCCGCGACATTCTGCGAGCCAGGAAAACCCCGGCCGCCAGTCCAAACGTGGAGAACTCCACAGCGTAGATATAGAATGCCCGTCCCTGGCCCCCGCGGGCGATCGTCGGATCGATCAGCTGCGAGACCAAAGCGACCGTGGCCGCCATGAACACGACCGTTGCCAATCGGTCGATCCACGGAGCTCTGCTGGCGGCGAGCCACCACACCAGGATCACGAGGGCGCCGGCAAGGCCTCCAAGAATTGCAAGAAAGCCGAATTGCGGTGCGACCAAGGGCACCACCACAATCGCTAGCAACTGTATAGAAGCGGCCAGAATGCCGGGCCAAACCCGAATGGGTGAGTAGGCGGGGCGTGTGGCCTGCGGAGCTGTCATTGTCAGCAGGTACGTGCGCCGAAGGCCGGATGTTCCCTCAGGTCCCCAGTTTCACGGTTGCCCTTTCGACGAGAACGGTCACGATCGCTTCGATGGCAGGTGGACAATGTGATCTGACTCTCTTTTCCGGACGCATAGTATTCGGCGCCGAAGCTCTTCCCCAAACCCGTTCCGGCTTGTTTTCCGCCTAGCCGTTTTCGACTCGCGCCTTCATATCCGAGTACGCCATTTCGATGAGTCTGTTCAGCGCTGCGGCGTTTGTGGGTGCTCCCGGTCTCAGCTTTACATGGCGCATGAACTTGCCGGTGCCTTGTAACAACCGCGCCGGGTCGGGCAGCACTGCACCTTTAAAAAAGCCCACGTTTACGTGCGAAGTGAATACGTTGACATAGCCAAAAGGCGCGTCTCCCAGACAGGCAACCGGACACCCGTCATGCACGAGCTCCCGGACTTCGTCGCCGCAGGTTCGCATCACCTCAAACCAATGCTCCGCGATGGCTCCCAATTCACCCGCATGCTCTTTCATCCACGCATCGATGGCAGGATCCCGCTCTAGAGCGCCGTTAAATCGCAGTAGTTCTGTTCTGACCATCGGTCCTATGAAATACCTTCGAAGAACGTAGCACCTTTGTTAGAGGAATGAAAGAGATGGCGATACTGTCGTGCCGATCGAGCCGGTTTTTTCGGAGCGCTTCGTGAACTTGCTCCCGCGCGATCAGATTTCTTCCTGCGTGACGAAGGCGAAGTACTCGAGGCCTGCGGCGTTGTACTTCTAGATTTCGAGCGGACCTACGTCGTTGCGGTTACCGGCTCTGGGCCGAATGCGTGCGGTCACCTGCTGCTATTTGTCGATTCAAACGGCGGATATTATCTCCAGGTGGCTGGAGTCCGAGGCTATCCGCGCTATATGACCCAGGAAGGATATCTTCGCTATCTAAGCGAGAACGGAAAGAGTGAGATTCGACGAGCCACGGCTCCTTCGATCAACCAGCAGATCCAGAACTTCCTCGGCGGTCTCGAAGGAGAGATCTACAGGAGCATGGGCGTCCCGCGGTACTGATGCGCCGAGCACCCGGTATCGCACCAGGTTGACCTCCTATTGACGTCATCTCCGCCGCGGGGTTCTGCCCGTTTGGCCGTCACAGTTTAGGTCCCTCACGCCGCCTCGTACCGGCGGCGCTTGACAGCTCCCAGGAATGCCAGAACGGCACCCGCTATCGCAAACGTGGCTGGTTCCGGGACGTCGGTGCGGGCTACGTCAAGGAAGACATCATCCAATCCGGCCATGGAATCGTTGGACGGCGTCGCTTGGGTGAATCGAAGCGTGTTTGCTCCGGTGAGCGCCGTAAAGCTGAGTGAGAACTGCTGCCAGTTAGTCTGGGTCGGCGTAGAGTTCGCATTCGTGAAACTTCCGAGGCTCGAGTTGTTCAGAAACACAACGATCGTGCTTGGGGACGTGTAGCCGATCGCGGCGTCGTCCATGTTCCCAAGCCAGAACGACAGGATGTACGTCGTGCCGACCGTAAGGTTCACGGTCTGTTCGATTCCTCCGTCCGTGGTGTTTCCCCCTCCGGTGAGGTCGGGAGCTTGCGATCCTCCATGAGGCAGAAAGGCAATCGTTCCGATGTTCGATGGTTCGGTGTAGAGATCGGTCAGATGCAAGACGCAATTAGCCGCGCAGGCCGAACCGGTAACCGTCCAACCGTTGATGGCGGCACTGCCGGTTCCGAAGACCAGAAACGTAGCGGGCGAGATCGAGGGGTCCTCGAATCCTGGGTTGATGATGATGTTCGAAGCACTGAGGCACGTCGAGCCTACCAGCAGTGCGAGCAATACTTTTTTCATGGTTTCCTCCGATGGGTTGTATGCGGCGTCTTCGCTGGATCGCCGCTGACCCTATGGGCGGAAAAGGAAGGACCCGAAACCTCAATTGTCCGAGTCTTTTCGAAGGCGCATGTCGAGTCGACATGTCATTTGCGAAGCCTGGCTCTAGTGTCTTTAGGCGATGTTGCTTTCAAAGACAATGCTCTACGCTTGTCGGAGCATGCCGGACTTCGATCCAACTCCGTTCTTCGTTGTCATGTTTGTCTTGGCCATGACCGTCGTTTCGTACTCGCTGAGGCACGGTATCGCCATCCTCTGCAGGCTCGTATCAAAGTTGTACCGAATCGCGGTCGCGACACACCATCTCTCGGTGAAGAACCGCCTCTAGACAGGTCTATCCGATCAGGGCCGGATGATCCCCTTGCGGACCGCATAGAGAACGATTTCCGCCGTATTGTGTAGATTCAACTTCTGCATCATATTGGTGCGGTGCGTTTCCACGGTGTACGGACTTACATTCAGCACGGCCGCTGCTTCTTTGTTCGATTTGCCTTCGGCCAGGAGTTGAAGAATCTCCCGCTCACGCTCCGTCAGCAATTCGTAACTGTCCTGCACGCCTCGCTTGCGCATCAGGCGCATGTAGTCCTCGAGCAGCGCCACGGCGATGGACGGTGAGAAGAACGGCCGGCCGGAAACAACGCTCTTGATGGCGCGCTCGACGAACTCGTCCGCATTGTCCTTCAACAGGTATCCGCGAGCGCCCGCGTCGAGCGCCTTTACCAGATAGCTTTCGTCCGAGTGCATGCTCAGGATGATGACCGCGATCTGTGGATTCTCTTTCAGGATCTGAGCCGTCGCGTCAAGCCCATTTAACAGCGGCATGCCGATGTCGAGGATGGCAACGGTGGGCTGTAATTCCTTCGCCAGCCGCACGGCTTCGCGCCCGTCGGCGGCTTCCCCGGCAACCTGCATGTCTTCGATGCGGTCAAGCAGAAGTTTCAATCCGGTTCTCACGATTCCGTGGTCGTCCGCCAGCAGAATTCGTATCATGAGCCTTCTCCGATTCTCCCGGCTGATTGGGGCGCGGCAGCCGAATCTCGATGCGAGTTCCGCGTCCCGGGGCGGAAGCGATTTGCAGATCGCCGCCGAGCTCGAGGACTCGCTCCTTCATGCCGACGAGCCCCAGTCCACTTCTTTGATTGGACTCGGATTGGAATCCCCGGCCGTCATCGACGATGCGTCCGACGACCCAGTGCCCGTCGTCGATCAGCGTAACGACGACTTCGCGCGACCCCGCGTGCTTCACCGCGTTCGTAAGCGCCTCCTGGACAATCCGGTAGATGCATGTCCGATGCGCTTCCGGCAGCGAGTCGAGACTCGGATCGATTTCAGAGCGGACTTCGATCCCCGACGACCGCGACATCTCCTTCGCGAGCCATTGCAGCGCGGGCGTCAGCCCTAGATCGTCGAGCATGGACGGACGCAGCAGCATCGCAATATCGCGCACAATCCCTAGAGTCTGCTCAACGATGCCCTTGGCGTGCGAGATCCGAAGCAGTACCTCCGTTCCAGCGTCACTCTGCAAACGCGCCATGCTCGCCAGTTCCATGCGCAGGCCGGTCAGCATCTGGCCGACTTCATCGTGCAACTCCCGCGACAGGCGCGTCCGCTCTTCTTCTTGCGCGGTTCTCAACTGGCCCGACAATCGTCGCAGTTCCGTGGCGGCCGCTTCGGAATTGCGCTCGAGCACAGTCATGCGGGCAAGCGTGATTCCGGCGATCCCGATACCAAGCAGCAGCGCAATTCCGGTGATCCAGCCGAGTGAGCTTTGAAAATCCTGGTCCGCCTTCCGAATGCGCTCCTGCTCGCGGGTGAAGTTCTCCGTCATCAGGCGCTCGACCTGCGAGGCCAGATTCACGATATCCTCACGACGCCGCACCCGCTGCCGGAGAAAGTCCGTGCGCCGCTGCGTCTTTTGCTCCGGAGTCCAATCGAGGATGATGGCCGTCCGGTCCCAGTACAGTGTGACTTCCTGGCGAAGCTGGTCAAGGGCGCGTTTCTCCGCCTCGTTTGGAGCCGCTGCTTCGAGAATGCGAAAACTATCGGCGGTTGAAGTCCGAATGGCGGCAAACTGCTCGAGGTATCGTGGCGCGTGACCCGGATCGAGATCGAGCAGGTAATCGCGAGTAAGCACCGCCGTCAGAAATACGTTCGCCCGAATCCCGGCGAGCGCCGAACCGGCTTGGAGGTGCGCGGTGTGCATCGACGCAACGCGCCGTTGCGCGCCCATCGCGTTCCGCCAGATTGCGAACGCGGAGCAGCCGATGACAAGCAGTAGGGAGGTAAACGCGGCGATCAATAAAACCGATCTGCGCACGGGAGCCCGCTCCTTTCTTCCGCGAACATCCTTCGAATTCAGCATGGCATGTTCGATCGAAAGAAAGAACTCACGCGGACCGGGAAACGTGTAAGGTCCCGCATCTCCCGGCGGGTGGAACCAGATCGGGTGGCACCGGCGGGCGCCGCTCCGATCCGTTCCACGCCTCGCAAATCGCCTCGGAGAATGGGGGCGCTTGCTTGTTGCCGGGAGCTTTGTCTCTTGCCGGAGCCTTACTTGGACTGCGCCGCTTTCACCCGATGAAAGCGATGCTTCTGCGGGGAGCCGCTTGGGACCAAGGGTACGATCTTCACTTCAAGGATGTCGTCCGACGCCAGCTTGAACTCCTGTTGGAACGCATCCGTCCCCCGCGTCTGCATGACGACCAGCTTGCTGCCGTTGAACCACATGGATACTTCACCTCGCTTACCCGAGGTCTTCGACCCGCAAGGCTTGCCGTCCGGTGAACATTCGAATCCGATCAGCTCCTTGTCGCCGTCGAACTCCGTGATGTGAAGCTTGGTCAAGTCGCCGGCGAGAGTCCAGCTGACACTTTTTGCGTCGGCGTCCTCGGCCTCCCACTTGCCCACAAGCTGTTCGCGCTTTTCCGTTTCATCCGCCCGCAGATAGCACCACGGAAACGCCGCGCAAAGAAGAAAAGCCGCACTCAGCAATTTGACCTGCATCATAGCTTCCCCGTTGCCTCCCCGTTTTCCGGATTCGTCAAGCCGCCGGGTATCTATTCGGCGGCGGTTACGTGCGCACGGCGGTTCTTCTGCCAGCAGGCTTCGGTCGACGCCGTGCAGACCGGACGTTCCTTGCCGTAGCTGATCACAGCCAACTGCGTCTGGGGAACGCCCATTGTGCTCAAGAATTCCTTGGTTGCACTCGCGCGGCGGTCTCCGAGCCCGAGGTTGTACTCCGAAGATCCCCGCTCATCGGCGTAGCCTTCAATTCGGAGTTTCTGGCTGGGATAACGCGAGAGGATGTCGCGAATCACATCGACGTCGGCCCGAAGCGCAGTTACAGCGTCGGTCCGGATCGTGGCCTTGTCATAGTCGAACAAAGCGTCTTCGAGCTTCGCCAATCGCTCCGACAGGGTCGCCCGTTCCTCAGCAGACATCGTCGTGCGGCGCTCCGGTTGGGATTGCGTTTTTGGGGCGGCGGTACTTGCGGTCGCGCGCGGGGTCGTCGACCTCGAGGAGGAGGAAGAGGTCGCGGCGCTGCTTGGCGTGGAGGCCGGAGTCGTCTTCGCGGCAATCGGCGCTGCCTTATGGCATCCCACCGTGGCTGCCGCTGCGAGCAAGGTGGCTGCGATCAAGATCCTGTTCATACGGTTCAAATCTCGTTTCTATTTGCGACCGGACAAACCTCCGGCTCATGCGGCCTTTGGTCTATTCGGTGATACAAGACCATGAAACGACGGATTGCCGGAATAGGCTATCCCGTCAAGGGACTAGGCGAGCCGTTATTTCACATCATTTTCTTGCCGCCGGACCGCTTTCCTCGCTGAGATCCGGCGCAGCCCGGGAAGCCTCACGTTGCGACGATGGGGAATCCCAGGCGCGCGGATCGCGTACGCGGCTCGAGAACGAGCGCGCGGTTCGCGCAGACCAGAAGCTTGTAACCGCCAAACGAGCCCGTCGTGATCATCAGGAAACGGACTCTCCAGGTTGTCTCGTCGATCGTGAGGTCTTTCAGCCGCCCCAATCCGGCCTCCGGAGTGGCTAAAAGGCGATACCCAAGGAGCCTCTGGCATCCGCAGATTTGAGATTCCTCGTGCCGCTGATTCAGGTGGTTCTTAACCTCCGATTGCAAGAACTGCGCCTTGTTCAGCGTGCTAATCAGCCCCTCACCAAGTCCGGAAGCCGGGACAAGCGAGTCCGGCGACACAATGAACCGCCTCCGGTGGAACCAGCCGCCGGTCTCGACGAGCAGCCCAGTCACTTCCCAAGTCGTTGCGTCGAACAGGACGTCGCGGATCCGGCCCGCCGATCCATCCTGCGCGTAGATCGTGGTTCCAACCAGCTTTCTCAGGCTGAGCATTTCGACTCCAGAAACATTCTGGAGCGTTTTCGCCCGGACGAACATCCCGCGAAGACAGTAGAGTTCCGTTGGGATCATCGGCGAATTCGTTTAGCCAGCTTGCCAGGCGCCCGACCCTTGAAACTCCGCGGGAGACCCCGTAGTTCTGCGCTCTCCGAGTTCCGCAAAAACGAAGCCAATTTCGCGTAACCAGTTTTGTTTCAGATAGTTTGGCCTGTTGCTGCGGCCGACTGCGGTTTTCACGCCGGCGCGGGCTCGAGTCAAGATAACCGCGCTCACCCACCTCGAGCGGGCGGTGAAGCAAAACGAGTTCTGCCAACATGGAACCGGCGTAGGGCCGGCATTCGTGCGGCTCCACGACGATCCGCGGTTTCAGGCTTTGGTACTTATCGGTGTGTTATCGCTTACGGAAGCGCGTCCGATCCACAGCATCGCTGAAAGTGAATTGGTGAGCGCGACCTTACCGGTCGCGCCACCGGGCGGTTTACTTCGGTGTCACGTGGATCAAGGCTCCGGGATTGGCGTCCTCGACCATCCACAGTGAACCGTCAGGGGCCTGCTCCACATCGCGGATGCGTTTGTCGACTTTCCAGCGCTCGACGGCCTTGGCTCCGCCTTTGCCGTCGAAGGCGATGCGAACGAGCGACATGCTCGCGAGACCGCTGACGAAGCCGCTGCCGTCCCATTGCGGGAAGGTCTTGTTGCCGCGGTAGAACATCAGATTGCCCGGCGCGATCACCGGGACCCAGTAAAGCACCGGCTTCGTGTACTCGAGTTTCGAGTCGTGGTTCGGAATCGGCACGTCGTTATAGTTCACGCCAAAGGAGACTACCGGCCAGCCGTAATTCTTGCCCTTCTCGATCAGATTCAGTTCGTCGCCGCCTTTGGGCCCGTGTTCGACTTCCCAGAGTTCGCCGGTCGGCGAAAACGCCAACCCATACGGTGCGCGGACGCCGCTGGCCCAGGTTTCCGCCGGAGTCAGGTTCGGGCCGGGGAACGTATAAGTGCTCACCACTTTCGCCGTTTTTGCCGCTTCGGTGTCACGCGGGGGATCGATGAGAGAAATCGTCGAGGCGCCGGTTTTGCCGAAGTTGGGATTGCCGGGGGCTGGTTTGCCGTCCAGCGTAAGACGGAGGATTTTGCCCACGGGCTGGTCCGGATCCTGGGCCGGAGTCATTCGCTGGCGGTCTCCCACCGACATGAACAGATACTGCCCGTCGGGAGAGAAGGCGATTTGGCCGCCCGCCTGACCGCCCCGGCCCCTGGGCATCTGGCGCCAGAGGACAGTGAAATCTTCGAGTCTGGGAACACGTCCGAGGTTCAGCTTAGCGCGGGCCAACACCTGGCCACCGCCATAATCACCCGGCTCAATGTAGGTGATATAGATGCTCTGGTCTGTGGCGTAGCGGGGCGAGACGAAAACGCCGAGCATGCCGTTCTGGCCCTGCCAGTAAACCGGGGGCGTATTGGCAAGCGGCGCGATCTTTTCCCCCTGGGCGGAGACCAGCCAAATCGGTCCGATCTTTTCGGTGACGAGCATGCGGCCGTCGGGCAGGAAGGCGATCCGCCACGGCAGTTCAAAGGTGGACGTCGTCGTCATCTTGAAGGGCAGGGCCGCTTCGGGTTTTTGTGCGCCGATGTTGACCTGGGCCCAAGCCGCCGCTGCACAGGTGAGAAACAGCGCCGTTCTCGCCAATTTCATTCCAATCTCCTTACGTTACGTTATGTTTAAAAGACGTAGCACAGTATACAAGTGATGCGACCGGGACTATCCAAATCCGGCGCCGCGGCTTCCAAATTGAGCCAAACAGTTGGCTGCACCGCATCGCGATTCATCGGAAGAATGTGTTCCTCGCTTAGTATAGTGGACCTAGCATGACCGACATGGAGACGTTTGGGGCTATTGCTCTTGAAGACCCTCAAAGCAAGGCGGCAGAGCACTTTGGCGAATTTGAAAACGCTGGGATTTTTCGACGAAGATTGCGCCTGTCCCTCTTGGTGTCCACTGCCCTAGGCCTGGTTTTTGCGCCCCACGCCTTGGCGCAAACGGCACCCGAACAACCGATTCCTTACAGTCACAAGCTCCACGCCGGCACTCTCCAGTTGAAGTGCAATCAATGTCACGTCAACGCCGATCCGGGGGATGCAATGGGTTTCCCTGCCGTCAAGACCTGTATGGCCTGCCACGCTTCGATCGCAGCGAGCAAGCCGTCGATTCAGAAACTAGCCGCCGCCGCAAAGAGTGGCCAGGAACTCGACTGGGTCCGCGTGTATCACACGCCTGCTTTCGTCTGGTTCAGTCATCGGACTCACCTTGCGGCTGGCAGCAAATGCGAAAACTGCCATGGCCCTGTCGCCGAGCGCCAACAGCTCCATCGCGAGGGCGACATCAGCATGGTTGGGTGCATGAACTGTCACAGAGCAAAGAAGGTGAGTAACGACTGCAGCTTCTGCCACGAGCGCCCCTGACGAGCCGTGGCGTTCGAGTCCGCCGCCGGGAGCGAACACCTCCTGGTTTGCGATTGAGAACTTCCGTAGTTTGTGATAGCTTGTCAGATCCTTACGAAGCTGGCAGCCGGAACGATGCGCAAGCAGCTCGCAAGATATAGGGAGACCTCATGACGCGAGTTTTGCTGTTAGGCCTCGATCCAGAGACCGTCGATTTCTCTGACCCCGCTCTGCCGCCCGGCATGACCGCTGAGAAGGTGCACGCCGGCATCGCAGTTGCGATGAAGCAGTTTGCGGAACGCGGATGGGAGGCGGATCTTGGTTTGATCCGGCCTGATGAAACGGCGGGGCCCGAGGTGGAGCGTCAGCTAGCTTTGAAGAATTACGATTGCGTGGTTGTCGGAGGCGGCGTGCGCTTGCCAGCGCGAGGCCTTCAATTATTCGAAGTCGTCATTAACGCGATCCATAGGGCTGCTCCGAACAGCGCGATCGCCTTCAATACACGACCCGACGATAGCGCCGATGCTGCCGCCCGCTGGTTGCCACGTAGAAGCGGGGCTCTATAGGCCGAGACGGTTTTCAGAAAGAATGTCTGCCGACTCGGACGGTCCCCGCCCTTAGGGGCGGGGTTTCATCCGGGCGTCTACCAATGCGTGGATGGATTTGGCCTGTGGTCCCTTGCGCTTGGGCGCGTCCGTCGGTGAACGCGAGTTCCTGCCGGTGACACGTTGCGCAGGATGACTTTCCGTTCACAGACATCCGCTTGTCGTAGAACAGGTGCCGGCCAAGCTCGACCTTCGCGGCTGTCATCGGGTTATCGGCCGGAACAACAGGCGGCGGAAAGCCTTTTCGGCAGATTCCACTCGAAGTCAGCTCCGGCTCCGAATCTGCACATCAGGAGCGCGAGCATGAGCGCCTTCGGCGACAAGAGAGTTTGCACGACGCTACTTTCTCAGTTGAACGATTTCGAGCTTCGCCAGCATGCGGATCGATCGAGCGCCCGGCTTGTCTTTCGGAACGACAAGACGAAATCGGCCCTGCGCTCCGAACAGCCGTTTGCCATTCGCCGTATCCGCGAGCAGGATCTGGTTATCGATAAAGGCCGGATCCAGCTCTGCGAGTGAGAACACGACCTGATAGCCGTCCTGCGCCTCCGCCAGGACGTAGGTCGTGAGCGCTTTGTCGCGCAGTTCGCTTCCCTGTGGAACACCCGCCTTCTTCAGCACCTCATGCAGCCAGACGCCTTCATAGGCGGTCTCCATTCCGTTGCTCGTGGTCCGCACAGAGGCGCGGGGCATCTTGGCGAGGTCGTCCGCGGAAAGGGTCAGCGGCTGCTTGACCGCTCCGGTGACTTGAATGGAGGTAGGTCCGTCTTGCGCGGCCAGCAGGCCGGCGGCGACACAAGCGAGAATCGAAAAGCGTCTCGTATACATGGCTACGTACATTGTAGCTTCCGTCGTGGAAAAGCCCTTCGGCGGAGATACGAATGCTTTTTAGAGGCGTCGTAGTTGCACCCGAACGCCACTTCACGAGTCACGGACGATTGCTATTGGTCGTGCGAGTTGATGAAGCCGACTAGATTCTCCAGATACTCCTTGGGCATGTAGCCTCCCGCGATGGCGGTGAGGTGGGACTTGCCGGGCAGGACGATGTTGGTGAAATTATTCAGCTCCCGGGCCATGCGGGTGGTTTTGGCTCGCGGGCGGTCGAGTTCTCCGTTGATCGCGATGACAGGCACCGTGATCGTGGTGAGGTCGAGCTTCGGGCGATTCGCCGCGGCGGCGGTTGGAGCGGGCGTTGTCGGACGGGGCCGCGGAGCTGGCGGGTTTGCTGCCAGCTTCTCCGCTTCTTCTTTTGACATTCCGTTGTCCATGGCGTGATTCACGCGCAGGCCCTGCGCGACCTGGTTCTCGAGCGGGTCGCGTCCTTCTTTATCTTTCGGGAGTTTGGCAATCCACTCGGGATCAACTTCCAGGACTCCAGAGCCGCCGAAGTGGGCCGTTATGAACCGCTCCGGATTGGTGGCGAGGAGCTGGCCGGTGATTCCCCCTCCCATGGAATAACCGCCGATGTGCGCCTTCTGGATTTTCAGGTGGTCCATGAGTTCGATGACGTCGGAGGCTTTGCCGGGTCCGTTGAGCTGGGGTTTGTCGCTCTTCCCGTGGTTCCGATTGTCGAGCGCGACGACGCGATGATTCTTGGCGAGGGCCTGGGCGATTCCGTTTGCGAACCAGTTGTGGTCCGCGTTCCCGGTGTAGCCGTGGATCAGGACGACGTAGGAACCCTTCTTACCGAGCGAGAGGTAGTGGATCTTGATTCCGTCGGAGGTCTTGAAGAAAGCGCTGACGGGCTGTTCCGCGCGCGGCTGGGTGGCGGCGGAGGCCGTGAAGCCCGCAATGGCGATCGAGGCAGTTGCGATCAGCGTGGATCTGCGAAGCATGGGTGCACTCCTTGACGTTCAGATTTGTGTAGAGGCTACACGAGGGGAGTCCGTTCGGCAAGGGGCTGTGGAGTCGGATCGGCGCGCTAGCGAGCGGCACATCGCGTCCGCTCCCTAGGGTCGCGCGTGGGGTTCTGGCTCGATCACCTGTGCGAAAAACCGAATCCCCGGCCTTATACGACCGGGGTTACAGGGCGAGGTTACTCGGCGAAGCTTACTTGCGGCGGCGGAATGCGGCTAGCGCGGCGAGTCCGATTCCGATGGCGGCGAGCGTTGAGGGCTCGGGCGCGTCGAGAAGCGAGAAGGCGCGGTCGCCCGAGCGGCTGAAGTTTCCAACGTTGGCGCCACTGGAGAATTGCGACTGAAAGGTCGCGCCGTCGCCGCCGGTTCCCTGAATCCATGTAAAGAGCGGATCGAAGTTTGGCGCTGTGCTGAGCGGCGAGAACCAGTAGTTCGTGTTAGCGAGCAGGTTGACGCCTGCGAATGAGGCGGTGAACTGATAGACGCTGACCGGGTTTCCAAGGAAGATCCCGTTGCCGATCACCTGCGAGCTGACCTGCGCGGCTGGAATTGAGGTGTTCAGCAGAAGGGCGCCCGGAGCGCCGCCCGAGTCGAGAGCCAGACGAAGTACCCAGTTCGCAGTGTTCGGCGCGGCATTTTGGAGATTCGCATTGTTGAGGTAGAGTCCGTACCAGACCGCGGCGGAAACGCTCGCGGCGGAGCTGACTGCGAAGTTGTCCCAGGCGCGGAATCCGCTGACGCTGCTGTCGACCTGGGAGGTCCAGGATGAGCCTACATCAGTCCCGTTTCCATTCCAGACAAGTGGTTGCGAGTAGACGATCGAGGCGCTTTGCGCAGCGCCGGCGGTCACTAACAGGGTTGCGGCCATTAACGCGAATCTCATCGGTTGCTCCTCCGAGCGAGAACTATACCATCCATGTCTCGCGGATGTTGACTATACAGAGGTTCTGGAGCGTACTAGTGTTTCGGTGGTACAGGCCCGGCTACTTCCGGGCCGATGGCAGATATCGCTTTCGACGGCTCCGGAGCAGGCGGCAGAATTGCCGGATAAATCCACCTTTTTACGTTCGATTCCAGCGGATAAAGACGCCTTTTCAATGATTTAGAGATGGAAGTGTAGTTGCTTTAATGTTTGGAGAAGGAGTAGTACCCGATGAACCATCTCATCGTTCGAGGGGCGTTACTCGCAGCAATCGCCGCTTCGTCGACCTACGCTCAGCAGGCGGATCCGGATCGCAGACAGCCGATCTACCAGGTCACCGTCATTGAGCGAACAACAAAAGCGGTGAATTACAACTACCGTTCAGGCCCCACTCTGATCGATTTCCGCGGAACGGTTTTGCTCCCCAAGGCGAAGGGCATAGCGAATGTTCACTCGAAGCAAGGACGCACCGAGATCGATGCGTCGCTCGAGGGATTAACGGCTCCGTCGCAATTCGGACGTCCGTATCTTACTTATGTCCTCTGGGCGATCACGCCGGAGGGCCGTCCGCATAATCTCGGGGAACTCGTTTCGAATACCTCCGACAAGGCTCACGTTCAAGTGACGACCGATCTGCAGGCGTTCGCGCTGATCGTTACGGCGGAACCCTATTCCGCAGTCCGGCAGCCGGGCGACGTCGTAGTCGCCGAGAACCAGGTCCGCAGCGACACGGTCGGAAAGATCGAAGAAGTGAACGCGAAGTACGAGCTGCTGCCGCGCGGAACGTACACGCTCGATAAGTCGGCGAAGCTCGATGCCGAGGTTGCGAATGCGCCGAAGGTTTCGATGCATGAGTACGAGGCACTGTCGGAGATCCACCAGGCGCAGAGCGCGATCAACTACGCGCAAATGGCGAATGCGCAGAAGTATGCTCCGAATACGTTCACGAAAGCGCAACAGTTGCTCGATGAGGCGCGGCAGATCCACCGGGCGAAGGGCGAGCGGCGACGGGTCGTAGAAGCGGCCCGGGAAGCATCGCAGACGGCCGAAGACGCGCGCGTGATGGCGGAGCGCCGTCAGCGCGAGGAGCAGGTGGTTCTGGCGCAGTCGGCGGCATCGGAAGCGGATCGGGCTCGGGCACGCGCCGAGATGGACGCTCAGCGCGCGCGGACCGAGGCGGGAAACGCGTTGGCGCAAGCGGACGCGGAGCGCGCGGCGCGGCAGCGGGCCGAGGCGGAAGCAGCGGCTCAGCGGCAGCGGGCGGTGGACGCGGAAGCGCGAGCCGCAGTGAAACCGGCTCCGACCGCGAGCGTCGAGATCATCCGCGTGCCGGATAACTCAGGTCTTCAAAAGACGCGGGTCCGGATGAAACTGCTCGAGGATCTCAATGCATCCCTGGCGACGCGCGATACTCCGCGAGGGCTCGTGATCACGCTGCCGGATGCCGCCTTTGCCGGCGCGAGCGTCCGCGGGCAGATCGCGGAGCAATTGAATCGCGCAGGCGCGGTGCTGGCCCGGATGCCGGGCCTGCACGTCGAGATCGAGGGGCACTCCGACACCACGGCTAACGAATCGCTCGCCGCCAAGCGGGCGGACGTGGTCCGCAGTCAGCTGGTGAGGTACCTGTCGAGTTCGATGAGCGCAAGGGGCGTAGGCAACACGCGTCCGTTGGCGTCGAACGCGACGTTCGAGGGGCGCGAAGAGAATCAGCGCGTCGAGATCATTATCTCGGGGGATGCGATTGGCAGCGTTCCGTTTTGGGACCGGACATATCGGCTGACTCGCCGGTAGTTCTGCTTTGGTCCACTTTCTTACGTCCGCGCAGGCCGCTGTGCCTGCGCGGTTTTATTTTGGGGCGACGGCAGGAACATTGGTTGCATTGATCACGTAGGAAGCTCTGAGGAGACTTCCCCCTTGTTTCTTTGGAACCTGGTCCCGCAAGACATACGCGTTGCCCTGCGCGTCTTACGAAAGAATCCGGGTTTCACAGCGGTGGCGGTTCTTTCGCTGGGGTTAGGAATCGGCGCGAATTCCACGATCTTCAGTCTTGCGGACGCCATGATGTTGCGGCCGCTGCCGGTATTCGCTCCGAGCGAGATTCTTTCGTTACGGGCAAAGACTCCGGCAAATCCGTTCGCCGGAATGTCTTATAAAGACTACGTCGACTACCGCGATCATCTCAAGGGCTTTTCGGGGTTGGTTGCGTACTCGGAAAGCACGTTCGCTTTCGCGGAGTCCGCGGATGCGTTGCCGCAGATCAAATTCGGAATGCTGGTGTCCGGGAATCTGTTCGAGGTACTGGGAGTTGAGCCGGCGCTTGGACGCGGCTTCCGGGCGGAGGAGGATCGCGTTCCGGGGCGCGACGCAGTCGCGGTACTGGGATACAAGTTCTGGCGCGAGCAGTTCGGCGCGAGGCGGGATGTGTTGGGTAAGCGGATCCGGTTGAACGGCGTGGAGTTCACTGTGGTGGGAGTAGTTCCGGAGAAGTTTACAGGAATGGACCAATATGTTCAGCCGACGATCTTCGTTCCCCTGAACATGTCGCCGAAACTGGCGGCATCACCTAGCGGCAATCTTCTCGATAAGCGCGATAATCGGACACTGTCGGTAAAAGGCAGGCTGGCGCCTGGCGTTTCGATCGCGCAAGCGCAGGCAGAAACGGCGGCGCTCGCCGCATCGCTGGCGCAGAGCTTTCCGGACTCGAACAAGAATCAGACCGTGATGGTCCGTACCGAGCTTGAGACGAGAATCGAGCGCTCTCCGCCGGACGCAATGATGATTCTGACGCTGTCTACGCTTGTGATGCTGGTGCTGCTGGTGGCTTGCGCCAATGTCGCGAATCTCCTGCTAAGCAGAGCGCGGGCGCGGACCCGCGAAATCGCGGTCCGGCTGGCGATTGGCGCGGGAAGGACGCGGCTGGTCCGGCAGTTGTTGACGGAGAGTTTGATGATCGCGTTCGGCGGCGGAGCGGTGGGACTGCTGATTGCATGGGGCGGCGTTCGGTTCTTGTCAGGCATTGAAGTTCCGAGCGATGTTCCGATCGCGATGACGTTCGAGATGAACGACCGCGTACTCATCGTGAGCTTCGCGCTTTCGATTCTGAGCGCGCTGCTTTTCGGCTTGGTTCCCGCGTTTCAGGCAACGAAGTCGGACTTGGTCCCCTCGCTGAAGGCGAACGTTTCGGATACCGGAAAGAAGCGCTTGTGGGGCCGCAATGCGCTGGTCGTAGGACAGATCGCGCTGTCATTGGTGGTCCTGGTCGCGGCGTCCGGATTGATGCGCGGATTCAATCAGGTGATGAAGGCGGATCCCGGATTCCGGCGGGATCATTTGCTGATGATGAAGTTCGATCCGACGCTGCTGAAATACGCGCAGGTGCAGGCGCGAGAATTCTACAAGCAATTGACGGGTCGGGCGCGGGCGATGACCGGCGTGAAATCGGCGGCGCTGATGTCAACGATTCCGATGAGCAATAACATCGAAAGCGATGCCGTGGTCCCCGAGGGTTTTCAGTTCCAGCCGGGTAAGGAAGCCGAGGGCGTGATTTCAAATGTGATCGGCGATGGATATTTCGAGACGATGAGCGTTCCGATCCTGCGCGGCCGCGGGTTCCGCGAAACGGATACGGCCGAGGCACCGCGGGTCGCGGTCGTCAACGAAGTGATGGCGCAGAAGTATTGGCCGGGCCAGGACGTGATCGGAAAGCGGATCAAGGTCGGCGGGCCCCAGGAGCCGTGGTCAGAGATCGTCGGCCTCGCGAAGACACACAAGTACAACTGGATCGCGGAGCCGCCGAGCGAGATTGTGTATACGCCGATCGGCCAGCGGAGCCGGACCGCGATTACGCTGATGGTCGAATCGGCCGGAGACCCGCGGGGACTCGCGAACCCGATGCGCGACCTGGTGAAGGGGCTCGACGCGAATCAGCCGGTCTTCGACATGCGGCCGTTCGAGGATTTCTATCAGATGCGCGCGGTGAACTTACCGAACGTGCTGGTCGAGATCGTGAGCTCGATCGGATTGCTGGGTTTGATTCTGGCGCTGGTTGGCTTGTATGGCTTGATGGCGTATTCGGTGGCGGGACGTACGCGGGAGATCGGAATCCGGATGGCGATCGGACAAGGACGCGGGAGTGTATTGGGGATGGTGCTCCGGCAGGGATTGCTGCTGGCGGGAATCGGAGTCGGAATCGGGCTTGTGGCGAGCTTCGCGCTGGGGCCGGTGATGGCATCGGCGTTCATGACTCCTCCGGATGCGTTCGTCTACGTGGCGGTTCCGCTGGCGCTGCTCGCGATCACGATGCTGGCGGCTTTGATTCCGGCGCGGCGGGCGGCGCAAGTGGATCCGATGGTCGCGCTGCGATACGAATAATCGTTAGACCGCAAGATTCGGATGGTTCGCAATGTGTACCTCGCGTACTGTCGAGACATGCATCGCACAATTGATCCGACGATTCTTTATTTCGGTACACCGGTCGCGCTGATCTCGACGCTGAATCCGGATGGCACGCCTAATCTCGCGCCGATGTCTTCGGCGTGGTGGTTGGGCTGGACCTGTATGCTCGGCCTCGGCGAGATGGGCCAGACGTCTGAGAATCTGATTCGCACAGGCGAATGCGTCATCAATCTGCCCTCGGAATCGATGGTTGAGAACGTCGACCGGCTCGCGTTGACAACGGGCCGGAATCCGGTTCCTCAGAAGAAAGTGGATTGGGGATATGAGTATCGCGCGGATAAGTTCGGCGTTTCCGGATTGACCCCGGTCAAGTCGGAACTGGTCGCGGCTCCACGCGTCCGCGAGTGTCCGGTGCAGATGGAGGGCGTCGTCCATCACTATCGGCCGTTTGGCAAGAACGTGAAGGCGAATGTGTTCGAGATCCACATCGAGAAGCTGCACGTGGATGAGAGCCTGCTAGTGGGCGAGGGTCCGAGGCCGCACATCGATCCGGACCGGTGGCGTCCGCTGATGATGAGCTTCTGCCGGTTCTATGGGCTGGGCGGCGAAGTGCATCCGTCGCGGCTGGCGGAATCGAATTTCATGAAGGCGGTGCGAGAGCCGGTTCCGGTGCCGTCTATGGAGACGGCGGGCGTCCGATAGCCGAATCCCGCACTGACGTGCGGGGTTATGCTGTTTTGCGGCGCTCCGGTTGAGCGCGGGTCACTATTTCTTCGGCGGCGGAATGGCGGAACCGAGATTCATGGAGCCGCCGCCTTCGCTGACGTAGTTGCGGTTCCAGGTCGGGATTTCGACGGTGCAGTCGCCCTTGACGACGGCCTGGCAGGCGAGGCGAGAGTGGATCGTGAGTCCGGGCGCCATGTCGAGGCGGTCGAGTTCATCTTCATCCGCTTCGGGAAGATTCTCTTCGCCTTCCTTGATGATCACGTGGCACGTCGTGCAGGCGCAGCTTCCGCCGCACGCGTGCTCGATGTGGATTCCGAAATTGATCGCCACGTCGAGAATCGACTCCGGCTTGCCGTGTTCGTCGTAGGGCATCTTGCCGTGCTCGAACTCGACCGTTTTGTCGGGGTTCACGAAGGTGACTTTGGGCACTAATTCATTCTAGCGTGCGGGCCTACCTGAAGCCCCTTTTTCCGCAGCGAACGGAAACATTTGTGGGCGAAACGGCGAAGTTGCCATACTAAAAGGCACGTGTTTCATTTACTAGAGAAATCCATCCTGACGGCATTTTCGCGCTTGGCCACTGAGAAGTTTGGGCCAGACGTGCCGGTGCTGTCGGAGCAGCCAAAGCAGAGTTCGTTCGGAGAGTTGTCGCTGCCGGTTGCGTTTCAACTGGCACGCCCGTTGAAGAAAGCGCCCAAGGTGATCGCGCAGGAAATTGTAGATGCGGTCGGCGCGATCGACGGCGTTTCCGGTTTTGAGATTGCGGGCAACGGGTTCATCAACGTCCGGTTCGATCGCGGAGCTTATGGACGGGCTGTCCTCGAGGGGCGCGATAGTGCGGTCGCGGAGGTCGCGGGCAAGATCATCGTCGAGCACACGAATATCAATCCGAACAAAGCGGCGCACATCGGACACCTGCGCAATGCGATTTTAGGCGACACGTTCGTCAAGATGCTGCGCACGGCCGGCCGCAAGGTCGAAGTACAGAATTACATCGACAACACCGGGGTCCAGGTGGCGGACGTCGCGGTCGCGTTCGAGAAACTCGAGAACCTGAAATCGGAGGATGTCCGGAAGTTGATTGACGATCCGGCGCGTCCGTTCGATTATCTGTGCTGGGATTTGTACGCGCGGATTTCGGCTTACTACGCGGACAACAAAGAGGCTCAGCAATGGCGGCGCGATGCGCTGCATGCCATCGAACACGGCGAAGGCCTGACGGCGGAGCTGGCTCATCTCGTCGCGGATGCGATCGTGAAGTGCCATTTGAAGACGATGTACCGCTTGGGGATCGTTTACGATGTGCTTCCGCGCGAGAGCGAGATTCTGCATTTGCAGTTCTGGGCGACGGCGTTCGAGCAGTTGAAAGAGCGCAAAGCGATCTTCTTCGAGAACGAGGGGAAGAATAAGGGCTGCTGGGTGATGCCGGCATCGGCGTTCAAGGATCATGTTTCCGAGGAAGAAGAGGAAACCGACGACAGCAAAGTGATCGTCCGGTCGAACGGCACCGTTACGTATGTCGGCAAAGACATTGCGTATCAGATGTGGAAGTTCGGCCTGCTTGGTAAGGACTTTTTCTACCGTCTGTGGAGCACGTATCCGGGCGGCCATTCAGTTTGGGTGTCCACGGATTCCGCTGCAGGCGAGTGTCCGAAGTTTGGCGCGGGCGCGCAGGTGTTCAACGTCATCGATTCACGGCAGTCGTATCTGCAGGACGTCGTTGTGGCGGGGTTGCGGGCGCTTGGCTATCCGGACCAGGCGGAGAAGAGCGTCCATTTTTCGTATGAGATGGTCGCGCTGACTCCGGCGACGTGCGTCGCGATGGGGATTGAGCTTTCAGAGGAAGACAAGCGCAAGCAGTACGTCGAAGTGTCGGGGCGCAAAGGCCTGGGCGTGAAGGCGGACGATCTGATTGACACCTTGATCGAGAAGGCGCTCGACGAGGTGACGTCGCGACACCCGGAATCGGCGGAAGCCGAACGGCGTCAGGTAGCGACCCAGATTGCGGTCGGCGCGCTGCGCTACTTCATGTTGAAGTTCACGCGGAATTCCGTCATTGCGTTCGATATGCAGGAAGCGTTGAGCTTCGAAGGCGAAACGGGTCCGTACGCGCAGTACGCATCCGTGCGAGCTCGAAATATTTTGCGGAAGCTTGCCGATCGCGGGGAGTCGATGCCCGATTTCACTGCAGTGTTGACGCAGGAAGCGATGGCGCGTCAGTTGGCGGATGAGGATTGCTGGCAACTGCTGTTAGCGGGGTCGAAGGCGGGTTCGGCGATTGAGCGCGCGATTGCGTCGGGCGAGCCGTCGCATGTGGCCCGGTATGCGTTCCAGCTGGCGCAGTCGTTCAACAATTTCTATCACTCGTTCCAGGTGTTGACGGAAGAGAATCCGGAGAAGAGGGCGTTCCTGCTATGGATGACAGAGTTTTTCCGGGCGCAACTGGAGCGAACACTGCGGGTGTTGGGGATTGAGGTTCCGGCGTACATGTAGTTGTCTGGCGACGCGGTGAAATGAGTACACGCAACCTTACGGTCGCGCCCCGGTGATTTGCGCGTCTGGACGTGCACTACTGCGATACCATCTCTTGAGTCGTCGTAACGAATTTGAGCTAGCCTTCATGAACAAACTGTTTCGGACCAAGAGTATTGACGCGCTCGTCGCGGCCGCAGATGAGCCGGATGTACGGCTTAAGCGGACCCTCGGACTCTGGAGCCTGATCGCTCTGGGCATCGGGTCCGTGATTGGTTCCGGGATCTTTACCCTGACGGGCACGGCGGCGGCGGGCGAAACGTTCACCGTCAAGAGCGTTCTGAAGGCCCCTGTTCTCGATCTGATCATGCATGGGCCGAATGCGATCGGGACATTCGGGCGCCCGGGAGCGGGTCCGGGAATCGCGGTTTCGTTCGTTCTCGTCGCGCTTGCCTGCGGCCTCGCTGGGCTTTGCTACGCGGAACTGGCTTCCATGATTCCGATCGCGGGCAGCGCGTACACGTACTGCTACGCGACTCTGGGGGAGATCTTCGCCTGGATCATAGGCTGGGATTTGATTTTGGAGTACGCGGTTTCAAACATGGCCGTGGCGGTGGGGTTCAGTGCGTACTTCAACGACATTCTCGAGAACCTGTTTGGCTTTCATTTGCCTTCGGTAATCTCAGGTCCTACCTTCAATGACGAACTCGCGTTAACGGGCGCGTGGTTCAATGTACCGGCGTTCCTTGTCGTCATGGCGCTGACGTGGGTGCTGGTCCGGGGAATCAAGGAAAGCGCCAGCGCGAACAACGGCATGGTGATCATGAAGCTGATCGTGATCCTGCTGTTCGTGTTCGGAGCCGCCTCCGCAATCAAGCCCGAGAACTGGCATCCGTTCTTTCCGACGGGATCGACTGGCGTTCTGACGGGCGCGGCGGTCGTCTTCTTCACTTACATCGGATTCGATTCGGTGTCGACAGCAGCAGAAGAATGCAAGAGACCCCAGCGAGATCTTCCTCGCGGAATCCTCTGGACGCTGGTGATTTGCGGCATCCTGTACGCGGCGGTGGCGTTGGTGCTGACGGGAATTGCTCCGTACAAGTCGCTGGCGAATGCGGCTCCGGTGGCGAATGCGCTGAAGACCTTGGGCATGGATAAACTGCGCTTGATCGTCACAGCCGGCGCGCTGATCGGAATGATTTCGTCGCTCCTTGTGTTTCAGTACGGACAGGCGCGGGTGTGGTTCGCGATGTCACGCGACCGGTTGCTTCCGGACGCATTCTCGAAAGTGCATCCAAAGTTCCGGACTCCCCATGTGGGGACATGGGTAGCGGCCTTTTTGGTCGGCATTCCGTCGGGGCTGCTCGACATCGGTACGCTCGCGGACCTGACGAATATCGGAACGCTGTTCGCGTTTGTCATCGTCGCAGCGGGAGTCTTGATTCTGCGAAAACGGCAGCCGGAGCGGCCGCGGGGCTTCCGGGTGCTTTGGTCTCCGGCGGTTCCAATCCTGTCGATGTTGTGCTGCTTTGTGCTGATGTTGAGTTTGCCGCTCGAGACGTGGATCCGGTTTATTGTTTGGCTTTTGATCGGGCTGGTGATTTTCTTCTTTTACAGCCGGAAGCGCGCGGATGCGCTGCCGGAGAATCGGTAAGCAGTGATCGCGGGCGACAAATACGGCTCCTTCGGACCGGCTTCGCTATCGTCTGCTTGCTCGGACGGGGCCATCCGACCTACGGTAGTTGCGGATCTATCCTGTAAGGGTGTCTAGCGTGCTTCGAGCTTTCATCCTGTCTACGCTCAGCTTTCTGATTGCACTGCCGATGGCTGCGCAGACGCGGTCACGGACGGATACGGTTGCCACGGGGTTCGGCGATACGTGGAGATTGGTCTCCACCCAGTTTCAGTCGCTTGCCGAAGCCATGCCGGCTGAGAAGTATTCGTTCCAACCCACAAACGGCGCATTCGCCAATGCGCGCACGTTCGGTGAGCAGGTGAAGCACATCGCCTGCGCGAATTACGGATTCTTTAAGGAAATCGAGGGCGAGCAGCCTCCGGCGAATTGTGCGACGGGCGGTCCGTCACCGGCGACGACGAAGGCGGAACTGGTGAAGTATCTACGCGAATCGTTCGAGTACGCGGCCAGGGTGATCGTGACCGTGGATGCGAAGAACATGCTGGAGCGGGTGACAGGTCCATATGGGGCTCCGAATACGAAGCTTGGTGTCATGACGATTGCGGTGTGGCACGGGTCGGATCACTATGGGCAATTGGTCTTGTATGCGCGGATGTGTGGCGTCATTCCGGAGGGCAGCAAGTAGCGGCGTGAACGTACGGCCAGGCTCCGGGTGCGGCTATTTCGCTCGGCTTCGCCTCGCTTCGTGCGCGCCTCGAAATGCTTTCCAGCCATCCTGCTATAACTTCCGCAGACGGACGCCCTGCACCGTGTGGTCAATTCCCTTCTCCAGGATCAGGTCTGCCCGCTCGCGCGTGGGCTGAATGTTTTCGCGCAAATTGATCCCGTTGATCTCATGCCAGATTCCGTGGGCGGTGCTGATTGCCTCGTCGCGAGTAAGGCTCGAGTAGCGGTGGAAGTAAGACTCGGGGTTTTGAAAGACGGTGTCCCGTAGCGTGAGGAAGCGCTCGATATACCATTTTTCGATTTCCGCCTCCGGCGCGTCGACGTAGATCGAAAAATCGAAAAAATCCGAGACAAACATCCGCGGCGACCCGTCGCCCGTCTGCAAGACATTCAGCCCCTCGACGATGACGATATCCGGATTGGTGACGTGCTGGCGCTCGTCGGGGACGATGTCGTAAGACCGGTGGGAGTAGACGGGTGCGCTGACAGTTCCACGTCCGGATTTTACGTCTGCCATGAAATGGACCAGATTCCGTACGTCGTAGCTTTCGGGGAAGCCTTTCCGCTTCATGAGGTGCCGGTCTTCGAGGACGCGGTTCGGCCACAGGAATCCGTCGGTGGTAATCAGGTCGACCTTCGGGTGATCTGGCCAACGTGAGAGCAGCGCTTGAAGAATGCGGGCGGCGGTGCTCTTGCCGACCGCTACCGACCCTGCAATTCCAATCACATAGGGAACCTTCGCTGGGAGGTTGCCGAGAAACAGGTCGGTGGCCTTGTGAAGGTTCTGCGTGGCGGAAACGTAGAGATTAAGAAGTCGCGAGAGCGGCAGATAGATCGCGACGACTTCGTCGAGCGAGAGGCGGACGTTGATGCCGCGTAGCCTTTCGAGATCCGCCTCGGTAAGAGTAAGCGGGGTCGAGGCGCGTAGGGCAGCCCATTCGGTGCGGTCGAAGGCAACAAATGGGGAGAGCTCGGAACGGGGCATGCCTAGGGCAGTGTAACAAGACGAACCCGCGTGGTGACGTTTTGAATCGGCGCGCCACTTCCATTTGGAAGAGATGAAACAACTGAAAGGGTATGTGTCTCCTTCAAGCGATGACGACCTGCTCCGATGAGAATATAGTGCGCCTCAGCCCACTGTTTTTCCAGGTGAGCTACGAGACATGGACGGCGGCCGAATGCCCGCTACGAATCGAGTACGAGATTGAGGCGATGCGCGAAGTTCGGCGTCTGGCCAGCGGACGCAAGGGACCTCGAGGTATTTTGTACGGTCGGCTGGACGGCCAGACTTTGCGGGTCAGTCGGGTGCGAATGGTACCAGCAGGACCTACTGATGAACGCGCCTGGGCCAAGCTGGCTGCGTCGGCTCCCTCTGGTCTAACACCGGTTGGGCTGTTCGCCGTTCGGGAAGAAGTCGCGCTTTCAAATATCGAGTTGGATCTGCTGCGCCGGCAATTCCCCGCCCCTTGGCAAATTGCGCTGGTGATGACGCGCGCGGGACGCGCCGCGTTCTTTGCGCGCGAGTACGATGGAACGCTCAATCCATCGCAACGATTGAGCGTATTCGAGGTCAGCGAACCGGCCGGCTTCGAGCCGACGGAAATTGGTCAGGCGACGATCGGGAGGGCTCGAGCAGCGTCAGCGGCGGGTTCGCCGGCCGGGTTTCAGACGGCAGGATGGGTACTTGCCGGGCTGATTGCAATCCTGCTTGGATACCTAGCCGCGGGGCTCGGCGGAGCGAAGCGGCTGCAGCTGGGGATGGCGGAGCACGGCGATCGCGTGATCATTTCGTGGGACCGCGCCGCTGTTGCCAACGCGCTCAGCGCGCAGGTCGAGATCGTGGACGGCAGCGATCGAATGGTCAGGACGTTAGGGCCGAACGATCTTGCCTCGGGCCGTCTCACGTTCGCGCGCAAGACGGAAGACGTTTCGGTGCGGTTGCAGAGCAACGGACTAGACGAAGCAACACGGTATGTCGGGCGGCCTCCTCTCGCTCCGATGCGCGATGAGATTGCGTCGCTCGTACAGAGATCCGCTCAACTGGTGAGCGAAACGGCGGAGCGCGAAGCGCAACTGTTTGAGCTTCAGGCGAAAGTGGTCCGGCTGAACTGGCGAATTGAGGACTCGCGATAAGCTCACCGACCGGTCGCGCCCCATCAGACGCTTCGAAAACATCGCATGCTAAAATGAGGCTTCCGCCAAGTTGCCATCCGGCACGGGCGCGTAGCTCAGCTGGTTAGAGCGCCTGCTTCACACGCAGGAGGTCCGGGGTTCGAGTCCCTGCGCGCCCACCATTTCCCTTCCCTGTTGCATGGCACCGAGCCGTTAAAATCCGCCAACCCGGTCTTCCTGTTCGCCATTGGGTCAGAGATTTGGATACGATAGGCGATTCATTTCGTGTTCCTCGGTGAAAGATGTTATACCCAAAGACTTTGAGCCGCTCGTCGCAGTGCTGCGAGCACGATCCGAACCTGCGCCCGCTGGTAAGTCCTGCTCGAAATTACCCGAGCCCAGTTCCGTGTACTGCCGAAACCAACATTCGTCCTACCTGAGACGGCCGGAAGGAAGAACATCCCGATACTGGAGGAAGGCGGACTACAATCGCAGCGAGAGTAGATGCCGCCGCGCCTTTCCCGAACCCAGGTGGACCCATCGATATACGATTCGGCGCGGTGGGCGTTTAGATGGAGCATGTCCGGCCAAAACAATCCTCAGTCTTCCGTCGCAAATACCACAAAACAGCCGATTCGCGGATCTCTGAAGTACGAAACTCCCGGCCGGCTCGCCTCCGACGGTCCGCGACCACCAGATCTGAATGACAAAAGCGAATGAGCCGTATCCGAACTAACAGCGCGCGCAATAGAAAGTCTGGAACTCCGCACTCCGCGGTTGCCGGGCGAGTGCTATTTGTCGTTGCTGCGTTCACATTGAGTTCGGCTCAGACGCCGGGGATTGAGGAGCGTCTCGCGAAGTCTCGAAATCTCGGGAAGGCGTTCTATGAAAATCCGACTACACAAACGCAAGCTGTCGCGGAGTTTCGCAAGGCGCTCATCCTTGCTCCGGATTCGCTTCGCGAGAAGCTGAACTACGCACTTGCGCTTCTGCGGGCCGGACGCAATGACGAGGCTGTGCCGATCTTGAAGGAGGTGCAGAAACGCGACGGCAGCCTGCCGCACACTTGGTTCAACCTTGGGATCTATTACAAGAAATCGGGCGATCTCACCAACGCGATCGCGCAATTTGAACGTATGATCGAGCTGGCGCCGCGGGAAGCAATTTCCCACTATCAGCTGGCAACGCTGTACAAGCTTGTGGGACGTGCGGGCGATTCGCTAACGCAGTTCGAGTTCGCTTCGAATCTCGATCCGAATCTGGCCGCGGCACATTTCCAGCTCTATAACATCTACCGCCAAGGTGGTCGCGCGGACGATGCAGCGTTCCAACTCGCGGAATTCACCAAGCTCAAGAAACTTGCCGAGAGCGCGGCGATTCCTGAGGATGTCGATTGGTGCTTCTACGCCGAGATTTACGATCCGCCGGTTCCCGTTAGCAGTGCGGACGGGACAGCCGCTCCGGTTTGGGAAGAGAAGGTCCTACCGGGAAAGGTCGATCCGAAAACCGGGGGGCTCGCGGTAATTGACTCGACGGGTTCGGGCCAGACGGACTTGCTCGCCTGGTCATCACTTGGGATCGCTCTCTTCCGGCGCGGCGAAACGAACGTCGCCGATTCGGGACTTGCAGGAATCAAGGATGTCGTCCATGTCGCGCCGGGGGATTTCGACAACGACGGATTGATCGACCTGTGTGTTCTCACCGGATCAGGCCCGTCGCTCTATCGCAACGTGAAGGGCCGGTTCGTGCCCGTGGCCGCAGATCTGCCGAAGCGCCGATTTGAACGGGCCGTGTGGATCGACTACGATCACGACTATGATCTGGACCTGATTCTACTGGGCGACACTCCGTCGCTGATGCGGAATCAGGGTACGGCCGGATTCTCGGATCGCACTGCCGATTTCCCCTTCGTGAAGGGATCTGTCGTTGGAGCTTCGAAATTGCGCGCCGTGCCCGATACGAAAGCCTTTGACTTAGCCGTGGCCTATCTCGATCGTCCGGCTGTCCTTTATCGAGATCAGCTCGGAGGCCGATACGACACCACCTCTTATCAAGGAGTCCCGCCGGACGTCACGTCCATAAACGCGGATCTGGATGGCGACGGACGGCCTGAGAGAGTTCGAATCGCTCCGGATGGAACCATTCACGTCTTGACGAACCGGGCGCGCGCACGACCTCACTGGATCCGGATTCAGCTTGCGGGTGTCCGGAGCCCGAAGCTCGCGGAAGACGCTGAAGTGGAAATCAAAGCCGGCAGCCTCTACAGGAAGCAAACGTACACCGGCGTGCCCATCGTTTTCGATCTGGGCGCCCACGCCGAGATCGATACGGTCCGCATAACCTGGCCGAACGGCCTGATTCAAAACGAAATGAGGCAAGCCGCCAACAAGTCGTACGTCTACAAGGAATCGCAGCGCCTCTCTGGTTCCTGTCCGATGATTTGGACCTGGGATGGAAAGAAATTCCAATTCATCACGGACGTGCTGGGCGTCGCTCCGCTGGGCGCAAGCGACGGCGAAGGGACTTTCTTTCCAGTCGCGCATGAAGAGTACATCCGAATTCCGTCGTCAGCGCTCAGCACCTTTAAGGATCACTACGAAGTCCGAATTACTGAGGAATTGAGCGAGGTCTCGTATCTCGATCAGGTCCGCCTGATAGCGATCGATCATCCGGCGAGTTCCGAGATCTTCACCAACGACAAGTTTAAGAGCCCGCCGTTTCCGGACTTTCGGTTGTTTGGTGTGACCAGCAGGATCTACCCAAAATCGGCGCGCGATTCCGCCGGCCGCGACGTGCTCCCTTTGCTACTGGCGCAGGACTTCAAGTACCCCGCTCGCTTTGCGCGGTCTGAATCCGGAGTCGCGGAACTTCACGCGCTCGATCTGGATTTCGGACCGCAAGCAGCGCCCGACGGGCGGACCGTATTACTGCTTCACGGTTGGGTTGATTGGGCGGATGGCAGTACGTTCCGGGGCGCGGCACAGGAAAGCAAAGCCGGCTTGATCTTCCCGTATCTCCAAATGAAGGATTCCAACGGACACTGGAAAACCGTCAATGAAGACATGGGCATGCCGTCTGGAAAGCCAAAAACGATTGCGGTCGAACTGACGTTTCCAACGCCGAATCGTGAAGTTCGCATCGTGACGAATCTCTGCGTGTATTGGGATGAGATCTTCCTAAGCAACGGGGCGACGAATCCGGTAGTGCAGCAGCATCTCCTTCCGCTAACTTCGGCAGATCTCCAGTTCCGGGGGTTCTCGGAGTCGCGTATCGACCCCGAGAGGAAGCAGCCCGACACCTTCTTCTACGATCGCGTGTCGCCCACCTCCTTCTGGAATCCGACTCCCGGTTTGTACACTCGATATGGAGACGTCCGCGACTTGATTTCTGACGTTGACGATCGTCCGGTCATCATGGGCTCGGGAGATGAAGTCCGGCTCCGGTTCGATAGTCGCGGCTTGCCCGCCGTTCGCTCCGGATGGAAACGCGATTTCCTGCTGAAAGTCGATGGTTGGGCGAAGGATCGCGACCCAAACACCGCGTTCTCGAATTCCGTGGAGCCCTTGCCGTTTCACAAGATGACTCGCTATCCGTATCCGGCGAGCGAGCATTTTCCGGATGATCCAGCGCATGAACGATACCGCCTGGAATTCAATACGAGGCCCGCGTTGCGCTTGATCCGGCCCCTTGCGGAACGCAACTGATGTTCCGGATCTCTCGCTCGTGATCGCGAACGCCGCGTACCTCTCCGCGCTGGCTCTACCGGCGGCTTTCCAGGTCGCGAAGGTGTTGTGCACTGTTATCGTTTAATGGCGGGTTTGAGAATGCGATCAAGCATCGGATCCCATTGCGCAGCGGCGCGATTCCCGCACCGGCCCTGATAGACTCTTGGCCATGCCTCGAATGCTCCGGCGAAGAGACCTGCTTGCCGGGTTCGCGGTAAAGGCAGTCGCCCAGTCGCCGGATCTGTTCGAAGAAATCCCCACGTCGAAGAGCGGCATCCATTGGAAGCATGACAACGCGTTGTCATCGCAGCGATACCTTCCGGAGACGCTCGGCCCGGGAGTGGCGTTCCTCGACTACGACAACGACGGTTGGATGGACATTTTCCTCGTAAACAGCGGCCCGTGCGATTTCTATCGACCTGCGAAGAAGCCGCAAAACGGACTGTATCGCAATAACCGCAACGGCACGTTTACCGACGTAACCAGCGCAGCCGGCGTCGCCGGCGGCACTTCCTTCGGCATGGGCGTCGCGGTAGGCGACTACGACAACGATGGATATCCCGATCTCTTCGTCACCGCTTATGGCCGATGCACGTTGTATCGAAATAACCGCAATGGCACCTTCACGGATGTGACGGCGAAAGCAGGCGTAGCGACTCCGGGCTGGACCACAAGCGCGGTCTGGTTTGACTACGACGGCGACGGACTCCTCGACCTGTTCGTCTGCAGCTTCGTCCAATACAAGCGTGAGACCCAGGCCCTCTGCATCGAGTCGCGCGGCGGCAAGCCCGCCTATTGCGTTCCGCGGATGTTCCAGCCGACAGCATCGTTCCTCTATAAGAACAACGGAGATGGAACCTTTCGAGACGTCACGAAGGAGACCCGTCTCGATGGGAAGGTCGGAAAAGCTCTCGGTGTCGTGGCGACCGACATTAACAACGACGGTCGTATGGACCTGTTTGTAGCGAACGACACCAAGGAGAACTTCCTGCTCGCCAATCGCGGCGCGCGCGGATGGGAGGACATCGGCTTCGGAGCGATGGTTGCTCTGAGTCCGGACGGCTGGCCGCGTTCCGGGATGGGCGTCGATTCCGCGGATATCAACGGAGACGGCTGGCAGGACTTGTTCGTCGCCAACATCGACAAAGAGATGTTTTCGCTCTACCGGAACACCGGCCACGGCATGTTCGACGACCTTTCCTTCGGCAGCGAGATCGGGCAGGCGACGTACTATATGAGCGGCTGGGGATTGAAGTTCTTCGACTTCGATAATGACGGCGTGCCGGAACTGATTATCGCCAACGGCCATCCCGACGACTTGGTTTCTGAGCGCACGGCACAAGTGCGGTACCGGGAGCCGATGCTCCTGTTCCGGCAAAAAGACCGCGTTTTTCGGAACATCAGCGCGGAGGCGGGCGCCGTATTCAAGCGGGAAATCTCCGGCCGCGGACTCGCCGTCGGCGACATCCACAACGACGGAAGGGCAAGCGTCCTGGTCGGCGTGAACGGCGGCACGCCGCTACTGCTCAAAAACAACGCGGGCGCGGGAAATTATTGGGTCGGAGTGCGCCTCCAAGGCGTGAAGGCGAATCGGGATGGCGTGGGCGCGAAGATTACTTGGCAGGCAGGCGGTGTACGGCGGTCCAAGCTGAAGACCGCGGGCGGAAGCTACCTGTCCGCGCATGATCCTCGCGACATACTCGGCCTTGGGCCGGCGAAGAACATCGATTGGGTGGAAGTGCGTTGGCCGGCGCCCAGCAACCGCGTCGAGCGGTTCTCAGGACTGCCGGCGAGTCGCTATTCGATTTTGGCGGAGGGCGCCGGTGAAGCCGTCGCCCAACCATGATCTACGCCGATTACGAACGAGCTAAAGACCCTTCACCCACATCTTCGGTACGCCAAGAACCGCGGCTTGCGAGTTGTTGTTCTCGTTGATCAGCGTCATCGTACCGATAAGAGCGTTCGACGGGCTGACCCAGTCAGCGGCCGGACCGGTTCCGCGGGTCAAGCCGATCACGCGTCCTTTGCCGGAGTACGTCGCACAGCCACCGCCGCCGGACTTGATGGGAACTTCCTGAATGCTCGAGACCTCGCCGGTCGTCAGGTTGCGGAAATGCACGAAGACCGTAAGTCCGGATTCCGGACCGAGATAGCTGCTGCACAGTTCGACGTGCTGGCCGTAATCAATCGAAAGCGGCCCGAACAGCATGCCGGGGGTTAGATTGTCCTGGGCGTGAACCACAGGGCGAAAGTAAAATGCTCCAGCAGTCGCCATGAGAGCGATGCCGAGGGCAATGGCAGCGAACATTTGCCCACGTGAAGATCCAATCAATCGAGTCAAAGTTCACCCTCCTCTTGCGTGCAAGTATACGCGAATATGGGAACGGAGGAAATCCTCGACGAGTTGTCGACTCAGGGCCTGGGCCTCTAACTCGCACTGGGAGCTCGGAACACATGAGCTGGAAGGCGCCGACGCCGTTGTCGTTGTTCGGAATCTCGAGCGTTCGCGAACAAAGACGGTCCGGCGGGCATCCTCAGACTTTTTCGTGCAGAGAAGACTACCCGCGCATCTTTCGAAAGCACGCCCGCACTTCCTGTGTGAACAGCACCGGCTGCTCGAATGCGGCGAAGTGGCCTCCGCGGTCAAGCCGGTTCCAGTAGACCAGATTCTTGTACCGCTTTTCCGCCCAGCGCCGGGACACTCGGGTGATCTCCTTGGGAAAAGCGCTGATGCCCACCGGGATACGCACCGGTTCGGAACTGGTTTTGCCGAAGCTTTCCCAATAAAGGCGGGCCGAAGACGCCGCGGTACGGGGAAGCCAGTAAAGCATGATGTCATCGAGTAATTCCTCGCGTGTAAGCACGCTCTCGGGATTTCCGTTGCTATCGGTCCACGACCAGAATTTCTCGAGGATCCACGCCGCCTGACCGGCTGGCGAGTCCACCAGTCCGTATCCGACCGTCTGCGGGCGAGTGCTTTGCTGTTTCGAATAGCCTGAATCCCAATCCTGGTAATACTTGCGCGCAGCCAACCCATCTTTTTCTTCTTCCGTCAGGCTGGACATCGTCTCCGGGTCGGGGCCTACCAACGGCATATTGAGGTGGATGCCGTGGCAATGTTCCGTGTCCTGAAGCGCGATCGCGTTGGTGACGGCGGCGCCCCAATCGCCTCCCTGCGCGTAATACCAGTTGTAACCGAGGCCCAGCATGAGTTCGCTCCAGGCGCGGGCGATTCGCTCAACACTCCAACCGCGCTCTTTGGGCTTGTCGGAAAAACCATAACCGGGCAGCGACGGACAGACAACGTGGAACGCGTCAGCACCCACGCCGCCATGAGCGGCCGGATCGGTGAGCATCGGAATGACTTTGACGAACTCGACGATCGAACCTGGCCAGCCGTGCGTCAGAATCAGGGGCGTCGCTGCGGGGTTCGGCGACCGGACATGGAGGAAATGAATGCCGAGGCCGTCGATCTCCGTGCGGAATTGCGGGAGAGCGTTCAGCCGTGCTTCGCGCTTTCGCCAGTCATACTTGTTCAGCCAGTAATCGCAAACCTGCCGGAGATAGGCAAGCGGGACTCCCTGCGACCAATCGCTCACCGTTTCCTGTTCAGGCCAACGGGTCGCGCGGAGCCTGCGCTTCAAATCGTCAAGATCGCTGTCGGGAGCATGGATCTGAAACGGCTTGATCTCGGCGGGCATAGAAATCTAGAATCCCACAACATGCGCGCGGTGATCAGCATCCGGGCGCGGCGGAAGTTCTGAAACGCTATGGATTTGCTAAGGCGCGACGTCCGTGAAAATGTACGTCCTCAAGAAATCATTGCGTAACTTCCCTTGCGGATCGTACTTTCTAGCCAGCCGGGAAAAATCGTCCACCCTCTCATAGCTCGTGCGGAGTCGGGAAGGCGGCATCGTAAATAGCTTGCCCCAGTGAGGGCGCGGCGAAAAAGGTCCAAGCTCCCTTTCGATGACGGGAAGCACGCCCTTGACCGAAGGCCAGTCCGGCTTCCATGTAAAGTGGATCCCAACACTGGGCCGGCGATAGCATGTGCTCATCCAGAAGTCGTCTGCGGCAACCGTGCGAATCTCCGAGATCAGCAGGTGCGGCGCGATGACATCGCGCAGCCGTTCCACTGCGAGAATTGCATCACGAGCGTTGCGACGCGGCACGAAATATTCGGACTGGAGTTCATTTCCGGCGCTTGGAACGAAGCCGGCGCGGAAGTGCGGGAGCCGATCGAACCACGGGCCCGGCACGCCCAGTTGCCCGGTGCAATTCTCAGCGGAAAGCCCATCGAGCGGATGAAGATTGTGCGCGGCCGGCTTTGCTCCGAAGAACTCCGAATCGCCGGCGCGCGAAGGTTCGCCGCCGATGCGGCTCTTGAGCCAAACCTTCTTGATCCGCTCTCGTTGCCAGTCGGTGAACAGACTTACGCTGTACGCGCTTGACTGAATCGCATCGAAGTGCTCCATCGCCTGCGAAAGCGGCATGTCCTCATAAACGCGCTGGCGCATCGCAAACTTGGGCTGAACGTCGAGAGTGAGAGTGGTGATCACACCAAGCGCTCCCAGGCCAACGACAGTTCCAGCGAAAACGTCGCCGTCAGCCTCGCGAGACAGTTGCAGCAGTTCACCATCGGCGGTCAGGAATTCGACCGCGGAAACCTGCGTCGCAAGATTGCCAATATCCTCGCCAGATCCGTGAGTAGCCGTACTGCAGGCACCGGCGATTGAAATGTGCGGAAGCGAGGCGAGGTTAGAGAGTGCGAAACCCTTACTGTCGAGGTGAGGGCACAATTCAGCATACGTGGTGCCTGCCTCGACAGTAACGGTGCGTCTATCCGCGTTGAGCGCGACAACATTCCGCATCGAGCGAAGCGAGAGAAACGCATGTGAGCTGTCGGCGATGGAGTTGAAACTATGTCGAGTTCCCAGTGCCTTCACGCGGTTCTGGGACCTGAGTATCGAACGGATCTGCTCAATCGATGCCGCCTCGTGAAGAGAATCGGTGCCGTAAGAAAAGTTCCCAGCCCAATTCGTCAGTCTTCGGTTCGCGGCTTCCGCGCCGGGCTCATTCATCTCGAGTCAATCATCACTTCAAACCCGACACCTTGCAAGATCCCTCGTTTTCCCCGGGCTGCTTCATCACCTACTTCGCGAACAGCTTTGTTGGCGGCACGCGCTTCCAGTCGTCCAGGAACATCTTCAGGCCGGAGTCGGTCATCGGGTGATGATAGAGCTGCTCCAGAATGTCGAGCGGCATCGTGGCCACGTCCGCGCCCGCGAGGAGGCACTCCAGCACTTGACGAGGAGTTCGAATGCTCGCCGCGAGAATCTTTGTTGTGTAACCGTAGTTGTCGTAAATCGCTCGGATCTGGCGAATCAATTCCATTCCGTCGTCGCCGATGATGTCCTTGCGATGGATGAACGGACTGATGTACGTCGCGCCGCACTTCGCAGCAAGATGTGCCTGAAGGGCGCTGAAGCAGAGCGTCACGTTAGTTTTGACGGCTTCGGCCGAGAGAACTTTTACCGCCTTCAGTCCTTCCACGGAAACTCCGATTTTCGCTACCGCGTTCTTGTGAAGTCCGGCGACGATCCGGGCCTCGCTGATGATTTCGTCGGCGGTCTGGCTGATCGTCTCGACGCTGATCGGGCCGTCCACGATCGAGAAGATCTCGCGCACGACCGCTTCGAAATCGCCTCCGGAGTTCGCGATGTGCGTCGGGTTGGTAGTGACTCCATCGATGATTCCCCAACCCCAGGCTTTGCGGATCTCGTCGATTTTGGCCGTGTCGATAAAGAGCTGCATGGGTGATGTCTCGTAGACCTATGTGGTGATCGAGTCGCCCTTGCCTGCGAGGAAATCTTTGTTTTTGTCGCCCACCCAGTAGCGCTCGCCCGCGATGCACCAAATGAACTCGAGCGGCGATTCCTGCGAGAACACCGGGTGATAGTTCAGGAACGGGATCGTGACCATGTCGCCGCGATTGACGCTGTGGACGAAGCTCAACGTTTCCGGCGTCTCGTAGACCTCCATAGCTCCATTTCCGTTGATGAAGATGTAGACCTCTTCCTGGTCGGTGTGATTGTGCGGAGGCCAGGATCGCTGATGCGGCTGAAAGAACGTGTAGCCCGCGACCAGTTTTTCGGCGGGCTCGGTCACGTCGAACATCATGAAGACGTCCTTGCCCTTCAAGTGGCGAATGCGGGCTTCGTTTCGTGAGATGTCTTTCCAGCTCGAGTGATGGACGGGATGCGCTTTCGCAGCGGGCGCTGATGTCTGGATTACCTTGGCCGGTTCGCCGGAGGGGTTCGCAATCGTGAATTCGGCTGCGCGCGGAATATAGAGCGTGTCGTAAGTGGCGAGAATGAAGGCGTTGCCGTCGACGGTGACGGTTGAGCTGCCTTCCCATTGGAACAGGAGACTCTCGTTGCGGGGCAAAGAATAGCTCTGCGATTCGGAAGCCGCGGGCAGGCTGAACTCACCGCAATTGAGGAATTGCAGGTTCGCCGTTTTGGGTGTAAACCGCTGGCGAAACGTGACTCCTTCGTCGCTGGTCCGAACGAGGACCGCGGGCTGCACAGTCGAGTGAGGAAGACCGGCGGATTCCGTCGCCGGAGTGAGCGTTGCTGACATATTAGATTCCAGATTCAGTCTGCCACGATTTGCATTTGTTTTGCATCGTATCGAGCGCGCTTTCCGCTCCAATACGCTGCGCGAGCCAGATGACAGGGTAGAAGTCCTTTTAATCCAACCTCTACATCAGCAGTTGGCTTCGCCCCCCGGGTGCAGGCGTCGACGAAGTTGTTGGCATGGGCGCGTTCGAGGGCGCCTTCGGCCTTGACCTGGACGGCCTGCCCTTTTGCCGGACGGAACACATAGTCGGACCGCGCGATATCGAGCGTGCCCTCGGTACCTAGAAACTCGACAGACGGTCGCGGATTCGCCACCGGCCAAACCGTCGATTCGAAGCTGAGGTTCCATCCCTTCGAGTACCGGATAATCGCGTTAACCGTGTCGGGATTCCCGCGGCCGTCTTTTGCGAGATAGACGCCCCCGCTGGTGACCGCGTCGAGCGGCGTGCTATCGCCCATCATCCACTGCGCCACGTCCGCCCAATGATTCAGAATGTCGGCGAGGACTCCGCCGCCGTACTCGGGGAAAATGCGCCACGAGTCGTAGCGAGCCTTTTCGTACTCGTAGTAGGGAGTCTTGCCGAGGTACCGGACCCAATCGAGCCCCGCGGGTTTGGGCTCATTCTGAACGTGGCGCGCCTGCCACGCGAAGTCGCTCCAGTTCGCGCGGACGAAAAGGACCTTTCCTAATCGGTTGCGGTCGAAGATTTCTTCCTTAGCGCGCTGGTAGTGCGCGCCGGACCGCTGCTGCGTGCCGATGAGCACGACGCGGTCCGACAGCTTCGCCGCGCGGTAAAGATGCGAGCCTTCCTCAAAGCGATGTACCGCGGGCTTCTCGAGATAGAGATGTTTCTTGGCCTTCAGCGAATCGAGCGCGATATCGAGATGCCAATGATCCGCCGTTGCGACCAGCACCGCGTCAAGATCGCGGCGAGCGAGCGTCTCCTCGTGCGCGGAGCATTGGTGATCGACAACCCCAAGCAACTGCGTGGCACGATTCCGTTGTTCATCATAGAGGTCGCACATGGAAGTTAACTGCACGCGCCCCGTGTCGACCAGAGCTTTCATGACTTCGCGGCCGCGTCGTCCACTGCCGATCAGCGCCATGTTCAGCCGGTCGTTGGCTCCGAAGATTCGGGAATAGGAAGCTGCGGTTAACGCGGCAGCGCGAACAAAGTTCCTTCGGTTCATGGTCCCCCTCATCGCACGTTCCAGCTAGACGCCAAAGATCTTTTTCATATGCGCCCGCGCCGGAACAATCGCGGAATCGCCGAGCTTCACTCCGCTCAGCCGCTCCTCTTCGTTAAACAGCCAACCAGTCCACTTCGCCCTGCGGACAGCGTCAGCGAGAGGCTTCAGGTGGAAGTCGCCCTGGCCCAGAATCACCTGCTCGCCGGAATGAAAATCCCGGAGATGAATTCCGGTGATGCGTGAGTGATGGCGCTGGAAGAATTCCGGAACATCTGCTCCGGCGCGGAACGCGTGGCCGGCGTCGATCACGAAGTTCACCCGCTTTGCGTCCGTGCCCGCGAGCAGCGCTTCGATCTCAAGCCCACGTTCGGCGAACTCGGGTCCGTGATTGTGATACGCCACCGACATTCCAAGATCGCCGCAGAGTTTTCCGGCGGAGTTCAGAGCTTTGGTCTTCGCATCGACGGCAGCGCGATCGAGCTTTCCAGCTTCGACACAGGGCGCTCCGCTGAGAACGAGGCAGGACGCTCCGAGTGCCGCTGCGCCTTTCGCCACGCGGGAGATCAGATCAAACGGCGCGATGCGGGTCGCGGAGTCGTACTGCTCCATGAAGATATGGACGTTCACGAATCGCAATCCGGAATTCGCGATGCGGACGTTCGCGGTCGTGGGCTTCTCGAAATGCATCTGGACGTTGCGGAACCCCGTCTCGAAGCCTTTGTAGCCGAGCTTTTCCATCTTGTTCAACACTGTGATCAGTTCATCGAAATTGGCGATCGGCCATGCGTTAGTCTGGGCGGCCGGATGCGGGCGCGAGTCCGCGGCGATGAGCGGACCCGCCGCGATCGCGGCAAGGGCCTGCCTGCGCGTCAGCCTTTCCATACGATTACTTTCACATCGCTCATCTCTTCGATCGCGTACTTCGGACCCTCGCGACCGATCCCGCTCTGCTTCACGCCGCCGTACGGCATATGATCCGCGCGGAACATGGGCACGTCGTTGATGATGACGCCGCCGCAGCGGATCGCGCGCGCCGCCGCGAACGCACCCTCCATGTCGCGCGTGAACACTCCCGCCTGCAACCCATAGGGCGTATCGTTCACTCGTCGAATCGCATCATCGAAATCGCGATACGGGTGGACCACGACAACCGGTCCGAAGACCTCTTCGCAGGAAAGCCTGGCGCTGTCGGCAACGCCGGTCACGATCGTGGGAGCGATCGTCGCATAGCTGCGCGTTCCACCAGTCAGGACCTTGGCGCCGGCTGCGACCGATTCGCCAATCCAGCTTTCGACGCGCTTCGCCGCGGATTCATTGATCAGAGAAGAAATGTCAGTGGTTTCTTCGAACGGATGCCCGACCTTCATCGTGGACGCGGCCTTCACATAGCGCGCGAGGAAACCGTCGACAACCGATTCGTGCGCGTAGATCCGCTGCACGGAAATACAAACCTGGCCGCTATGCGCGAATGCTCCCGCCGTACAGCGGGAGACAGCGAAATCAAGATCCGCGTCGGCAGCAACGATCGCAGCGGAGTTGCTTCCGAGTTCGAGAGTCACGCGCTTGAACCCGGCAGCGGCTTTGAGAGACTTTCCTACCGCCACGCTTCCGGTGAACGTCAGCATGTCGATTCCGGAATGCGCCGCAAGCTTCGGTCCAAGCAACGGACCCAACCCGTGGACCACGTTATAGGCGCCTTTGGGAGCTCCCGCTTCGGCGAACGCCTGCGCGAGACGCGTCGCGGATAACGGAGTCTTCTCCGCGGGCTTGTGAACCACGGCGTTTCCGGCAGCGAGTGCGGGTCCGGCTTTGTGAAGCGCCAGATTCATCGGAACGTTGAACGGCGTGATCGCTCCGACGACGCCTACCGGCTCCCGCACGGTCATTGCCATGCGCCCTTTGCCGATGGGCGCGGCATCGATCGGAACCACTTCGCCGCGCAACTGGCGCGCTTCCTGGGCGCACGCGATCAGGGTTTGGAGGCAGCGTTCGGCTTCGACGCGCGCTTCGCGTATCGGCTTGCCGGTTTCCATGCAAACCAGCTTGGTGAACTCGACCTGGTCGCGGCGGACAATATCATGGACGCGCATGAGAAGCTCCGCGCGGTCGTAGAGGCTCATCTTCGCCATAGCGGCCGCGCCTTCGCGGGCAGCGGCAATCGCCCGATCGAGATCGGCTTCGTTTGCCTCGCAGACGCGCGCGACAAGGGTGCCGTCGTACGGCAGGCAAACGTCGAAGGTGCGATCTGTTTCAACCGCCTCGCCGCCGATGAACATCGGAAAGGTATCTACTTGCACGGTGGAAGGCATGCGGAATTCCTCACAAGATAATTCTCTAGCGCTTTTCATCGCGCCCCTCGCGTCAGGAACAAGAGCACCAGAACGCCCGCGATCGGCATCAGCGCGGTCAACACAAATACGGGCGAATAGCCGAAATGATCGATCAGGAAGCCGGTCAGAAGCGGGAACCCGAATCCGCTAAATCCTTGTGCGATTCCCGTAAGACCGGTGACGCGGCTGACGGCGGGTCCAGGCATCAGATCGGAGATTCGCGCGAAAAAATTCGCCGACAGTCCGTAGTGCCCGAGGAGTACGACGCAGATAAAGGCCAGGGCTCCGTTGACCGAGTCCGCCCGCGTTACGCCAAAACCCAACAGGCACAGACCACCGCCGACGAGCATGCAGATATTTCGCGCGCGGGTAACGCTCCATCCCCGGCGGATTAGCTGGCCCGCGGCCCAGCCTCCGCCGATGCTTCCGACATCACCAAAGAAGAAGGGAATCCAGGCGAAGAGACCGATGGAGGTGAGGCTCAAGCCCCGCTCCCGATACAAGTATTCGGGCAGCCAGAAAATGTAGAACTGAGAAACGGGTCCGGCGATGAGTCGCAGCAGCATCAACGCCCACACATCGCGGCGAGCGAGCAAAGCCGCGTTCGAAGGCGACGGTTCTTCCTGCGCGGCTCGACCCTCCCCGATGTAGGCGGCTTCCGAAGCGGTCAGCTGCGGATGCTCCTCAGGTTTCCGGTACACGAGTCGCCACAAAAACACCCACAGAATTCCGAGCGCGCTCGGAACGACAAACGCCATCTGCCAGCCGAGTGTTGTCGTGATCAGGACCAGTAGTGGCGGCGCGATCATGGAGCCTAAGGTCGCGCCTCCATTGAAGACGCCC
>JADMIO011456525.1_pt1 | contig 39595 bp, 39 predicted proteins | sample 8958161 | NCBI WGS metagenome assembly JADMIO01 (sample SAMN16585339, study PRJNA669376) | soil metagenome | isolation source: Crop rotation soil | place: USA: Cullars Rotation, Alabama | collected 2011 | reverse complement strand
GAGGGTTGGAACCGCCGCGTTTCAAACGGTGTCGCGCGACAGCGTAGTTTGTCAGCGTCTGTCGCATCACCCTCGCGAAAATTCCGATAAAGTGACTCCGATTCTGCCAGACAAGATTCTTCTCGCCGATCAGGCGAAGAAACGCCTCGTGAACGAGGGCGGTCCGCTGAAGGGTATGAGCGGTCCTTTCTCCCCGTAGATATGTCTCGGCCAAACGACGCAAGTCATCGTAAACCTCCGGCATCATGTTGCTGAGCGCGGCGACCTCGTCGAGGTCGGCAGGATTCGCCTCGCATATGGGGGACGAAGGCAATGCCGCAGTGGGCGACGCCGCGGCCCCGTCGGCGTCAACCGTTGCCATAACGACAGAGTTTAACGCATATACGCGCTGCGCGTCCAGCCATAGCTCCTCGCAGGGCGTCTCAACATCGTGTTGCAGGTTTAAAGCGCTTCGAATCACAAGGGGATTGAACTAACTTTTTTCTTGCCCGCCATTCGATCGGACGGCCCGATGACCAATTTCAGATGGCCACCGGGCTAATCGTTTTGATGTGTTGGCGCAGTTGAATTCAGAGGTTTCTCCAGGCACAACGCTCAATGCGCTTCGCGCAAGAAGCCGTGAACGACGCCGTTCGCATCGACATAAACTCCGGTCACGGCCCCGTTCGGAGCAATGGCTCCCCAGGGACCGAAGTTTCCCGGAACGTCGAACTCGACGATGGCGCCGTGCTGATCGCGCACAAAACCGTGATTTACGTTTGCGGAATCAACATACCATCCCGTGGTCGCTCCGTTTGTGTTGATATCCCAGGGAAGGGTTCCTTGGTTGAAGCCGGTGCCGGCGTTTGGAGCGTCGAAAATTGTAACCGCACCGTGTTTATCCAGCAGGAAGCCGTGGTTCACAAAGTTCGCGTCAATGAGGACTCCGAGGACGTTCCCATTTGGAGTAAAGCCGCCGCCGTACGTGCCCTCAAACGGGCCTGTGCCTCCACCCGGAAGATCGAACGTGGTGATGACGCCCTTCTTGTCCCGCAGAAAACCGTGGGTCGCAAATGTGTCATCAAAGTAAAATCCTGTGAGCTCCCCATTAGGGCTAATTGCGAAACTTTGCGTTCCCTGGCCGGGCGCTGTGCCTGCCCCCGGCGCATCGAACGTGGTCACAACCCCGTTTGCATCGCGCACGAAACCGTGAAGCACGTCCGCCGAGTCAATATAGAATCCCGTGATCACGCCGTTCGGGTTGATGAGTTGGGGGCTGTTAAAAGGAAAAGTGCCCCGACCGGTTCCCGTTCCGGCACCCGGCGCGTCGAACACGGTAATCACACCTTGATTGGAGCGAACGTAGCCGTGGGCGGTGTTGTCAGAGTCAGTGAAGAATCCCGTAATGGTCCCACTCGGGTTGACTGAATAAGCCCGGGTTCCTTGGCCAGGAGCCGTGCCCGCGCCCGGCGCGTCGAACATGGTGAAAACGCCACTCCGGGATCGACTGAAACCGTGCCGGATATCGTTGGCATCGCGGCTGAATCCGATGATTGTGCCCGCGGCGTTGATGTCCAGGGTGTTTGTGCCCTGACCTGGCCCGGTGCCGGCATCGGGTGCATCAATAGTTATGATAGTTTGCGCATAGATGGGAGTGGTTATAGCCAGCGCGATCAGGATGATTGCCGCCGGTATTAGCTGCAGTTTCCATTTTGAGAGATAGAATGATTTCATACTCGTTAACGCAACAACGGCGGCAAAAACGGCTCATTTTTCCGCGTACGAGGGTGATGGTATCCGATATTCTTTCGTGAAGAGTCCATTTCGTCGCTCCTGTCCCCCAGAATGGCCGAAGCTGCTGGGCGCGGCCGCTGTTGGCGGAGCGGCTACCCTTTTTGTTGCTCGCAATTTTTTTCCTACGGAAAAGAAAATCCGCCACGAGATCGTCACCGATTATGCGGTCGGCGATGACGTGTTCGTGCGGGTGATGGGAAATCTGTTGGGGCCGCCCTTGCTGAAAGGCAATAAAGTGAGCGCGTTTGAAAACGGCGACCAAATCTTTCCCGCTTTACTTGGTGCGATTCGGTCCGCGCAGCGGACCATCACGTTCGAGAACTTTCTTTTTAAAGAAGGCGAAATCTCCGATGCATTCGCCGAAGCACTCGCGGAGCGCGCACGGGCCGGGGTGAAAGTTCATTTCCTTCAAGATGCGTTGGGTTGCGATTGTCTTCATGGGCGCGCCATGAACCTGGTCCGCGAGGCCGGCGTGCAGCTCGAAATCTTTCGGTTCATCAATGTGGCAATCAATTTCCGCACGCATCGCAAGCTTCTCATCATTGACGGTCGAACTGGTTATATCGGTGGAACAGGCATTGCAGATGACTGGAAAGGGGACGGACGCACTCAGGGTCTCTGGCGTGATTCGCATTATCGGCTTGAGGGTCCTGCCGTCGCGCAAATGCAACAGGCGTTCATGGATAACTGGCTCCAGACGCGCGCAGAATTGCTCCACGGCGACGAGTATTTTCCAGAGCTGAAACCTGCAGGTGAAGACATGTGCCAGGTCTTCAAAAGTTCGGCCGGCGAAGGCTCCGACAGCGCTCGATTGATGTTGCTAGTCTCCATCGCAGCTGCGCGTCGCCACATACGGATCGGGAACGCTTATTTTATTCCCGGCAAACTTGGCATGAAAACCTTGATCGACGCGCTTCGGCGTGGCGTGAAGATTGAAATCATTACGCCTGGCCCGGATATCGATGCACGGGTAGTTCGCGCGGTAGGCAAGACTCGTTGGCGTCGACTGTTGGAAGAAGGCGCCCGGTTTTACGAATACCAGCCGGCGCGATTTCACTGCAAATACTTTCTCGTCGATGACTGCTGGGCGTCTGTCGGTTCGGCGAATCTCGATAACCGTTCCCTCTCTCTGAACGAGGAAGCAAATTTAAACGTACTCGATGCGAAGTTCGTCGCCGCGCATACGCAAGTCTTTGAAGAGGACAAGAGCCATTCTCGCGAGATTACGCTGGACGATTGGCGAAAGAGGCCTTGGAGCGAGAAAATCAAGGGACGGATCGGATCAGTGCTCGCGTCGCAGATGTGAGTTCCATGGCAACGCAGAAATGACAAGCGAATCTACCGAGCGCCGGTTGCGTGTGGCTACCTACAATGTGCACGGTTGTGTCGGCATGGACAGTCAACGCTCGGAGAATCGCATCGCCGAAGTGATCGCGAGCATGTCCGCTGACGTTGTCGGCTTGCAGGAACTCGATCTGGGCAGGAAGCGTTCCGGGCGCACCGACCAGGCAGCGCTTATCGCTGAGCGCCTTGGTTGGAAATATCACTTTCACCCGGCCATGCGTAGCGGTGACGAGCAGTACGGCAATGCCATTGTCAGCCGTTTCCCGATCGCGGTGAAACGCGCCGTCGAATTGCCAGGGCCGCCGCCTTGGTACTGTCGCGAGCAGCGCAGCGCGATCTGGATGCAGGCAGAAACGGATCTGGGTGCCGTGCAGATTGTGAACAGTCATTTTGGCCTCGGCTACACCGAGCGCAGGTTGCAGGCAAAATTGCTAACCGGGCCGGAGTGGCTCGGCGCCGTTTCGCCGGATGAACCGGCCATTTTGCTTGGAGATTTCAACAGCGTGCCAACTTCGCGCGCTTATCAGTTCATTCAGGCGCACCTGCATGACGTCCGAACTCTCGTTAGGCCAAGGCGAAGATTTCGCACTTTTCCGACGCGTTTGCCGTCCCTGGCAGTCGATCACATTTTCGTGAACCGGGCCCTGGCGCCCACACAGTTGAATGTACATCGCACTCGCCTGGCTCGTATGGCGTCTGATCACTTCCCGCTCGTTTGCGAATTGACTCTGAGAACAAACAACGAGCTTTAGTCGCGGCGACACGAGCGACCAGGCAACTAGCGAGTTTCAACAGTTCGATGTCAATCAGGTTGTTGATAACAGGATGTGTAGGCGCCGAGCACTTGGTCCATTTTTGTTTCTTATCTCCTCTCTTCCATTAATCATCTCTCGCTTGCCAATCACGCGAATAGGTCTTTCGTGCTGTACGCGAAATAACAATCCACCTTATGAAACAGACCCAAGCTACTTTATCGCTAACCGCAGCATTGTGCCTGGCTGCGATTTCAGTTTATTCTCAGGGAACCAAAAGCTCTCCTGCCGTAGCGTCGACACCGTCAACTCCGCCTACCATCGCGTCGTCCATCGATCGCGAGATCACGATTATTGAGAAGGAAGTTCTCGAAGCAGCCGAAGCCATGCCGGAGGGCAAGTTCGATTTTTCGCCGGAAAAATTGAACATACCGGGCAGCGACTACAAAGGTGTGCGCACGTTTGCTCAGCAATTGAAACATATCGCGGCAGCCAATTATCTGATCTGGTCGCCAATTACCGGCGAGAAACCACCTGACAACGTCAATGACGGGAAAGGGCCGGACAACATGACCGCCAAGGCCGACATCATTAAATACGTGAAAGACTCCTTCGCTTTCGGCCATAAAGCTGTGGCCACGTTAAATGAATCGAACCTTGTGCAACCGATTACGTCGAGCAGTGGCAAGCCAACCACGCGTCTGTTCCTGGCGACCTTTGCGCCAGCCCATTGCTTCGATCATTACGGTCAGATGGCGGAATATCTGCGGATGAACGGAATCGTGCCGCCCGCAAGCCGCGGGCGCTAATCTGTAGTGGCACGCGCCGAGCGTCCGGGAGAATCGCCGCCGCCGCTGCGGCAATGACATCAGTCTTCGTCGTTTCTTGATTCGTATTTCACCGTCGATTTGAGAATCTTCGGTTTGCCCGACTTACCGAACCCGAGAACAACGGTGCGCGTCGCGCTCGCGGTGTGACCGGCCCCATCGATCGTGTTGTCGATAGTTAGAAGCAGCGAACCATCCTTGTTCCACTTTTCCGCTTCCTGCCAGTTGTTGGCCGAGACATGCGGATGTTCTTTCCCGGCTATGATCTTTGCTGGAATCTCCACCGTCAGGTCGGGGATCTTAATCTCGTGGAAGTTCTCGCCTTGGAGAAAGTAAACGCTTACATCCTGGTTTGGATGGCCCGCTCTTGTCATCAGCGCAAACCGTTTCGAATCCGGCGCCCAAAGGACCTTGTAGCTCACCGAGCTCATATCGTCATCCGCGATGCGTTGGAGGACCTTCTCCGTTCCTTTGTCGATGAGATCGATCGTGTGTTCGTATTCACCACGACCAATCAGAAAGGAAAATTTACCGTCGGGTGACGGATAAGAGATTTCTTTCGTCGTCTCACCTTTCGTGTCGCTGGCTGACGAAGTCTGTGAAGCCGCCGGTTCTTCGGCGCTGGTATATCCGGTGATGGCAAAAATCGCCAAAATTACCCCAACGCCGAACCAACCTGTGAGCTTCACGCTTCGGCGTTTTACCAATCCTGCCATCGTGTAGCAAACACCTAGTCGGGCTGGTTAAACCGCTGAACTGTCACGTCGATACCTTGTTTTGATTAACTAGCTCGGACCGCAGGGATGAGGGCAAAACAAAACGCGCAGGTTTATGTTCGACTGCGATCTAATCGCAGAGAATGAAATTTTTCGATAAATTAGAGCCGTTCGATAAGAAAACCGGGAACCTAAACGTGGTCATCGAGACGCCAAAAGGCTCTCGTAACAAATACGCTTTCGATTTCGATGTGGGCGGATATCGGCTCAAAGGCGTGTTGCCGGAAGGTGCAGTGTTTCCCTTCGACTTCGGATCGATCCCCGGCACACTTGCTGACGATGGCGACCCGCTGGACGTGTTGTTATTGATGGATGAAGCAGCCTTTGTCGGTTGCCTGGTCGAGTGTCGACTCCTGGGTGTGATTGAGGCAGAACAAACCGAGAAGGGAAAAACCGAGCGCAACGATCGGCTCATTGCAGTCGCAGCGGAATCACATACCCACGCATCGCTGCGATCACTTTCGAAACTGGAGCCGAGATTACTGGATGAGATTGAGCATTTCTTCGCTTCCTACAACAAAGCGCGCGGGAAGGAGTTTAAACCCATCGCGCGCAAAGGCCCGACTGTTGCAAGACGATTGGTCGCAAAGTCCCAACGAAAAAAGAAGCGGCGCTGATGGGGGAATCCAATGGCAGCGACGCCTCGCCGAGGGGTCCAGACATCGCAGCGCGAGTATTCTCTCTTAATCGCCACGTGCGCGATGACATCGCTCTGCTACGGTGCACGAATATGCGACAACTGGTTTTAGGTTTGGTTTTTGGGTTGGTGTGCAGTGCGTTTGCGGAAACGGCGCCGGTTGCTGATCGGGTGGCAAAGCAAAACGCACTTTTTGAGGAATATTATCAAACGTTTCTCAAGAACTTTCCGGAACGCGCCACTGCATACGGCGATTACCGTTACAATTCACAGCTCGCGCAGGTTTCGCTCGAGGCACTCGCCAGGCAACACGCCGAGAACGATGACTTTCTCGCTCGGCTAAAGGCCATCCCGACCGATGGCATGACCGAAAAGGACCTGCTTTCCCATCGGATCCTCGAAAAGACACTTGAGCGCGCAGACGTGAACTACGAGCTCAAGAATTTCGAGATGCCGATAAACCAGCAGAACGGTGTGCACACGCAGCTGGCCGATTTGCCGAACGCGATGCCGTTCGATTCTGTGCAGCATTACCAGGATTACGTCTCCCGGTTGCATCAGATCCCGCGTGTGTTGGAAGAGACAACCGAAGTGCTGCGCCAGGGCGAAAAAGATAAATTGATGCCGCCCAGGCTTGTGGTCGAAAAGTTGCCCGGCCAATGCGATGGGATCGTCGCTGCAAACCCATTCTTGGACCCGACAAAAAAATTTCCAAAAGAATTTTCTGAGCAGGATAAGAAACGCCTGACCAATGAGATCACCAAAGCGATTAACGACGATGTATTGCCCGCCTATAAGAAATTCGCGGATTTTTTGCGCACCGAGTACGCGCCGAAAGGGCGCGACAACCTTTCGATCGAAAGCTTGGCTGAAGGGAAACGCCGGTATGCCGAAGCAGTGAAACAGATGACCACGGTCGACGTCCCGCCTGCTGAAGTTCATGAGATCGGGCTGAAGGAAGTAGAGCGTATCGCCGACGAGATGACCAAGATTGCCAAGAGCCAGGGCTACAAGGACCTCGCTAGTTTCCGGGAAGCAGTTAACAACGATCCAAAGTGGAAGCCGACCAGCGAGCAACAGATCCTGGATGACTACAAGAAATACATCGGCCAGATGGAACCGAAACTGCCGGAGCTATTCGGATTGCTGCCGAAATCGCCGGTCACCGTCGAACCCATCCCTGATTTCGCCAAAGCCGCTGCGACTCATTACGTTCAGGGCACGCCGGATGGAAAACGGCCGGGCCGGGTCGTTGTTGCTGTCTCTAACCCAACCAAACGCACGCTGATCGATGATGAAGCAGTTGCCTATCACGAAGGCGTGCCCGGTCATCATCTGCAAATCAGTATCGCGCAGACGCTGCAGGGCTTGCCGCAGTTTCGGCTGCACGGGTTTTTTAGCGCGTACGCCGAAGGTTGGGCGCTCTATTCGGAAGTGTTAGGCAAAGAGATCGGTTTTTATAAAGACCCTGTATCCGACTACGGCCGGCTGAGCTCAGAGATGCTTCGCGCGGTTCGGCTGGTGGTCGATACTGGGATTCACGACAAAAATTGGAGCCGCCAGCAGGTGATCGACTTCATGCACGCCAACGACGTCAACGACGCGCTTGCCCAGACTGAGGCAGATCGCTACATCGCGTGGCCTGGGCAAGCTCTGGCTTACAAGATGGGACAGTTAACCATTCTCAAGTTGCGCGATGAGGCTAAGAAACAGTTGGGAGATAAATTCGATCTCAAAGCGTTCCATGACGAGATATTAAATGGCGGCGCGATGCCGTTGGATCTCTTGCAGGAACGGACTGAAGCCTGGATCAAAGATGAAGCCGCACAAAGCCGACAAGCGAAAAACTGAAATCGTGTTTTAATTGTTCTTCGTAATTCTAACTTTTCTTCGCCATGCCCAAAAAATATCCCTCTCCGCCCTCGTTAACGATCGATCCCAAGAAGCAGTACTCGGCCACGTTCAAGACGTCGCGCGGAGAAATCGTATGCGATCTCTTTGCCACGGATGCACCGAAAACGGTGAACAATTTCGTTTTTCTCGCGCGCGAAAAATTTTACGACGGCACTGTTTTTCATCGGGTAATAGACGACTTCATGATCCAGGGCGGCGACCCGACCGGGACCGGCAGTGGCGGACCGGGTTATCAGTTTGAAGACGAAGTAAAAAATAATCCGCACCGACATCAGATCGGGAGCTTATCCATGGCGAACGCCGGCCCAAACACCAACGGCAGTCAATTTTTCATTACCCACATCGCAACCGATTGGCTCAACGGCAAACACACGGTGTTCGGCCAGGTCAGGAGCGGTCAAGAAATTGTTAACGCAATTCGCCAGGGCGACGAGCTAACCTCGGTCACGATCAGCGAGCAATGAAGGCGTTAGCGGCTTACGAAAAACAAAATGCCTTAGCCGCTGGCGCTGACCCCGGCTTCTAGTTACGGCTTCGCAGGGCCGCTTTGCTTGGTCAGTGCGTGGTGAGTAAAACTAAGGCGAGCGCCGGATGATGTAATTTTTGAATGTAAGAGGCGAATCCCTCTGAGCCCATCCCACCGCCCAATAACCGCCGGCCTTGTCCGCAGCCACTGCCATTACTTGCGTGTTCGGCATTCCCACTATCTCGGGAACGACGGCTATCCTCCACGCGCGGCCATCCCACTGCTCGATCAACGGGTCGTAGTTTTCGGTGGTGTCTGTAGCCGTTCCCACAGCCACCACATCAGTTCGAGAGATCCATGCCGCGTCAGCAAGATTTGTGTAGTGGCCATCCGGAAGCTCAGGGCTGTCGATCACCGACCAGTTTGTCCCGTCCCAGTGCTGGATCAAAGGATGCGCGATCGCGTTACCGCCATCTTCATATTGGAAACCGATTGCCCAAACATCTTTAACTGCGAGCGCGGTCACGCCGTTGAACCAGTTATACTCAGTGGTGTTCGGCGACTCGATTTCGGTCCACGAGGTTCCGTTCCAATGCAACGTGAGAGACTCATACGTGAAATCTCCCTCCTTATAGTAACCCGTCGCCCAGATGTCACTCGCGCTCCTGGCGCTGATGCCGTAAAGGGCGTCGTACGTGCCCGGTCCCGGCGTCGGCACTGCTGTCCAGGAATGCCCGTCCCAATGTTCGGCCAGGGTATGAAAGATAGAGTCCGTACCGCTATAGCCTACGGCCCAGACGTCATTCGGCGCGATGGCCACCACGCGCGTGAGAGCATTGAAGCTCGTGCCCAACGCGGCGCCAGGAACAATGCTCCAGCGCGATCCGTTCCAATGTAAGATCAGCGCCTGCCAGGCATAATTTCGGTCGTCGATGGTGTAACCGACCGCCCACACGTCATTCGAGCTGGTCCCCGATACGCCGGTGAGATGGTTATAGGCGCTGCGAACACTAGGACTCGGAACGGTTCGCCAGCGTAGCCCGTCCCAGTGTTGAGTGAGGGTCTGCTGATCTCCTACCGCTTGATTATAAGCGTCACCCACCGCCCATGCGTCGATACCAGAAATCGCGGTGACAGCATAGAGACCTTGACCCACGCCGGGAACGTTCTGCGTGGGAACAAGTCTCCACGTTTGATTCGTCGCGGCGGTATCCGCGCCGGCTCGGCTGGGGTCAAACGCTGCAAGCAGACTGATCAGTCCATTAATGAAAAGAGAATAACTAATCGGTAGGCGAAAAACAGTTTTCATAGATTTACCAAATACTGATCGCTGCAGATGCCGCGCCAACGCGGGGAGACGCAAAACGAATTTCGTAACAATTCTGTTACTTCTTTCAAATTGCTCGCGAGCTGATGTTGAAGCGGCGACATGGCCAGTAACGCCGCGCTGGGTAGCGGTCGAGCCAAGCGGGAGCGACCGAGATAAAACCTAAAAGTTAGAAACCAGCATCGCTGTAACTTGCAATAACCAGTAACCAACAACCCGTAACGCAAGCCTAACCCTTGCTGGGAATAAGTTGGGTTGAACCGCATCATATTATTTTCCTATCGAAAATAAACAACAGACACCCCAATGAAAAACAAACTTCAATTACTTATCGTGTCGGTAACCTGCCTTTGCTCCTTCTCGGTTAGCCATTCGATCTTTGCCGACGAATCTTTCGGTGAAAATTTCGCAGCTCCCGAGCTTGCCTGGTCGATCGTGCCTTCGCCGCATCAAGGCGGGGTGAAACTCTATGGTGTCTCACTCTCAGCTAGGCAGGGATGGGCCGTCGGCGACATTTACAGTCCACTTATTCCGATCATCTATCGCTGGAATGGGACAACCTGGAGATCAGTAAGTCCGGGAGCGCTTCCCGACACTTCGCTCCGCGACGTCGCTGCAATCTCAGCCAATGATGCCTGGGCCGTAGGTTATCAGGAAGATAATGCCGTGGGAGATCTTACCGTCACTTTGCATTGGGATGGTGTCAGCTGGACTCGGGTGTCGAGTCCTTCCGATGAAAGTTACCTTAACGGAGTTGCGGCTGTAGCCTCGAATGATGTTTGGGCTGTGGGTCAGCGGGAATCCGACACCACCATTTACAGCGCGTTGATCCTGCATTGGAACGGGAATTCGTGGACGGAGTCCCCCACGCCAGGAGGCGGGTACCGTCTGCTTACTGACGTCTCAGCACTCGCGACAAACAATGTTTGGGCGATCGGGACGAAATTCAATTTTACTGACGGCTATCAGGGTCTGGCCCTCCATTGGAACGGAGCACGTTGGTCGGAGGTTCCGATGCCGCTGTCCGACAACGGCTATACATTCTTTAACGCCGTAACAGCCATATCGCCGAATGATGTCTGGGCGGTCGGCGTCAGCGGAGCAAACCCGGTCAAACCTTTAACCGTTCACTGGGAGGGAACCGCATGGTCCTATATCCCTAATCCTGTGCTGAACAGCGACTATGCTTTCTTGAATGATGTCACTGCTCTTGCCAGCAACGATGTCTGGGCAGCTGGCTACATTACTGACCGCAGTGGGAAGGACCGCAACCTGGTGGAGCATTGGGACGGCACCGCCTGGAGGCGAATTGCTGTTCCCGAGGTTGGTCAGGCGTTCAACGAGCTCTGGGCGATCCAGCCTGATGGGTCCGGTGGCTTGTGGACCGTCGGTGCTTTTCAGCCGACCGATTTTTCGCGGCCGCTTAACAGCCTGATATTGCACGGCTCTCCATAAACGGCTACGCGTTACCTGGATTTCGACGCTTTCGCCTGAGTGTAGCCACGGCGCTGTGAGCCGTGATCGCGTCGCACCTGATCGGACGACAAGAGGAAAACGGAAATTGAACACCAAGTCGTCTACTCATTGACGCAAAGCTTGCTCAGTACGGTGACCAGTGGGCGAGAACTTTCGGAGTGTCAGCCTTAGTTACTTGTTAAAAGCTGGGTACTGAGGCTGACTCATCGCTGATCAAGCCGTGTCTTACTTAACGTTTACAGCAATTGCGATCGTCGGGGTGTGGAAGACATGCTGATGGTGAGGGTCCATGACCCCAGCCGGGAGGAAGTACCATTTACCGGGTTCCATTTTGCCCAACGCTGGAAGCTTTGGCACCCGTTCGGGCTCAAGACCCGCTGCAAGAAGCTGTGTGGCATCGAACTCGTATACCACATCTTCCGCTGTGGCATCGGGGTGAGACGCGTAGTGAACCATGGTACCCTGACTGCTTTTGAAGCAGTATTCGCCCGCTGCTTTGGTCTGATCGATAGCCATTTCGGGTTTCGCTCGTAGTACGCGAGCGATTGCGAGTATCTCAGATTTGGCGATTCCCTCGAGAGCGAGAACATCTGCGTACTCTGACTTAATACGAGCTAGTTCAGAATTAGCGGCAGTGCTGCCAACCTGAGCAGACAAGCCGCCGGTGATCACAGCGAGGACTGAAGCGGAAAAGAGGGTGATTTTGATCATGATGAATTTCTTTCTGTAGGCACTTTCACAACGGTCATGAGGAATCTTTCGGCGCAATCTCAATAAATCGAATAACTGGTGTTGTTCGCCATGAAACTTTTCACGCTTGCGCACTGCGACTCGCTTCGCCGACAAGAGGATTCTGATAGCCTCTTGCGCCGCGGTTACTGCGCGAGGATGAAACCGTGAAAGAAGAAATTCTGCGGGTCCGCGTACTCACCGGTTATCGCGTCTCCGTTATGATCGATCGATTCCACCCTGGTGAAGGCCGAGTTCGGTGGATCGAATGTCCTCACGGTTCCATTTCGAAGACGGAGGAAGCCATGTCCCGCGAAGTTGTTGTCGAAAACAAAACCTGCAATGTGGCCCTTATCATCAATGCTCGAGGCCTGGGTCGAGTTCCCCCGGTCGAGGTCAAATGTCGTGATCGCTCCCTGGCCCGCGCGGACGAACCCATGAATATTGCTCTGCTCATCGTACCAGAAGCCGGCGATGGCCGCCCGCTCGTTGATGCTCACAGCAGCCGTGTAAGTTGAACCGCCAGGATCGAACGCGGTGATGCTTCCATTGGGGTCTCGCAAAAATCCGTGAACGAGAGCGCTACTATCGGTGTAAAGACCGGCGATCGATCCCGTTGAATTGATGCTTGTGGGAGTGGTGTAAACCGAGTCGGGCGGATCGAATACATCAATTTCTCCCCCCGGATGGCGGACGTATCCGTGCGGCACGTTATTGATGTCGTAGTAAAAGCCGGTCACCACTCCGTTGTTAATGCTCAGTCCGATGGTGCCGAACGATCCCGGCGGATCGAACGTTTCGATCGTACCATTTTTCGCGCGCACGAATCCGTGTTGGAAATTGTTTTGTGTGTAGAACCCAGTGATGGTCCCCTCCTGGTCGATGCTGCCGGCATAAGTGTCAGTGGCTCCCTGGACATTAAAGGTGGTGATAACGCCATCCGGGGTGCGCACAAACCCGTGATAGCGGGATGCAGTGTCCTGATAATAACCGGCCGCGCTTCCGTTGCTGATCACGCGCGAAGTGGTGGCGATCGATCCCGGCGGATCGAAAATGATGAAGTGCGGCGTTGCGTATGCGGGCAAACTCATGCCAGCGGTCGCGATGACTGCGCATGCGAGCAGCCCTTTCATGTGGACCTGCGCTCCCGTAAACGATTTGTTCATGGTACTCCCATGGGTACTAAAATTGCAGCGGTCATGTCAAGATCGGAATCTAACCAAGCGCACGGTCGGAGAGCTGCAGTTGCTGCCGGTAAAGCTATGACGTAACGGTCGAGCCGAGCGCGAGAGCGAGCGAGATACCATTCAAAGAATCCAGCTGTCCAAACCGACAAGCCTCGAGTTTTCGGACGTTGGCGGCGACTGCGGCCTTAAATCACGAAGGCAGGCCTTTGAGAGCGACCCGCTCCATTTCATCGCAGAACCGATCGAGTTCGTTCAGCGTGGTGTAAACGTTAGGCGTGATGCGAATGCCCTGGAATTCTTGGTGCACGATCGGCACGGTGAAAATGTGGTGTTTGTCGAAAAGGTATTACGTCACAGCATTCGGATCGGTGCCATCGATGTGAACATTTCCGATCGCGCATGATTGGTTCGGATCGAACGAAGTGTTGAATCGGATTTTGGGCACCTCTTTCAGCCGGTTCATCCAGTACCGCGACAGATAACGTAACCGCGCTTCTTTGCGTTTGCCGCCAATGCCGTTGTGAAACAGGAGTGCTTCGCCAATGGCAAGTTTCGGCGCGGCTGAGTGGGTGCCGATTTCTTCGAATTTACGAATGTCCGATGCCTGTTTCGCTTCCGCCGCCATGAGCGGCCAGATTTTGCTGATCCTGTCGCGTTTCACGTAAAGCATGCCGGTGCCTTTCGGCGCGTACAGCCATTTGTGCAGACTAGTGCCAAAATAATCGCAACCGAGGTCGCTCTGTTTGAAATAGAACTGGGCAAAGGAATGGGCGCCGTCGACGATCGTCTCGATGCCGCGGGCGCGTGCCATGTCGCAGACTGCTTTCACCGGGGTGATCTGACCGGTGATGTTGATCATGTGTGAGATCAGGATGACGCGGGTGCGATCGGAGATCCCTTGGTCAAACGCCGCGGTGATCTCGCCGAGGTTCTTTGGCGGAATCGGAACCTGAATAAGTTTGAGCTTGAGGTTTTCGCGTTTTTCGCGCTGACGCAACGTGGTGAGCATGCGCGGATAATCCTGCGTAGTCGTGAGAATTTCGTCGCCAGATTTGAAGTCCATGCCCATGAGCAAAGTCTCCAGCGACTCCGAAGCGTTGCGAGTAATCGCGATTTCTTCGCGATCGCAGCCGAACAGGTCGGCGAGGCCGGTGCGAATAGTTTCCGATTGCGGCTCGAGGATTTGCCACATGGTGTAAGCGGTAGCGTCTTCCTGTTCCCAGATGTAACGGACCAGCGCTTCGGTCACGATCCGCGGGCTGGGCGACACGCCGCCGTTGTTCAGATTGATAATGCCGCGCGTAACGCTGAATGCGTTTTGAATGGCGGCCCAGTAATCTTCGTCCGTGGCCGCTTCATCCGGGGTTAGATGCGCAACATTCTTCGAGGCCGCTACCACATTTTGTAACAACGACGCGACCGTTGCCGAAGAAAGCGCGGCCAGGCCAAGGCTTTTGCCGGCGAAAGACAGGAAATCGCGTCGCGTCCGCACTTGTGCCGATCTTCGCGACTTCGCTTTGACGTGACAAGCCGGCAGTAATCAAATCAGCGAGCGAGAATGGAGGCAGATTCTCAACCGCCGACTCTCAACTCCATGAACGCGCCCGGATTACGACTACTTCTTCTTCGGGATCAGCGTGACCGCTTCGGCGATGCACTCCCATTTTCCATTGCGCAACATCCAGGTATCCACCCAGCCGAACGAATGGCTGAATTGTTTCCCGTCCTTGTCCTTGCCCTTTTCCGTAGAAATGCCGACCACCGTTGCCAGGTTCGGTCCGTAGACGTGGACCTCCATGCTATCGTTCGTTGACGCGCTCAGAGTGTCCTTGTTGTTTTTGAGCTCGTCGAGCAATTGGGTTTTGTTCCGACGGATTCCTTTGGAATCAATCCCGGCAAAGTCATCCGCCACCATGTTTCCAACGGCGGCGCTATCCTTGTCCATGATTGCCTTTCCCCAGGCGTCTTCCATCTGTTTGAGGTTGGTCTCGATTGCGGAATTGTCCTGGGCGCGCGCGCACGGCGCGGCAGCGAAGGCGATAAGGCTGATTGCCAAAAGGGGCGTGAATAATTTCATAACGAACTTCTTTCTAAGTTGAATTAGGAAGCTCGTCGCGAAACCGTGATGCCCTTTCAGGGCGAGCCACATCGAAGTCATTAGCGCTTCGATCCGCGGTGTTAACGACGCAAATTATTGGGGTAAAACTTGGAGCGTCAAGCTTCACTTTCAGCGTTTTAGATTATTCGCCCCTTTCAAATAGAGCTCGGCGTGGATGTCTTCGTGGCGCTGCCGCCGCCGCCCTCAGACCTAAAGTGCTGCCACATCACGAACGGAAACAGTAAAGACTCAATCAACACGAAATACATGAGCCCTGAAAACAGAGGAAGATCACGCTACCCGCTGTGGTGCACCACAGACAATCGCCGTGGAAACTGCTGCCGCAATTTTCGCTGTCTCGCGAACGCGATGTCGTTAACTTCATAGCCTGATGAGTGTACAAGATTCTGACGCCACGATGGCTGTGTTCCTCGACTTGGAAAACATCGCGCTGGGCGCGCATGACGCAGACTTTCCGGCGTTCGACATCCGCAAGGTGCTCGAACGTTTGCTGCTCAAGGGCCAGATCGTGGTTAAGAAAGCTTACTGCGATTTTGAGCGCTACAAGACGTTCAAGCGAGGGCTGCACGAAGCGGCGTTCGAGCTCATCGAGATCCCGCACGTCCGCCAGTCCGGCAAAAACTCCGCCGACATCCGCATGGTCGTCGATGCGCTCGATCTCTGTTACACCAAGAGTCACGTCGACACCTTTGTGATCATCAGCGGCGATTCGGATTTTTCACCGCTCGTCAGCAAATTGCGCGAGAACAACAAGACAGTCATCGGCGTAGGCGTTAAAAGGTCCACGTCCGATCTGTTCATCAGCAACTGTGACGAATTCATCTATTACGATGATCTGGTGCGCGTGGAACCGGCTAAGAAACGTCCCAGTGTTGCCGCGACCGCGCCAGCAACGAAAACTGGTAAAGATCATCGGCCTTCCATCGACGGAGCGCTCGATCTTCTGAGAAAAACCCTGGAAGCATTGCGCGCCGAACGCGGCGAGGATTATCCGATCCGCGGCTCACTCATGAAACAGGCCATGAAACGTCAAAACCCCGGGTTCAACGAGCGCGCGCATGGGTTCCGTGCGTTCAACGAACTGCTTCTGGAAGCGCAAAAGCGTGGGCTGCTAAAGCTGGAGCGCGATAAACAAGCCGGCAGCTACATCGTCCACGCCAGCGAATAACAGGCCGCCTAGCGAACTGCCGAGTTCCATTTATTCACGAGCACAACGCCCCGGTATCCGGGTGACGAATCTTCCCTTCCGGTATTCCTCGCTATCAGGTCAATGTCTGCGATTGGTAGCATATGCTGGAGCCTTGTCCCACCTGCGGCTACGCGCTTTCGACCGTGGACCATTATTGCCGTCATTGTGGTACCGCATCGGGAGCAATCGCGCCACGGCTCTTTAGCGCGAAACACCTGCAACCAATAATTATCGCCGCGGTGATGTTAAGCGTTGTCGTTTACTTGATGTTCTTTCGCTAACGAAACGGCGCTGAGACAATGCATCCTCTCCGGTCGCGGAGCAGCGAGCTTGTCCTGAACTGGATTGATCGACAGTGGCGTCCGAATTGGACGCTGTTGATACGACAACTTATTTTCGACGATATGATGGCAAACGAACCAACGTCCCTTAGTCGAGTCGCAGATCGTGAAGAGCTTCCGTTGTTGCTCGACAAGGCGCGGCAGTTTGCCGGGCAATACATTGATAGTCTGGAAGAACGTCCGGTTTTTCCCGACGAAAAATCGCTGCAAGCGATCGATGCCCTGGTTGAACCGCTGTCCGAAAATTCAAGCGACCCATTCCTGGTTCTTGATCAGCTCCAGGAAATCGGCGCGCCTGCTGCTGTCACTCAAACTGACGGCCGCTACTTCGGTTTCGTGAACGGCGGAGCTCTTCCAGTCGGGCTGGCCGCCAGGTGGATGGCCGATGTCTGGGACCAAAACACGGCGCATTACGTCATGTCACCGATCAATTCGCGTCTCGAACAAATCTGCGAACGTTGGATCGTATCCTTACTTGAGTTCCCCGAAGAAACCGCGGCCGGTTTTGTGTCCGGAACAACGATTGCAAATTTCTCAGGCCTCTGTGCCGGTCGCAACGAATTGCTGCGCCGACGCGGCTGGGACGTTGCCCGTAAGGGTCTTTACGGTGCGCCGAAAATTCGTGTCGTCGCCAGCGCGGATGCGCATGCAGCGGTACACAAGTCGGTTTCGATGCTGGGACTCGGATCCGAAAACGTTGAGCTTGTTCCAGCGGACGATCAGGGACGCATGCGAGCTGATCAAATGCCGAAGTTGGACGAAGCGGCATTAGTCGTCACCCAGGCTGGCAATGTAAATTCAGGGGCGATCGATCCGATAGGCAAAATTTGCGAACACGCGCACACTTCGGGTTCATGGGTTCATGTGGACGGCGCATTCGGCCTTTGGGCGCGCGTCCTCCCATCGATGCGCGAAACTTGCAACGGCATTGAACTCGCGGACTCCTGGTCGCTCGACGCACACAAGACCCTCAACGTTCCCTACGACAGCGGCATCATTCTCTGCCGGCATCGCGAAGCGTTGATGAGCGCCTTCAAGGCTTCGGCCTCCTATTTTCAATGGAGCGAACACCGTGACAGTATGAATTTTCGGCCGTCGATGTCCGCGCGAGCCCGTGTGATAGAACTCTGGGCCGTTCTCAAAACCCTGGGCCGGCATGGAGTCCGATGTTTGGTCGAACAGCTCTGCGAAAACGCGAAAAGCTTTGCCCGGCTTCTGTCCGAGCAGGGGTTTCAAATCCACAACGATGTTGTTTTTAATCAGGTGCTCGCTTCATGTGATGACGACGACCTCACGAAAACGACATTGCAAAACATCCAGCGCTCCGGTGAATGCTGGTGTGGCGGCTCAACCTGGCGTGGAAGAGCGGTGATCCGAATCAGTGTTTGCGATTGGGCAACAACGCAAAAACAGATCGAACGCTCCGTGAGCGCTTTCGTGAAAGCGCGAGCTACGGCAGCGCAGTGATGGCGCGATTCTATGGTTGCGCAGCAAACTCATTGTCCGCCTGGGCACTTTCCCTGACGCTTCGCACAGCATCGTAAGCCGCTTATGATGCATGGTTCAGCGGCTTCCAATGCCAACGATGTTATAGCCACGGGTTGTGGGAGACGTGATGGAGGGTCTTGCGCGCGGCGCAATAAATGAGTTCGGAAGAACAGCGTATCGTACGCAATTCTGCGTATTCCAAGAAGCCGCGAAACTCATCAAAATCTCACGCATCGGATCTGAATCAGACGGAGGACATTCCCCCGCTAGGTTCTGCGCCTCTTCCTGACCCGCAATCCCAAAATCAAATCAGCGGGGAAAAGGAAAGGAAGACCAATGAATCCATTGATTCAGACCAAAACAGCAATTCTGCAACTGATCATCCCGCCGATCCTCGCCTGCTTTGCGGCAGTGTTTTTCGCAGCGCCTACTCCCGCGTTAGCCCGCGACGAAGTCCCGTTCAACGGCGTTGTGTCGGGGTATGTTGATTCCCAGTCCGGCACGGAGTGCGAGCCTTCAACACACGTGATCAACTTCGGACACGCAAATCACCTGGGAGCGTTCACCGGAACCGCGGAATTCTTCCCGCGCCCTTGCGAACCCGACCCGGATCTTTGTGAAGGTAACGTTCCTTACACCGGCAGCTTTGACTGGTTTGCGGCCAACGGCGACGAAATCTTCGGCACTTTCGAGGGGTACCTGTGCCCGACCGAAACGCCAGGGGTATTCGACAACAATGAAACCGCGGAAATAAGAGGCGGCACAGGGCGGTTCACCAATGCGAGCGGCCATTTTGAGTTGGGCGGCCAACTGGACTTCACCACGGTTCCGCCCTCCTTTGTCCTTCCATGGGAAGGGTTCATTAATTTCCATAGGCACTGACGATAAACACCCGTTTTCGCAGCGCTAAGCCGGGTCCGGAAATGCTCAAAGGAGCAGACAAACTCTGCGCAACGTTTCCTTTCGGAGTGAGGGATCAGCGACATAGAATACGTCGCGCTGGGAAGTCGACGGATAGACGCTAAGCCGCGGAGGGATCGCGCGGTGCGGAGCTGGGCAAGCGGAACATCAACAGGCCGCGATCAGGGCGGTTTAACAAGATCAACTCGCGTGCAGCCCAGACAATGAGAGCTCCGAAGGTTTGTCGAATTGTAGCAACAACTGCGATTTCTAGGCCGGGAGCGACGACGGACGACCCATAAGTGAGATCACTTCATCGGCGGTTCGTACCCAACCGAAAGCAATGTTGAAGGTGTCGAGGCTGGCCTGGTGCATCTGGTCGCTGAGGGTAGTACACCCGTCACTGACCATGATTGTCTTGAACCCGCGATCAGCAGCTTCACGCGCGGTGGTCGCCACACACACGTCGCTCGACAATCCGGTCACCACCACCCATTCGGCGCCGTGATCACGAAGGCGCTGTTCCAGATCTGTGGTTGCGAAGGTGCCTGCGGAAAGCTTGTTGATCACCACCTCACCGGTTTGAGGCTTAAGCGATTCGTCGATTTCCCAGTTCTGATCGCCGACCGGAGGCCACACCCGTTTTCCAAGCATCGCCAACCCAAGTTCATCGAAAGACCGAAGCCAGCAGGGTAGATCGCTTCCATCACCGGCATTCGTTCCGACAGCGGCGAAAGTAACGGGTGATCCGGCAGCCCTAAAGCAACTCAACAGCTTCTGAATATTTGGAATCACGCTTTCACGAACGCGTTTTACAAAGCCAGCTGAAGAACCGGGAGAGAGCTTCTCGAATAGTTCAGTGAACGGAAACGAGGGCTGGGTGAAGCAACGCTGCATATCAACCACAATCAAAGCCGTATGTTTGGGATCAAGCTCGACCGGGACCTGGTTCTTGCCCCGGATAATGCCCATTATCTGTTCATGCTCGTCCATATCGCCCTCCAATCTCGATTTCTAACGGCGCCTAATGAGATTTATAAGAAACCTTTAGCTGTAATCCACCACGAAATAAAAACCCGCTATTAAACTCGCCATTGCAATCGTCCTAACCAGTACCGTTTTCCAGCAGGTGTGAGCACGCTGTTCATCCACACGGACAATAAAAATTTTTCCAAAGGCCCAATCCGGCTTACCGGTGTTTGCCCATCAGACACACGCCCGACCACGGCCGGTTAGGTTGAAAACGCGCCGGAGAAATCATGGCGATGAGACGCAGAAAAAGCGGTAAACGCTTTATTTTTGCCGCTGCGTGCATGAGCGAATGAATTTGCTCCGGCTTCCAGCCGCACCGGGTAAAGAACTCCGGACCTGTCTGCGGCGCGAATTTCAACGGAATACCTGCCTGATCGAGGGGCGCGCCCATTTTCTTCGCCAGCATTTTCAACAACGCAGGTGAAGCGAGATCGAGAATCCAATGGTGAAACGCTGGTTGAGCCGCGAGATCGTTCCCCAGCGCGGCAGCTTCTTCTGCTGTCAGGTACACCAGCAGGCCTTCGGTCACGACCAGCGCCCGGTTCGCTCGCTGGCCAAGCTGCAAGAATAATTCGCGTCGCGCTTGCACGTCCGACAAATCCAACCGAACTCGCTCCAGCACGCATACTGGTTTCTCCTGGCCGAGAAGCTCTTCCTTATGCGCAAGAATTTCCGGCAAATCCACTTCAACCCATTGTAACGATCGCGGCAGATCCATCCGATACGGACGGGCATCGAGTCCAGCGGCAAGATTCACGACCGTGTCGATCTCGCCTCGCACCTGCTCGGAAATGAGTCGATCGATCAACCAGGTCCGGGCAACAAACGGCCATGAATTTTTCTCGGCAAACGGCATCGACGCGGCAATTTGCTGGCCGCGTTCGCCGGCCAGTCGTTGAGCAAACGGATCACGGAACACCGCATCCGGCCGTTCGGATTCCCGGGCCCGATACACCGCTACCCAGCGCGCAGTATCCGAGATGTTATGAATTGGCGATTCGGGGGGCTCCATGCTCCGGAAATGTAAACCGGCGCCGTGATCGACGTCGAACTTTTCATTGCTGGCGGGAAGCTCTGCCCTCGCTCCTTGTATCAAAAGTGAGGACTGACCCCTTTTGCTTTCCCTCATGCGAAAGGAAGGCGCAGGAAAAGTTGTGAACTTGTAGGCGTTGGTTGAGAAGACAATTAAACTGGATCGCAACCGACATGATCAGCGATTCGATGAAATAGCCGGTCATCGCCGAACGAGCGAACAATTGGCGCGAGTCGCAATGGTAGTGTGTCAGCGCTGATCGGAATGGGTCTTATCTATCAAGTCGACCCACGATAACTTTTCTTCCGGGTAAACATCCTTTGTCGGGGGAAAATTCTCCGGATGGTCCAAACTGCCTGCGGTAATGTCGATCTCATCCGGCCGACGATCGGTCTCGTAGGTGAGCGACGTGCCGCAAGCGTCGCAGAAAGTTCGAAATGCGCCGGTGTCGGTTTTGTACCGATGCGGTTTACCGGTTTCCCATTTGAAGTCCGAACGTTTTACGATGAGCCAGGCCACGGCCTGTGCGCCGGCGGCGCGACGGCAATTTTCGCAATGACAATTCGTGCAGATACGCGGTTGTCCGTTTACCGCGAACCGAATTTTCCCGCAATAACATCCGCCAGCGATCACGTTTATTCATGACGTAAAACGGACCAAAGATCGAGTCGAATAAATTATTCAGTGCGACGCGGTCCGTTTTCGTTCACTTTCATGTAACATGCGTTTTCCGCCGAGGCGTTCCTCAAGCAGGTCCATGTTCTATTTCCTAACATCAGCTACGACCTGGACGATAATCACCCATTGTCGCATCGCTGAGCTTCGATAGCTCTCAGGTACGGATAGCGGCGCCTGCGGCCTCACTCGATAGCGTTTGCAGCCGCTGATTCCGCAACGCTCCGCGCCAACGCCGCAATTTCTGGTGGGCAAACTACAACACGCATGCCCTCGTATTTCTCAAATATCGGCCGCAGCACAGAGTCATCCTTAGTGACGATTGCGACTGATTTGATCGATCGAGGATTGAATCGCTTCAGCAACTCAGCTGAGAAGAACGCTTGCCCCATCAAATACATTCCGAGCCTCTTTGCCTTCGCTTGAAGAACGATGATGTCTTTACCAGCTATATCGACTTCGCTTCCTGTGGCAATACGCCGCTCGCCGCCTTCGATGATGATGCCGTCGATCAGACGATTGCTACAATCTTTGTCTCGATGGACCGCGCAAAATTCCTCGACCAGTGTTCCACCGACCTGTTGCCAATACCAGTGGGTCATCGGCGTTTCCAGCTTGCTCATATCGAAAACGGTTCTTGGTGTTGATATGCCGGCAACAAAGTCTGATTTTTCCTTTGCTCTGCGCTATTGTCACTCACTCGGCCAGTAAATCTTTGTCAGCGGTAGCAAGCTCCGACCATCTGAATCAAAGCTTTCATACTGCTGCTCGACCAATTGAGCTAGGCCGTCTAGATCTATCAACGTAAGTGGTATGTTACAGCGATCCGCCTCGTATTTGGCGTCCTTGCTGAAACCACCAGTGCTTAGATAAAGCGCCCGGTCGCCAGGACGAAGACCACCTATGAAACTTCGTAGCTCCTGCGCGCCAGTTGCACCGCCTCGGTGCTTGACCTCCGCTTTGATGCGCGGTTCTTGCAGGCCAAGTCCGTCAGGTGAAGCAAACACATCCACGCCTCGATCAGGCCCACGCGGCGCAACGCGAGTCTTGAAACCCATCGCGCGAAGGATCGTAGCAAGGAGTTCCTGCATCTGGTATTCGTCCAACTCGAGAAGCTTGTCTTTTAGCGACTCGTGCGCCTCGTCTTCACGGCTGCGCTTGATTTCTTCGAAGTCGGACTTCTCCGCCTCATCTGTCTCCATTGAGGCGGCGGATGGTTTTCGTGAAGTCGAGCTAAGCTCATCCCATGCCTCCGGACTGATCGCGAAAATTGTGATAATACTTCCAAGCATGTTGCGAGTTGCGCTCGGCAGTGCATCACGAGATACGCGCGACTGCCAAACGACACGGCGAACGTTAGGGTGGCCGGGAATGACGCTCGGATCGAATTGATAATCGCTCGCTATTTCGCCGACTAAATACTCGCGAGTGCTCGGATCGTAGGTTACCACACCGTCTCCCTTCTGAATGACGTTACGGAACCTGTAAACGACGGATACCGATGTGATGACTGTTCCGGGTTTATCCTTGGGATACGTCTGGCGACAAAGATTCCAAATTTCGTCTCGGGACCTCAACTTCGTAAGGTCGCCTAGTTCACTCCATCCAATGGCGACGATGTTCTTGTTAGCGAATTCTCCAGCCAAGTAACCGCCCTGGCCGGCGCGGATCATCCAAACGTTCTTATGTGTCATATTTCATTTCTTCAGATCATTAGCGATTTCGGCGAATTGGGCGAGGGCGGCTTGAAGGTCTTCGACAATGGAGGTCGCGGGAGCGGACGACATGGACGGGAAGCCCGAAGGGTGAACGAGTGGGAGCGAGTGAATCAATTGAGGCAGCGAATCACTTTTTGAGATCGTTTGCAATAGCAGCGAACTGTTGAAGCGCAGCTTCTAAATCCTCAACAATCTCCTGCGCGATAGTGTCGGGATCGGGGAGATTAGCACTGTCTTCGAGCGATTCGTCTTTGAGCCAGAAGATGTCGAGGTTGAGTTTGTCGCGCTTGGTTAGCTCTTCGTAGTTGAAGGACCGAAAGCGGTCTGCTGGTTTTCGGTCGTGGCGATTCTTTGGATTGTAACAGCCGACGAAGTCGTCGAGTGTAACCCGACGCAACATTGGGATGTCTTCGAAGAGCTCTTCACATTAGGATCGATAGTAAGCTCTGCCTTCCTTTCGCTCCTTCAATTCTCGTTGCGGTTCTTATCATCGTATTTAGCTCTCCGGTACAGCTGCGGACGCGGGTCTAGGATAACACGCTTCGTTGGCGTCATTGTCCTAACGTTGTGCATCCATTTAGTAAATTCCTGTTGCTTTTGATCAGACGTGAGAAAGTCACATCGTCGATTCAGCTCAGTGGTCACTTGGTTATCAATTCGAAGAACGACTTCCGAAGCTGTGGAATGACCGAGGGAAAGCAGATCGGCACCGATAAGGGTAATGTCGTACGGCCGAAAGCCTCCGGTAAGCACGAAAGCTTGAGTTCCGGGTGGCCATTCAATCGACTGCAAAATTCGAATTAGTTCGTAGCGCAATTCTTCAAATCGCGCGAGGCGAGCTATGATCAAACCCGTGTAAATGCTCAAATATAATCCGACTGGTATGCTGAGTAATAATCCGAGAACAACTCCAAGTAGAGTTTCAGCGTGTGCGTGTGACCAAGTCATCTCGAATCAGACGGCAAAAGTTCAGCTTCATCAAGAAATTGCTGGCGAGCGTTTGATTCGGTGAGCGTGTTCGTTTCTCGATCATTTGCCGCGTTCAGTACTTCACTCTTCGTCGGTAATTGTTACTCGGATAATGGCGAAGCCGCCTTCTCTCACCTCGTCGAAAAAGCCTTTGGTCTCTTCCGGTGGGTCGACAACCCATCCGACGCGCTTGAGAATAATTTCAAGAAACTCCTTAGAGCGAGACGTCGCTCCGACCCCGACCCCGCGTAACTGCAGGAACTTGAGCAGAAACTCATCAAACGAATACGTGCCTATCGATGAGCGTCGAAAGGGATGAGGCGCCAAGGGAGAGAAGGGAAAGGCGCTACAGCCGCCAGGAAAATGAGCGTCGATCAACCCGATTGCGCTGACGATCGGCCAATGGGTATTCAGGAACAGATAGTGGCCGAACCATGAAGACGCCGAGAGTTTCTTCCACGTGATTGGGGAGATTCCAGCAAGCTGGAACACCGAGTTTCCAAACTTGAAATCGATGTCTGCAACATCGCGATAAAAGCGAAACTGGTGAACTTCGATCGGTGACGCTCCGTTCGTTAGTCGCTTCGCCTGGGCAAACGTAAAGCGGTAGTCTCGCACCTTGCCGTTCTGCAGTCGCTTGATGATGAATAGTATGTCGCCGAGTTCAACCCGACTCTTGCCACAGATGTCGGCTGGTTTGACGAAGTACGCATAGGGCTTTTGATGCACGAACACGGACTCGACGGTCACGCGCGGCGGAAGGGAAACCAAGGGGGCTTTGGTCGTGAATCTCTCGATGATCTGAGGTTCTGTGCCTCCAGCGTTGCTTTCGGCGCGGAGGATCTCGCATAGCTGGCCTGCTATTGAGGCGATCATTCTAATTACGCTGCCTTCTCGAAGTCTTTCAACGAGACTTCGTCGGATTTTAGGTATCGAATCAGCGCTTCGCGTTCGTTCGCAGGAAGGGCGGACAACGCGGCGTGAAGATTCGGATCGCGCGCGCGCAGATCTCCAAACCTGCCGTGCTCTAATAATCGCCTGCTAGGCTCATCGAGTAAGAAGGATTTAAATACGGTGCGCATTTCGCGGCTGTGTGTTGCGTCAGCATTCTGAGTTGCAACGAAGCGTTCGTAAACCTCGTTGGCTAATTGTTCTCGTGTTGGAATGGCGGGAATGATGCCGAAAATCTTCAAAAGGATTTCTCGCAGCGAAGGCTTCCGGTCCGTTTGATAGACTTCCTCTAGTTTCGTCAAATCCCATTCGCTGTTCGGTTGCGCAGTCAGCAAAGATCGAAGCCGTTCTTCGACGACGGGCCAGTTCTCCGCATCAACCGCGTCCCGCAACTCAGAATCTTTTTCAACAGCTTCAGTTGCCTGTTGCGCAAAACGGTCGCGGTACATCTCGCGATCTATTCGCATTCCCCATTTTCCAATTTCTTGGTCCTGGAGCGTCTTAAGCGGATCGGGTGAGGTGTTGGTTAACGACTCAATGCGAACGACGCCACCGCCGCCGCCGCCGTTCGGGCCGGGTGGCGCTGGCTCGCGCGGCGGGATTAACTTCTGATCGTAATCAAAATCCTCTTCGAAGTATTCGCAGTTGGCAAAGAAGTCGAATAGAGCAAACGCGTCTTTGTCGCGCTCGATCTTCGTTTCGCCGGCTTCGTATTTGAAAGTAAACAGACGCGTACCGCGACCTTTGATCTGAATGAAATCGGTCGGCGACATGATCGGACGTGCGAGTACGACGTTGAGGATGTCTTCGCAATCGTAACCGGTGGTCATCATGCCGACAGTTACGCAAACGCGACTCCGACTTGTGTTGTAGTCGCGAAACTCGTCGGCTCTCCACTTTGATTTGCCGCTGAGGTTGTTGTTCGCGAAATCAAGTGTCATTTGTTGCGCGCCGGGAATCTCGGACGTCACTTGCATCGCGAAGCTCGAACCCTCGCCGTAAATCTCAGGCCAACGGCGCGTCGACTCCTCATTCAAAACCTGCGCAAGTTTCGTTGCGTGCTTACGACTAACGGCGAAGAAAATCGTCTTACCGATTTCGCCAGTGATCAAGTCGAGCTTCGCGTTGTCGAGAAAACAGCGAACGAAGCTCAGGTTTGTTTCGTCCGAGAAAAACTTTCGTTCGTAATCTTTTTTGCCGAACACGACCTCAGTTTCCTCACTGTCCTCCGTCGGCGGCATTGTCACGGTATAGCCTTCGTCTGAGAGCATCTGCGTCGTTATCTCAGTTCGAGCGTCGTAGCTGATCGGGTTAACGAGGTACGGCGGCTGGTGTTGGACGGCCTGATTAAGGCTGTAGCGAAACGTTGGACGCTGATCGCCGCATCCAAACGTATTGTAGGTGTCGAGTAGCAGCCTTCGCTCGTATTCTCGCGGATCGTTTTGTCGATCTTTTTCGCTCACACCTTTCAGATAGTCCTTTGGCGTTGCCGTAAGCCCGAGCTTCGCGCCGACAAAGTACTCGAAGATGGCGCGATTGTTCCCGCTGATCGTCCGGTGCGCTTCGTCGCTGATGATCAACTGGAAATCGGTCGGCGCGAACTCGTGCAGGAAGCGATTGCGCGCGGCCAGACTTTGAATTGTCGTGACGACAACCTGTGCCTGTTTCCAGTCATCACGCCGCTGTTTGTAAAGGACGGTTTGGATTCCGTCATTGGCGAGATAATCGCGAAAATTGCGCTCGGCTTGCTTCTCCAGCTCGAGCCGATCGACTAGAAAAAGAATGCGCGTGGCGTTTTCCGTCCGCAGATAAAGCTTCGAGATCGCCGCACTCAGCAATGTCTTTCCGGTGCCGGTCGCCATTTCAAACAGGAACCGGTCTTTCCCGTTTCCCGCCGCGCGTTGCAGCGCGCGAATCGCATCGAGCTGATAATCGCGCAGCAGCCGAATCTTCTTATTGATCCTTATTGTCTCGCGATCCGCCAGCGAATAGCTCAGCCACGCTGAGTCTTGCGAGACTGCGATGTAGTTCTCATCCACTGCGGCCGCTGCAAGCCGCGCCGGATCGGGACACCATTCCGCAGCTTTGCCTAACTGCTCGAGCGGTAGAAACCGCGACACTTTCACCGGATTTCCCTGCCGCAGGTTCCAATACCAATGAACGAGACCGTTGCTGAGAAAGATGTGCGCGACGTTCAGGTGCTCCGCGTACTCGCGGGCTTGCTCCTTTGCCGTGAGCGGATCGATGCTCTCCCGCTTCGCTTCGACAACTGCAACCGCACGGCCATCGGTGTTCAGTAAGACGTAATCGACGAATCCTTCAGGCGCCCGCTCGAAATCGTTGCCGAGATCGGCGCTCGGCGGAAACGGTTGACCGCGCAACCGATGCTCCAGAACAACGTTCTCGCGATTACCGTTGCCATCCGGCAGGAAACGCCAGCCGGCATCCTCCAGCATTTTGTTAATCGTGATCCGCGCCTGCGCTTCGTTAGGCATGACTAAGCTGCCGCGGTCAATGCCGATTCAGTCGTGCTGCTCCCCAAAACGCGATCCAGCACGCTGTCAATCTTTGCTTTGTAACGCGGGACAAGAGCGCGCACCGCCTCTATTTCGGCCGCTTCGGCGTCGAGTTCTTTCACGATGCGCTGTTGTTCCTCTATCGACGGCACCGGGATCGGAAGTTCAATGAACATCTCGCGCGTGAAATGTTTGATTGTGGCACCCTGAAAACGATTGTGCCACTCGGTGGTCTTGGCGAGCGCTTGAAGAAAGTACATCAACAGTTTCGGTTCGTACGGAATTTTGAAGCGAACACGATGAAGCGCTTTTTGATATTTTAAATCCGGCGTTCGTCCGTCCCATACCGCGGCGCGTCCAGGCTCACCACCTTCGCAAACGAGTAGGTCACCAGCTTTGAGTCCATATCGATCTAGTTCGTCATCGTCAAAATACATTTGCAGTAAATCGGTGGTGTCAATGCTACGCCAGCGAACATTTACGTTGCGGAGATAAGGCATCAGCTGCCCTGATGTGTGCTTAGCTTTATCTAACATCTTACCCAGCTGAACATCCGCAATATCGCCAACCGGTTTCACCGGCCATGCATCATCAATGCGGAAACTGGGTTGATAAGCGGCTACGATTTGGCGAGCGCCATCGATCACTTTCTGATAGCTTTCGATCTCTGCTACAATTCGCTGCTGTTCATCGAGCGTTGGCAGCGGGATTTCGTAATCGAGATATTCGGAAAGTTTTAGGTTATTGATGTTCGCACCTTCAGTGAGTCCAGACAGGAACTCCTTATGATGCTTTGATGTCAACAGTCTGAATAGAAATCTCGGGTCAACGACGTCCTCTCTTGAACGCAAAACTCCCATAAAGCCTCCGAAGAAGTACGGAACGTTCGCGTCGATGAAGGCAACTTTGCCCAGATGTGTTTTGCTACCGCTCGATGCGCAGACAAGAATGTCATTTGCGCGTAAGCGTTTTTCGGTTGGGCCCTCGAAATCCGGACGCAGGTATCTTAACTCGTCCAGTATGAGGCATGATTCATCCAATGAAATATTCTGCGCGCGCAGAACGACGTTCGAGGTGGGCAAGTCGGATTCGTCTTTTTGTCATACGTCAACCCGCGAACATAATGGGCCACTTCGCCGAGGTGACTTGTCGTATACTCTTGTGACTTCTCCATCGCTTCGCCAAGGAAGCGTTCAGTCGCGAGCAGCACATGCGTCCCCGCTAACAACTCGGTTCTTGCAATCGCCTTGCAACTGATCGAGTTGCTTACTGGTTCTTTCACGGTTTGCGCGAACCATCCCTTCACGGTCTGCTCTGCTTCCGGCAAGTCATTTTCCGAAATTGCGCGGCGTTGAGCCCCTAAATCAAAGCCGTCAGCCATTACTCTGAGGAAAAGAATCTTGTCGATTTTGCGGGTTAATGTCTTGTCGAGAAAGAGAATGCTGGTTTTGACACCAGAGTACGGATTGAAGACGCCAGCGGGTAACGAGATTACCGCAATTAACGAGTCCTCGACGAGAAAGCGGCGGAGTTTCACATAAGCATTCTGTGTCGTCGCGACAATGCCGTTCGGCACAATGACAGCGCCGCGACCTTCGGGCGTGAGATGTTCGGCGATGTAATCGGTGAAGAGCACTTCCGACTTCCTTGCTGACACGCGGAAGCGCGTGTGCGGACTGATGCCACCCTTTGGTGTCATGAATGGCGGATTGGCGAGAATGACATCGGCCTTTTCGCTCCAGCGCGCGTCATTGGTAAGGGTGTCGTACACGTGGATTGCTGGATCGGGGAAGCCGTGAAGGAACAGGTTCACTTTGCTCAGCTTCACCATCAGGTCGGTGATGTCGTAGCCGGTGATGTTGGAGTAAATCCTTTGACGCTGGTCGAAGGTGAGCCGGTCGCCCGGGACATCCGATCCTGGGGAAGTGTGTTGTTTGAGAATGTGCGTGAAGGCCGCGACCAAGAACCCGGCCGTGCCGCAGGCCGGATCGAGAATGCGATCAGGCGGCTGCGGATCGATGCACGCGACCATGAAGTCGATGATGTGTCGCGGGGTGCGGAATTGGCCGTTGTCCGCCTGAACGCCAGCCGACATGAGCAGATACTCGAACGCGTTGCCCAACTCTTCGCTGTGAGAGTACTCGAACCCGTTTACCTCGTTCAGAAACAGAGTAAGAACGCGACCATCGCGAAACTTGAGGAACGAATTTCGGAAAATATCGCGAAAAAGTGCGGGCAGATGTTCGCCGGGAACGATCCGTTTGCCTTCAAACTCCGCTTCGGCGCCGCCGAGGAGTTCAATACCTCGGGCGAATAGGTTCATCCGCTCATCTGCTGAAAGCGCCTGGGACATCAACGCGCGCCATCGATATTTTTCGAGTGGACCAACAAAGTACGACCGTGTTCCACCGATCCTCACGGACTCCTCATCAAGGTCGTCCATGAATTTGTAGATCAGCGCGAGCGTGATCAGCTCTACCTGATCGGTGGGCAGCGGGAGTTTGCCGACAAGAATGTCCCGGCAGTTATCGATGCGGCGTTTTGTTTCGGCGTTTAGCATTGCTATCTCAAGACGCTAACAATCTGGTGAGCGCGTTCCATGCAGATCGTTGAACGCGTAGAAGGCGCTGCCTCTCTCCTCCTGTTGACCGCGCCTTGGGGTGTCCGTGTTTCTATTCCAAAAGAACACAAAGCGCAGCATGGAGTAAAGGCGCTGGATGGTGGAGATGCAGACGCGGCTGACCTTCTCGAGCTGCGACGATTTCAGGTGCTGGACATTGTAAAGCTCGGTGAACTTGCGGCCGTCGTCGGGCGTGACGAACTGCTGGAATTGATTCGCGCTGCCGGCGCTCACCCTTCGGGCCTTTCCTTCGGATAACGTCTTGTCGCTGCTGCTCCAATCTTTCAGGGTATCAAAATTTTCGATCTTCTTGCGCGCGAGTTCCTCTGGGGACGACATTGGAGGCGCGGAAAATAGCAGAAGGCGAAGAAAGTGAGAAGTAAGAATTAAGAAGGAAGAAACGGGGCGACAGAGAAAGACAGAAGTTCGAAGGAAAAAAATTAAGACGTCTCTTTTGATCGCTTCAGAATTGTCACGAAAATGGCGATGAGTTCGTCGCACTCTCGCCGAAGAGCCGAAAGCTTATCTTCGGGAACGATCTTTCCATCGACGAGCAGTTCCAGCCAATAGGCCGTTTCCTCGAGCTCACGCAGTGAATCGCCGCATTTCGAGATAAATTCCGCCTTGCTGCGTCCGCGATATGCTTCCCGATAGTTCGCTCCAACTGACGTGCCTGAGCGCAGGACTTGTTTGCCGAGTATTTGAGCCTCTGTTGTTTTTGGTAACCCGGAGAACATACGCACAATCTGCAAGCCGAATTCCTTCGTGCGTTGCCTGAGATCGTTTTCTTCTGGCTGCATTCGCCATTCTACTTCCTAATTCAGCCTTCTGAATTCTTAATTTGACTCGGCCTGGTCGATGTCGGTTCCAGGCAACAGGTAATCGAGGCCGCCGACGCGGCACGAGGAATAAGGCAGAAGTAAAAATTAAGAATTAGGAACGAAGAGGTGGAATGATGCGTATTGCGTGAGGCGCGATACGTGATCAGAGGGCCGAAGGTTAGATATCGGAAGTCAGATGTGAGCCGCGATCGCTGATTCCTGTGCGGCACGAAAACCGAGAGAGGTACCAAAGAACATGGCCGCTTGCGACGTTGCCATGATTCTGGCGTGGCTGGGATAAAGATCGCTTTGCTGGGGATTAGAATGCCTTGACCTTCGGCTGCGAGGGCGGTATGCCGAACCCGATGAGCGCTACGGATGAGATCCGCGTTTTATGCGATCAGCCGGGGCGAGAACTAAGAGAAGCGCTCATTCGTTACACCAAAGAAAACGCGCGCGCGCCGTATTCCATCCAAGCCGACTCGATGCTGTACGGAGATTTGGTTCGCCATTACCTTCAGTGGTGTGCGGGATTGCTGGCCAAGATGGAAGAGGCGGCCGCGGCCCGGCCGGCGTGGCAAGACGCTGTGGCACAACTGGTGGAATGCAGCGCTGCATACTTCAAAGAGACCGCACGCTGGCCGCTAGTGCCTCATCTGGACCACCCCTTGCGACTGCTTCTACCAGCGTGCTACGCGATGCGCGCAGCGCGCCGGGTGAACTCTTTGCTTGAGCCGGCTTTGGTCGCAGTCGATTTCAGCGAGCCTAACGAGTTTGTCACCGAGCTGTTGGGGCAGGCTGTGTTCGAACAAATCTCCCACGATAAGAACGCTGACTTTGGAACGATGGCAAAGATTACAGAAGATCCGCCGCATGAACCAGAGCCGCTCCATTATCGCTCCTTTCTGCATGCGGCGCAGCGTACCCGCCTGTCCGACGCGCGTGCCGCCAGGCCAAAGCCGCCGGAGGTTGCGCCGCCGCCGCTGCCGACTACAGCCCCGCCGCCGCCGCTACCCGCCGAGGAAGATTCGGCTCTGGCTCAGTCCTGGAGTCAGAAGTTGAACAATACCCGCATCACGTTGGAGCAAGATAATTCGCCGCCTGGAACGGGTTACGGGGCTGGCACCCCATACTCTTCCAGGGAATCCTTCCTGTATCTCTACCCCGGACAGCGATACCGCATGCTAAAGGTCGCAAAAACTGGGGGCATGAGCGTTGGCTTAGCATACCTTGACCCGCGAGAAACCACGACAGAATCTGCAGGTGAATGGAAAATTCAGGTCCGTGGCGGCGCGGCCATTTTGGTGCTCACAGACAATAACGGTGGCGCGGATTATTATCAGATCGAGAAGGCGGCCTCGGACTCTTTGAAGGTGAACCGGCGCGAGCGCGCTTGGCGACGATTGTAAGAACCGGCATCATCTAAAAGCCCATTGCTGGGAACTCTGTTGCGCATAATCTGAAGCAGCGCAGCATGAAGATTGGTTTCGCTCAAATTAATGCGACGGTGGGGGCAGGTCGGCCAGGACACAACTCCCGGCGACTGCTTCGACGTGGGTCCCAATAAATACGTGCACGCTTTTCGAGGTAACCCATCGCGCCAGCCACTCCGGGTCGAGAACGGTTGTTTGAATCGCGTTGCCGAGACGTTTTGCTGCAGCTTTCCCAAACACGGGCAGCGAGTTCTCCAGAGCGGCCAAGGGCACACAAACCCCGCCGCTGCGAACCCGCGCGCGCGACCAGGAAAAAGCATTCGCCAACCTCGGCCCCGTCTTGCGTGCCTTGGGCTTTGAACCAGCATCGTCGCCAAGCATGTGCAGAACGGGTGTGAGCAACGTACCTCTCTCGCCGCGATCTTCGAGGTGTCGCAGAAATCGGCGCGTGTGCAGGCCCGCGCTGGCATTGAGGTACTGTGTCACCGCCAATGACCGCCTGGTTGCGCGGACCTGGGTCTCTTCACCCGGTTCTGCCGCGCCTGCGGCAGCGATCGTGGGATGGAAAACGCGTTGTCGGAGGAAGTCAGCCAGCTTCGGACGAGCATCCCTGATCTTGAAGTTGGCGTGACCCGGTTTCAGAAAAATTCCGGGCTCCGAATGGAGAAGTCGTGTGCTGACTTCAAAGCGCCTGAATACGGGTATAAAGCGAAGCTCGAGACTTCTGTCCCGGTACGGGTTCGAGAAAGTCCGACGCAAGCTCTGTTCCGTGACGGTTTGCTCTGAAGTCGTCGTCTCAGAAAAACTGTGGTGACTTTCAGAAGTCTGGATTCTCTCAAGGATATCGTCTACCGACGACAGGGTGTCCCCGTTGATCGTGCCTACACCGCTGCCGTTTTCGTGTTCGTGCATCTGAGCCAGTTGATCGGCAAGCATGTCGGACTTTTCGTCTTCAGTTTTCGAGCCGCCGTCGCTATCAGAAACTTCATCGGCGATGGCCTCGGCGATAAGGAACTCGAGGAACGGAGAGTTGGCGGAGTGCATCCGGATTTCTTGTAGCTCAGCCTGGTATTTTTCGAGGCTCTCTTCTTTTAGTTGGTCCGCTTTGTCGGAGCTGCCGGACGCCAAACCAGTGGGCTGACGACGTTCTCCGTGAAGTTGCGTGCGTGCTTCCGAGGATTCCATCGCCGATCGCACAAGATCAGTTACCTGGACCTCCTGACGACGACGGACTTCGAGTGTGACTGTTTCGCCGGGAGCAAGTCCCAAAACCGAACGAACCGGGCCGTGACAAGCTTCCTTTGCGGACCAAGTCTGCTCAAACGACCAGTTGACATAGGGATGAAGCGACGCGGCATCGAGGGAGACCGGACCGAACGGTATCTCGGCTAACTCAAGAGCGATTGCCGGCGCGTAGACCGTTCGTGTGATAAGCAGCCGGCCATCGAGAGCTGTGCATTCATCAAACACCTTGCACAGGTCTTCGGCCATGTGCCGATTTTACCAATTTGCTCAGTACCGGGACAAGTATATTCAGATCATCGCGGAGCAATCCACCAGCAAGCGAAAGAATCAGAAATTAGGAAGCGACCACGAAAGTCAGAAGTAAAAATTAAGAAGGAAGAGGTGGGTGGTCGGTAGTTGATTGTTGAGAGCTGAGAGCTGATCCGCCTTCACGGGATTTTGCATGACGCCGGTTCTGTTGCCAGATCTCGCATGCGACGCGAAGCGGGTGGTCCGGACGGCTTTGATGAAATGTCACTCCTTCAGCAACCTTTGGTACTCGTCGTGAGCGCCAATCCACAACCAGTAAAGCGTACCTTCGTGCATGCGTCCGAGGGCGCGCCAACCGCGAGTGATACGAATCGACCAGTACTGGCCTTTGCGCTCAAAATGCAGCGAAGGATGCCGAGGGTTTTCCTTCCATAAGCGATAGGCTTTCCTAGCCTCGGCTCGAATTTCAGATGGCAGCAAGTGGTAGGCGCGCCAGAATACGCCGTGCGGGGACGCCGGTGGATAGACTGCATTGCCGCTTGGGAAGCGGCGAGCGACTGGGTAGGGAGCGAGTCAACTTACTTGTCGCCGAGGACTTCATCGAGCGGCTTGGTTCGCCCAGCCTTGATGTCTTCGATCGCTTCCTCCCAGAGATGGTCGAGTCGTCCCGCCTTTGCGTCGGCCTCAATCTGGCGATCCCAGGCATCGTCGAAATCCACCTCGGTCAGGCGCTCGAGAAACTCAGACTTCTCCCGCACTGGCAGCTTTTTGACCGCGTCGATGATTTCACTCACCGTGCTCATACAGGTAAATTAATCGAACCTTTTTCAATGGAAAGCAAAGAGCGCAGGATAGCCACATAGGAGGCGATTCGGGTGCATGAATTTTGGGATCCGAAATTTCTTCGACTTGAAGAAGTGCCGAGCACGGTCCGAGATTACTGGTTGTAGTCCGCGCTTTCCGGGCGATAGTGGGAGGTCAAGAAGTACGAAGGAGGCAAGTCAGCCTTCGGTGCGCACAAAAGTCGGTGCGACGTTGGTGCCGGGTAGAAATCAGTCAGAGTCAATTTAATTAACTATTTATGAATACCGATCTCATTAAAGCCGCCTCCGAAATTGTTCCTAACCAGCAAATCCTGGTCAACATGGTCTCACGCCGTGTACGACAGCTTTCGCTCGGGCATCGGCCCCTGGTTCAATGTGCACCTGGACTGCGTGAAGCCGATATCGCGCTGACCGAGATCGCCCATATGAAACTGACGTTTGAGTCGACCTTCGGTCAGAATGGAACCGAGCCGGTTGCCCACGTCGTGCAGTTCCCAGAAGTCATCGTCGCTAAGAAGAAACCGGTGGCGAAGAAGAAAGCCGCCTAATCCGCTGTCAGCGCTGCTCTTCGTTGGTGTTGGGCCTGCGTTATGAACCGGCTGCGTCGCAGAGAACGCAATCGTTTCAGTCCGCCGGAGCGGGATGCGCTGATAAGATGACGTAGTGCCCGGGAAAAAACGATCACGATCTCACGGACATGGCGACGGAGCGCTGCTCGTCATCGCCATTTTCAAATTTGTCAAAGGCGCGGCGCTTCTGGCACTGGCATTTGGCGCCCTGACCTTTTTTCTTCACAAGGATGTGGCGTCGCAGGTCGAGCATTGGCTCGATCAGCTCCGGGTCGATCCAGATAACAAATTCGTCGGCGCCCTCCTGAGTAAGCTGCAGCTAGTGCACACCAAGGAGTTAAAGGAATTAAGCGCGCTCGGTGCAGGGTATGCCGCGCTGTTTCTTACTGAAGGGACGGGTCTGCTTTTCCGGCAACGCTGGGCGGAGTGGCTGACCATTGTTGCCACAAGCTCGTTGTTGCCGTTCGAGGTGTACGAGCTGCTCCAAAAATTTACTGTGGTCAGGGTAGTTGCCATTCTGATCAATGCCGCAGTGGTTTTGTATTTGGTTTACCTGGTTCGTCAAAAGACCGAGCCGGACAAACGCTAGTCCGAGCTCGCCACGGCGAGTCTGCGGCCGGACGACGAATCGTTGAATCGTTAAACGCGCAGAACCAGAACAGCAAAGAGAATGCGCTACAAGCTCAGCTCCGAATTGCAGTAGTATCGATGGGCATGAAGCCCGCTCACTCCCTCACTTTTTCGTTCATATTGTGTCTGACTTCGCAACTGGCCTTTTCGGAATTAGCTCCCGACTATCAACACCACATCGTTGCCGTTGATGAAGCTGGTAACGCGCTCACACCAATAGTTCAGAGAAGTTTGGCGAAAGACGGGACCTATCGGTACAAGGCTCACCATGAAATACTGAACGGGGAAGAGATTCGCGGAGCAAAGGTGGATTCTAACCTGCTCAAAACGGCGGCGCCCGGTCAGAAACCGGTTCCTTATAACAACCGCATGGCCACGGTCCTGGAGGGGCGACAACCGCTCTACACTTATCTCGATGCAATGTTCGCGGAAATCCGGAGTCGGAAACCGAAGGAGATCGTCATCTATATCCACGGCGGTCTGAACAACATTGATGGGGCGATCGCCAAGTCGGCTCACTTAACGGACATGTTTGATGAGCAACGCACATATTTTATCGGAATCTGCTGGAACTCGAACCTGATGCCTACCTACGGCGAACATTTGTTCAAGGTACGCGAAGGCCTTCACCAGGGACCGAAAGCCATTGCCACGTCTCCGGCGATGTTGATTTCAGATGTGGGCGGTGCGGCAGCCCGGTTACCGATGAACCTGGCGAGTTTTTTCTGGCAGGACGCTTACACGGTGAATCCGAGAGGTTTTACACGGAGAAAACTGGCCGACCGTCGATACACGCAGATAAGAAGATCCGCCAAGAATACAAAACTCGAGCGCCTCGTTGTCGGTGACGCAAAGGATGAGCGATCCAAGGCGATGCTACTGGGCTCGGATTTTGGAAGGTGGTTGATCACTTATCCGGTCAAGGTGCCGTCTACGCTGGTTCTCGACGCCTTGGGCGTGCAACCCTGGAAGAGCATGTTGCGCCGTACGCGCACGATGTTCGAACGTGAATCGGAATTCATTCCGATGCTCGATTTCGACGATGCCGTACTTTTGAACGCATACCTTGGGAATCCTCCGAACAATGTAGTCCCATTTCTCGACAAGCTGAATTATACCGGGCGCAAAGGCGCGGTGTGGCAGTTTGGAAATTATCTGGCGACCGGCATGGCCGCTCCGGCGCCCGGAGAAAGACCGACAATTACGATTATAGGACATTCGATGGGCGCGATTGTGGCCTGCGAACTGTTGCAACGGTTTCATGCGCTCCCGGTAGATAATGTTGTGTTTGAAGCTGCTGCCTGCTCGGTCGCTAATTTCAAGACGAACGTGATTCCGTTTTTGGAAGAACAAAATCTGCGCGCGCAACTCGCGCCGCCCGAAGAGAATGATCGCGCAAATATCGTGAAGACCCATGTCTATAATTTGTGTCTGCACGATGACGCCGAGAACGCCGAGAAAAACCCGGGCGAGTTTGATCTGAGTCAACGAGGCAGTCTGTTAACGTGGGTCGACACGCTGTATCAGTCGCCCGAAAGCGAAAATGACCGGACCTTCGGTCGATGGACGAACGCCATTCTGGCGACCGACGATTTTCCTTCCGACGTTCTGGATAGAATTACGATCAAAGAATTCGGCCGCGATAGATTGAGTGCAAAGCACTCGAATGTGCCGGTCTATACAGTCGAGGATAGTGGCGGTCCGAAGATTGTGGAGCCAACCAAGCACGGCGAAATGACCCGCTACGAACCTGGAGTCAAGAAGCGAAGGTCTAACTTCAAGTTTTGGTCGAAGGAATATCGCGAGAGAGAGCCGAAGCAGCCGAAACAGCCGACCCCCGTGCCTCGCACTCGTTGATGGAAACTAACGACTCCCTGGCGACAAGGAAGCTTATGACAAAGAGTTAATGGTGATAGTGCTTGACGAGTTGCTGAGATTTTCTTGAAACTTCACACCGTCAGACGGTTCGAATCGGACGAAGCACTTTCCCCGTTGAGTTCTTCGCCTTTTCCGGGGTACCTCGCGATCACAGACTCAAAGAATGGGGAAAAGAAGGAGTAACCATGAAGCTTATCAAGCTAGTTTGCGCCTGTCTCCTGGTTACCGCGGCGGCGGCTATTTTCACTGCTTCTTTCGCGAATGAACAGGCAGCCAAGCAAAGCGCGGAGCTATGCAAACATCAATATGCCCTTTGCACATCCGCCTTATGCGTACCGAAGCCTGGCGACCCGACCAAGGCCATTTGCTTCTGCGCTGTGGAAGAGGGAGCGAGCATGGCGTCGGTGCCATGCAGTACAATCCAACCCAGCACCGATGCCAATGGCATTCGCACGGTGTACTCCGCGTTTTCGCTCGAGCAATTCAAGGAAGCTAAGAAAGTTCTCAAGTGCCCTAACAACACTCCATGGACATGGTGCCTCAATAAGCGGTGCACCGTCGATCCGTCTGACCCCAAGAAAGCAATCTGTGTCTGCGACGTGTTGCGAACTGAAGAATGGATTACGCTGGGCGGCAATTGCGACATGGCCACCTGCACGACAGGGTACTGGTCCGGCGCAACGGTAAAGGACTTTAACGACGCGACGGCGTTTATGGTTAAGGCACTTGGCCTCAAAGAATCTCCCGTTAAATGGTGCCCGGGCGCGAAGCCTTGAATTTCCTTCGTCCCGACGAAGGGACCTGTGGCGTCTTAAGTATCCGCGGCGAGCCCAGGGTCGAACTCGTTAGGCAGAAGCTATCCGTCTTATTATCAGCTGCTGTGAAGAACGACTGGTCTCTTACTGGGGCGCAGCGCCGTGGCTAAGCGAGACTCCTTCAAGTTTCGACCGAATTAGGGCGATTTGCCGGGCACGGCTTTGGCAGGTTCTACCGCCGGTGCTTTGACGTTCACATCGACTTTCTTGGTCGAGCTGCCGCCACCGAAAAATTGGCCGCCGAACATGAAAATCGCCGCGACCACGATGATCACGAAGATCACGAATATGGCCACCACCGCGGCGTTACTTCCACCCTTTCCAGCACAGTGGGATCCGAAGCTTGGAATTCACGTGACTTGAAGTCGCGGC
>JADMIO011701119.1_pt1 | contig 39596 bp, 32 predicted proteins | sample 8958161 | NCBI WGS metagenome assembly JADMIO01 (sample SAMN16585339, study PRJNA669376) | soil metagenome | isolation source: Crop rotation soil | place: USA: Cullars Rotation, Alabama | collected 2011 | reverse complement strand
TATGGTGAAAGTTGGAACCTCTTACGTGCCGATCAGATTAAAACGAAAGGCCCAGTCTTTCGACTGAGCCTTTCGTTTTATTTGACCATGTTGGTATGATTTAAATTAATACGACTCACTATAGGGTCAGTGCGGCCGCGACTTCAAGTCACGTGAATTCCAAGCTTCGGATCCCACTGTGCTGGAAAGCACACAGGGTCGCGGCCAGCTCAGCGCCAGCAGCGCGGCGGTGGTCGTGACGCCGGGTGATGACTTCGTGGAGTGCACGGCAATGATCACGATGCGCTCGTCAACAGCAGTCGGAGTCGACCGGTAGCCGCAGCGTTCGCCACGCCGGCGCCTTGGTCAGCGGGAACCTGGACCGACAACGTGAGGCCGCCGTCGCTCGCCGAGGAACGCTCGACGGTCCAGACCTTGCCGACTGTCAGCACGCGGCTGGTTGCGCCGGATGGTGCGCCGACGGTCGTCTCGACAATCTCGACCCGGTCACCGGTGCGCAGGCTGCTCGTCGGGAAATCGCCCGGCTCCAGTGCCAAGCCGACCACGACCGATCCGGCGGGCACGGTCACCGCGTCGGCGAGCACGGCGCGTTGTAGGGGAGCGCCGGCCGGGATCGGGCTGCGGGCGACCTGGCCGACCACGTCGCCGATCGCCGAGGACGGCACGGCGGCGAGGTCGGCGTCGGCGTTGATGGACGCTTCGCGAAGATCGTTGCGGCCGATGACCTCGCCGGCATCGATCGCGTGCGCGGCAACGAGGATCAGCTGGCGGTCGGACACGCTGCTGGACCACAGTGCGGCACCGAGGCCAGCACCGAACACCAACAGGACGCCCACGAGCACCCACGAGCTCTGCCGGCGTCGCGCCGACATCCCTACAGCTGGAGTTGAGGTCGGCGGGGTCGTTGTTGGGCGCGCGGCGTCTCGCGTGAAGGTCGATGCGGTCATGTCAGCCGTTCCTTGTGTTCAACGCTTGGATCTCGGCGACCCGCACGAGTCGCGACGAGGTGATCTCGAAGTCTGGGAGGCCACCGGCGCCGCAGGCTGGCTCGCACACCCACGTAACCGCCCACCGCACCGTGAGGGACAGCGAGTACGACGAGTCGGGCTGCGCAGCGGACGACGCTGCGTACGTGTAGGTGCAGCCGCGAGCGGCGGTCGCCGAGGTGTCGGCGGCATACGGAAGGCCGCCGCCCGGGCATGCGAGGTCCGCGGCGCCGGTGCCGGGATTCCACGTGGCCACGATCGGCCGTGCAGTTGCGACGACCCGGGCGCCGGGCACCGCGGCCTCGCGGCTGACCGAGGTCCATGACGCCGGCTCCACCCACAACCACGTCGCAAGGTTCACGACCATCGGCGCCGCCGCATCGCCGCGCGGCGCGCTCTGCTGGACGAGCACAGGAATCTCGAGATGGTCATAGGCGGAGGTCACGAGCGCGTCGACGAGCACCTGCGTGATCGGTTCACCAACCCGGTAGATGGAGACGAGTTCGACGGCGGTTTGCCGGTTCCGACACAGCCGGAACACGTACCGCAGCTCGGGGTCGACCGTCGCCACGTCGACCCCGAACAGCACCAGTAGTTCTTGGCGCGCAGCTTCGCCGGCCAGCACCTCGTAGACGCACGGCGCGACGCCGGACGGACCGGCGCGCGACACGGACGCCGTACCGCCTCGCTGTTCGATCCCGATGTCGACGGTCGTCGGACCCGACTGACTCAGATACGGATTGGTGGTCATGTCGTCGTTCGGTCCGGCGCTTGCCGCCGGGATCGACAGCAACGGCAGGGTCGCCGCGAGGAGGGCTACAAATCGGGATCGCATGCGTCGCCCTTCACCCACTCCGCCATCCGCCAACCGGCGTCGGTGCGCTCGACGCGCGCCGACCGCAGGAACCATTGCGTGCCCGGAACGCCTGGCGTGCCGTCCGGGTTGACGCCGACCGACTCGTCCAAGGAGCAACTGAGGATGGCCACGACGTCGCGCTCCGCCTGGACGGAGACGACCGTCCACCTGTAGCCGCCGACGCTGCGGCGCCCGCTGTCGCGACGGGCAGTCAGCGACTCGACGATGCGTTGCTTCAACGACCCGGTCGTCAACTCGCCGATGAGCGGATGTGCCGGATTCGGCGGATCCGCAATGACCGGGACCGCGTCGAGGAACCGTTCGAAGACCTCGACCGCCGCGTCCTCGTCGGACACGCGCACCATGGTCGGCGCCGGAGCCGTCACCGTCGGCGAGACCACCTTGCCCGGCCCGGTCGCGTCCTGGGTCGCGACGACCGGCGTCGACCCTTTTGTCGACGCTCCCTGGCCGCCGAACGCGTCGCCCGAACCTGACGAGCAGGCGGCGAGCGTCATCGCAGCAGCGAGGCTAAGGCCGCCGCACACTCTGGCGCGGCGGGCTGCTCTCGTGCGTTGCGGGGAGGACGACGGGCTGAGGTGCACGAGTTGGACACGGTAGAATTTGATCAGTCGCATGGATAGGGCCTTTTGAATCGGAGCAATAGGTCAAATCAACCTGTGACCCGGTACTACGAACAGATCAGACACGCCGGACGAGAAGTCCGAACACGCAGGTAAGACACATCACACGTGCTCGCGTGAACCACCCGACTCCCACATCAGTTGAGGTGTCGACCAGTGACCGCGGTGCAGCTGCTCCCCTCCTGCTCTTGCTCTTCGCCGCGCTCGCAGCGACCCTCTTGCCGCTCGCAGCAATCGGTGGTCTCGCCTCCGTCACGGCGCCAATAGCTGCGGCGGCGACCGGCGAAACAGCCGCAACGATGGCGCCGCCATCGCCCACCGCCGAGAGCGACATCCCACCGGACCTCATCGCCGTTTACATCGATGCCGCTCGACGGTGCCCAACGCTCCCATGGACCCTGCTCGCCGGCATCGCCAAACTCGACTCCGACCACGGCCGGGTCAACGGGACGATCCTCGACCCAACTGGCAGCGCGACTCCGCCGCTCGTGTGGCCGGCCATCGGCCACGACGATGCCGACTCCGGACCGCCCGGCGGGGCGGCCACAACGAATACCTATCTCGGCCCGCTCCGCTTCTCCCCCGCCGCCTGGCAGCAACTCAGTGCCGATGGAAACGACGACGGAGTCGCCGACCCACAGAACATCCACGACGCAACCGCCGCACTCGCCCAGCAGATCTGTACCGCCGACCCCGGTGAGGATCTTGAAGCCGCGGCGGCGCGCCACCTCCGCACACCGGAAGAAGCAAGCCAAGCCGCCGCATGGTCACGGCGCTACGCCGGCGTTGTCTCGCAAGCGTCGCTCGGCAGATACGCACTCCCGATACCAACGGGCGCCATCGACTCAACTGACCGATTGACGCAGCCACACCACGACTACCCCGCAGTCGACATCGGCCTCCCCGTCGGCACCCCCGTCTACGCCATCACCAGCGGACGGGTGATCGCCGCCACGGCGGCGAGCGGCCGTTGCGGAGGAACCATCGTGCTGGCCGGAGACGACAACGCGACCTACACGTACTGTCATCTCTCGAGGATCGACATCGCCATCGATGCACACGTCGTCGCCGGCGCTCCTCTGGCGCTCAGCGGAGGACAACCCGGCGCTCCTGGTGCCGGAAGCTCCACCGGGCCGCACCTCCACCTGTCGATCAGCGCGGACGGGAACGCCAGGTGCCCCCAAGAGTTGCTGGCCGCGATCCGCGAGTCTCGCAGACTCGCTCCGCGGCAACTGCCCGCGTCAGGCTGCGTCACCTGATCGCGAAGCTGTCGGGTCTAACCAGGCCGAAGGGACCGCACGCAGCGACAACGATGGGGATATGCCGATGGTCGCGGACCTACGGCTCGGGATTCGCTGGCGTCGAGCACCGGGCCGCTATCGCTCCACGTTGATGGCGAATGCTCCTACGTCCACCGTCCATTGGCCGCGCGGTCGGCGCAGGCGGCCGCTTGGCCACCGATCGAATGTCTCCCGTCGTTTGAGCTCCCTTACACATTCCTCCTGCATATGGGCACCCTGACCCATACGTCACGCGTGTAATTCGCCAGATTTCTCAAGGAACATCTTCCCTGCGCCGATTTTGTACGGAACGAGGGTCGCCCTCCTGGGCGCCTGAACGCAGGGGATGCCATGTTGTCGATTCGTGGATTTGGCGCGCTCACGCGCAAGTTGTGGCTGTTCGTCGTTGTTTGCTTGCTGGCGGCCGTGCTAGCGGCAAATCCGGCGAGTTCGCAGGCTGACGGCAACAGTCAAGCAGCACCTCAGACGTCGACGAATCCGTCCGACACTGCGGCACTGGCCGCTCGTCCGGCGCAATTGGAGTCGCCGCCGGCCCCGGTTGCAGCACCGCCCATTCCATCGGGGAGCTTCGAGGATCTACCGCCACTGCCGGGTGAGGCCCCTCGGCCGCTGAAGAATCCCGATCCTGAGAAGACCAAGCCGGTCAGGGAACTGCCGGAGGAACGCGAATCGGCCCGCGAGGTGTGGGTGAACGCGGATGGTTCGAAGACGATGAAGTTGTTCGACACGGACAAGTACTTCCGGCCCGTCGGCAAGCAGGAGTGGCAGCCCATCGATGCCACCGTGGTTCCTGACGCGTCGCGGGAGGGGTGGCTGCACAGTGCGGCGAACAGCTGGACCGTGTCGTTCGGTCCGATCAGCGGCAACGGCACAGGGGGTGTGGAGCTCGACACCGGCTTCGGGATGTTGCAGTACGCCCCAGCGCATCCCGATAACAAGGTGCTGCCAGTGGTGCAGAAGGACAAGCCAAGCGTCGTCTTGTACAGGGAAGTGTGGACCAACGTTGACGTGCGTTACACGGTGTCAGCGTCTGGGGTGAAAGAAGAACTGATCGTGCGGGGCCCGACAGCCTCGTCTTCGTTCGAGTTCGCGCAGGGCGGCACGCTCCAGCCCATGAAGACTGAACAGGGCGGCGTCGTGTTGGCGGACCCGACGGGCAAGGTGTCGCGCACCTGGGGGATCGGTGACGTGACCGTCGCAGACGCGTCCGGCAAGCGGGTCGACCGGGATGCGAAGGCGTCCGTTGCGCTTCGCGACGATCGAGCCTCCCTGGTCGTTGGGGTCGACCAATCGTGGCTGGCGGGTCGCCCTTCGTCGGCGTTCCCGATCGTGATCGATCCGACCTGGTCGGCGTCGCCGATCCAGTGGGAGAAGGTCCTCAACGGCGGCGGCATCTGTGGCACGTCGCCCTACACGGTGTGCCCGGTCGGCGCCGGCAACTTCTGGGACCTGTGGTCGGCCGACGCGCTGTTCCGCACCGAGATGAAGTTTGGCTACGAGGCGCTGTACGGCAAGGCCATCGTGTCGGCCACGCTGAACCTGCCGTGGATTGCAGGGGATACGTATCCGTCGACCGTGAACGTGTACGAGGCGTACACGCCGACGTCGTTCTCGAACGTCGGCGGCAACGGCGTGTCACAGGGATCGGGCACCATCGACCCATCAACACCGGGTGCGATTGACATCACCGGTGACGGCACTCGCCGAACTTCCCCAGGGGTGCTCGGCGGGTTCAAGCGATCGTGGCTACGCCTGAGGTAGGCAGGTGGCCATGAGATCAGGTTCGAGGGGTCGTCCGGGGCGGCAGCCGATGTTGGACAAGCGCGAGCAGTACGCACGCTTGATCCGCCAGGGAGTGTCGAACTCGGAAGCGTGTCGTCGGCTCGGCATCGACCGCAAGACTGGGCATTGGTGGAAGAACGGCGGGTCGACGACGCGCAACGGTGTCACCCGCGTGATCAAGCCGATCGTGAACCAGGTCCCGGAGCGTCCCGAGTCGGGCCGCTACTTGAGCGACGTGGAGCGGGTGAGGATCGCTGACGGCGTGCACGCCGGGCGTTCCGCTCGATCCATCGCGAGGGAGCTGGGCAGGGCGCCGTCGACGGTCGCGCGGGAGCTTGCACGCAACTCGTTGGCCGATGGCAGCTATCGGCCACACGCAGCGCAGGCGATGATGCACGCGCGCCGGCCGCGACCCAAGGAGCGTCTCCTCGAACGCGACGCTGAGCTGCGTGGCCTCGTTCAGGGCTACTTGGACCAGCGTTGGAGCCCCGAGCAGGTCGCCCACGAACTCGAGGCCGTGCACGGCCGGCGGTTGGCTGTCGAGACGATCTACCAGGCGCTCTACAGCCCTCAACGAGTCATCCAGCGCGAGCCATCGAGAGTGCTGCGCACCGAGCGACCGCACAGGCGACCACGGCGGCGAGGCGATCAACGGCGGCCACGGTTCGTGGTGCCGATCACGTTGATCGATGAACGACCAGCCGAAGCAAACGACCGCCGCGAGGCCGGCCATTGGGAGGGCGATCTCATCGTCGGCGGATTCAACCGCTCCGCGATCGGCACGCTCGTCGAACGCACCTCGCGGTTCACCGTTCTCGTGCATCTCGACCCGGCCGCGCGCTCAGACAGCTTGCGCCACCAACTCGAGTCGATCTTCGCTGACTTGCCAGGGCCGCTGCGGCGCTCACTGACCTGGGATCAAGGCTCGGAGATGTGCCATCACCACACGATCACCGCCGCAACGAACATGCCCGTCTTCTTCTGCCGGCCCGGCAGACCGTGGCAACGGCCGAGCAACGAGAACACCAACGGGCTGCTGCGCAACTACTTCCCCAAGGGCAGCGACCTGCGCGTGCACACCGCAGCCGACCTCGCACGCGTCGCTGACGAGCTCAACCGGCGACCCCGCAAGACCCTCGGATGGCACACCCCGAACGCGCTGTTCGCTACCCTCCACGCAGGGTCCGCGTAGCGACAACCGCTTGAACCCGCCGAGCAGAACTGGGGAGTTTCATCCGAGCGCCGTCACCGGCATGGTTGCACCGTGGATCTTCAACCAGACGGGCGGCAAGTGGATCGGCATCATCGGCGAAGAGGACTCCGGGTACAACACCTACCAGGAGTACAACGCGTCGATGACGATCGTCTACGACAACGCGCCCACGGCAGGCACGCTCGACACGCCGGTGAACAACGCCGTCATCTCGACCACGACACCGAAATTGAAGGTCAACGCCGGAACTGACACGGACGGCAACCAGCTGATCTATGCCTTCCGGCTTTGGACGGGTTCGGGTCCCGAGATCGGCCACGTCGTGAACTCCGGGTGGCTGGCCTACCTCACCCGCGAGTGGACCGTCCCGACCGGATCACTCCGCGATGGCACTACCTACTGCTGGTATGCGTACACGTACGACCAGATCGTCACCTACGGCAACGCGTCGATCACCCAACCGCAAGCGAACTGCTTCAAGGTCGACCTCCGGCTCGGCGCAGCCGGACCCTCACCGACCGACACCGTCGGTCCGGTCACCGTCAACCTGGCGACAGGAAACGCCGCGATCGGCGCAGCCACGCCCACCATGCCGACCGTTGGCGGCGGCATTGGCCTGAACTTCACCTACAACTCCCAAGCGCTCTCCTACAACGGGCTCAGCGCGCAGTACTTCAACGACGACAACCTCAACAACACGATCGACGAAACAGCGGTGTTGAGCCGCATTGATCCCGCGCCCAACTTCAACTGGTGGATCAACTCGCCGGCCACCTTCGTCAACTCCGATCACTTCATGGTGCGGTGGACGGGGTACGTCACCGTGCCGACCTCGGGCAATTGGACGTTCGGCGTTGCCGCCGACGACGGGTCGAAGCTGTGGGTCGACAATCTGACGACGCCGGTCGTCAACTCGCTCACGCCTGGCGGCAGCTACGGCACCATTAACTGGGGAACTTCGACTGCTATCAACTTCGCATCAGCAGGCACGCTGAAGGCGATCAAGCTCGAGTACCTCGAGAACACCGGCGCTGCGGGCGTGACCCTGATGGCGAAGAACGCTGCCGGCACCATCTACCCAGTCACCTCGGACTGGCTGTTCCTCGACGGCGCACCCATGCCGCGAGGCTGGACGATGTCCGCCGCGGACACGTCGGCTGCGTTCACGGGGCTCAAGATCGGCGACACGTCGGTCACCCTGCAAGCGGCCGACGGAGCGTCGTACGAGTTCAAGAAGGTCACGCCGGCTACGGGGAACACACCTGGCTTCACGCCGCCGGCCGGCACGACCGACACGCTCGCACTCGACGCGACCGGCAACTACACCCTGCACGGCGCGGACAGCCTGACCTACCAGTTCGACCGTGAAGGCAAACTGCTCACGATCCGCTCCGCGCTCGACGACCGCAAGCCCGCGGCGACAGATCTCACCTGGACCACGCCCGGTTCCGGCCCGCCGCAGTTGACCAAGATGACCGACCCCGTGTCTGGTCGCCACGTGGACCTCACCTACGGACCGACCGGATGCCCGGGAACGACGCCGAGCGGCATGTTGTGCAAGGCCGCGTTCTACGAGACATCGTCCGCCGGCAGCCCATACCAATCGACGCTGCTCTACTACGACGGCAGCGGACGCCTCACACGCGTCGAGAACCCGGGTTCGTCGCTGACCGACTTCGCTTACGACGGCAACGGCTTGCTCAGCAAGATTCGTGACGCACTCGCCGCAGACACTGGCGCCACCGCCGACACCGCGATGACCATCATCGCCTACGACGCCTACAGCCGTGTGGCCTCGGTAACCCAACCCGAACCCACGGCGAGCGCTGCGCGCCCCGCACACAGCTATTCGTACAACTGGTCCACGACCTCGCCGGGCGTGTCGAACACCAACGGCCAAACCGACGTGTCGATCGCTGCCCTGAGCCAGCCATCGGGATATGGGCGACGCGTCACCTACGACCCAGCGAACCGGCAACTGACCGATGTCAACGCGCTCGGCCTGACGACCACGAAGGTGTGGGACGCAGCCGATCGGATCCAGTCTGTCACGGACACGATTGGTCTGAAGACTGTCACCACGTATGACTCGTCGAACCGAGTCACCAACGTCGCCGGCCCCGCGCCAGCGTCATGGTTCGTGTCGCTTCCGTCCGGCAAGACCATCCCCAACGTGCAAACGGCCTACGACGAGAACATCAACGGACTCGCTGCAAGCTGGTGGGACAACAAGGACGTCTCCGGCGCACCCAAGCTCCACACCACGCTCACCGCAGCCGGCGCGGCGTTCAACTTCGGCACCGGTTCCGCCGGAACCGGCATCCCGAACGACGTCTTCTCCGGTCGGTTCACCGGCACCATCAACATCCCCACCACCGGAAACTGGACCCTACGGGTCATCGCCGATGACGGCATCCGACTCTGGGTCGACGACAAGCAGTACATCAACTCGTGGTCCGACGCCGCAGGCTACAAACCGGACGCCGTCCTCAACAGCCTCGCGGCGGGCAAGCACCGCATACGCATCGACTACTACGAGAACACCGGTGGCTCGAGCTTCGAGCTCCGCTGGGTCGGCCCCTCAGTGAGCGAGGTCGCCGTACCCGCAGCAAACCTGTCACCCGACTACGGGCTCGTCACGTCAACCATCGACGCTGACGGCAAGAAGACCACCACCGAGTACGACAACGGCAGCACCATCCATCCCGAATACAGCCTCGCCACAGCGACCGTCGAAGACGTGGGCTCGTCCCCGCACCTGAACCTGCGCAGCGAAACCGACTACGAGACGCCCTCCTCGACCACCTACCTACGTCGCACCAAGCGCCGACTCCCGACCGGAGCAGCGTCTGAGACGACGTACACGTACTACGGCGACACCGAAGCTCGGACGAACCCATGCCCGGCTGGTGGATCCGCGAACCAGAGCGGGCTCCTCAAGAAATCGACCAGCCCTTCACCTGCCTCGATCGAACGAGAGACGGTGTACGACTCCTTCGCCCGGACCGTTGCGACTCGCATCGTCGCCGACGGTTCCAACTGGACGTGCACCACCTACGACAGCCGTGGCCGCATCGCCACCGTCACGTATCCGGCGTTCGGTGACCAGCCGACGCGGACTGTGACCTACAACTACGCCGCCACCGCGCCCGGCGCTATGAGCGCCAGCGTGCTCGTCACGTCGGTCACCGACTCGCTGGCTGGCACCACCTACACGAAGGTCGACCTCGTCGGTCGCGTGACCGACTACTGGGACGTCTGGGGGGTCAAAACCACCACCACCTACGACCAAGTCGGCCGTGTCACCCTCCAAGACTCCGGCACATACGGCACCCGTGGCACGCACTACGCCACGTCGGGCAACGGCCTCAACCAGGTCGATGAAGTCAAGATCAACTCGTCCGTCATCGCGCAAGTGACCTACGACAGCCTCGGCCGCTACTCGTGGGCCATCTTCCCGAACGGCGCTGGCCAGGTCGGCAACGGCACCGCCAACGATGCCGTCACGTACGACGACTTCGGCCGCATGTCGAAGCTGTGGTGGGTCCGCGCATCGGATTACAACGGCATCACCGTGAACGAGATCACCGCCCGCTCCACCGGCGGCAAGCTCCTCGACGAATCGACCGACTGGACCGACCCGTCCGGCGGGAACAGCTATGACTACGACACCGCCGGCCGTCTCAAGTCCGCTGCGCTGTGGGGTCACAACTACTCTTACGGCTACGACACCACCACCGGGTGCGCCAACAACAACGCCAACAAGAACGGCAACCGAACCTGGTACCTCGACTCCCGCTGGGACTCCACCTACCAGTACTTCGACTACTGCTACGACAACGCCGACCGGCTCACCACCACCACCGACACCACCATCGGCACGCTCGCCTACGACAACCACGGCAACACCACCACCATCGCCGGCGAAACCCACGCCTACGACATCGCAGACCGACACGTCACCACGAACAAGGGCCAACTCACCGTGGCCTACCTACGCGACGCCTCCGACCGCATCGTCAAACGCACCTCAGGGCTCGTGACCAAGCGCGCCGTGTGGTCCGGCAACAACGGCACCGGCGCAACCACCATCAGCGTCACGAGGCCCACCGGCACCCAAACCGGCGATGTGATCCTCGCAGCGATCACCACCGAAGCCGGCGAAACCGTCGCAACCCCGTCGGGCTGGACCGCCACCGCCAATGCAAACAACGCCAGCACCGTCCGCACAGCCACCTTCTGGCACGTCGCCGCCGGCGGCGACCCGAGCTCGTGGGCCTTCACCCTCGGAACATCGAAGAAGGCAGCCGCAGTCGCCGTCACCTACAGCGGCGTCGACACAAGCTCACCAATCGACGTCGCCGCCACCGCCACCGCAGCGTCCACCACATCACACGCCGCGCCTTCGGTAACGACCACAGCTGCATGGCGACACCTCGTCAACATCTACGGCATCACCGGCCTCACCTCGTTGACGCCGCCCAACGGTTCGAACGAGCTCGCAGACCAACAATCCGGTGCGTCCGCGGTCACCATCGAGCTCGCCGACACCGACGTCGCAGCGACCGGAGCCACGGGCACCCGCACCGCCGTCAGCGCGGCGGCTGGCAGCGGCGCCTACACGAGCATCGCACTCAAAGCAGCCGTAGCTCCGTCCGTCGTCAAGTACAGCTACCTCGGCGCAGGCGACTCGTCGGCCATCACCATCGACAACGCCGGCACCCTTGTCGAACGGGCTATCTCCCTCCCCGGCGGTGCGCTCTACACGAAGCGCCCCGGCAGCACCGACGTGTGGTCCTACCCCAACCTGAGCGGCCACCTCGTCGCATCAGCCGACAGCGCTGGAACGAAGATCGGCGACACCATTCTTTATGATCCCGACGGCAACGCCCTCAACAGCCATGGCATGAGCTGGACCGAACCCGACCCCACCGACCCGCCCGACAACAGCGCCAACAACCTCGACTACGGATGGCACGGCCAAGCACAGCGACCACTCGAGCACGCAACGGGCCTACTACCCATGATCGAAATGGGTGCAAGGCAGTACAACCCTCGGCTGGGTCGTTTCATTGAGGTCGACCCGGTAGAGGGCGGATCAGCTAATGACTACGATTACTGTGACGGCGATCCACTCAACTGCAACGACCTCAACGGACAGTTCGGTGTGCCGAAATTCGTTAAGAAGGCTGCAAAGGGAGTCGCCTCCGTTGGACGAACGGCTTGGAAGTATCGGGACGAAATCGCCCTGACGCTTGCGGTAGCGAGCACCGTAGCCTGTGCGGGCACATGCGCATTTGCGACTGCGGCCTTCTACTCGAGCATAGCGATCTCTGCAGCAAGCACTTCAGTGTCGTGCGTTCAAGGTGCACGGGCTGCATGCGCGGTAGGTATCGCGTCCATTGCGACGGCGGGCGTTGGCCGTGGAATGTCCGCTGCGGGGGCACGGATGAGCGCCGCAGGAGACGCGAGAATGGCGGCGAGCCGCTGGCATCCAATCCAGCGCGGCATCACAGGTCCGATGCTTTCCAGCCTTGGTGGTAGAGTGTCACGCGTGGGCCTCGAAACAACGTGGGTAGGCAACGGCCTGTCCGCCGTGGGAGCTTATCTTTGAATCTCGATATGCATCGCTTCGTTCGCCGCACGCTCGCACGTCATAATGACCTTCCGGGACTTGTGGCATTCGGTCACTTCAATCCTGTGCGGGGATACCCTGTGGCAGCCGGTTGGGAGGCATGCACCATCAAGGTCGATGGGCGAGTTCGAGCCACTTTGACTCAGCTCGATCGGCGACCGAAGTGGATTCCACTCACGAACAGGGTAAGCGGTGTGGAGGTGTACCGGCACGGTCTAAAGATGCTAGACGATGAGGTCAGCGCAAACGCGAACGAGTGCTTCTTAATCGACTATTGGCCACTGGAACGATGGCCATTTCGTAAACCGGAGTCCGGAAAGGCGACTATTGAACGTATCCGGTGAACTATGGGAGTCGAGATACCAGGTTCTTGTTGGCGTTGTTGGTGCAACAGGAGGCGGTGTGGTAGCCGTAGGAGTGGTTGTGCCCTCACAGTGAGGGGACCCGGTAGTTGGTCCAGTCGCGATGCGGCTTGGGGCTGGTTGATCATGCCCCATGCGCGGGCGGACTTGGCGGGCGTCATGTTGCCGTGACGTCGCCAATCTCGGTGCCGCGAACTACGTGCCTCGTCTGGCTCGATGAGCCCATGCCCTAAGGCAGGCCAAGTCCGTTCTCGGCTTCTTCAACTTCGCCGACAACCACAAACAAGAGGGCGGTCGTGGACGCGGTACGCGAGATCGCGGCGCACCGTGCGGGTTCTCTCGTCCCGGCGCTCCCGTCCAGGGCGGCTGTTGAGGCTGGGGGCCCGATGTACGAGCCAATAGTCCTTCTTGGTTTAGCAGCATTCTTCACGCTCGTCGGGAGCTTTTTCCGATGGGAGATACCCTCATCAAGCTGGTTTTATTGATTGCGTCCCGTCACGTGGTGTAGGTGTTCGTGCGTTCCTCGAAGCTGTTGGTCAGGTTCGGGGTGCTGCGGGCAAGGTTAGTTCGGTGGCGTTGTTGGTGAGCTCGGCCACGGACGCGGCGGCGATGTAGCGCCGCTCCGCGGCGATCATCTCGTCGTTGATCTCGGCGAGCAGGGCGCCGACGAGTCGGATCACGGAGGCCTTGTCGGGGAAGATGCCGACGACATCGGTTCGGCGCTTGAGTTCGCGGTTGAGGCGTTCGATTGGGTTGTTGGACCAGATCTTCGACCAGTGCGCGGCCGGGAACGCGGTGTAGGCGAGCAGGTCGGCTTCCATGGCCTCGAGGCGGTCCGCGACGCTCGCTGCGTAGGGGCGGAGTTGCTCGACCACCGCCCGCAACTGCGAGGTCGCGGTGGCGGTGTCGGGTTGCACGAAGATCGTGCGGATCAACGCGGCGATCACTTGGCGGTGCTTGTGGTGCGCGGCCGAGAGGAGGTTGCGCATGGCGTGCACGCGGCAGCGCTGCCACGCCGCGCCTTGAAAACAACGGCGGATCGCTTTGATGAGCCCGGCGTGCGCGTCGGAGACGACGAGGCGGACGCCGGCGAGGCCCCGGTCGACGAGGCCGGTGAGGAACTCGCGCCAGAACGTCTCGTTCTCGCTGTCGCCGACGTCGAGACCGAGCACTTCACGATGACCGTCGGCGCGCAGGCCGGTGGCGATCACGATCGCTTTGGACACGACGTGGCGGTTCTCTCGCACATGGACGTAGGTCGCGTCGAGCCACACGTACACGAAGGGTTGGTGATCGAGCCGGCGGGTGCGCACCACCGCGACATCAGCGTCGATCTGGGAGCAGATCCGCGACACCGTCGACTTCGAGATCCCGCTGTCGCAGCCCAGGGCTTTCACCAAGTCGTCGACCTTCCGGGTCGAGGTGCCGGTGATGTACGCGGTCATGATCACCGCCCACAGTGCCCGATCGATCCGCCGGCGCGGTTCCAGCAACTCGGGGAAGAACGACCCTTGGCGCAGCTTCGGGATCGCGAGCTCCACATCACCTGCAGGTGTTGACACGAGCTTCGGGCGATGCCCGTTGCGTTGCGCCAGGCGATCGGGGGTGCGTTCGCCGTGCGCGGCGCCGATCGTCGCGGTGAGCTCGGCCTCGATCAACTCCTGGATCGCTGCCGCGACGATGTCGCGCAACGACGTTGACAGGGACGCGTCGGTGCCGAGCAAGCGCGCGGCAAGGTCGGATACGGCAAACTCGTTGCTGGTCATCGTGCGGTGTCCTCGTTTGCTTGGTCGCTTACGAGAATCGCACGATGACCACCATCACCCCGACGATGGCAACCAGCTCCTACACCACGCTGTGGGACTCACTCGTTTTATTGGGAAGGTGTAAATACTCACTTCTCGCGAGGCATAGGATCCATCATGATTGCATCGAGCGTCGCTCTTGCTATCGTCGTCGCGGTTGTCGCGTCGCGGACCTGAGCCACCCGTAGGAGTCGAGCACTTCAGCGGAGAGTTGAGCGTCGGCGTTCAACGCTTATGGCCCCTCGCACCCACCTGCACGGCGCGCGAGGGGCCGTTCCACGCAAGCCCTGGCCCTGCAGTCACCAACGGGTGGAACGTGAGGGCGTTAGTGCATCGGACGCCACGAGCCCCGACCATGCGCCCGAGAACCGTTGGAACGACCCTCTACGCAAAAGAGGATTCGATCGGCGTGCGTCGGCGCCGAGATGCACAGCGCCACATGAGGCTTGAGTGACTGCGACCAGCGGCCGCGGCGCGTCGGTCGAACATGCACGACACCGTCCCGATCCACATCACACCACCCTTTGCTTCACCGCACATCGGCCCGTCGAACCGTGGCTGAAACGAACGGGACGTGGACCGTGACGTCCAGGTGGTCAGATCGACCCATATCCAATCCGCACGCGCCGCACGCGTGCGGCCTAGCCGGAGGTCGAGCGTGGATCGTCAGACGTACACCGTGACCGAAGCAGCCGAGATCCTGGGCATCTCACGCTCCAGCGCGTACGACTGCGTGCACCGGGGCGAGATCCGCTCGATCAAGCTGGGCCGGCGAATTGTGATCGCCCGAGCGACGCTCGTCGACCTGCTCAAGTCGACTTGACCGCCGCATGACGACATCCAGCGTCGGGCCGACGGACCGGACGAATTCGGCAGAACGACTTCGCAGGCCCGTCGTAGACCCGTCAGCTCGCGGCCGGATGCTCTGCTTCGACAGCCTGGTCGAAGAGCTTCCCAAGCACATCGGCGGCATGACGATCGGCTTCGGGCAGGAAGTGTGAGTACACGTTGAGCGTCGTCGCCGCGTTGCGATGTCCGAGTCGACCGGCGACCGTGCGCACGTCGACGCCTGCGGCGAGCATCTGCGTCGCCACATAGTGGCGCAGGTCGTGCAGCCGCACGCCTTCGATCGACGCCCGGCGACAGAGCCGTATGAAGGCGCGGGTCGTCGAGTCGGGCCTCCACGGATCACTGCCATCCAATACGTTGGAGAACACGAACGACGCCGGTCGCACATCGAGGCCCGCGTGCGCGGCGCGCTCGCCCCACATGGTGCGGTGGTCACGAAGATGGCCGAGCGAGGTTGCATCGAGCGACACCTTGCGGACCGAGTGCGTCTTCGTGTCCTTCTCGACCAGCCCATCCGGACCAGTCACGATGCCGCGCCTGATGCTGACCGACCCGGCATCGAGGTCGATGTCCGCCCAGCGCAGGGCGACGAGCTCGCTTCGCCGCGCACCGGTCGCTGCGGCAAGCACCACGAAAGTCGCGAGATCGGGGTCGACCTCTTTCGCCAACTTGAACAACCGGGCCACGTCTCGGGGCGCCGGTGGCTTGATGTCGGGCGCCAAAACGCGAGGAGGGGATGCGCTTGACGCAGGATTGACGGCCAGCCAGCCCCACTTCACGCCCTGTCCGAGCGCACGGCGCAAGATCCCGTGGATCCGGCGGATCGTTGCCGGCGACAGTGGCTTGCCGGTCGTTCCACCGCTGGACCGAAGCGCCGAGTAGTAGCGATCCAGGTCATCAGCCCGAAGCTTCGAGAGCCGCACGCCACCGAGAGCGGGAAGCAGGTTCCGGTCCATGTACCCCCGGGTCTCCAGGACCGTCTTGGGTGAGAAGTCCGCACGGGCCTGTTCAAACCATCGCTCGAGCAACTCCCCCACTGTTGCACCCGCCACGACCGTGAGTCCGCGATCGATCTCCGTGACGAACGCGGCCAGCGCCCGCTCTGCCTCGCGCTGCGTGCCCTTGAACGTCCGTGTCGCCCACTGCTTCTTGCCGGTGAGCGCGTTCCGGCCGGCGTACACCCGCAACTCCCACGAGTTGCCACGCTTCCGCATCACCCCGGCCACCAGTTCCTCCCGTCGTCCGACCGCGTCGGAGTAGCAGGAGAGTAGCAACGGGCCCTGACACACTAGCCTCGCTGGCCCGCACAGCGCCCTGACCAGGCGCTATGCGAGTACCCCGTACGGGATTCGAACCCGTGCCGCCACCTTGAGAGGGTGGTGTCCTAGGCCACTAGACGAACGGGGCTAGGGAGATGTCTTCTTCGAACCTTCCGGAGGCCGGCGGGTTCACTTGCTCGGGGGGGAGGACTCGAACCCCCAAACGCTGGACCAGAACCAGCAGTGTTGCCAATTACACCACCCCCGAAGGGCGGACGACAGCGTACCCGACCGCTGCCGGATCGCACACTCGAGAACCGACGCGCTCACCCGAGCTTCGACAGCGCCTCGTAGCCCACGAACCGACCCACGCTCGCGCCGGCGGTCTCGCGCAACAGCCGGCTGAGCGATGCGCTCCCGGGCGTGGACACGACCACCCCGTCGAGGCCCACCTCGTCGGCGATGTGGTCGACCCGGTAGGCGTGGTACGGATCGGACACGAGCACCACCGAGGAGCGACCACGCGCCTCGAGCTGCTGCGCCGTGGCCTCGAGCTCCTGCCACGTGTTGTTGCCCACGGGGACGGCCAGCAGCGCCGCCTCGGGCACGCCCCGGTCGCGCAGGTACTCGTACCCGCTCTCGGCCTCGGTGTGGCGGTCCCCCACCTGGTTGGCGCCGGTGGTCACCACGAGCGGCGCCAGGCCTCGGGCGTAGAGCTCGTACGCCGTGTCGAGCCGGGCCTGCAGCACGGGCGACGGCCGGCCGTCGTACTGCGCCGCGCCGAGCACCACGATGGCGTCCGACGGGCGGCGAGCGTCGACCCGCGACGCGTGCCAGACCTGCCAGAACGTGAACAGCAGGTACAGCACGACGAGGACGACGAACGCCAGCCCACCACGGAGCACCCAGCGGCGCGCGCGACGGGCGGTGGATGCCGGCCCGGCCACCCCGCCGGCCGGTTCGGAGCGGCCGCCGTCAGTGGCGGCCACGTCGCGCTGCGAGTCGACCATCACGGGCCGTCATGTTCCCACGAAGCGCCGCAAAGCGCCCCGCGACCCGGCTCCACAGGTTCTTTGGAGCCGGGACGACACGAGATGTGGTTTCGGCTCCGAAGAACGAACGAAACGCCCGCAGCGGCGGGCTCAGCCGGCGAGGCGGGCGCGGGCGGCGCGGAGGCGGGCGAGCGTGCGCTCGCGCCCGAGCAGGGCCACGGAATCGTAGAGAGGCGGCCCCACGGTGCGGCCGGTGATGGCCACGCGCACCGGCGCCTGGGCCTTCGACGGCTTGAGGCCGTGCTGCTCCCCCACGGCCTCGGCCGCGAGCTTCAGCGACGGCCCGTCCCACGCACAGGTCTCGTACGCGGCGATGACGCCGCCGAGCACCGCATCGGCGGGCGGCTTCATGGCCTTGGCCCACGACTGCTCGTCGACGGGCACGTCGTCGACGAACATGAAGTCGATCATGGCCGGCACCTCGTCGAGGCGCTTCACGCGCTCCTGCACGAGCGGCGCCAGCGCGGTGAACACGTCGGTGGTGCGCCACGCATCGGGCACCCACGGTGCGCACCGGGCGATGAACTCCTCCACCGGCAGCGCCCGGATGTACTCGCCGTTGATGGCGGTGAGCTTCTGCACGTCGAAGTAGGCGGGCGACGAGTTGACGTCCTCCAGCCGGAAGTCGGCCATGATGCGCGACCACGGCACGACCTCGTCGTCGCCGGCGGGCGACCAGCCGAGCAACATCAAGAAGTTGCGCATCGCCTCGGGCAGGAAGCCCTGGTCGCGGTACATCTCGAGTGCAACTGGGTCGCGTCGCTTGGACAGCTTCTGGCGCTTCTCGTTGACCAGCAGCGGCACGTGCGCGAACACCGGCAGCGGACCGCCGTCGAGCGCCTCCCACAGCAGCTGCGCCTTCGGCGTGTTCGACAGGTGCTCCTCGGCCCGCACGACGTGCGTGATGCCCATGTCGATGTCGTCGACGACGTTGGCGAGGAGGAACATCGGTGCGCCGTTGCCGCGCAGGATGATGAAGTCCTCGAGGTGGTCGTTCGGGAACTCGGGATTGCCGCGGATGAGGTCGATGACCACGGTGACGCCGTCGTCGGGCGTGCGGAACCGCAGCGCGCGCCCGGGTGCCGCGTCGAGGCCACGCGTGCGGCAGTGGCCGTCGTAGCCCGCGTGCTCGGAGCCTGTGCGCGCCTTGACGTCGTCGCGCGTGCAGTCGCAGTAGTACGCGCGCCCGGCGGCGAACAGCGACGCGGCTGCGGCCAGGTGCTTGGGCGCGTTGTGGGACTGGAAGTACGGTCCCTCGTCCCACGCCGGCGAATCGAGCCCCGACACGAGCCACTGCATCGCGCTCTGGATGCCTTCGATCCACTCGGGCTTGTTGCGCTCGGCGTCGGTGTCCTCGATGCGCAGCACGAACACGCCGCCGTGCTGGCGGGCGAAGATCCAGTTGTAGAGCGAGGTCTTGGCCCCGCCGACGTGGAAGTAGCCCGTGGGCGACGGGGCGAAGCGGACACGTACCGGGCGATCGATCACCCGAGCGAGGCTACTGGCCGAGCAGGGCGCGCCAATCCGTGGACGCGGCCACGGCCTCGGGCGTGAGCCGCAACGTGGCCTCGGGCACGAGGCTCGCGATGTGGCGACCTTCGAAGTAGTGGTGCGGGTTCGACACCTCGACGAACAGCGGCTTGCGGAACGCGACGAGCTCGGGTGGTGCGCCTTCGGTGAGGAACCCGAACACGCCGAACGCCAGCTTGAGGTCGGGCATCATCGGCGCCCGCCCGTAGATCGACGCCCGCCGCATGGCCACCATGAGGCAGCCGGCGATCGCGTCCTCCTCGTGCTCACCGGTGGTGAGGTGCAGCTTGCCCCGGAAGCTGTTGGCCAGCTTGAGCGCGTAGCCCTGGTCGGGCCCCTGGAAGCCGAACGCACCGCCCTCGGGCTGCCCGTCCTCGACCACCTCGGCCGGGCGGTCCGCGGTCCACGAACCCAGCCGGCGCGGCGGCGACTCGTAGTACTTCGGGCTACCGGGGCGAACAGGGACGAAATCCGGGGCTGCCATGTCGCCATCGTACGCAGCCCCGGCGCGTCAGGGGACCTCCGGAGGCGCTCTACGCTGCGGGCGCCGATCCACGTACGAGGAACCCCCATGCACCACTCCCTCTGGCGGGCCGTCGCGCTCGTCGCCGCGGCAACGCTCACGCTCACGCTCGCTGCGTGCGGGGACGACGGCGCCACCACGGACAACCCGGCCGCGAGCAGCGGCGCCTCCGCATCCACCGGCGCGGACTCGACGGGATCGGGTACCGCCGGCGGCACCCTCATCGAGGTCACCTACAAAGCGGGCAAGGTCGAGGGCGGGGGCCGCAAGCAGGTGGCGAAGGGCCAGACGGTCACGCTGCGGGTCACCGCCGACATCGCCGACGAGGTGCACCTCCACGGCTACGACAAGGCGGTCGACACCGTCGTGAACCAACCGGTGCAGATCGTGTTCAAGGCAGACGCGTCGGGCGTGTTCGAGGTCGAGCTCGAGAAGAAGGGGTTGCCGCTCGTCGAGATCGAGGTCAAGTGACGCCGCGCCGCGGCCTCGCGCTCGTCGCCGTCGCGACCTCGCTCGTCGTCACCCTCGCATCCCCGGCGTCGGCCCACGGCGTGGGTGGGCGCAGCGACCTCCCGGTGCCGCTGTGGCAGTTCCTCTATGCCGCATCGTTCGCGCTGATCATCTCGTTCCTGCTGCTGCGCGTCTCCTGGCACCGCCCGCGCTTCGCCGCGGCATCGCTCGGTCGAGTCGCGCCCGCCGCGGTCGCACGGAGCGTGGACGCGCTCGCGATCGTGCTGCGCGTGCTCGGCGTGGTGCTGTTCGTCGTGACGCTCAGCGCCGCGTGGGTCGGCGACACGAACTCGCGCAACAACGTCGCGCCGGTGATGGTCTACGTCCTGCTGTGGGTCGGCCTGCAGGTGCTGAGCGTCGTGTTCGGCAACGTGTGGTCTGCACTGTCGCCGTTCGACACCCTTGCGGCCACCGCGTCGTGGATCCGCACCCGCACCCGGCCGCGACGCGTCATCGAGCACGAGCCCGACGAGTCGTTGGTGTGGTCGCACTGGCCGGCCGCGTTCGGGGTGTTCGGGTTCGTGTGGCTCGAGCTCTGCTACCACAGCCAGGCCGAGCCTCGGGTGCTGGCGCGCGTCATCACCGCGTACAGCGTCGTGGTGCTCGCGCTGGCGGCCCGGTACGGCCGGCGCTGGCTGCGCACCGGTGAGGCGTTCGCGGCGTTGTTCGGACTGCTCGCGTTGATGTCGCCGTTCCATCGCGACCACGAGGGGCGGCTGCGCGTCCGCGTGCCGTTCGCCGGGCTGGCCGACTTCGTACCCCGACGCGGTTCGATCGCGCTGGTCTCGGTGATGCTCGGCAGCACGGGCTTCGACGGCGTGCAGCGCACGCGGTGGTGGGCCGACGTGCAGGGGTCGAGCACGGGTTGGGACCGTACGTGGTTGTCGACGTTCGGCCTGCTGTGGGTGATCGGCATCGTCGCGGTCGCGTACACCGTGGCCGCGCTGTTCGTGGGGCGCCTCATGGGCCGCGACGGACGTGACACGCCGCGCCTGTTCGTGCACACCCTCGTGCCGATCGTGTTCGGCTACTCGATCGCCCACTACTTCACGTTGCTCATCATCGAAGGGCAGAGCGCCATCCCGCTCTTCAGCAACCCCTACGGCAAGAACTGGAACCTCTTCGGCACGGTCGACTACGTGATCGACATCCAGCCGCTGAGCGCCCGGGCCGTGTCGTGGGTGCAGGTGCTGGCCATCGTCACCGGGCACGTGGTCGGCGTGGTCGCGTCCCACGATCGCGCCGTGGAGCAAGGACCGACCGCGTCGGTCAGTCGCTCACAGCTCCCGATGCTCGTGGTGATGGTGCTGTTCACCCTGGGGGGGCTCACCTTGCTGCTCAAGGGCTGAGCAACGCACCCGCGGCCGGCCGCAGGCCGGTGAGGAAGCTCGTGAGGATGCGGTTGGTCGCCTCGACCGCGTGCTCGGGGATCCAATGGTCGACACCGTCGAGCACCTCGAACCGGTACGGCCCGGCCACGTGCGCCGCCGTGCGCGCCGCGCCCTCGCGACCGAGCGCGGGGTCCTCGGTGCTCCACACGAACAGCACCGGCACGGTGATCGGTTGCAGGCCGTGGATCATGTAGTCGCCCGTGGCCCGGTACCAGTTCAGGGCCGCGCCGATCGCGTCGGGCGAGCCGAGGGCCGCCGCGTACGCATCGGCATCCTCCTCGCCGAGGCCGGCCGCGAGGTACAGCTGACGCAACCGTTGCGGATCACCCAGCTCGGCGTCGGTGGCGGGGTCGCGGAACCACGCGAAGTAGCCCGACCGCGCGGCCTGGTCGCTCGTGTCGTACGCCTCGAGGTAGGCCAGCGGGTGCGGCACCGACAGCGAGGTCATCGACAAGAGCCGGTGCTGGTGGCGCGCCGCGACCTGCCAGGCGAGCACCGCGCCGTAGTCGTGGCCGACGAGGTGGAAGCGGTCCGCGCCGAGCGAGTCGGCGATGGCCAGCACGTCGCGCGTGAGCGTGTCGATGCGGTAGTGCTCGACACCGGTCGGTCGTGCGCTCGGCGAGTAGCCGCGCTGGTCGACGGCCACGACGCGATAGCCGAGATCCGCGAGCACGGGCACCTGATGACGGAACGAGCGCTTCGTCTCGGGGAAGCCGTGCAGGAGGAGCACGAGCTCGCCGTCGAACGGACCGTCCTCGATCGCGTCGAACACCAGGTGCTCGAGGTCGGGGTCGTCGATGCCGATGGAGATCGGATGCGGTGCCACGTCAGAACCGCGACGGTGGAGGCGACATCGGCCGAGTCTGGCATCCGTGGGGCGGGTCGGTGCGATCTCCGGCCGGCGGGTGCTCAGTCGGCGGTGTGCAGCAGGCCGTAGACGAGCGAGTCGATGAGCGCCTGCCAGGACGCCTCGATGATGTTCTCGGAGACGCCGATGGTGGTCCACTCGCGCGCGCCGTTGGTGGAGTCGAGCAGCACGCGGGTGACCGCGCCGGTGCCCTTGCCGGTGTCGAGCACCCGCACCTTGAAGTCGGTGAGCGTGACGCGATCGAGCGCGGGGAACCGCGAGCCGATCGCGGTGCGCAGCGCCGCGTCGAGCGCGTTGACCGGTCCGTTGCCCTCGCCGATCGCGACGACCCGTTCGTCCCCGAGCCACAGCTTCACCGTGGCTTCGGTCTCGACATCGAGCGCGTCCTCGTGGGTGCCGGGGCCGTCGCCGGCGCGGTGACGCACCAGCACCTTGTAGGACTCGAGCGCGAAGAACGGCTGCTGCCAACCCGATGCGCGCCGCATGAGCAGCTCGAGCGACGCGTCGGCCGCTTCGAAGTGGTAGCCCTCGTGCTCGAGCCGCTTCAGCTGATCGACCACGTCGCCGAGCACCTTGCCGTCGAGCTCGAGGCCCAGCTCCTGTGCTTTGAGCTCGAGGGTGGACCGCCCCGACATCTCGCTCACCAGGAACCTCGTGCCGTTGCCGACGAGGGCCGGGTCGATGTGCTCGTAGGCATCCTTGCGGCGCGAGATCGCACTGGTGTGCAGCCCTGCCTTGTGTGCGAACGCGGAGGAGCCGACGTAGGGCTGTTGCGGGTCGACCGTGAAGTTCACGATCTCGGCGATGTGGTGCGCGACGTTCGTGAGGCGAGCCAGACGCCCCTCGGGCAGCGTCTCGATGCCCATCTTCAGCGAGAGGTTGGCGATGATCGGTACGAGGTCGCAGTTGCCCACGCGCTCGCCGTAGCCGTTGATGGTGCCCTGCACCTGCGTGGCGCCCGCGCGCACCGCGCCGAGCGCGTTGGCCACGCCGCACCCGGTGTCGTTGTGGAGGTGGATGCCGATCGGTGTGGTGCCGAGGTGATCGACCACCTCGCCCACCACGCGCTCGACATCGAACGGGAGCGAGCCGCCGTTGGTGTCGCACAGCACCAGGCAGTCGGCGCCCGCCATGGCCGCGCCCTCGAGCACCCGCAGCGAGAACTCGGGGTTGTTCCGGTAGCCGTCGAAGAAGTGCTCGGCGTCGAAGAACACGCGCAGACCGGCCTGCTTCAGATGGGCGATGGAGTCGGCCACCATGGCCACCCCCTCGTCGAGGGTGGTGCGCAACGCCTCGAGCACGTGGTAGTCCCACGCCTTGCCCACGATGCACACGGTTGACGTCCCGGCCTCGACGAGGTTGCGCAACGTGGCGTCGTCGTCGACCTTGCCCTTGACCCGGCGCGTGGACCCGAACGCCACCAACGTCGACGTGGACAGCCGGAGCTCGGTGCGGGCCCGCCGGAAGAACTCCTCGTCCTTCGGGTTGGCGCCCGGCCATCCGCCCTCGATGTAGTGCACGCCGAGGTGGTCGAGCTGCTCGGCGATGCGGAGCTTGTCCTCGACGGTGAGCGAGATGCCCTCGAGCTGGCTCCCGTCGCGCAACGTGGTGTCGAAGATCTCGACGCGCGACGGCGTGCGGTTGCCACCGCCGGCGCTCGATCGTGCCGCGCTCATGCGAGCTCGCACCAGTGCTCGTACTGGGGCAGTTCGCCGCGCACCGCCTTGCTGTAGGTCTCGGCGATGGCCAGCGTCTTCGGGCCGGGGCACGGCACGGTGCGGTCGTCGACCGAGTTGACCGAGCCGACCTCGGCCGCGGTGCCGCACACGAAGATCTCCTCGGCGGTGTACAGGTCGCTGCGGGCGATGTCGCCGATGGCGAGGTCGTAGCCGAGGTCGCGCGCGATGGTCGACACCGAGCTCTGCGTGATGCCCTCGAGCGCGCCCGACGACAGCGGCGGCGTGATGATGCGATCGTTGCGCACCACGAAGATGTTCTCGCCGGTGCACTCCGCGACCAGGCCGGCGCGGTTCAACATGATGCCCTCGTCGTAGCCCGCCTTGAGCGCCTCGACCTTGGCCAGCGACGAGTTCACGTAGTTGCCGGTGGTCTTGGCCGCCGGCGGCATGGTGTTGTGGTCGTGCCGTGTCCACGAGCTGATCTTGAGCCGCACGCCCTTCGTGAGCGCGTCGTCACCGAGGTACGCACCCCAGTTCCAGCACGCGATCGCCACGTCGACCTTGCACGGCAACGTGTTCAGGCCGATCTCGCCGTAGCCGTAGTACGCGATGGGGCGGATGTAGCAGCTGGGCAGCCCGGTGGAGCGCACGGTCTCCTTGGTCGCGTCCATGATCTCGTCGCGCGTGTACGGGATGTCCATCATGAGGATCTTGGCCGAGTTGAACAGCCGGTCGATGTGCTCGGTGAGGCGGAAGATCGCCGGGCCCTTCGCGGTGTCGTACGCGCGGATGCCCTCGAACACGCCGGTGCCGTAGTGCAGCGTGTGGGTGAGGACGTGCACCTGGGCATCGGCCCAGTCGACGAGGGCACCGTTCATCCAGATCTTCGGGGTGGGTGGGATGGGCATTGGATCGTTTCCCTGTTCTCGATCGACGCTGGCTCGATCAGTTGCTTCAGACGCGCGAGGCGAGGATGTCGCCGACCTCGGTGGTGGAACCGCTCGCCGGTTGGCTGCACGCGGCGCGGATGCGCGCCGCCGCGTCGGTCTCGCCGAGGAACTCCAGCATCATCGCGCCCGACAGCACCGCGGCGGTGGGGTTGGCCTTGTTCTGGCCTGCGATGTCGGGGGCCGACCCGTGCACCGGTTCGAACATCGACGGGCCGGTGCGCGACGGGTTGAGATTGCCCGACGAGGCCTGCCCGATGCCGCCGCTGATCGCGCCGCCGAGGTCGGTGAGGATGTCGCCGAAGAGGTTGTCGGTGACGATGACGTCGTAGCGCTGCGGGCTCTCGACGAAGTAGATGCACGCCGCGTCGACGTGGTTGTACGCCGTGGCGACGTCGGGGTACTCGAGCGCGACCTCGTTGAAGGTGCGCTCCCACAGGTCGCCCGCGAACGTGAGGACGTTGGTCTTGTGCACGAGGGTGCAGTGCTTGCGACGCGAGCGCGCCAGGTCGAACGCGTAGCGCACGCACCGCTCGACCCCGTGGCGCGTGTTCACCGAGCCCTGCGTGGCGATCTCGTGCGGGGTGCCCTTGCGCAGGAACCCGCCCTCGCCGGCGTAGGTGCCCTCGGTGTTCTCGCGGATCACCTCGAAGTCGACGTTGTTCTCGGGGAGCGTGAAGGGACGACGGTTGACGTACAGATCGAGGTCGAACCGCATCTTGAGCAGGAGCCCCCGCTCGATGACGCCGGGGGGCACGTCGGGCGTGCCGACGGCGCCGAGGTAGAGGGCGTCGAGGCCACGCCACTCGTCGACCACCGAGTCGGGCAGGATCGTGCCGTCGCGCAGGAACCGGAGGCCGCCGAGGTCGTAGTCGACCGTGTCGAGCGCGACACCCGTGGCCGCGATGACCTTGAGGCCTTCGCGGATGACGTCGGGCCCGATGCCGTCGCCCCCGATGATGCCGACCTTGTACCCCACGATGGCTCCTCTTCCCGACTTGTCCGACCATGCGGGCCGGTGCAGGGCCCGAGAAACAGAAAACCGCCCACCGGAGTGGACGGTCGGTAGTGCGCACGCCGGGAACGGCGTGCGCTACGAAATGGAAATGATCGCGAGAGCTGCTGCGACACACTGCACGGATCAGGAGTGTATGCCGTCGCCGAGCGCACTCTCAACCTCGCCCGGCCCGCGGCCGGGGCGGCTCGGGCGCAGCTGGTGGCTAGCCTCTCTCCATGGCTGACGTGCAGCGACTCTCCCAATCCGCCTACGAGCGCCTCAAGGCCGACCACGACGATCTCACCACCCGTGGTCGCATCGAGATCGCCCGCAAGATCGAGACGGCACGCGAGCTCGGCGACCTCTCCGAGAACGGCGACTACCACGCCGCCAAGGAGGAGCAGGGCAAGATGGAGGGGCGCATCGCGCACCTGCAGAAGCTGCTGCGCGACGTCGAGATCGTCGACAACATCAGCGGCGAGACCGTCGACGCCGGGTGCATCGTGGGCATCCGCTACCACGGCGACCCCGAGGACGAGGTCGAGAAGTACCTCTACGGCTCGATCGAGGAGCGTCGCGAGGGCGTCACCGTGATGTCGCCCGGCTCGCCCCTCGGCGAGGCGCTCTTCGGGGCGAAGGTCGGCGACGTCGTCCGGTTCCTCGCACCCACCGGGGCCGAGCTCTCGGTCGAAGTCGTGAGCATCGAGGCGTGACCCTTCGGTGACCGAACCCGCGAACGCCTGGCCTCCGCCCCTGCCCCCGGCGCGCACGTTGCAGCTCGGCGCGCGCGGCTCCGTGGTCGTGCGCGAGATGGCGGGTCCTCCGGACGCGCCCGTGCTCCTGCTGCTCCACGGTTGGACCGCGTCGTCCGACCTGAACTGGTTCGCGAGCTTCGAGGCGCTGGGTGCGCACTACCGCGTCGTCGCGTTCGATCATCGGGGCCACGGCGCGGGCCTCCGGCCACGCACCCGGTTCTCCCTCGACGACTGCGCCGATGACGTCGTGGCCGTGGCCGACGCACTCGGCATCGCGCGCTTCACCGCGGTGGGCTACTCGATGGGCGGCCCCGTGGCGCTGCTCACCTGGCTGCGCCACCGCGACCGGGTCGATGCGCTCGTGCTGTGCGCGACCGCGTGCCGCTTCGCCGACTCTCGCTCGGTGCACGCCCAGCTCGCGATCTTCCGGCCTGCGTCGTGGATCACGCGGGCTCTGCCCCACCGCGCGGGCCGGACGCTGTTCGACAAGGTCGTCGAGCTGCGCACCCGCAACCGTGGTCTCGCCCAGTGGATCCTCGACGAGATCGGGCGGGGCGACCCGCGCCTCGTGGTCGAGGCAGGGACCGCGCTCCGGCACTTCGACAGCCGCAACTGGGTCACCGCGATCGGTGTGCCCGTGAGCGTGCTCGTCGTCGATCACGACACCGTGCTGCCGACGCGGCTGCAGCTCGAGCTCGTGGCGGCGCTGCGGCGGCCACACGTGTTCCACGTCGACGGCGATCACGACGTGTGCGTGCGCAACCCTGCGGCGTTCAGCGCCGCTCTCCTCGCGGCATGCAAGGCGGTCGTGCCTCGACGAACCGATCTGCGCGACACCGTCCCGCCCGACCAGCCCGTCGAGGGCGCGGTGGCCGGATGAGCCGTCGCGCGCCACGCGTCGAGGACGAGTTCACCATCGCGCGGCCCCGCTGGATCGTGCCGGTGGCGATCGCCGGCGCGCTGCTGCTGTTCCTGGGCGTCGTGGTGGGCGCGCTGGTCAACGCGAACCACGACGAACCCACGGTCCGCTACACGGGCACCACCACCGTGGTGGGCGCCGCGGTCGCGACCACCACGACCGTGCCCTGAGCGAACGCGCGCCGCTCGCTCACTCGCCGCGCTCACTCGACTCGCCTCGCCCGCTCATTCGCCGTGCAGGGCGCGCTCCACGGCTCGGGCCGCGTCCATGACCGCGGCACCGTACCGCTTGCCGGGCGCGCGGGTCAGGCGTTCGATCGGGCCCGACACGCTCACCGCGGCCACGAGCTGCGCACCGTCGAACACCGGCGCGCTCACCGAGGCCACACCCGCCTCCCGCTCACCGACCGACTCGGCCCACCCACGACGCAGCGCGCCCGGCTCACCGAGCAGCACCGCCCCCGCCGAGCCCAGGTCGAGCGGCAGCGACGCGCCCGTGTCGACGATGGTGCGCAGCCCGTGCGGCGATTCGAGCGACACGATGCAGATGCGCCGATCGCCGTCGCGCACGTAGAGCTGGGTGCTCTCACCGGTGGTGTCGCGCAGGGCGGCCAGCGCCGGGGCGGCGGCGTCGCGGAGCGGGTAGGCGGCCGATGCGGCGCGGCCCAGCGCGATGGCGCGCGGGCCCAACCGGAACCGTCCGTCGTCGTCGCGCCGGAGCATCCCGTGCGTCTCGAGCGCCACCGCCAGCCGGTGCGCGGTCGGCCGGGCGATGCCCGTGGCCGACACCAGCCCCGCCAGGGCCAGAGGTTCTGCCTCGATCGCGGAAAGCAGCGCCATGGCCTTGTCGAGCACGCCGACATCGCTTATCCTGTGTTCCACAAGACGAGATTATCGTCTCACATCATGAGATGGTCAAGCCCTCATCTCGATGCGGACGCCCACGGCGACGGGAGGCCCTGATGGCCAGAACACTGAGCGAGAAGGTGTGGGACCGCCATGTCGTCCACGCCGCACCGGGAGAGCCGGACCTGCTCTACATCGACATGCACCTCGTGCACGAGGTGACCTCGCCACAGGCGTTCGACGGGCTCCGCATGGCCGGCCGGTCGGTGCGCCGGCCCGATCTCACCGTGGCCACCGAGGACCACAACGTGCCCACCGCCGACATCGACCAGCCCATCGCCGACCCGATCAGCCGCAAGCAGGTCGACGTGCTGCGGGCGAACACGAAGTCGTTCGGCGTGCGCAACTTCCCCATGGGCGACCCGGGTCAGGGCATCGTGCACGTGATCGGTCCCGAGCAAGGGCTCACGCAGCCCGGCATGACCATCGTGTGCGGCGACTCGCACACCGCGACCCACGGCGCGTTCGGTGCGCTCGCGTTCGGCATCGGTACCAGCGAGGTCGAGCACGTGCTCGCCACGCAGACCCTGCCGCAGATCAAGCCGGGCACCATGGCCATCACCGTCGACGGCACGCTCCCCGCGGGCTCCACACCCAAGGACGTGGTGCTGGCCATCATCGGGCGCATCGGCACCGGCGGCGGCATCGGCTCGGTGCTCGAGTACCGCGGCTCGGTGTTCCGCGAGATGTCGATGGAAGGCCGCATGACGGTCTGCAACATGTCGATCGAAGCGGGCGCCCGCGCCGGGCTCGTCGCACCCGACGACACCACCTTCGCCTACCTCGAGGGGCGCGAGCACGCACCCAAGGGCAAGAACTGGGAGCTGGCGCTCGACGACTGGCGCTCGCTCGTCACCGACGCAGGTGCCACCTTCGACAAGGAGGTCGTGCTCGACGCGGCGGCCATCCGCCCGCACGTCTCGTGGGGCACGAACCCCGCGCAGGTGATGCTGCTCGACGGTGCCATCCCCTCCCCCGACGACTTCGCCGATGCCGGCGACCGCGACGCGGCAGCGCGTGCGCTCACCTACATGGGGCTCACCGCGGGCACGCCGATCAAGCAGGTCAAGGTCGACACCGTCTTCATCGGTTCGTGCACCAACAGCCGCATCGAGGACCTGCGCGCCGCGGCCGCGGTGGCCGAGGGGCGCAAGGTCGCGGCCGGCATGCGCACGTTCGTGGTGCCCGGCTCGTGGCTCGTGAAGCAGCAGGCCGAGCGCGAGGGGCTCGACAAGATCTTCATCGCCGCGGGGTTCGACTGGCGCATGCCAGGCTGCTCCATGTGCCTCGCCATGAACCCCGACAAGCTGTCGGTGGGCGAGCGCTGCGCGTCCACGAGCAACCGCAACTTCGAAGGCCGGCAAGGCCGTGGTGGACGCACCCACCTCGTATCCCCCGCGGTCGCCGCAGCAACCGCCATCGCCGGCACCTTCGCGTCGCCCGAAGACCTGTAGGAAGGACGAACCGATGAAAGCAGTACGCATCGTGTCGGGCAGAGCTGTTCCGTTGAACCGGAGCGACGTCGACACCGATCAGATCATCCCCAGCGACTGGCTCAAGCGGGTCGAGCGCACCGGGTTCGGCAAGGGCCTGTTCAGCGAGTGGCGCGACGACCGCAGCTTCGTGTTGAACGACGAGCGATTCGCGGACGCGAGCATCCTCGTCGCGGGGCCGAACTTCGGCACGGGCTCGTCGCGCGAGCACGCGGTGTGGGCCATCATGGACTACGGCTTCGACGTCGTGATCTCGTCGCGCTTCGCCGACATCTTCCGCAACAACTGCACCAAGAACGGGCTCGTACCCGTCACGGTGCCCGCGGAGGTGGCCGACCGACTGCTCGCCGCGGTCGAGGCCGATCCGGGGCTCGAGATCACGGTCGACATGGAGCGCCTGCTGCTCGAGGTGCCGGCGCTCGGCATCAGCCAGCCGTTCCCCTTCGACGCCGCCACCCAGGAGCGGTTCCTCGAGGGGCTCGACGACATCGGCATCACCCTGCGCCACGTCGACGAGATCACCGCCTACGAGCAGACCCGGCCGGCCTGGCTGCCCACGGTGCACGCACCCGCCGCTTCCTGACCGCGCCGGAAAGTTCCGCGCGAGCGGGAACCAGCGCACGCCGATGATCGTCCGAAGGAGCGTCACCCGCCCTTCGGGCGTCGTCGGAGGTTCTCGTCATGCGCAAGACCGTTGCGGTCGCCACTGCCCTCGCCATCACGCTCGCGGCGTGCAGCTCGAAGTCCTCACCCGACCCGCGGACCACCTCGCCCGACCTGTCGGCGCGCATCGAACGCATCCGCCAGCAGGGCCTCGACGGCACCACGGTGTTCGCGTCGTTCCTCAAGCCGGTGGGCGACTGCGATGCGCTGCTCGCCCACATCCACGCCGAGGCCGCGGCACGCGTGGGGCCGTACGGCTTGCCCGGCTACGGCTCCTACGGCATCGGCGCCATGGCCACCGACGGCCGCATGGCGGCGACGGGTTCGACCGCCGCTGCGGCGGGCTCGGGTGCGAAGGCGGCTCCCGCGGCGCCCTCCACCCAGGAGAGCGCGGGGGACGCAGATGCGTCGGGCACGTTCTCGGGCACGAACAACCAGGAGTCGGGCGTCGACGAGCCCGACATCGTCAAGACCGACGGCCGGCGCATCGTGACGCTCACCGCCAACCGGCTGAGCGTCGTCGACGTGAGCGGGGGCACCGCGGGTGCGGTGCGCGCCACGTCGATCGGTGGCGACACCTTCGTGCCGAGCGAGCTGCTGCTGGTCGGTGATCGGGCGCTGGTCTTCGGCACCGCGTACGACAGCGACGGCGCAGGCCCGATCGCCATGCCCGCCTCGCGCTTCGCCGCGTCGAGCATGCCGTACCCGGGCGGCGGCGCGGCCACCGTCACCGAGGTCGACCTCTCCGGGACCGCGGCGCCCAAGGTCGGCTCGACGCTGCGGGTCGACGGCGCGTACCTCACCGGTCGGCTCGTCGGCACCACGGTTCGCATGGTGGTGCGCAGCGAACCCCACGACCTCGCGTTCGTGACACCACAGTCGAAGTCGGGCGAGGAGCGCGCTCGCACGTCCAACATGGAGGTGGTGCTCGACTCGAAGATCGAGGACTGGCTGCCCAGCTACACGTTGGTCGGTGCCGGTGGGAACAAGGTCGCCGAAGGAATGCTCACCGACTGCGCGCATGTGGATGCACCCACGGCATTCGCGGGGTTCGGTTCGTTGTCGGTCCTCACGTTCGACGCGACCAAGCCGCTCACCGACGGCGATGCCGTCACGATCCTCGCCGGCGGACAGACCGTGTACGCGTCCGATGCCAACCTCTACGTGGCCACCGAGACGTGGATCGATCCCGAGCAGCAGACGAACAGCACACGCCTCGCCGACTGGGAGCGCACCTACTCGACATCGGTCCACCAGTTCTCGATCGAGGGCAGCAAGCCCGCGGCGTACCTCGCCTCGGGCACGGTGCCCGGTCATCTCCTCAACCAGTTCTCGTTGAGCGAGGACAAGGGCGTGCTGCGCGTGGCATCCACCAAGGGCACGCCGTGGAGCACGCAGGAGAAGTCGGAGAGCCTCATCACCACGCTGCAGCGCAACGGCGATGCGCTCACGCAACTCGGGCAGGTGGGTGACATGGGTCGCGGCGAGCGCATCTACTCCGTGCGCTACGCGGGCGACGTGGCCTACGTGGTCACGTTCCGCCAGACCGACCCCTTCTACACCGTTGACCTCAGCGACCCCCGGAACCCGAAGGTCCTGGGCGAGCTCAAGATCAGCGGGTACTCGGGGTACCTCCACCCGATCGCCGACCACCTCGTGATCGGTGTGGGGCAAGAGGCGAGCGAGCAAGGTCGCGTGCAGGGCGCGAAGGTGTCGCTGTTCGACGTGAGCGATCTCGCACAACCGAAGGAGCTCGCGAAGTGGACGTCGGGCGCGTTCGGCCAGACGGGGGTCGAGTGGGACCACCACGCGTTCCTCTACTGGCCGGAGACCAGGACGCTCGTGCTGCCGCTCATGGAGGCCCGCATCGACGTCCGGTCGGGGCAGCCCACCTATGGCGCGATCGTGCTGAAGGTCGAACGCGGCGGGATCACCGAGATCGGTCGCATCGACCACGGCACCGAGGCACCGGCGAAGCTCGGCGCGACCGACTGCCGCAAGGTGACCGCCCAGGAGCTGGCCGGCAACAAGGCGGGCGTGAGCATCGGCGGCGACCAGCTGGTGCTGATCTGCCAGGGCCAGTCCACCGGTGCCATCGGCTACACGTGCAACCGCGTGCCGCCCCAGGTGGTGCAGAACAGCGCACCCGACAACACCGTCCCCGCGGACGGCCACGTCGAGATCTGCTATCCCACGTGGAACCGACCCAACCCGATCCAGCGCTCGCTCGTCATCGGGAGCTCGCTGTGGACGCTGTCGCAACAACAGCTGCAGGCCAACGCGCTCGACACGCTCGCTCGCACCGCACGCATCGAGCTGTAGGCCCTCAGCGGCCTTCCAGCTCGTCGATGATGCGGATGACGCGCGCGACGTAGGACTTCGATCGGTTGTAGCTGAACAGCGCGGTCGCCAGGTTGTCGCCCTCGTCGATCGAGGCGCCGCGGATCGCGAGGCACAAGTAGTGCAGCGCACCCAACGCCGCGTCGTCGATGCTCTGTGGATCCTTCGTGCCGTCGCCGTTCGCGTCGGCCTTGATGCGGTACCAGGTCGACGGGAGGAACTGCAGCGGTCCCACCGCACGATCCCAGTCGGGGTCGTCGTCGTAGAAGCCGTGGTCCGAATCGGGAACCTCGGACATGCCCGCTGCGCCGTCGAGCACGGGCCCGTAGATGGGTGGCTCGACCCGACCGTCCGAGTCACGGATGACCGTGCGGCTGTTCGGCTTCCCGAGGCTCGACTCGACCGAGCCGACAGCTGCGAGCACCGCGTAGCGCACACCGCAGTTCGTGCCGTCCGCGTTCGCGACCGCGACCGCGTTCTCGTACGCGGCCCGCACCCGCGGCCGCGTGTCGTCGCGCGGCGCGCGGAACCCCACGGCATCGGCCTTGGACATCAATCCCGACGCGGTCTTGCCGGGCTGCTTCGCAACGACGTCGCTGGCCCACTTCGGCGGCGCGCCCACCGCCATCGCGGCTGCAGCGGCGACACCCGAGACGAGCGCCACTGCAGCCGCGATCGCAGCGACCCAGCGTGCGGTGCGCATGCGGAGCACGCGCGTGAAGGATCCCGCTCCGCCCATAGGGCGAGGAGCCTAGGTTCGACGTCGCCGCGCGCACCAAACGAGCACGGCGCGCGGCGCGAGCGTGGACTCGCATCCGGCTAGCGTTTGCGCATGGCGTGCAGCTGCAAGGCCCGACGTGCGAAGGTCGACACCGATGAGTCCCCCACCGAGAGCACGGCACGCACCGTGCGTCGCGTGGTGCGCGGTGTGGTGGTGCGCGCGGTGATCGCGAGCGCGATCACCGCGGTCGCGCGCCGAGTCGCGGCGCGTCGCCGCGCCGATGCCGACGCGGCCCGCCTCGCCGACGATGCGCGCGCGACGTCGCGCACCGCTGCGGCCGAATGGGCGCCGCTCGTCGACCGTGCGTCGCGCACGATCGCAGCTGCGGACGACACCGCACCGTGGATCGACCCGGTCGACGGGCAGTGCCCGCTCAGCCATCCGGTGAAGGGCAACGCGTCGAGCAACATCTACCACGAGCCCGGCTCGCGCTTCTACGACATGACGACCCCCGAGCGCTGCTATCGCGACGCGGCCGCAGCCGAAGCCGACGGCATGCGCGCGCCCAAGCGCTGAGCCGTGCCCGCTACTTGAGATCGATGGCGTACACCGACACGATGCCCGCGCAGGCGCGCAGCTGATCCTGCACCGCGGCCGGCACCGGCGTGGGCGACGCGATCACCATGACCGCAGGAACACCGTCGACCGAGCGACCGACGTCCATGTCGTCGATGTTGACGCCGGCTGCGCCGAGCGTGGTGCCCACGAGGCCGATCATGCCCGGACGATCGTCGTTGCGCACCACGATCATGTGCTCCGCAGGTGGCATGTCGATCTTGTGGTCGTCGACCATGACGAGGCGCGGCTCGGCGCCCAGACCGACGAGCGTGCCAGCCAGCGCGTGGCCGCCGCCGCGGATGGTGACCACGTTGACGAAGTCCTTGGCCACCGTGTTCGAGATGCCTTTGATCTCGACGCCGCGGTCGCGCGCCATGTTGGTCGCGTTGACGAACGACACCGGTTCGTCGCTGATCTGGCCGAGCATGCCCTTGAGCGCGGAGAGCAGCGCGATCTTGTTGTCGTAGCCGCCGATCTCGCCCTGGAACTCGACCTCGATGGTGGCGGGCAGCTTCTCGCTGAGCGACGCGAACAGCGCACCGAGGTGCTCGGCGAGCGGCACGAAGGGGCGGATGGTCTCGGCCGCCTCGCTTGCATCGATGTTCACCGCGAACGGCACGAACTCACCCGCCAGCGCGAGCAGCACCTGCTCGGCGATGGTCGCGCCCGCCTTGTCCTGGGCCTCGGTGGTGGACGCGCCCAGGTGCGGGGTGACGACCACCGAGTCGAGCTCGAACAGGGGTGAGTCGGTGGTGGGCTCCTTGGCGAACACGTCGAGCGCCGCACCGGCGATCTGCCCGGAGCGGATCGCGTCGGCCAGCGCGGCTTCGTCGACGATCCCGCCCCGCGCCACGTTGATCACGCGCAACGAGGGCTTGGCCTTCGCGAGTCGTTCGGCGTTGATGAGACCGACGGTCTGCGGGGTCTTGGCCACGTGCACGGTGATGAAGTCGCTCTGCGCCATGAGCGTGTCGAGGTCGACGAGCTCGACCGACATCTGGCGAGCGCGCTCGGGCGAGACGAACGGGTCGTACGCGATGAGCCGCATGCCGAACGCGAGCGAGCGCTGCGCGACCAGCTTGCCGATGCGGCCGAGCCCGATGATGCCGAGCGTCTTCTCGGTGAGCTCGACCCCTTCCCACTTGGCGCGCTCCCACCGGCCGGCCTTGAGCGCGGCGTTGGCCTGGGGCACGTTGCGGGCCTGCGAGAGGATGAGCGCCATGGTGTGCTCGGCGGCCGAGATGACGTTGGACTGCGGCGCGTTGACCACCATGACGCCGTGTCGGGTGGCCGCCTCGACGTCGACGTTGTCGAGCCCGATGCCGGCGCGCCCCACGACGACCATGCCGACCCCGGCGGCCAGCACGTCGGCGGTGACGTCGGTGGCCGACCGGATGATCAGGGCGTGGGCGCCCCGCACCGCATCGAGGAGCTGGTCGGGGGTGAGCCCTTCGCGCACGTCGACCTCGTGCCCGGCCGCCCGGAGGCGGTCGAGGCCAGGGTCGGCGATCTTCTCGGTTACCAGGATGCGGGCCATCGGAACAGTCTGGCGGCCGGGCGCCGGGAAGCGGCGCATCGGGCCGGGAACTACTCGGCGGGCGGGGCCGCCCGGCGGATCGGGACCGGTTCGATGGGATCGGCCGGCGTGAAGCCCGACATCTGGCCGTAGAAGCTGAGCTCGGCCTCGAGCGCCGCGATGATGTTCTCGGCCTTGCGGAACCCGTGGCCCTCCCCGGCGAACGCCACGTACGCATGCGGGATGCCCTTGGCGTCCAGCGCGGCCACCAGCATCTCGGCCTGGTTCGGTGGCACGACGAGATCGTCGAGACCCTGCAGCACGATCATGGGCGTGCGGAACCGGTGGGTGTGGTGGATGGGCGAGCGTGCGACGTAGACGTCGCGGGCCTCGGGGTAGGGGCCCACGAGCCGGTCGAGGTAGCGCGACTCGAACTTGTGCGTGTCGGTGGCCAGCGCCTCGAGGTCGGCCACGCCGTAGTGGCTGGCGCCCGCCGCGAACACGTCGTGGAACGCGAGCGCGCAGAGCACCGTGTACCCGCCTGCGCTGCCACCCCGGATGAAGAGCTGCGTCGGGTCGACATCACCCCGTGCGGCGAGGTACCGGGCGGCCGCCACGCAGTCATCGACGTCGGCGACGCCCCACTGCTCGTCGAGCGCCTGCCGGTACGCACGCCCGTAGCCCGTGGAACCCCGGTAGTCCACGTCGACCACTGCGAAGCCGCGGCTGGTCCAGTAGCGCGTCTGCAGGCGCAACGAGGTCTGCGCCGCGCTGGTGGGGCCGCCGTGGGCCATGACGATCAACGGCGGGCGGGCGCCCTCGGGTCCGGCGTACTCGGGGTTGGCCGGCGCGTAGAACCACCCGTGCGCGGTGGCATCGCCGTCGGCCGTGTCGAACGTGATGTGCTCGGGCGGCGCGCAGAACGCCGGGTCGAGCCCGTGGTCGCGCGGCGCCCGGACGTGGTGCCACGACCCGTCGGGCGCGATGTCGACCACCTGGGTCTCGTGGGTCCAGGTCGCGCCGGCGGCCACGATGTGCGCGCCCCGCGTGCGCAGGCAGGTGACGTCGGTCAGCACGTGCTCGACGTCGGCCAGCGTGACCAAGGTGCCGTCGCTGCAGAACGCGTACGTCGACACGCCGAACACCCAGGGTGGTTCGCCCCAGTCACGCTCGCCGCCGGCGAGCACCGCGCCATCGCTCACGCGCTCGATGTTCCACCAGCCCGATCGATCGGTGATCACGTGGAGCTCGCCGTGGGGTGACCACTCCGGTTGCAGCAGCGCGGCATCGCGCGCGACGCAGCGTGCGCCGCGGACGGTGCCGTCGGCGAACTCGGCCAGCCAGAGCTCGGTCGAGTCCCACGGCATGTTCGGGTGGAACCACTGGAGCCACGCGAGCTGGGTGCCGTCGGGTGACAGGCGAGGGTTCGACACGAAGTCCGCGCCGGTCGCGAGCACGTGCGGGACCGGTGCGTCGGCGAGCGCGAGCGCGACGATCTCGTTGACCGCCTCGGCGCCCGCCTCGTGACGTTCGCGCACGCACACCAGCCACTGGTCGTCGGGACTCACCCGAAGATCGGCGTAGCGATCGCGCGCGTCGAAGGTGAGACGGCGCGGCCGCTCCCCGGGCGTGACGACGCGCAGCTGCTGATCGGCGAGGTCGACGTAGTAGAGGCGGTCGTGCTGCACCCACCACGCGCCGCCGCCGTACTCGTGCACGCGCGTGCGCACCGACGAGTCGGGCGGCGAGACCTCGGTCGCGGTGCCGTCGGCGTCGATGCGGACGATCGCGATGCGACCGCCCTCGGCCGGCCGCGCCTCGTTGCACCACACCGTCGCGTCGTCGGTGGTGCCGTCGACCACGATCTCGGTGATGGTGGCCGCACCACCCACGATGGACGCCGCGGTGATCGGCGAGCGCCACGATCCGTACGGGGCCCGCTCGACCACCGAGCGCTACTTCCGGCCGAGCAGGTCGGCGATGCGCAGCACACCCTGTGCGAGATCGTCGTCGCCCAACGCGAACGAGAACCGGAAGTACCCGGGCGCGCCGAACGCCTCGCCCGGCACCACGGCGACCTTCGCCTCGTCGAGGATGACCTCGGCCAGCTCGGTGGACGAGGTGACCGTGCGACCCTTGACGGTGCGACCGAGCACGCCCTCGACCGACGGGAACGCGTAGAACGCCCCTTCGGGTTCGGGGCAGTAGAAGCCGTCGATGGTGTTCAACAGCTGGTGCATCGTCTTGCGCCGGCGATCGAACGCGGTTCGCATCTCGTGCACCGCGGCGAGGTCGCCGTTGAGCGCGGCGAGCGCCGCGACCTGCGACACGTTCGCGACGTTCGAGGTGCTGTGCGACTGCAGGTTCGTCGCGGCCTTGATGAGGTCGGGTGGGCCGATCATCCAGCCGACGCGCCAACCGGTCATGGCATAGGTCTTGGCCACGCCGTTGAGGATCACCGCGCGATCCGCGAGCTCGGGCACCAGCGTGATGATCGAGCTGAACTGGTGGCCGCCGTAGACGAGGTGCTCGTAGATCTCGTCGGTGATGACCCAGATGCCCTTGCCGAGCGCCCACCGACCGATCGCTTCGGTCTCGGCGCGGGAGTACACCGCACCCGTGGGGTTCGACGGCGACACGAACACGAGCGCCTTGGTGTTGGGCGTGAAGGCCGCGTCGAGCTGCTCGAGGGTGACCTTGAACCCGCTGCGCGCGTCGGTGGGGATGACCACTGTGGTGCCGCCGGCGAGCGCCACGGGCTCGGGGTAGGTGGTCCAGTAGGGCGCGGGCAGGAGCACCTCGTCACCGGGGTTCAGCAGCGCCTCGAACGTGTTGTACACCGCGTGCTTCCCGCCGTTGGTCACCAGCACCTGCGCCGCGGTGGTGTCCCATCCCGAATCGCGCCGGGTCTTGGCGACGATGGCGTCCTTGAGCTCGGGGAGGCCACCCGCCGGGGAGTAGTGGTGGTACTTCGCGTCGCGGCAGGCGGCCACCGCCGCCTCGACGATGTGCGGCGGCGTGGGGAAGTCGGGTTCGCCCGCCCCGAAGCCGATGACCGGCTCCCCTTTCGCCTTCAGCGCTTTGGCCTTGGCGTCGACGGCGAGGGTGGCGGATTCGGTGATTGCTCCGACCCGGCGGGAGATTCGTTCGAGTGACACGGTCGCCAAGTCTGGCGCACGGCCGGTCCGGACCCAACTCGGTATCGCGCGACCGTCAGGGGCCCGTGACGCCGAGGCGCACGCGGTACGAGAACACGAGCGGGCGCATGCCGCCCTGCCACACGCGCGCAGCGACTGCGGCGACGTGCGACGCACCCAGCTCGTCGTCGTCGAACCCGGCACGGCGCAGCGTCTGGTAGTCGCCCTGGCTCTGGAGGAGGCCGACGAAGCGCGCCGCGTCGCTGTGATCGACGCGGTGGAACACGACCTTTCCAGCACATTGGGATCCTAAGCTTAGAATTCCACGTGGACAAGTTGTCGC